>Ga0265327_10000728_pt1 | contig 51342 bp, 50 predicted proteins | sample 41621metaG_FD_202089 | JGI IMG/M metagenome (GOLD analysis project Ga0265327, IMG submission 202089) | Rhizosphere microbial communities from Carex aquatilis grown in University of Washington, Seatle, WA, United States - 4-16-21 metaG | ecosystem: Host-associated > Plants > Roots > Rhizosphere... | reverse complement strand
GCCGTAGGCGATCGAGCCGAGGGGCTCGACGAACGACGAGGCGCCGATCGGGAAGGCGTAGCCGGCTTCCAGCTGGCCGCCCCAGGTGTTGCTGTTGGAGCCCCTCAGCGTTTCTTGGGCACATTGCGTGCGGGCGCACCGCTCCCAGGGAACGGTGTTCGTCCGAGTTGTAGAGGAAGTGCGTCAAGGCGTCTTGGACAGGCGGGCCAATTGGTCTATGCAATGAGCGCACCATGTCGCAGGGGGCTCTGATGAACGAAGTTTCATCTTTATCGGCACTTAGACCGAGGCGACCTGCGGGCACACCGCTCACGTGCGGTGAATAAGGCTAACATAAGGCGGAGGGGCCGGGGATGGCGTTGGGGCAGAGGGCGGCGGTATCGCGCGCGGAGATTCGCGACGCGCAAGGCTTGTCGTCCAAGGGAGAGTGGCCGTTCTTCAGCGGTCCCGCCGGGGAGTTCGCGCCGCCGGCGTCATTTCGCCGCCTGGGCGAACTTTGCGTTCTTGAAATCGGGGCCCGCCAGGCGCTGCGCTGCGGCCCCCGGCCGGCCGGTCCTTCACGGGTGGGGCATGTCATGCTCGGCGCCCTGACGATGGGCGAGGCCGTCTATCGGTCGTTCGACGGACGGTTGAAGCTGCTGCGGCCGGGTGAGGTGCTGATTCTGGAATCCGAACTGCCCGTGGACGTCAGGGTCGGCGACGAGGGGCGGTTGGGCGGACTGGTGCTGCCGATCCACCTGATGTCGCCGCGGTTCATCGCCCGCGAGCGCTTGAGGGGCGGCGCCCTGCGCGCCCACGCCGGCGGCGTGTCCGCCCTGCTGCACCAGCTCGTCGCGGGGCTGACGCTTCCGGGGCGGGCGGCTCCCGGCGCCGGCGCGCTGACCGACGCGGTCGGCGGCCTCGTCTCCGCGGTGCTGGAAGACTGCTGGGCCCAGGAGCGGGACGAAGGCCAGGCCATGCGCAAGCTGCGCATGGAGCAGATCGGCCAGCACATGCGGCGCAACTTCGCCGACCCGGACCTGTCGCCCGGGGATACGGCGCAGGCGCTGGGCCTGTCGCGTCGCTACGTGCACAAACTCTACGCCCAGGAGGGGCGCTCCTTCCGCCAGGAGCTGGTGGCCCTCAGGATCGAAGCGTGCCTGCGGGCCTTCGTCGACGAGAAGCAGGCCGCCAAGACCATCGCCGACATCGCCTATGCCGCGGGGTACACGGACATCTCCCAGTTCAACCGCCACTTCCGCAAGCTGAAGGGCGACACGCCGAGCAATGTGCGGCGCGCCCTGAGCCAGGCCGCCCTCGAGCGGCGGCCGGCGAAGCGGAGCGGCGGCGGGCCGGCGCGCCGGAAGGCTTGAGAGGCTTCAGGCCGTAGGCGGACGCAGGGGGGCGAACTCGGCGTCGAAAGTGATGAAGGTCCGCATGATGTCGGACGACGGCGCGACGGTCATGGGGGCCCTGCCCCCCGGCACCACCGCCACGTCGAAGAGCTCGTTGATGGTCCCGTCCAGCCGGATCCACTCCAGGATGTCGCCGCTCTCCAGGTCAACGACGAGCACCCCGCACCAGGCGTCGGCGTCGCGACGCCGCAGGGTGTCGGCGATCTCCAGCCCTTCGAAGGCGCCGGGACCGCGCGGCCGCGACAGGGTCACCACGGCGCAGCCGCCGACAAAGCTGAGGCCGCGCAGGAATCCGGGACAAAAGGCCAAGTCCCGCCGAGCGCCCGTGGCGGGATCGATCCGCGTGATCAGGCCGCGCCCCGAGTCCAGGACCCAGAGGACGCCGTCACGCATCCGTGGGCTGTGGGGCATCGACAAGTCGTCAGCGACGATCCTGTCCGTCTCGACCTCGATCAGCACGCCGCCGCTCTGGCGCCGGTCGCGCCAGCCTTCGGTCACGTCGCTGCGGCTGATGGCGGTGACGAAGCGCGGGACGCCGGCGTCCATCGCCAGGCCGTTCAGGTGGCAGCGATCTTCCGGCGCCAGGCGGGAAATGAAGGCCGGTTTCCAGATGGGCGTGAAGGCGTGCGTCTCGCCCAGGGTGGCCAGGCACGAATAGCTCGTATTGACGAGGATAAGCCTTCCGCCGCCATCCACGGCCAGCTCGTGCGCGTCGATATCGCCGGTGGCGTGCGCCTTGCGGGGCACGTAGAGGCGATCGTACGCGCCGTTGGCGTTCTCTCCGGGCCGCAGAACGTTCTCGAGTTGATAGATCTGCAGCGCCGACGCGAGGAATAGCCGCGGCCCCGAGACGCATAGGCCCATCGCCCGGTCGAAGGTCGTGGCCGTGGCGAGGCATCCGCCCTCGTGGCGGCCGACCATGAACAGCTTGCCGGCCTGGTAGCTGGTGAAGGCCAGGGAACAGTCGTTCGCCGAGAGCCACGCGGCGAGTCCCCGGGAAAAATGCAGGGTCGTGGCGTCGGGCGCCGCGGCGGGCGCTTCGGGCGATGGCGCGCCCGTTGACGGCGGCACGAGAGAAGTCGGTCGGTCGGCCATTGTCGCTCTTGCTGGGCCGGCGAAACGCGCCGGCGAGCGGCTATCACTCGGCGGCGGCCCGCCGGCTTGTCAATCGCCGAGCGCCGTCGCAGCTTTTCTCCGCCCCGCCGACGTGACAACGAAGGTCGTCCGCCGGACCGGCGTTCATCGATCGCGATGGGAGAAGGCATCATGGCGGCTGCGGCCCGACTACTCTTGGTCCTGGCCTGCCTATGGCCACTCGCGGGCGGGCGCGCCCTGGCCGCCGAAGGTCCCAGCGTTCGTGTCGAGGGCGGCGTCGTGGTCGGCGCCGCTCGTGGCCCCGCCGCGGTGTTCCGCTCGATCCCGTACGCCGCTCCCCCGGTCGGTCCCTTGCGCTGGAAGCCGCCGGCGCCGGTCCGATCCTGGCGCGGCGCGCGGGCGGCGGACACGCCCGGCCCGGCGTGCCTGCAGCCCGTGCCGCCCGGCGGCGTTCCCAACGGCGGCGGCTACACGGGGCCGGTCAGCGAGGACTGCCTGACCCTGGACGTCACCGCGCCGCTCGCCCTGGCCAAGGGCGGGCGCAAGGCGCCGGTGATGGTGTGGATCCCCGGCGGCGGCAACATCTTCGGCGCGGCCAATGTGCCCAGCTATGACGCGGTGAACTTCGCCCGCGACGGGGTGATCGTGGTCACCATGAACTATCGCCTGGGCGCGCTGGGGTTCTTCGCCCATCCGGCCCTCACCGCCGAGGCGCCGAAGACCCAGGGCCTGGTCAACTATGGCCTGATGGACCAGGTGGCGGCGCTGAAGTGGGTGAAGCGCAACATCGCGGCCTTCGGCGGCGACCCGGGCAACGTCACCCTGTTCGGGGAATCCGCCGGCGGCGGCGACACCCTGGCGCTGCTGTCCATGCCCGCCAACAAGGGACTGTTCCAAAAGGCGGCGGTGGAATCCGGCGGCGGCTGGGACCATCCGTCGACCCTGGCCCAGCGCGAGACGCAGGGCGCGGAGCTGGCGTCGAGGCTGGGCCTTGCCGGCGCCGGCGCCACGGCGGCGCAGCTTCGCGCCCTGCCGGCCGACAAGCTGATCGTCAGCGCCGGAGGCGTGGCCGAGGACGGCCGCATGCTGACCGAGACCCCGACCCAGGCCTTCGCCCGCGGCCATGCCCTGGACCTGCCCCTGATCATCGGCTCGAACAGCAACGAGGCCTCGCTGCTGGGGTCCTTCGGACTGGCCGGCGGCGTCGCCGGCATCCCGCCCGAGGTGCGCCAGGCCTATTCGGCCGAGGCCCCCGATGACGCCACCCTGGCGCGGCTCAACTTCAACGACCGGGTCATGGGCGCGCCGGCGCGCTGGATCGCCGCCAAGGGGTCGGGCGGGGCCAGGACCTGGCTCTACTACTTCTCATACGTTCCCGAGCGACAGCGCGCGACGCGGCCGGGGACCAACCACGCCTCCGAAATCCCCTTCGTCTTCGACAGCCTGGACGCGGTGCCGGGCCGCACGCCCCTGATCAGCCCCAGCGAGCGCGCCCTGGCTGCCTTGGCGCATTCCTGCTGGGTCGCCTTCGCCAAGACCGGCGCGCCGAACTGCGCCGGAGGGCAGGCCTGGCCGGCCTATGATCCGAGTACGGATCAATTGCTGGAATTCGGCGCCGACACCGGCGTGCGGCAGCATTTCCGCAAGGCTCAGCTCGACGCCCAGGAGAAGGCGGCCGGCGCCATTCTCAAAGGCCCGTAGATCTTTCATCCGTCCGTAGACTGACAATCAACGGGCGCCGACGGCGACCCGGGCCTGCTTGCTGACGAACATCACGGCGTCGGCCTCCGCGATGACGATCTCGGCGTCCGCCTCCGGCGTGATTTCCCTGACGCCATAGGAGATGTGCAGCGGCACCGACCATTCGCCGCACTGCACCGGCTCGCGCTCCACCAGGGCGGCCAGGGCCTCCGCCTTGGCCTCGGCGGTGACCCGGTCCGCCCGGGTGAGCACCACGGCGAACTCGTCTCCACCCATTCGTCCGACCACGTCCGATTCCCGCACGTTCGACGCCAGGCGCTCGGCCACGGCGCACAGCGCCGCGTCGCCGGCGGCGTGTCCGAAGCGGTCGTTGACGCTCTTGAAGCCGTCCAGATCGAAATAGACGACGCTGGCCGCGCCGCCGTAGCGGCGCAGGAAGTTCGACGTGCGCTGGACCTCGCGGGCGAAGGCGCGGCGGTTCTTGACCGGCGTCAGCGGGTCGCGATCGGCCATTTCCTCGGCCTCGGCGAGCTGGGCCTTGAGGCGCGAGACCTCGCGCTTGAGGTCGTCGAGTTCCGTGATCAGGGTTTGCAGCGCCGCCCGCACGGCCGGGGTCATGTCGGCCGGCTCCAGGCCCAGGAAGGCGCTGGTGTCGACCGCCGCTGCGGTCGGCGCCGCCTGGGCGCCCGCCTGGGCGAGCGCGCGCCGCCGGATGGCGGAGAACGGCTCGGCGGCGGCGTTGGAGATTTTCATAACGGAATCACTTTTCAGGCGGTCAAGAGAATCCTAAGCGGCATTGGTTGCGGGGGACAAGTCGGCGCCTATACTGCCCGCCCCTGTCTTGCCTGATCTGGGGCAAGGCCTTGCTTCGACTTTGGGGATATTTGCATGAGCGCCGCCGCGCCCGTCGCCATCATTATGGGCAGCCGTTCGGACTGGCCCACCATGAAGGGCGCCGCCGAGAGCCTGGACGCCCTGGGCGTGGCCTGGGAAGCCAAGGTCGTCTCGGCCCACCGCACCCCTGATCGCATGTACGCCTTCGCCAAGGGCGCCAAGGCGGCCGGCTTCAAGGTGATCATCGCCGGCGCCGGCGGGGCGGCGCACCTGCCGGGCATGACCGCCTCCCTGACCGAGCTGCCGGTCCTGGGCGTGCCGGTGCAGTCTCGCGCCCTCAACGGCCTCGATTCCCTGCTCTCCATCGTGCAAATGCCAGCCGGAGTGCCCGTGGCGACCCTGGCGGTGGGCGAGGCGGGCGCCCGCAACGCCGGCCTGCTGGCGGCCCAGATCCTGGCCCTCACCGACGACGCCCTGGCCGCGCGGCTGGCGGCGCACCGGGCGAAACAGTCACAGGCCGTGGCCGAAACCGTCGAGGACGGCTAAACAGCCCTCCGTGCCCGACTTTCCCCTTCCCCCCGGCTCCACCATCGGCGTCCTCGGCGGCGGCCAGCTTGGCCGCATGCTGGCCCTCGCCGCCGCCCGTCTCGGCTTCGACGTCGCGATCCTGGACCCGGAGCCCGACGCCCCGGCCGCCCGGGTGGCCGCCCACGCCTTCGTCACGGCCTATGACGACCCCGAGGGCCTGAGGGCGCTGGCGGAAGTCTCCGACGTCATCACCTTCGAGTTCGAGAACGTTCCGGCCGCGGCCCTGGATCGCCTGGCCGAGCTGGGCGCCGCCGTGGCGCCCGACGCCCGCGCGCTGGGAATCGCCCAGGACCGCCTGGCCGAGAAGACGTTCCTCAACGAGGCCGGCGCCCCGACGGTGGGCTTCGCCGCCATCGACAGCGTCGCCGACCTGCGCGCGGCGCTCTCCAACCTGGGCGCGCCCTTGCTGCTCAAGACCCGGCGCGGCGGCTATGACGGCAAGGGGCAGACCTGGGTCCACGGCGCCGGCGGCGCGGGCGCGGCCTGGGCCGAGCTCGGCGCCCAGCCCTGCGTCGCCGAGACCCCGGCCGATTTCCGGCGCGAGGTGGCGGTGGTCGCCGCCCGGGGCCGCAGCGGCGAGATCGCCCTCTATCCGTTGACCGAGAGCCATCACGAGGCGGGGATCCTGCGCCGCGCCCGCGCCCCGGCCGCCGCCCAGCCACGCGTGCTGGCCGAGGCCGAGCGCATCGTCGCCACCATCCTGTCGGCCCTGGACTATGTCGGCGTCATCGGCGTGGAGATGTTCGAGCGCGACGACGGCAAGCTGCTGGTCAACGAGTTCGCCCCGCGGGTGCACAACACCGGCCACTGGACGCTGGACGGCTGCGAGGTCGACCAGTTCGAGCAGCACATCCGCGCCATCGCCGGCTGGCCGCTGGGCCCCACCGACGCCCTGGCGCAGGTGGAGATGACCAACCTTCTGGGCGACGAGGCCAACGCCTGGCCCAAGCTGGCGCAGGAGCCCGAGACCCGCCTTTGGCTGTATGGCAAGGGCGAGGCGCGGCCGGGCCGCAAGATGGGCCACGTCAACCGCCTGACGCCCCTGCCCCGGTAGGGGCGCCTGCTAGCCGGCGTAGCGCATCCGGCCGAGGCTGGCCGCCAGGCGGCGCGCGCCGTCGAACGGCCTGACGCCCGCCTTCCATTTTTCGAAGGCCATCACGGCCTCGATGCGGCCATCCAGGTGCGCGGCGGCGGCATTGGCGCCGGAGGCGAGCTGGATGGCCAGGGTGGTGATCAGGATCTCCAACAGGATCGCCCGCTTGGAATAGTGGTTCTCGTCGGTGGCCGTGTCGCCGGCCCACCGCCAGAGCAGGTCGGCGCTTTCCCAGGTCAGGCGCAGGGCCAGGGGGATGTTGGTGGGCAGGGCCAGGAAGCCGGACCATCGCCGCACCGCCGCCTCGTCCGCCGCCGCCGCGGCGGTGCGCGCCAGGACCGCCCGGCGGATGCGCTCGCGGATCTTCAGCGACGCCGGGTCGATCAGGTCCAGCGCCCGCAGGGCCGCGCCGTCGTGGCGCCGCGCCAGCAGAGCCGCCAGGTCGCGGGGGCCCTCGGGCAGGATCAGGCTGACGTCGGCCGCCGAAAGGCCCAGCCGCCGCGAGGCCGCCTTCACCATCAGCCCAGACCAGCCGTACTTGGGGGCCAGGGAGACGGCCGCATCCAGCAGCCGCGCCTCGAGGGCCTCGGCCCAGTCGTCGCCGACTGGGGCCACATCGTTCGCCACCTTGCTCATGTCGCCATCCTACACGCCTCATTTCCGCCCGTCTCGGCATGGACAAAGGCCGGGCTGTCTGGTATCAGCCGCGCCTTGTTCCGGAGGGGGTACCCCCGGAGGCGTCGGCCCGTGACCCGCACGGGACACCGCGAGGAGGTTTGGTGGTTCAGATTTTCGTCCGCGACAATAATGTCGATCAGGCGCTCAAGGCCCTGAAGAAGAAGATGCAGCGCGAAGGCTCGTTCCGCGAAATGAAGCGGCACGTGCACTACGAAAAGCCGTCGGAAAAGCGCGCCCGCCAAAAGGCCGAAGCCGTGCGCCGCGCACGCAAGCTGGCCCGCAAGCGCGCCCAGCGCGAAGGCCTGATCGCCGCGCCGAAGAAGCCCGCCCGCGCCTAACAGCGCGCCAGTCGGCGACGAGATTTGAAGGCCGCGTGGGTCCGCCCCACGCGGCCTTTGTCGTGCGCGCCATCTGGCCCCGGATCCCGGGGCGAATTCAGGCTTCGCGCCGCGCCAGGCTGGCGAAGAACACCTTGAGCTCGAAGCGGCCGGTGGACAGGGCGCCGGACTTGAACGCCGGCCCTGCCACCCAGAGCTCCAGCGCGGTGGTCGCGAACATCAGGGCCGCCGTGCCGGCCACTTCCCACGCCGGCGGATCGCTGGCCGCCCGCGCCGCCATCATGAACGGCGTGAAGATCGGCACCCAGGACAGGGCCTCCAGCAGGGGCGACTCCGGATGGGTGATCGCCTGGCTCATGAAGGCCACCGGCAGGGAAAGCAGGATCATCATCGGCCCCAGCAGGGTCTGGGCCTCGCGGGTGGTCTCGCAGAACGCTCCCACGGTGACGTAGAGGGTGGCGAACATCAGATAGCCGCCCACAAAGAACAGCAGCAGATAGCCGATCATCCCGCCGGTGAAGAGAATCGAGGCCAGGTCCGCCGCCACGTCCGGGAACTTGAGCGACAGGACCGTCGCGCCGAGCGTCACCCACACCGCCAGGACGGTGGCGGTCACCGCCGCGACCCCCAGGATCTTGCCGGTCATGATCTCCGGCACGCTGGCCGAGGTCAGCATCACCTCCAGGATCCGGCTCGACTTCTCCTCGATGACGCTGTTCAGCAGCATGCCCGCGCCCGTGAACACCACCATCCACAAAAGGATGCCCATGGCGAAGCCCGCCAGCCCCGGGAGCTTGTCGCGCAGCGAGACCCGCTCGCCGGCGGCCTTGGGCGAATAGGCGGTGATCTGGGGCTTCAGGGCGTCGATGGCCTTGAGCTGGTCGGCATTCACCCCGGCCTTTTCCAACCGTTCGCGGCGCAGTTCATCGCCCGTGGCCATTCGGACCGCCCGCTCCAGCGAAGGGTCGGCCGCGTTGCGGGTCCACAGGTCGACGGCCACGCCGTCACCGCTGGGCTTGATGATCACCGCCGCATCGAGGCTCCCCGGCGCGCCGCCGCGGCTGCCCACCAGGGGCTTGAGCCGCGCCGTCGCCTCGGCGGGGTCCTTGAACGGTCCGCCCGCCGCCGGCACCAGCAGGGCCGCCGGCCGCTCCTGGGGCGAGGCCGGCGCGAAGGCGAGCCTCAGGGCGTGGGCGTAGCGCCCGCCGGTGAAGTCCACGACCGCCACCGCCGGCGCCGGGCTGGACCGATCCATCATGGTCGAGGCGAAGCCGAACACCGACATGCCCACCGGCATCAGGACGATGGACAGCCAGAAGCCGATGGTCCGCACATAGGCCAGGTAGTCCCTGACCGCGATCCGCATGATCCGGATCATGCCGGGCCTCCCTGGGTCAGCACGATGAAGGCGTCGTGCAGGTGAGGTTCCTTGAGTTCGAAGCGCTGGATGTCGAGACCCTTGGCGAAGGCCGCCTTGAGCACGTCCTGGGCCGGGGCGCCTGTGCGCAGAGCCGCGGTCACCCGCACGCCGCCCCCCTCGCCCGCTTCGCTGGCCAGGCCCTCCAGGCCCGGCAGGTCGGCCACGGCGGCCGGATCGAAGGGTCCCTCCAGCACCAGGGTGCGCGGCGCGGCCGAGCGGGCCTGGGCCACCGAGCCGTCGAACACCTTGCGCCCGCCCGCCAGCAGCACGACGTGGTCGCACAGCCGTTCGGCGTGCTGCATGACATGGGTGGAAAAGATCACCGTCGCGCCGCGGTCCGCCAGCTTGCGGATGATCGCTTCCAACGACTGCTGGTTCACGGGGTCGAGCCCCGAGAAGGGTTCGTCGAGGATCACGAGGTCCGGCTCATGGGCCAGGGCCGACAGGAGCTGGACCTTCTGGGCCATGCCCTTGGACAGCGAGCGCACCTGACGGTCCATGGCCGCGCCCAGGCCCTGCTCTTCCAGCAGGGCCCGCGCCCTGCGCTTCGCCTCGGCCGGCGGCACGCCTTTCAGCGAGGCCAGGAAGGCGATGGCGGCCACCGGGGTCATCCGGCGATAGAGGCCACGTTCCTCCGGCAGGAAGCCGATGCGGGCGCGCACCCGGCTGGCGTCCGGCTCGCCCAGGACCGAGATGCGGCCGGACGTCGGCGCGATCAGGCCCAGCATCATGCGGATGGACGAGGTCTTGCCGGCCCCGTTCGGGCCCAGGAAGCCCAGGATCCGTCCCGCGGCGGCCTGGAACGACAGATCGTCGACGGCCATGAAGCCGCCGTAGCGCTTGGTGACGCCCTCAAGGACGACCGCCGCCGACCCCATGCATAGCTCCCCGACGTTCGGGAACGAGCCTAAGCTCGCGGCGCCTTAACAGCCGGCAAATGCAACGCCCATCAGGCGTGCAGCAGGGCGGCGGCGCGCACGTGTTCGACGGCCCGCACGATGGCGTCGGCGTGGTCGAGGCCCAGCAGGGTGGCGTGGGCGGCGCCGGGCACGTGGTCCACATAGCCCTGGCGCGAGGCCTTGGCCGGCGCCGACTGGATGGCCTTCCAGCTCGCCCGCACGCCGCCGCTCTCCGCCCCGGCGGTGACCACGGCCACCGGCAGATCGGGGGAGAAGGCGCCGGCGGCGCGCGCCTGCTCGGCCGCCAGCGGCCAGTCGCGCACCTCCTCGGCGGCCCAGTAGTTGTGCCGGCCGTTGGCGAAGGCCCAGCGCTTCTCGGCCTTGGCCGGTCCGCTGAGGCCGATCTTGTCGCCGTACTGGGTGTAGACCAAAGGCTTGAACAGGCCCGCCTGGGCCCCGAAGGCCGCCAGGCGCGAGAGGTTGGAGAAGGTCTGCACGAAGTGCTGCATGACCTTGTTCTCCATGGCCTCGGGCGTGGTCGCGTCGACCAGCACCACGCCCTTGACCAGGGTCGGATTGCGCGCCGCGAACAGCCGCAGGCGTAGGCCGGCCATGGAGTGGCCGCAGAGGATGAAGGGCCCCTTCTCGCCGGCGGCTGCCAGCAGTTTTTCCAGGTCCGCCTCCACCGCCAGGCCGTCGCGGGGCTTGGGGCCGGGGTCGGAGAAGCCGAGGCCGGCGCGGTCATAGGCGCAGGATCGCACGCCCCGTGCCGCCAGCCGGTCCTGGACCACCCCCCAGTCGGCCGAGAATCCGAAGGCGCCCGCCTCCAGCAGCACCGTGGGCCCATCCGTCTTGGCCGGCCCCGCGCAGATCATGTGCAGGCGTCGGCCGCCGATGTCGTAGAGCTGGCCCCGGGGCGTCGGGGCGCCGGTCATGGCTGTCATGGCGCCTCCCAGGGCGACATAGGCGATCAGGACCAGGACGATCCCGGCCAAGACTCTGAGTATCAGCCCAATGAAGGCCGATGTAGGCGCCCGATGCGACAGCACAACGACGCCGCGGCCCCGTTTGTTTCACGCAAACGCCGGCCGTGTCCGTCGCGCAACAGTGTTCGCCGACGGAAGGGGGGAAGCGGGCGCGGCTCAGAGCGCCTTGACGATCCCCTCGACCATCTTCTTGGCGTCGGCGAACAGCATCATGGTGTTGTCGCGGAAGAACAGCTCGTTCTCCACCCCGGCGTAGCCCGCCGCCATGCCGCGCTTCACGAACAGCACCGTGCGGGCCTTCTCCACGTCCAGGATCGGCATGCCGAAGATGGCGCTGGTGGGATCGGTCTTGGCGGCCGGGTTGGTGACGTCGTTGGCCCCGATGACGAAGGCCACGTCGGCGGTGGGGAACTCGGCGTTGATGTCCTCCAGCTCGAAGACTTCGTCGTAGGGGACGTTGGCCTCGGCCAGCAGGACGTTCATGTGGCCGGGCATGCGGCCGGCCACCGGGTGGATGGCGTACTTCACCTCCACGCCCTCTTCCTTGAGCTTGTCGGCCATCTCGCGCAGGGCGTGCTGGGCCTGGGCCACGGCCATGCCGTAGCCGGGGACGATGATCACCTTGGAGGCGTTCTTCATGATGAAGGCGGCGTCGTCGGCGCTGCCCTGCTTGACCGGGCGGGTCTCGACCTTGCCGCCCGCCGCCGCGGCCGTGTCGCCGCCGAAGCCGCCCAGGATGACCGAGATGAAGGAGCGGTTCATCCCCTTGCACATGATGTAGCTGAGGATGGCGCCCGAGGAGCCCACCAGCGCGCCGGTGATCACCAGGGTGATGTTCTCCAGCGTGAATCCCAGGGCCGCCGCCGCCCAGCCGGAATAGCTGTTCAGCATCGACACCACGACGGGCATGTCGGCGCCGCCGATGGGGATGATCAGGGTGATGCCGGCCACCAGGGCCAGGCCGAAGATGCCCCAGAAGGCCCACTTGGCCTCGCCGCCGCTCATCACCAGGATGACGATCAGGGCCACGATGGCCAGGCCGATGACGATGTTGAGCGCATGCCGGGCGGGCAGCATGATCGGCGCGCCCGACATGTTGCCGTTCAGCTTGGCGAAGGCGATCACCGAGCCGGTGAAGGTGATGGCCCCGATGGCGACCCCCAGGCTGAGTTCGATAAGGCTCTCCAGCTTGACCCCGTCGGCGGTGGCGATCCCGTAGGCCGAAGGCGTGTAGATCGCCGCCACCGCCACCAGGCAGGCCGCCATCCCCACCAGGGAGTGGAAGGCGGCCACCAGTTGCGGCATGGACGTCATGGGCACGCGCCGGGCGATGACCGCCCCGACGCCGCCGCCCACGGCCACCCCGGCCAGGATCAGGCCGATGGTCACCGGGTCCAGCGCCCCGCCGCTCCACAGGGTCAGCAGGGTGACGCCCACGGCGATGGTCATGCCGACCATGCCCATGGTGTTGCCGCGCCGGCTGGTCTCCGGACTGGAGAGGCCGCGCAGGGCGAGGATGAACAGGACCCCGGAAACCAGGTAGGCGAGCGCCGCGATGTTGGCGTTCATGATGTCGGGTGCTCCCCTCGAGCCTCAACCTTGCCGCCCGTGCGGCGGTCTTGCCCGTCCCACCCGCGACGTCCCCTCAGGACAGCGACGGACTGGACGAAGACGGCGATCAGCAGCGCGGCGACCGCTGCATTGGCGTTGAACCAGCGGATGCCGAGCGGCGTGCTGCGGATCATGATCGCCACCTGCATCAGGGCGACGCCGGTGAAGAACAGCGCCGAACTGTTGAGCAGGCGGACCCAACGCGGTCGGATCGCCAGGGCGATGAAATAGACGGCCACGGCGGCGAACCCGCCGCAAACGCCGGCCCAGTAGAGGATCTCGGCGTTCACTTCCCCGGCTCCTTGGCCGGCGGCCTTTCCTTCTTGCGGTACATGGCCAGCATGCGTTGGGTGACCAGGAAGCCGCCGAAGATGTTCACCGCGGCCAGGCCCGAGGCCACCGCGCCGGCGCCCTTGGAGATCCAGGCGCTGGCGCCCCCGCCGCTGGCCGTCGCAGCCGCCGCCAGCAGGGCGCCGACGATGATCACCGAGGAGATGGCGTTGGTCACCGCCATCAGCGGCGTGTGCAGGGCCGGCGTCACGCTCCAGACCACGTAGTAGCCGACGAAGATGGCGAGCACGAAGATCGCCAGGCGGAAGACGGTGGGATCGACGACGTCCATGGGCGTCTCCTTGACGGACTTCTCAGGCGGCCTTGAGGGCGGGGTGGACGATCTGGCCGCCCTGGGTGACCAGGGCCGCCTTCAGGATCTCGTCCTCGAAATCGGGCGCCAACTGGCCATCCTTGCCGATCAGCAGGGCGGCGAAGGCGGACAGGTTGCGGGCGTAGAGCGCCGAGGCGTCGGCGGCGATGCGTCCGGGCAGGTTGGGGATGCCCAGGATCCTGACCCCGCCAACGTCGGCGATCTCGCCCAGCTTGGAGCCGACCACGTTGCCGCCCTGCTCGACGGCCAGGTCGACGATCACCGAGCCCGGCTTCATCGAGGCCACCTGTTCGGCGCTGACCAGCTTGGGCGCAGGGCGGCCGGGGATCAGGGCGGTGGTGATGACGATGTCCTGCTTGGCGATGTGGCTGGAGACCAGCGCGGCCTGCTTGGCCTGGTATTCGGCGCTCATCTCCTTGGCGTAGCCGCCTTCGGTCTGGGCGTTCTTGAATTCCTCGTCCTCGACGGCCAGGAACTTGGCGCCCAGGCTCTCGACCTGCTCCTTGGTGGCCGGGCGCACGTCGGTGGCGGTGACCACAGCGCCGAGGCGGCGGGCCGTGGCGATGGCCTGCAGGCCGGCGACGCCGACGCCCATGATGAACACCTTGGCCGCGGCCACGGTGCCGGCGGCGGTCATCATCATCGGCAGGGCGCGGCCATAGGCTTCGGCGGCCTCGATCACGGCGCGGTAGCCGGCCAGGTTCGCCTGGCTGGACAGCACGTCCATGACCTGGGCGCGGGTGATGCGCGGCACGAACTCCATGGCGAAGGCGGTGGCGCCGGCCTTGGCCAGGGCGTCCAGGGTGCCACGGCTCTGGTAGGGGTTCAGGGTGGCGGCCAGCATGGCGCCGGACTTCAGGGCGGCGGCCTGTTCGGCGTCGGGGCCGCGGACCATGAACACCAGGTCGGCGCCGGCCAGGGCGGCCTTGGCGTCGGCGGCGATGGTCGCGCCGGCGGCCTGGTAGTCGGCGTCGGGGATCGACGCGGCCACGCCCGCCCCGGTCTCGACGACCACGGACAGGCCTTGGGCGATCAGCTTCTTGGCCGCGTCGGGCGTCAGCGCGACCCGGGTCTCACCGGGATGGCGTTCCTTGGTGACGGCGACGACGGCCATGATATCCCCCCGGAGGGCCGGTCAGCCCTCGCCATTGCGACGTTAGGGAGCGACTCAGAGCCTTGTCCAGCGCACGGCGCCTCAGCGCGATGCGGCTGGGGGCTCGGTGGCCGCCTTGGCGGGCTCGCCCCTCTCGAGGCGGGCCGCGGGTCAGCTTTAGTGTGCGTCTTGCGGCTTGTCGCGCAGGAAGACGACGCCGAGCGCAAACAGCACCGCCGCCGAGACGAACGCGCCCACGAACCCGACGCCGGTGCAGAACCACAGGGTCAGCAGGGTGATCAGGGTCGCCAGGACCAGCGAACCCCACTTGGTCAGGCCGTTGAACATGTGGAAGGTCCGCACCTGCTCGGTGATGTTCATATCGCCGCGGTGGAAGTCGGAAGCGGACTCGGCCATCGGAACGGGATCTCCTGCGGATCAAAAGCAAAATGCGGTCGGGGTGCTACACCAGCCTCGGGAAAGTCTCAAGCAGGGCCAATGGTCGCTCCCCCCCGGACGCGATCGCTCAGGGTGAGCGGATCGGCGCGATGATCTGGGAGTCAAAGTTGAGGACGATCGGCGAGACGAACGGAATCTGCAGGGTGTAGCGATAGGTCCAGGCGATCTGGGCGACCTGGGTCCCCGAGGACGTCGACTTGGTGATGCTCAAGGTGACGTCGGCCATCCTGGCCGCCATCAGATTGGCCGCCACGGCGCTCTGAAACGCCTGGTCGGTGGTGGTGGGCGTGACGATGTAGACCCGGGCCGCCCGCTCGATGGCGTGGCGCACGTCCGATCCACAATAGATACCCCAGCCGAGCTGGAAGATGCCCAGGATGAAGACGAACGCCACCGGCAGGGCGATCGCCGACTCGACGGCCGCGCCGCCGCCACGATCGGCGAGGAAGCGCCGCACGGGCCGCGGGTCGGCCATCTCAGCGCGTCCTGACCGTCTGTTGGGCCGCCAGGGCCTGGACGCCCGCGACGCCGGAATACTGGCTGGAGGCGGAAATCCTGGTGTAGGCCAGGGGAACGGTGTTGTCCGCGCACAGGGTGTTGCAGCTTCCCGTCACGCCCGCGCAGGCGCACCACTGGGTCACGGCGACGGAGTCGCTTTCCGTGCGCCCGGTCCACGCCTTCAGCGCCATGTTCCGGATCGCCGTCGGATCGGTGACGCCGGTCATCACATAGAGACTGCCGCTGCTGACCGCCTCGCGCATCTTGTGCACCTTGTCGAGCTCGGGCGCGTAGCTGGCGATCCCGGCCAGCACCACCGCCAGCATGGGCGTCACCAGGGCCAGTTCGACCGCCGCCGCGCCGCTGCGATCCTTCAGCCATCGGGAGAGGAGATGTCTCATCGTCATGGGGCTCATCCGATCAACGCCACGCCGCCGACCGGAATGGTCTGCATGCCGTAGGCCGAGCAATCCACGCCCACGGTCGTGTTGCCGGTCCATTGGACGGTCTTGGCGACGATGTGCGTACAGCCGTTCGTGCCCGTGAAGTTGCCCAGGTAGCTGACAGCCTGGGCCGGGAAGTAGATGTTGCCGGTCATCGATGACGAGGCCGTGCCGTTGATGGTGTTGGAGACGTTCGTATTGGTCCGGTCGCCGATCATCAGGAAGCCGGCGTAGGTCCCGGTGGTGGGCGCGCTGATGTTGAACGTGGCGTTGCCGTTCAGGCTGATGCTGGCGCTGTTCAGGAAGATCAGCGTCACGCCCGCGCCGCTGACGTCGGCGTTCGCGTTGGCCGACAGGGTTCCGCCGTCGATGATGTAGGTCCCCGGCTGCAGGGTGACGTGGTTCTTGAGGCTCACGCCGCCGCAATAGCGGCCGGGGGACAGGTTCCCGCCGTTGGAACTGAGGCAGGGGCCACTGGCCGTCGGGATCGGCGTCGAGGCGTAGGGATCGCCCACGGGCCCCATTCCGGTCTGGGCCGCGGCGCAGGCCGTCAGGTGCGCCCCGGATGTCATGGTGGCGCCGCCCACGGCGTAGGCGCACGGCACATACATCTGCGCCGATCCCTGCACGTTCACGGCCGAGGCCGCGATCGAGTCCGACATCACCACGCAGTTGTTGAAGGTCGAGGTGGTGTTGCCCGAGAAGTTCACGGCGTTGGACGCCGACGGGTCCAGGGCCAGGACGCAGGCGTTGGCGGCCGTCGTGAACTGGGCCGTCGCATTGACGCTGATGACCAGCGGGGTGTTGGTGAACAAGGCGCTGAAGATGCGCGACTCCTTGCGCGCCAGCGTGGCTCTCACCGTATTGGCGGCCGCGCCCGACGAGGGAGTCTGGATCGTGACGGTGTCGCCGCCCACTGAGCCGTTCTGTTGGGCGATAGCCGTTCCGGCGGAAACCACCGCCGTGTCGCTCGATCCACGCCGCAGTTCGAGCGCCCCGCCAAAGGCCGCCGCGTCGGCGGCCTGCTGGAGCTTGACCTGCTCGTAGTAGTCGTAGCCGATCTCGACGCCGTAGCCCGCGCCGCCGACCACCATGGGTAGACAAAGCGCGGTTACAATCGCAACGTTGCCCGACCTGTCTGCTAGCCAACGAGTCTTCGCCATGGTTGAGGAACTCGTCTCATGATTAGTATTCCGTCATTATTTCTTCACGAGCCTTTCTCCCGGCTTTAAAACCTAGGTTGATTTGCGTTTACTGCGTTTGAACGCTTTCGTTGCTTCAACTTGCCGCAGACCTATCAGGTAATTACCACGATCTATTGGCGAATTGTGGCTTGAATTCAACTCAATGGGCCGGGACGCGCCCCTGCCGTCGGCCTGCCGGCCGAACCGCCGCCGATGGAACGCGAGGCGGCGGCGCGCTTTAGGCAGTGACCCGCCGCCGTCCTTGCGAGTGGCGACCCTTTGCACGTTCAACGTCAGGCTCGAGCGCCATGGATCGCGTCTTTTCTCGCCTTGCCAACGCCGTGGCGCGGGCCACCGGCCGCCCGGTGACCTTCCTTCTGTGCTGCCTGCTGGTGATCGTGTGGGCGCTGACCGGCCCGATGTTCCACTTCTCGGACACCTGGCAGCTGGTCATCAACACCGGCACCACCATCATCACCTTCCTGATGGTGTTTCTGATCCAGAACACCCAGAACCGCGAGGGCGCCGCCCTGCAGGCCAAGCTCGACGAGCTGATCCGGGCGGTGGAGAACGCCCAGAACCGCTACATCGGCCTGGAAAAGCGCGACGAGGAGGACATCGAGCAGATGAAGGCCGAATGCGAGGTCGAGGCGTCGGCGGAAGGCGATCTGCAGCCCACCGGCCTCGGCGCCGGGAACCGGGCCCTCGTCGGCTAGACCGGGGCCCGCCGTCGACCCACCGTCACTAGCCCCGCCAGGGCGACCAGGGCGAAGCCGCACCCCGCCATGAACGTGGTCCTGGCCCCGTAGAGCGACCACAGTCCGCCGGCCAGGGGGCTCGCCGCGAGCAGGGTCAGGCCCTGGGCGAGGTTGAACACGCCGAAGGCCGAACCCCGCAGCCGCTCCGGCGCCGCGTCGGCCACCAGGGCCGAGAACAGGCCTTGGGTCAGGCCCATGTGCAGGCCCCAGAGGGCGATGCCCAGGGCCACCCCGGTCATCGAGGGCATGAACGCCAACGCCAGGTCGGCCGCGACCAGCACGGCCAGGCCCGCGCCGAGCAGAAGGCGGCGATCGACCCGGTCCGCCAGGCTGCCGGCCGGGGCGGAAACGACCGAGTAGACGACGTTCATCAGGATCAGCACCAGGGGCGCCAGGGTCGCCGACAGGCCGACGTCCCGGGCGCGCAGGATCAGGAACGCCTCGCTGAACCGGGCCATGGAGAACACCACGGCCAGGACCACCACCGACCAGAACGGCCGCCCGAGGCCGCCGATCTCTGACCAGCGGATGGGAACCCGCGCTCCCGGCGACGCCCCGCCGACGCGCCGCGGCTCCTCAACGCCCAGCGCCAGCAGCACCACGGCGATGACCCCGGGCACGACCGCCCAGGCGAACACCCGTCGCATGTCGCCGGCGAAGAGAACCATCAGCCCCATGGCGATCAGGGGACCCAGGAAGGCCCCGACGGTGTCGAGCGACTGGCGCAGGCCGAAGGCGGCGCCGCGGACGCCCTCCGGCGTGATGTCGGCGACCAGGGCGTCGCGCGGGGCGCCGCGCATGCCCTTGCCCACCCGGTCGGCGAAGCGCGCGCCCAGCACCTCCCATGGGGTGACGGCCAGGGGGAAGATGGGTTTGGAGGCGGCGCCCAGGCCATAGCCGATCACGGCCAACAGCTTGCGCTTGCCGAGCCGGTCGCTGAGCCAGCCGGAAAAGACCTTGGTGATCGAGGCCGTGGCCTCGGCCGCCCCTTCGATCAGGCCGACCAGGCCGGCGCTGGCCCCCAGAGTGGAGACCAGGAACACCGGCAGCAGGCTGTGGATCATCTCCGAGGAGATATCCATGAACATGGAGACGAAGCCCAGGGCCCAGACCCCGCGCGGCACGGCTCTCAATCCGGCGGCGGGAGGAGGGCTCATGGGGGCCGCCCTACTTGGCCGTCGCCGGCCAGGCCGCCAGCACGGCCCTCAGCGCCGCCACGAGGGCCAGGGGCTGGTCGACCATGATGTGGTGCTCGGAGTCGGGGATGGCCACGTGCGGCGCCGAGCGCGGGATCGGGCTGTTGTTCTGCTCGCCGTTCCAGCTGCGCTTCATGACGTTCGACTTGTCGCCATAGATGTGCGCCAGGGGCGCCGCGCCGACGGCCCCGCGCTGGTTGAAGTCGTCGCGGTTCAGCTTGCCCCACAGGAAGGGGTCGAACATCCAGGTCCAGCCCTCGCCCGAGCCGTCCGGCATAGGTGCGCGCTTGAGCGAGCGGCGGGCGATGAAGTCGGCGATGTAGAGGTTGCCCGGCACCTGCGGCGGCATGAACCGGAAGCGCGTCAGGGCCTGTTCGAGGGTGGCGTAGACCCGGTTGGGCTGGGTGCGCTGGGGCGGGCCGCCCATGCGGCGGGCGTCCTCGTGACGGCCCTCGCGGATGGCCTCCTCGCGCATCTTCTTCAGCTGCTCGGGGGTCGGCGGTCCGCCGAAGCCGGTGTCGACCATGATGCAGGCGCTCATGCGCTCGGGGTACTTGGTGGCCGAATAGAACACCTGCGAGCCGCCGAAGGAGTGGCCGATGTAGACCGGCTTCACCGGCGCTTCGTAGAGGCCCGCGGCCTTGGCGCATTCCCAGATCTCGGTGGCGAAGCCCTCGAAGGAATAGGTCTCGCGCCAGTCCGAGGCGCCCATGCCCGACAGCGACAGGGCGGCCACGCGATAGTCGTCGGCGAAGTAGGGGGCGATGAAGCTCCACCAGTCGGCGTGGGCGCTGTTGCCGTGCACGAAGATCAGGCCGGGCTTGCCCACCTCGCCCCAGGTCAGGAGCTCGATGTTGGCGCCCTCGACGGGGACCAGGCTGCGTTCGGGCTCGCGGGCGATGGCGTCCTTGAACCACTGCGGGCTGTCGGGGACCCGGCCCTCGAAGGGCGCCAGGGGCGAGGCGATCTCCGGCGGCAGGCTGGGCTCGAGGCGGATCGGTTCGTCGTCGTCCAGCTTCTCGTCCGCCTGGACGTTCACACCCTTGTCGTCGGCCATGCCACCCTCGAAATCACCAAATCGGCCGGGTCAAAGCCCCGCCCATGCTGCAATGCGAACCTGACTAACGGTCGTTTGAAAAATGGCAAGGGCGACGGGAGGCCTGCGACCTTGCGGGCTCCGACGTTCAGGCCGGCCGGTAGGGCGTCATGTCCATGCCTGGATAGCGGGCGGCGACATCGCGCAGGGTCTGTTCGTTCCAGTAGTCCGAGCCGGCCGGCGGCCAGCCGAACAGGTCCCGTTCGCGGGGGGTCATGCGGACCATGGCCTCGGTCATGCCCGGCTGGCCGGCCTGGTTGGCCCAGGTCAGCTTGCCGTTCCAGCGCCAGCCGCGGGCCTGGAAATCGGTCAGCAGGGCGAAGCGCGAGCGGTCCGCACCCTTGAAGCCGGAGCCCCGGTGCAGGGTGTCGGTCTTGTAGATCATCAGGCTGCCGGCCGGGCCGGTGACCGAGGTTTCCTTGTCGAAGAAGTCCCCCATGGGCAGGTGGTTGGGAACCAGCGGCAGGTCGGCGGTATGCCCGCGCGGCACGATCTTGGTGGGTCCGTCCGCCTCGGTGACGTCCGACAGCAGGATGAAGGTGGTCATCTGGGTGTGGACGCCGTCGGCCCGCGGCACCACCAGGGTGTGGTTGCCGTAGTCGCGGTGATGGGCCTGCTCGTAGTCGATGGCGCCGGCGTACTTGGCCCACAGCTCGACCTTGTAGATTTCCAGGTCCTTCGTTGAGAGCAGCCGCTCTGCGGCGTCGACCAGGTCGGGATAGACGGGCAGGCGGTTCAGGGCCCAGTCGGCGTAGGGGAACAGGGTGATGCCGCTGAACTGGGTGCGGGTCAGGTGGCGGTAGGCGTGCGGGTCGGCGAAATAGGTCTCGGGCCGCGGATAGATCTCGAACATGGCCGCCTGGGCGTCGGCCAGGGTCTGCTTGTCCAGGAAGCCCTCGACGATGGTGAAGCCCTGGTCGAACACTTCCGCCAGCTTGGCGTCCGGCACCCGCATCGGCGTCCTCCCCCTTACAGCCCCACGGCGGCCAGGGCCCGCGCCTGGCGTTCCGCAAGGGCTTCCTCCGAGAAGCCCTCCAGCGAGGCCTCGAACAGCTTACGCCAGTTCTGCTCGGCCGACAGGTGCAGGAAGGCGGCGCCCAGGCCGATGGCGGCGCGGTCCATGAACACGAACTCGCGCGGGATCGTCACCGGCCCCTTCTCCTCCAGGGCGCGCTTGACCTGGAAGGCCTCGCGCCGGCCGTACTCGCCAGGGGCCACCCCGTCGGCCACGGTGCGCACCCGGTCGTCCAGCAGCGGGCCATAGATGAACCGGGCCCAGATGTTCAGCACATCCATCAGGTCGTCGGTCAGGCCCTTGAAGCCCCAGGCGCGATAGGCGGCAGCCTCCGCCTCCCGGTCGCCGGTGGTCATGGCGTGGAACAGCTTGACCACGCCGCCCACGAAGGACGGCGGGAACACGCGGATGCAGCCGAAGTCCAGCAGGTTCAGCCGCCCGCCGCCCGGCGCGCCGCCGAAGTCGTCGGTGAAGCTGTAGTTGCCCAGGTGCGGGTCGCCGTGGATGACGCCCAGCTTGATCAGCGGCGTCCACCAGGCCTCGAACAGGGTCTTGGCCACCCGGTTGCGCGTCTCCAGGTCGGCGTCCTTGAAGGCGATCAGGCCGCGGCCGTGCAGCCAGTCCATGGTCAGCAGGCGGCCGGTGGACAGGTCGGGATCGGGCCGGGGCACGGCGATGTCGTCGCGGCCTTCGAAGAAGTCGCCGTAGAGGCGCATGGCCTTGGCCTCGCGACCATAGTCCAGCTCCTCGCGGATGCGGTCGGAGATCTCGACCACGATCTCTGAGGTGTCGATGGCGCCGAACACCTGGCGCCCCAGCGAGAGGACCGTGCGCAACTGCGACAGGTCGCTCTCCACCGCGCTCTGCATGTCCGGGTACTGCAGCTTCACCGCCAGCAGGCGCCCGTCCAGCGCCGTGGCCTTGTGCACCTGGCCGAGGGAGGCGGCGGCCGAAGGCGCCAGGTCGAAGCTGGCGAAGCGGCTCTGCCAGTCCGGCCCAAGCTCCGCCGCCATCCGCCGACGCACGAAGGCGCCGGTCATGGCCGGGGCGTTGGTCTGCAGCTCGGCCAGCTCCGCCGCGAACTCCGGCGGCAGCAGGTCGGGCACGGTGGCGAACATCTGCGCCACCTTCATCAGCGGACCCTTGAGCTGGCCCAGGGTCTCCTTCAGCGCCTTGGCGTTGCGCGCCTGGGCGTCGCCGCCGGCGAACAGGGCGTTGACCCCGAACGTCGCCGCCGCCCCGCCGAGGCCGGCCCCCACCTTGGCGAAGCGGGCCACCCGGCCCGTCAGCCGATCACGCTCCGGGTCACGCGCCATGGGGGGTCAGACCAGGGCCTCGAACTCGTCCACCAGCCGCTCCAGGCTCTTGCAGCCGGAGGCCCAGAAGGCCTTCTGCCGGGGATCCAGGCCAAAGGGCTCCAGCGCCTCGACGTAGGTCCTGACCCCGCCATCGGCCAGCAGCCGCTCATAGAGGGGCGTGAAGCCCACCGGGTCCTTGCGCCGCGCCTCCATCAGCGCCTCCACCAGGAGGTTCCCGAAGGCGTAGGCGTAGACATAGAACGGCGCGTGCACGAAGTGGCTGACATAGGCCCAGTAGTGCTCATAGCCCTTGTTGAGCCGGATGGCCGGGCCCAGGCTCTCGCCCATCACCTCCAGCCAGACGCCACCGATCTCCTCGGGCGACAGCTCGCCCCGGGCGCGCAGGTCATGGAAGCGGGTCTCGAAGCGGTGGAAGGCGATCTGGCGGACCACGGTGTTGAGGCCGTCCTCGATCTTGCCGGCCAGCAGGGCCTTGCGCTCCTCGCCCTTGGCGTCGGCCAGCAGGCGCTCGAACACCAGGCCCTCGCCGAAGATCGAGGCGGTCTCGGCCAGGGTCAGGGGCGTGTCGGCCAAGAGTGTCCCCTGGGGCGCGGCCAGGGTCTGGTGCACGGCGTGGCCCAGCTCGTGCGCCAGGGTCAGCACGTCCCGCCGCTCGCCCATGTAGTTCATGAACACGTAGGGGTGCCGCTCGGCGGTCACCGGGTGGGAATAGGCGCCGGACTGCTTGCCGGCGCGAGGCCGGGCGTCGATCCAGGGCTGGTTGAAGAACACCTCGGCCGTCTCGGCGAACCTGGGGGCCAGGGCGGCGAAGCTGGACAGCACCATGCCGCGGGCCTCGTCCCAGCCGTAGCGGCGCGGCTGGGCGCTGGTCAGGGGCGCGTTGCGGTCCCAGTGGTCCAGGCACTTCAGGCCCATGGCCTTGGCCTTGAGCCGGTAATAGCGGTGGCTGATCGAGGGGTAGCTGTCGACCACCGCCGCCTCCAGGGCCGCGACGCTCTCGGCGTGCACCTCGTTGGCCATGTGGCGCGAGGCGGCCGGGGTCGGGTACTTGCGCCAGCGATCCTCGACCTGCTTCTCGAAGGCGATGGTGTTGAGGCAAAGGGCCAGGGTGGATTCCCGCTCGGCCAGGGCCTTGGCCAGGGCGTTGGCCGCCTGCTTACGCCGGCCGCCGGCGGGATCGGAGAGCCGGTTCAGCACCTCCGGCAGGGTCAGGGTCTCGCCGCCGACCTTGGCGGTCAGTCGGGCCAGGGTCTCGTCGTAGAGCCGGCTCCAGTTGGCCACGGCCGGCGCCTTGTCCACCAGGATACGCTCCAGGTCGGGGCTCAGCTCGTGCGGCCGGCCCAGCCGCACCCGGCGCACCCAGGGCCGCCAGCGCGCCGCCGGGGCGCAGGCCTTGAGCGCCGCCTCGATCTCGGCGTCCTCGAGCTGGTTGATCTCCAGGGTGAAGAACAGGCTGTCGCCCGCGATCTGGGACGAGCGGGCGCGCAGGTCGGCCTCGAACTTGGCCCAGGCCGGGTCGTCCCGGGCGGTCGACGAGGCCAGGGAGGCGTAGGCGCCGACGCTCCACAGGTGGTTGGTCGCGTCCTCATAGAGGCGGATGCCGCGGTCGAGCAGTTCGCCGAGGGCCTGGGGCGCGGCGCGGCTGGCGACGAACTGGCCCTTCAGCGCCACCAGGGCGTCGTTGGCGGCCTTGGCGGCGGCGAGGTCGGCCTCGACCCTGGGGTCGTCGCGGCCGGTGTAGAGGTCATCCAGAAGCCAGACGGGCAGGCTCTCGGTGTCGGCGATCTTGGCGGGAGCGTTCATGCTTCCGATGTAGTCCGTCGCGGGCGACGCCGGAAGGGCGGGCTTCACGGTGCGGCGAACCCCTTGCGCCTCAGCCATCCCAGGACCAGGTCCGGCCAGAGGGCGGCGGGCTTGCCGACGGCGTAGCGGATGCCGAAGCCGTGGCCGCCTTCCTCGAAGAGGTGCAGCTCCACCGGGACCTTGGCGGCGCGCAGGGCCGTCAGCAGTTGCAGGCTGTTTTCAACCGGCACTGAGGGATCGTCGAGGGCGTGGATGATGAGGATCGGCGGGGCGTCGGGGCGAACCTCGAGCTCCAGCGACCGCGCCCGCTCGGCCTCCAGGGTCGGCGCCGGGCCCAGCAACGCGTCGCGCGAGCCTTTGTGCTCATAGGGGTCCAGCATGGTCGCCACGGGGTACATCAGGATCGCGAAGTCGGGACGGGCGGACAGGCGGTCGGCGGCGTCCACCGGCGCATAGACCGGCTTGTCGAAGCCAAACGCCAGGGTTCCGGCCACGTGCCCGCCGGCGGAGAAGCCGATAACCCCGACCTTGCCGTCCGGCCCGGCCCGCTGGCGGATGAGGCGCAGCGCCCGCTGGGCGTCCTGCAGCGGCGCATCCGGCCCCGCCGCCCAATGGTCGCCGGGCAGGCGGTAGCTCAGCACATAGACGGTCAGGCCCTGGGCGGCGAAGCGTTCGGCCGCCTCGTAGCCCTCCTTGTCCATCACCACCCACTTGTAGCCGCCGCCCGGCGCCATCAGCAGGCTGGCGCCGGTGGCGCGGACCGGCCGGAACACGACCAGGTTCGGGCGGACCACGTGTCGCGCATAGCGGTCGCGCAGCGGCCCCGCGGGGTTGCGCTCGACGACCTCCTCCCGCAGGCCGGCGGGAACGCCGCCCGGCGGGCCGTTGGGCCACAGGGCGATGACCTGATGGTCGGGGCCGGCCGGATGGTCGCCCATGTCCGCGGCGGCGACCGGCGTCGCCAGCAGGCAGAGCGCGAGGAAGGCGATCAGGCGCATGGCGGGCTCTCCGAATTAGACACCGGTGTCATATAGCGTTCGTCGACCGCGGCAAAGGCCGGGGCGCCTGGGCCTCTCAGCCGGCGGCGTCGCGGCCCAGGGACCGCAACCGGCCCGCGTCCAGCACCGCCACCCGGCCATAGGCCACCGCCACCAGGCCCGCCGCCTGCAGGCGCTTGAGGGCCTTGTTGATGGTCTGGCGCGAGACCCCGTGCATGGCGGCGACGTCTTCCTGGCGCAGGTGCACCGCGCCGTCGGGCCGGGCCCGCGCCGCGGCGGCGAGGCTTCTGGCCAGGCGGACCAGCAGCGGCTGGGTAAGCGTCTGGGCCAGGACGGCGGTGGCGGCGCGGTGGTAGGCGGCGATCAGGCGGGCCAGGTCCCGGTAGAGCAGCGGATCCTCCTGCGTCGCCTGGTCCAGGTCGCGCTGGGACACGTGCAGCACCCGGGCCGGGCCGACCGCCACGGCCTCGTGCGTTCGCGGGCCGCCGTCCACCGCCGAGAGGCCGCCGAACCAGGCGCCCGGCCCCATCATCAGCGCCAGGGATTCCTGGCCGCCGACGGTGTTGCTGACCAGGCGCACGTCCCCGTCGAGGACGGCGTAGAGGCCGTCGGGCGGATCGCCGATGGCGCACAGCCGCCCGCCGTCGGCCAGCACCCGGACCCGCCCGCGCCGGACCAGCCGCTGCTGGCGCTCCGGAGCGATGGCGGCGAACCAGCGGTCGGCCTGCAGGCGGGCGAGATCGGCGGGGAGCATCGGGCGAAGGGGCCGCTCGGCCGCCAGATTGTCAATAGGACGACAATCCTCGCCGCCGCGCCGTGCCATAAGGCCGGCGAACAACGGGACCCTTCCATGCGCGCCTATCGCTTCGACGCCCTGAACAGCCTGGACGACCTCGTCCGTCACGACGAGCCCATGCCCCAGCCCCAGCGCGGCGAGGTGCTGGTCAAGGTCGACGCCGTGTCGCTGAACTATAGGGACCTGGCGGTGGTGCTGGGCAAGTACGTCGGGCCAGCCGACGCCGGCCTGATCCCCTGCAGCGACGCGGCCGGGGTCGTCGAGGCCGTGGGCGAGGGCGTGCGCGCCTTCAGGGTCGGCGACCGGGTGATCAGCGCCTTCCACCCCCGCTGGTTCGGCGGCCGCATCCCCCTGACCGCGGCCCAGGACGCCTATGGCTCCGGCGCCGACGGCTGGCTGGCCGAGTACAAGGTGGTCTCGCAGGAGGCGCTGGTGCGCCTGCCCGACGTCCTGACCGCCGAGGAGGGCTCCACCCTGCCCTGCGCGGCCGTCACCGCCTGGACCGCCCTCTCCGGCGCCGAGCCGATCCGAGCCGGCCACTCTGTGCTCACTCTGGGCACTGGGGGCGTCTCCATCTTCGCGGTGCAGTTGGCCAAGGCCCTGGGCGCTACGGTGATCGCCACCACCTCCAGCGCCGCCAAGGCCGAGCGTCTGGCGGACCTGGGGGCCGACCATGTGGTCAACTACGTCGAGGTCCCCGACTGGGGCCGCCACGTGCGCCGGCAGATAACCGGCGGCGCGGGGGTCGATTGCGTGGTCGAGGTCGGCGGCCCGGCCACGGTCAACCAGTCGATCCATGCCGTGCGGCCCGGCGGCGAGGTGGTCCTGATCGGCTTCCTCAGCGAGGAAAACCCGGGCATCGACTACTTCCACCTCAAGAACAGCCGTGCGGTCATCCGCTCCATTGGCGTCGGCGATCGTCCGGCGCTCGAGGATCTGGTCCGCGCCGTCACCCGCACCGGCGTCCGCCCGGTGATCGACAGCGTCTTCGCCTTCGACGACGCCAAGGCCGCCTTCGAGCGCCTGAAGAGCCAGTCCCACGTGGGCAAGGTGGTGATCAGGGTCTGAGGACGCCGGCGACCCGCGTCCCCTGGCCGCCGCGTTAACGCCCGACTCAGGTCTGCGAAACCCCGCCTTTACCCCGACCCTGTATCAGGACGGGACGACAAGAGCCCCGTCACTGGCCTGGCCAGGAAGACGGACGGCCGTATCCGGTGGGTGTGTAGGCATGACCAAGACCGTCCTTGTGGTGGACGACGATCCGACCCAGCGCCGCCTGATCCAGGCGGTCCTCGAGCGCGAGGGTTTCTCGGTGGCGCACGCCGACGGGGGCCGCACCGCGCTGGAGCACCTGGGATCTGGCGCGCCCTGCGACGTGGTGCTGCTGGACCTGGTGATGCCGGGCTATTCGGGCCAGGAGACCCTGGCCGACATGCGGTCGCGCGGCTTCACCCAGCCGGTCATCGTGGTCACCGCCACCGGCGGCATCGACACCGTGGTGCAGGCCATGCAGGCCGGCGCGGCCGACTTCTTCGTCAAGCCTGCCAGCCCGGAGCGGATCATCGTTTCCATCCGCAACGCCCTGTCCATGGGCGCCATGCGGGTCGAGGTCGACCAGCTGAAGAAGAAGGTCGGCGGGCGCACCACCTTCGACGATCTGATCGGCAATTCCGCCCCCATGCTGCTGGTCAAGCGCCTGGGCGAGCGGGCGGCCAAGTCGTCGATCCCGATCCTGATCACCGGCGAAAGCGGCGTCGGCAAGGAAGTCATCGCCCGGGCCGTGCATGGTTCGTCCGAGCGCGCCGGCCGGCCGTTCGTCACCGTCAACTGCGGCGCCATTCCCGAGAACCTGGTCGAGAGCATACTGTTCGGTCACGAGAAGGGCAGCTTCACCGGCGCCCACGAAAAGCACCTGGGCAAGTTCCAGGAGGCCAACGGCGGCACCCTGTTCCTGGACGAGGTGGGCGAGCTGCCGCTGGACATGCAGGTCAAGCTGCTGCGCGCCCTGCAGGAGAGCGAGATCGACCCCATCGGCGCCAAGCGGCCGGTGAAGGTGGACGTGCGCATCGTCTCGGCCACCAACCGCGACCTGACGCTGGCGGTCTCGGAAGGCCGCTTCCGCGAGGACCTCTACTATCGGCTCAACGTCTTCCCGATCGAGGCCCCGGCCCTGCGCGAACGGCGCGAGGACATCCCGGCCCTGACCGAGGCGTTCATCCGCCGCTTCAACCTGGAAGAGGGCAAGCGGGTAATGGGCGCGAGCCCCGAGGCCCTGGCCTTCCTCAACGCCTTCGACTGGCCCGGCAACGTCCGCCAGCTGGAGAACGCGGTCTACCGCGCCATCATCCTGGCCGACGCGCCCTATCTGCAGCCGCACGACTTCCCGGCCATTTCGGGGGTGAAGACGCCGCCGGAGCTCTATGACGCCCTGAAGTCGCAGGTCTCGCCGCCCACCGCCCAGGCCCTGATCGACGCCATGCCGGCCGACAGCCCGGTGCGCATCCTGGACGGCCGCGGCCACCTGCGGACGCTGGAGGAGATCGAGCGCGACCTCATCCAGCTGGCCATCGAGATCTACGCCGGCCACATGAGCGAGGTCGCCCGCCGCCTCGGCATCGGCCGCTCCACCCTCTACCGCAAGGTCCGCGAACAGGGCCTGGAAGAGCACATCCGCGACGCCGGCTAGACGCCGGCCGATCCATCGTCAGCATTCTGGACGCCCCGCCACGCCGACGCCGGCGGGGCATTTGACATAACCGCGTTACGCTCATATTGTATGAGTGTATGCATACACAGCAGCAAACACTGGCGGCGCTGCGGCTCGAGGACACGGGCGTGCCGATCTATGTGCAGCTGCGCGAGCAGTTCCTGCGGGCCATGGGCGCGGGGACGCTGGGCCCCGGCGACCAGATGCCGACCATGCGCCAGGTGGCGGTGGCCCTGAAGGTCGACCTCAACACCGTCCGCCACGCCTATGACGAGCTTGAGCGCCTGGGCGCCGTGACCTTGGTGCGCGGCCGCGGCAGCTTCGTCGCCGAGCCGGCGGCGGCCCTCGCCGGCCCCGCCCGCGAAACCGAAACCGACAATCTGGCGCGCCAGACCCTGGCCGCCGCCGCCGCCCGGGGGGTCGACCCCCGCGCCCTGGCGGAACGCATCGCGGCGCTCGCCGCCGACAAGGAGGACGATCGATGAGCAATTCCTATGCGCCCGGGGCGGCCCTCGGCCCGCCGCGCGGGAGCCGGCGCGGCGCCAACGCCCCGGCCATGCTGCTGATGGCGGTCCTGTGTGTGCTGGGGGTGCTGGCGATCTCGACGACCAGGCGCGGGGGCGCCTCGCCGCTGCTATGGGTCGGGATCGGCCTGGTCGTGCTGGGCGTGCTGACGCCCCTGACGCTAAAGATGGCCAACCAGTGGGAACGGGCGGTGGTGCTGCGCCTGGGCCGGCTGCAGGCGGTGCGCGGGCCGGGCCTGTTCATCATCATCCCCTTCATCGACGAGGTCACCGCCTGGCTGGACCAGCGCATCCAGACCACCGAGTTCAACGCCGAGCAGGCCCTGTCCAAGGACACCGTGCCGGTGGACGTGGACGCGGTGGTGTTCTGGCAGATCCACGACGCCGAGCGCGCGGCGCTGGAGATCACCGACTATCGCAGCGCCATCAGCCGGGTGGCCCAGACCTCGCTGCGCGAGATGGTGGGCTCGTCCCTGCTGTCGTCGCTGCTGGCCGACCGCAAGCAGGGCGACGAACTGCTGCGCGAGGAGATCGGCCGCAAGACCGCCGACTGGGGGGTCACGGCCATCTCGGTGGAGATCCGCGACATCGGCGTGCCCGACGCTCTGCAGGACGCCATGAGCCGCGAGGCCCAAGCCCAGCGCGAGGCTGCCGCCCGCATCCACCTCGGCCAGGCCGAGCAGCAGGTGGCGCAGAAGTTCGTCGAGGCGGCCGAGATCTACGCCAAGAGCCCGGCGGCCCTGCAGCTGCGCGCCATGAACATCATCTACGAAACCACCAAGGAGCGCGGGGCGACGATCCTGATGCCCACCGCCATGGTCGACGCCATGAACCCCGGCGGGGTGCTGGGCCTGGTGCAGGCGGTGCGCACGCCGGCTGGGTCGTGAGCCGCGGCGGCTAGAACCCCAGGGTCCGGCCAGGGCCGCCGGCGGCGTCGAAGTAGCGCTTGCCGCCGGCCTCCTGGACCTTGAGCTGGGTGACGAAGCCGTTGGCGGCCGGGGCGGACTGCTCGACGTGGGCGTCGGCCGCCACGGGCTGCCCGCCCGCCAGGGCCTCGGTGAGGACGCGGCCGGTCAGGGTTCCCTTGGCCGGCATCTCCAGGCCGATGGCGTGGGCCAGAGTGGGGGCGATGTCGGCGTTGCTGATCGGCGCCGGGTCCTTGAAGCCCTTCTGGAAGTCGGGGCCGATGGCGGCCATGAAGTTGTGGGTGTCGGCGCGGCTGAAGGCGCCGTGGATGCCCTGGCCCTGCTGCAGGTCGGTGTCGGCCACCTCGACGCCGCAGACCTCGGCCTGAGGGCAGGACCCCGCCCAGCTTCGGAAGCTGACCACGATGTCGGGCGCCGTGGTCAGGGCCGAGCCCTTGAGGCCGATGGCGCTGGTGGGCAGGGCGCCGGGGATCGGGCCCAGGGCGTCGGCGACGAACATGGCGGAGGTGTAGTCGTGGCGGGTCAACGCTTCGACGATCCGCCGGGCGTTGGCGGCGCGGTCGCCGGCCGGCAGGTAGATCAGGTCCGAGCCGCCGTTGGCGGCGATCACCACCTCGGGCTTCTGAGGATCGGCGCCCAGGACGGCGCTGGAGCGCTTGGGGTGGAAGCCGCCGGCGAGTTCCACCGGCAGGCCGTTGGAATCGCTGAGCGGCAGGTTGAGGGCCTTGGCCAGGTCGATGGCCAGGAAGCCGGGCGGCAGGAACCCCGGGACCGTGTCCATGAAGCTCAGCCTGGCCGCCGCGCTGGTCGCGCTCTGGCGCGAGATGGTCGAGAAGCCATGATCGGCCGTGACGAAGACGTCGGTGTTGTCCTCCAGGCCCAGCTCGTGCAGCGCCTGGCGGATGCGGCCAAGGTCGGCCGAGGCGTTGCGGATCGCCGCCATGGTGGTGGGGCCGTTGATGCCCGGGTCCAGGACATTGAGGCTGTCGCCCTCGTTGTGCTGGGTGCCGTCCGGGTCGCGCGACCAGACCACGATCACGAAGGGCTGGCCGGCGTCGTGGAACATCGGCAGCAGGGCCTTGGTGACCACGGCGGTGAACCAGTCCTGCTGGTCGACGTTGGCGACCCGGACGCCCGGCATGTTGTAGGCGCCCGGGTCGGCGTTGAGGCCGCGGTCGGGGGCGGTGGCGGGCAGGCCCGCGGCGACGATGGCGGCCTTGACCGCGTCGGGCAGCTTGGCGCCCTCGGGATAGCCGTTGCTGGGCCAGCCGGTGACGTCGTCGATGACGATCCCCGCGCCGGTGGACAGGCCCGTGACGTCCTGCACGGCGGCCGGGCCCAGCTTGCCGACCACGGCGGTCTGGTAACCGGCGGCGCGGGCGGCCGCCAGGAAACTGACCTCGTTCAGGTAGTTGCCGCCGTAGCGGTCGTTGAGCAGGCGGATGACCGCGTCGTCCTCCACCGGCGCCACCAGGGCGCTGACCGGGATGCCCAGCGCCGGGGCGACATAGAGCTGGTTGCTGAAGTCGCCGGTGTCGCCGAGGCCGTGGCCGGTGGCGATGGCCGAGGCGTTGGGCGTGGTGACGGTGGGATAGAGCGAGTGGCTGTTGGCGAAGTCGACGCCGTCGCGGCGCACCGCCGCCAGCTCCGGCGCCGTCTCGTCGGTGACCACGGCCGAGCGCAGGCCGTCGGCGACGAAGATCACTACGTTGCGCCGTGGCGCGGCGGTCGACTGGCCCAGGGCCGGCGAGACGGCCAGGGCGATGGCCACGGCCACGAGGGCCAGGAACGGTGTGCGGCGCATGCGGAACTCCTCGATGCTGGATCGAGGCATGCCCGTGTCCTGTAACAGGCGTTCGACAGTCGCCTTGACTCAAAGGTTCAGTCGCGGGGTCGCTGGTCCTGCGGATCGGGATCGGCCGGTTCGGCCTGGAACGGATTGTCGTCCTTGGGCCAGGGCTCGGTCAGGCCCTTCTCGCCGATCCGGCCCACGAAGCGGCCGCCGCACCAGAGGTCGACAGGACCGGCCGCCTCAAGCAGGGCGGCGACCTTGGTCGCCTGCGCGTCGTCCGCGCACTGGAGTTCCACGAACCGGATGTAGCGGCCGTTCTCCCCCAGAGAGAAGGCCCGATACTGCGCCACGACAGACCCCTTTTGTCGGCTATCCGACGTCGGGGAAACGCCCGCCTGGACCTCAGGTTCCGGGGTGGGGGGTCAGCCCTCCGAGTCCGGCTTGGCGGTCCGCCGGCGGCGGCGCGGCGGCGTGCGCGGCTCGCCGTTGGCCTTGGCGGTGATCTCCTTGAGCTTGACCGCCTGCATCAGGGAGAGGGCCTGGCCGGGGGCGCCCTTGTCCGGGTCGCCGAAGGCGCGACCGTAGGTCTTCACCCGGTCCTGGACCGAGCCCAGGAACTCGTCCTCCCACTCGGAAAGCTCGATCCCCGCCTTGGCGGCGGCCCGCTGGGCGCGCCTGAGGGCGTTGAGGGCGGCCCGCTTGACCATTTCACGCCGGTCGGGCGGCGCGGCCTTGAGGCCGCCGGCGGGCCCGGGTTTCGACTTGGCCGCGAAGGAAGACTTGGCCGCTAGGGAAGACTTGGCCGAAAGCGTCTTGGCTCCGGCCGTCTTGCGGCCGAAGCCGGTCCGGGCCAGGCCCGGCTTACGGGGCGGGTCGCCCGCGCCTGGAGGCTTTCGCTTCACAGACCTCCGATGGCGGAGATGTAGAGGTCGATCAAGGCCTCTTCCTCCTGGCGCTTGGCGCTGTCCTGTTTGCGCAGGCGGACGACCTTGCGCAGGATCTTGGTGTCGAAGCCCTCGCCCTTGGCCTCGGCGTAGACCTCCTTGAGGTCGTTGGCGACGGCGGCCTTGTCTTCCTCGAGGCGCTCGATGCGCTCGATGATGCTCTTCAGCTTGCCTTGGGCCGTGGAGTTCAGGGTGTCGATGGTGGCGGCGTCGTCGGCCATGGGTCGGGCAAGCTCACAGGAGGGGTTGGGAGAAGAGCGCCGGACCCTAGCGAACGGCCGTCCCCGGCTCAACACACGAAAACATCGCGGTCGTGGCCGGACCTTAGATGGGATTCGGACATGCGAAAACGCCGGCGCGCGGTAGGCGTCGCCGACGTTTCGGAGGACCAGGCGATCGCGGGCCGCGGCGTGCGCGGCCAGCCAATCAGCCCTGCTTGGCCTTGAAGCGGGGGTCGGTCTTGTTGATCACGTAGATGCGACCCTTGCGACGCACGAGCTTGCAGTCGCGGTGACGCGTCTTCAGCGACTTGAGCGAGCTTCGAACCTTCATGGTGTGGCGTCTTCTCTAGGGAGGCGTCGGAAACAAGAGCGCGGTCGTATAGGGACAGGCGTGCGGCCTGTCAATCTTTGTGGGGCCTGGCGCGGACGTCGCGGGGGGCCCACTCGCCCGCTGGGCGATTCCCTTGGGCCGGAAAGCGCACTAGCCTGCCGGCCATGAGCGTATCCCCCCTGCCCCGCCGCGCCGTCCTGGCCCTCGCCCTGTCCGCCTGCGCCCTGCCCTCGGCCGCCGCGCCGGGCGGGCCGACGCCCGCCGACCTGCTGGGCGCCACGGGCGAGCCCTACTTCCTGGACTGGCTGAACGACTACTACACACGCGCCCTGGCCGGAGGGACGGCCAAGGCGGTGCTGGACCGCGAGCTGTCGGGCCTGTCGCCCGACCCGCGGGTGTCGTCCCGCGACGCCAGCCAGCCGGAGTTCGCCCGGCCGGTCAGCGACTACATCCGCGGCGTGGTCACCGCCGACCGCATCGCGCTGGGAATCAGGAAGCGCACGGCGATCAGCCAGTTTCCCGCCATCGAGCAGACCTATGGCGTGCCGCGCGACATCCTGATCGGGGTGTGGGCCATGGAGAGCGGCTTTGGCGCCCTGCAGGGCGACATGGACGTGGTCCGCTGCCTGGCCACCCTGGCGGCGCTGGGCCGCCGGCGCGGCTGGGCCGAGGGCGAGCTGACGGCGGCGCTGAAGATCATCGCCTCGGGCGAGGCCACCCGGGCGCAGCTGAAAGGATCGTGGGCCGGGGCCATGGGCCAGACCCAGTTCATCCCCTCGGCCTTCCTGTCCACGGCGGTGGACGCCGACGGCGACGGCAAGCGCGACATCTGGGGCTCGGCCCCCGACGCCCTGGCCTCGGCGGCGAACCTGCTGGCCAAGGGCGGCTGGCGGCGCGGCGAGAGCTGGCACCGGGAGGTCACCTTGCGCCCCGGCTTCGACTACGGCCTGTCGGAAGGGCCCAAGGACGTTCCCGGATGGTGGGAGTCCAAGGGCGCGCGGCGGGCCGACGGCCAGGCGTGGAGCAAGGCCGACGCGGCCGCGCCCGCCAGCCTGATCCTGCCCTGCGGCCTGGGCGGCCCAGCCTTCCTGATCTTCCAGAACCACATGGCGATCCGGACCTACAACAACTCCATCGCCTACGCCTTGGGGGTGGGGTTGCTGGCCGACCGGTTCGCCGGCGGCGGGCCCCTGAAGACGCCCTGGCCCAAGGAGACGCCCCTGTCGCTGACCGACCGGATGGACGCCCAGACGGCGCTGCAGAAGCTGGGCTACAACCCCGGCCAGCCGGACGGGGTTGTGGGGCTGAACACCCGCCAGTCCCTGCGCGCCTGGCAGAAGGCCCGCGGCCTGCCGGCCGACGGCTATCTGTCGCCAGACATGATCCGGCGCCTGAAGGCGGAGGCCGGCGGCGGCAAGGCAGGCTGATTCTCTGTAACAAATCTCCGTAAATCACCGTTGATACGGTGGCTCCGCGACCGGGACGGCGCGTCAGTCCCCGGCGTGAAAACCTCGATCAGCAGGCCGTCCATTCGCACGGCGGGTCAAGCCACCGAAGCCAACCGGCCCTTCGCTGGCGCTACGGGCGTTCGTCGCGGCGATCGCCTCCGGCGATCCCATGCCGGCGCAGGCGCGCCGGCCGCTCCTCGGTCCGGCCCTTCGCTGGCGCTACGGGCGTTCGTCGCGGCGATCGCCTCCGGCGATCCCATGCCGGCGCAGGCGCGCCGGCCGCTCCTCACCCTTCATCACTCCGCTCGAACGTCGCGGCCAGAGCGTCCTCGTCGCTGCTCGGGTGGGCGCCGACGGTCTTGAGGAGGGGGTTGTAGTAGGCGAAGGCCAGCAGGCCCGCCAGGACCAGGCCGTTGAGCAGGAAGGGCGCGGGGCCGTTGAAGCGGTAGAGGCTGACCGCCAGGGGGGCCAGGACCACGTTGACGCCATTGACGGCCGCGATGGCGCCGGCGGCCTTGGCCTGGTCCTTCATCGGCACAGACAGGGACGCGCCGGCGGTGAACCCCGGCCGGGCGAAGCTGAAGCCCAGGCTGGAGACCGCGTAGCCCACCACCGCCAGGGCGTAGTCCGGGGAGGCGGCGACCAGCACATTGCCCAGCGCCGCCAGGCCCGCCCCCCAGCGCAGCAGCGCCTTGGGGGTCATGCGGAACATGCGGATCAGGCCCCATTGCGCCAGAAGGCCCGCCATGGCCCCGGCGACCATGGCCACCTCGATATATTGCTGGGCGATCTTGAGCAGGTCGCGCTGGCCGAGGGTCGGCAGCAGGCGGTGGACCTTGTCGATGATCAGGAAGCCCAGGGTCTGGCCCTGGGCGGTCTGGCAGGTGGCGACCAGGAAGCCGTAGGCTAGGAACGGTATCAGGCGCGGGTCGCGCCACAGCGGCACGGGCTTGTCGCCCGGGTGCTCGGGGACCTCGGGATCGGAGGGGTCCATGACGGCGGGGGCGGCGGGCCGGGCTTCCTTGAGGAAGCGCACCACCACCACCAGCATCACCGCGGCGATGGCGGCGAAGGCGAAGAGCGGGCCGGCGTAGTCGAACACGCCGAGGATGAACAGCGGGGCCACCACCGGGCCGATCACCGTGCCCAGGCTGAAGGCGCCGGCCAGGGTCGACATCGACTGGGTGCGTTCTTCCGGCGGGGTGCGCTCGGCCACGAAGGCCTGGGTGGCCGGGTTGGAGGCGGCGCCGAAAAGGCCGAAGATCGCCCGCGAGACCAGGAAGAAGCCGAAGATCACCATGGGCGCGGCCAGGTGCCGAAGCCCGGCGCTGACCACCACGCCGCACAGGGTCATGGAAACGGCGAATCCGGAGAGGCCGACCAGCATCAGGGGCTTGCGCCCGCGCTCGTCCGACTGCCGGGCCCAGAAGGGCGAGGAGAAGGCCCACAGCAGGGCCGACAGCGAGAAGATCGCCGAGACCATGGGGTCGGGGATGCCGATCCGCCGGCCGATGGTGGGCAGCACCGACTGCAGCCCCGTGTTGCCCATGGCCGTGGCCATGGAGACGCCGAAGATGATGGCGAAGTCGCGGGTCTGGAGGCGGGGCCGTTCGCGGGTCGGGGTCTGGGTGGCGGCGGCGGCGTCGGGCATGTCCCGTCCGGTGTTACCCACCGTCGGGCCGCGACGCAATGAAGCGGCGCGGACGGACCGGGACTGATCGGCGCTCACCTTGGATTAAGCATTAACCGCGAGACTGGCGGCGTTAACCATGGGGTGGGGTACCGCGGCCGCGCATGTTCCAGATTATCGGCATCGTCGTTCTGTTCGGCACGGTCTTCGGCAGCTTCCTGATCTCGGGCGGCAACATGGCCGTGATTCTCGAGGCCGCCCCCCACGAGTTGATGGCCATCGGCGGCGCCGGCGTGGCCGCCTTCCTGGTCTCCAACTCCATGACCGTGATCAAGGCCACCGGCAGCGGCCTCGCCAAGGTGTTCGCTGGGCCGAAGTGGAAGCCGAGCGACTATCGCGACCTCTTGAGCCTGCTGTTCCTGCTCACAAAGACCATGAAGTCCAAGGGCGTCATCGCCCTGGAAAGCCACATCGAAAAGCCCACCGAGAGCACCATCTTCTCGCGCTTCCCCCGGATCATGCAGGACCACTTCGCCGTGGACTTCATCTGCGACACCCTGCGGATGATGACCATGAACCTGGAGGATCCGCACCAGGTGGAAGACGCGATGGAAAACCAGCTCGAGAAGCACCACCACGAGGCGCTGGCGCCGGCGGGGGCGCTGCAGAACATGGCCGACGCCCTGCCCGCCCTGGGCATCGTCGCCGCCGTGCTGGGGGTCATCAAGACCATGGGCTCGATCACCGAGCCGCCGGCCGTCCTGGGGGCGATGATCGGGGGCGCCCTGGTCGGCACCTTCCTGGGGGTGTTCCTGGCCTATGGCCTGGTAGGGCCGATGGCCTCGCGCCTGAAGGCCGTGGTCGACGAGGAAGGCTCCTTCTACAAGATCATCCAGTCGGTGCTGGTGGCCCACCTGCACGGCAACGCCGCCCAGATCTCGGTGGAGATCGGCCGCGGCAATGTGCCGAGCGAGGCCCAGCCCAGCTTCCTGGAACTGGAAGAGGCCCTGGGCGCGATTCCGGCCGAGGCCTGAGTGGGCCGACGCCCCCGGAAAGTGATCACGCGTTCGTGAGCCAGGCCTTGCGCGGCCGCGCCTTCCCGGCCTAAATCCCGGCCACCATTCCGAAGGGACACGGGACATGATCGTTCGCAAGCTTCTGGTCATCGGCGCCGCCGCCGCCGCGATCTCCGTCGCCGCCTGCCAAAAGCCGGCCGAAAAGACCCCCGACGCTTCGGCCAGCGCCGCCACGGCCAGCGCCAGCGACAACGCCAAGGCCGACGCGGCCGCGGCCACCGCCGCCGCCGACGCGGCCAATGTGCCGGTCCCCACCGCCGCCACTCCCGCGGCCCCGGCCGACACCGCCGCCGCGGCCAAGCCGGCCGACACCGCCGCCAAGAAGTAGGCGCGTCCGCCCGCCGGGCGGCGAGAGGCGCGAGGGCCGTCCCTCGACGGCGGCCCGTGCGCGCTGGAACCCCGCCATGAGCGACCCCGCCGGCGACGCCCCCGCGACCCCACCGACCCTGGACTGGGACGAGGACGGCCTGCCGCGCTCGCGGGCGTTCGGCGACGTCTATTTCTCCAAGGACGGCGGCCTGGCGGAGACGCGGGCGGTGTTCCTGGAGGGCTGCGGCCTGCCGGAGGCCTGGGCGGGCCGGGGCGGCTTCGTCATCGGCGAACTGGGCTTCGGCACGGGGCTGAACCTCGTCGCGGCCCTGGACCTGTGGCGGCGCACGAGGGGGCCGGGGGCGCGCCTGACCCTGTTCAGCATCGAGGCCCATCCCCTGACCGCCGAGGAAGCGCGGCGGGCGTTGGCCCACTGGCCGGAGCTGAAGGAGACCGCGGACCTGCTGACCGCCCGCTGGCCGGGGCGGGCGCGGGGCTTCCACCGTGTCGACCTGCCCGAGCTGGGCGCGATCCTGGACCTGGCGGTGATGGACGTGGCCGAGGCCCTGGACGCCTGGCAGGGCCGCGCCGACGCCTGGTTCCTGGACGGCTTCGCCCCGGCCCTCAACCCCGCCATGTGGGGGGAGGACATCCTGGCCAAGGTGGCGGCGAGGTCCGCCCCCGGCGCGCGGGCGGCGACCTACACGGTGGCCGGGGCGGTCCGGCGCGGCCTGGCGGCGGCGGGCTTTGCCGTGGAGCGCCGGCCAGGTTTCGGGCGCAAGCGCGAACGGCTGGAGGCGCGGCTGGAGGGGCCGTCGCCGGCGCCGGCGCGCGCAGCGCCGGCCCGGGTGGCGGTGATCGGCGCGGGGATCGCTGGCGCGGCCCTGGCGCGGGCCTTCGCGGCCGAGGGCGCGGCGGTGACGGTGTTCGATCCCGTCGGCCCGGGCGGGGGCGGATCCGGCAATCCGGCCGCCCTGGTGACGCCGCGCCTGGACGCGGGCCTGGGCCCCGTTGCAGCCCTGGCCGCCCAGGCCTTCGCCCGCGCGGTGCGGCTCTACGAGGCCCTGGACGCGGCCGGCGGCGAGGTCGTGATCCACCGGGGGGTGCTGCAACTGGAAGCCGGCGAGCGCGATAGCGGCCGGTTCGCCAAGATCGCCGCCTCGGACCTGTTCGAGCCCGCAAGCCTGTCCGTGGCGTCGGCCGGGGAAACCGGCGCGGCCCTGGGCGAAGCCGCGCCGGCGGCGCTCCGGATGGCGGACGCCCTGGTCATCGCGCCGGCGGCGGTGCTGGCGGCGTGGCTGGCGCCCGTGCGGACGGAGCGCGTGGCGACCATTCTGCGGGAAGGGGACGCCTGGCGGCTGACAGACGACGGCGGACGGGCGCTGATGACCGCCGACATCGTCTGCGTGGCGGCCGGCGCCGACACGGCGGCGCTGGTCCGGGACGTCGCCCTGCAGCCGGTGCGCGGCCAGGCGACCTGGACCGACGCCGCCAGGATCGGCGCCGCGGCGGCCTTCGGCGGCTATGTGATCCCCACCCGCGACGGGCTGCTGTTCGGGGCGACCCACGACCGGGACGAGCGCGACACCGCCGTGCGCGAGGCCGACAACGCGCGCAACCTGGCCCAACTGGCCCGGACCCTGCCCGCCCTGGCCGGTCGGCTGGCGGGGGCGCCGATGCAGGCGCGGGCGTCCCTGCGCGCCACGACCCGCGACCGCCTGCCCCTGGCCGGACCGGCGGCGGGCGGCGAGCCGGGCCTGTTCCTGCTGACGGGGATGGGGTCGCGGGGGTTCGCCATGGCGCCGCTGCTGGCCGAGCATGTGGCGGCCCTGGCGCTGGGACGGCCCTCGCCGCTGCCGGCGCCCCTGGCGCGGCTGGTCGCCCCGGGAAGATAGCCGGAACAGGGCGCCCACGGCGGCGTTCCTGGGCGAGGCGGCGGCGTGTATGCTCGCGCGCAAGGGACAGGACGCAACATTAGAGAGAGTACGCCATGATGAAGAGCCGCGCCCTACCCCTGGTCATCGCCCTGGCCGCCGCGCTCGGCGCGCCGAGCCTGGCGGCCGAAACGCCGGCCGGGACGGCCCCCGCCGCCAAGCCGGGACGCGCCTGTTTCCTGGCCAGCAACGCCGACGGCTTCAGCGCCAAGGACGACCACACCGTCTATGTGCGCTCTGGCGTGCGGGACGTGTACGAGCTGACCCTGTTCCAGCCCTGCATCGACATCGACTGGGCGCTGCACATCGGCCTGCGGTCCCGGGGCAGCGACTTCATCTGCGAGGGGAACAACGTCGATGTCGAGGTGATCAGCCCCTCGCCCATCGGCCATCAGCGCTGCGAGGTCACCGCGGTGCGCAAGCTGACCGCTGAACAGGTGGCGGCCATGCCCAAGAAGGACCGGCCGTAGGCTGAAAGCCGGCGCCGCCCGCGGCAGACCGCCCAAAGAAAAGCGCCGCCCCGGAGACCGGAGCGGCGCATTCCTTGCGTCCAGGCCGTGAAGCCTAGAACTTCTTCTTCACGCCGACAGAGAAGACACGGCCGAGCGGGTTACCGCTGCCCGGGTCATAGTTGTACTGGGTGCCGAGCGCGAACGGCGGATCCTGGTCGAAGATGTTCTGGATCGAGAGCGTCAGCGTCGTCTGGTACGGCAGCTCGGCCCGGTAGGTCAGGTCGCTCTGCACATAGTACTTGATGTCGGCCTTAGTCGTCGTGTTGGTGGCCTTCGAAATGTTGTCCGCGAGGAGGTTGGGCAGGGCTTCGCTCTGGGTCGTTCCCGACACGTAGCGGATCTGCCAACGGAAGTTGTGGATGCCGACCTGGTAGTTCAGGAAGGCGTTCAGCCGCAGACGGTTGTAGCCGGTGAAGATCGAGGCCCGGTAGGTGCCGGCTCGGTTGAAGATCAGGCCGCCGTTGGTGAGGTGGCCTTCGACGGCGTAGGGCGCCTCATCGTAGTTGAGCAGATAGGTGCCGTCGCCGCCCATGGTCAGATCGCCGGGGCCGAAGTTGCCCGCGTCGAAGTTGACCTGGAAGTCGATGCCCGACGTCTTCACCCGGCCGCCGTTAATATACTGGGTCTTGTAGGACAGGATGCTCGCCAGCGAGGTGACGTTGGCCACGCAGCCGCCCGAGAAGGTGAACCGCCCGGAGATTGGGTCGGCGCAACCCGCCGACGTCAGCGTGCCATTCGGGTTGGCGAGCGGAGTCGTGCCCAACGTGGAGAACTGGATCGCCGTCAGGTCGGTCGTGGCCTCGGTTGTGATCGGGTTGGCGAAGTTGAAGTTCCAGTAGTCCACCGTGGCGCTCAGCCCGCCGAACTTGAACACCCCGCCGACATCGTAGGTGAAGGCGGTTTCGGCCTTCAGGTTCGGATTGCCGTAGAGGTCGCTGGCCCGGTAGGTGCCGTTGGCGTTGCTGAGGCCGCGCACGAAGGTGTTGGTCAGGTAGTTGGCGGCAGGGGCCCGGTAGGTGGTGCCCAGGGAGGCGCGCAGGGCGAAGCCGTCGATGATCTGCCACTTGGCCGACATCTTCGGATTCACCGTTGTGCCCACGCCCTCGTAGCGCTCGGCGCGGGTGGCCACCGTCACGTCCAGGGTGTCGAGAACCGGCATGCGGACTTCGAAGTAGCCCGACACGATCTTGCGGCTCACGTCGTAGGGACGCAGGTCGGCGTTGAACAGGAACGGACCGTTCTGGGTCAAGGCGCAGAAGGGCGCACCGTCGCCATAGGGCGGGCTGTCCACACAGGGGGTGGAATTGGCGTTGTACAGCGTGTCCGGATTCTGGACGATCCGGTCATACCGGTACTGGGCGCCCACGGCCCACTGCACCGGCTGCGCGCCCCACAGCTTGAACGGGGCGTCGCCGTGGACGACGCCGTCGATCGCGAACAGTCGGCTCGAGATCTCGTTGAACTGCTTGGCCACCATCCAATTCAGGACGTCGGCCCGGTTCTGGGCCGCCGCGTTGAAGCCCGCGATGCCGCTGGAGGCGATGTAGTAGGGGTTCGGCCCCACGTTGGATTCGCTCTGGGCGAAGGCGTTGGTGAACGGGTTGAAGTAGTAGCAGCCGAGGGACGCGTTGCCGGCCGCAGAGGCGTCGGTGAAATTGTTGGTCTTGGCCGCGGTGCACTGGTTGGCGGCGCTGTCACTGGACCGGCTGCCGAAGCCGAGAAGGCCCAGTTGCAGGCGGTTCACCGAGATGTCTTCAAGATTGTAGTGGTTGTCCAGCTCCTGGTAGGTGGCCGAGACGTCCCAACCCATGTTGGACCAAGGCAGCTTGCCCGAGAATCCGCCGGCGATGCGCCAGGTGTCGGTGTGGTAGCTGTAGTGGCTGTGGTTGTCCGAGTTGATCGGATCGCCCGCGAAGCCGACCGGACGCCAGGAGGTGCTGGTGACAAGGCCATAGGTGCCGGCGTTGGCGACCAGGGCCTGAGCCCCCGAGAGGATCGAGGCGCAGTTGGCGGCCGTGGTGCCGTAGGGCAGGGCCGTGCCGCTGCAGGTCGCGCCCGACACCTGGGCCAGGAAGGCCTGCAGGCCGGGGTTGGCGGCCGGAATGTAGAAGCCGCCCACTTGTTCGGCGGTGGCGCCGCTGGCCTTCAGGGGCGAAACGCCGCCGCCGGCCGAGCCGCCGGACGCCAGGATCGGGGCCGGGTATTGGTTCGGGCCGGTGAGCGCCCAGCTCTGCAGCGGGGTGTCGTTGCGGGCCCACAGGGCTTCGCCGTGGAACTTGACATTGTCGGTGAGCTGGAAGTTCACCTCGCCATAGACTTGGTAGTGGTCTTCATTTTCGACCAGATTGTCGAAGGTCGTGTATTGGAAGTTACATGCCGCGGGACTGACCGTGGACACGTTGGTCAAGCTGTAGGGGGCGCCGCCGTTAGCGGCGCAGCCGACGTCAGCCAAGGTCCCATTGAAGAGGCCGAACGTGTTGTTGCCCCCGCCAGCGGTCGAGGTCCCGTTGGTAAACCCATTGAGCGGATTGCCGCCCAAGGCGATGGGATACGTCGGGACGCCACTGACGAGCTGGCCGTTGGCGACCTTGTAGATCCCCGGGTTGCCCGTGGAGGCCCAGCCCCCAAGCGGGTTCTTGAGGTAGCCGTCGACGCCCGTCAGCAGGGCCCAGCTGCGGTCCTTGACCGATAGTTGCGAGCGGTGCCGGTAGCCGATCGTGAGCAGGACGTTGCCGCGGTCGAACTTGTTGCCCCAGGCGCCGCTGACATCGTAGTCGCCGTGCGAGCCGCGGATGCCCTGGAAGTTGCCGGCCAGTTCCAGGCCGTTCAGGTCCGTGCGGGTGATGAAGTTGACGACGCCGGCGATGGCGTCGGAGCCGTAGGTCGCGGCGGCGCCGTCCTTCAGCACTTCCACCCGGCCGATGGCGGCGGCGGGCAGAAGGTTGATGTCGACCGAGCCCAGACCCTGGGGCGAACCCGGGACGCGGCGGCCGTTGAAGAGCACCAGGGTGCGCGCGCCGGTGGTCGGCGAATTGAGGTTGCGCAGGTTGATGGTCGCGCCGCCGTTGCCGTTGCCGAAGCGGTTGTTCTCGCCGATCACGGCGCCGGACGACGGGATGGTCTTGATGAACTGGACCATGGTCGGCGAGCCGCGCTGCTCGAGCTCGGTCTTGCGGACCACGTCGACGGGCAGGGGCCCGTCCTTGGGGGTGCCGGCGATGAATGAGCCGGTGACGACGACCTCGCCGACCTCGGCCGGCGTTTCGCTGGACGTGCTGGAAGATCCTGAAGCCGCGGCGGCGGCGGTGGCCGCATGGGCGGAAAAGGCGGAAGAAATAGCGACGGCCACGACGGACGCGCCGCAGAAGAATCTGCGTCTCATGAAAATAGCCTCCCTAAGGACCGCCCGCGCTCTATCGGCTTGGGGTCGGTCACCGAGGATGATGCCGCAACGTGAAGCGGGCCAACAAGTGATTTCTTCAATAGCGCAACAAATGACGCGGGGTGTGGCGCGACGGTAGCGGTCGCGCCTGGATTGAGACCCTCGGGCGACGCAATCCGACGCCGCCGAAGCAATTGAAAAGATCGGGGAAACGGCGAAGGCGTCGGCGCGGCCGCAGGCCCGGGGCTGCGACAGAATGACCACACGCCTGGCGCGCGCCCGCGGGGACGGGCCGCGGGCGATGGCCCCAAAGCGGGGACCAGATACTCAGGAGCGAGGAAGGGGAGCGAGGGAAGGGGAGCGAGGGAAGGATGGTGGACGCGGCTGGGATCGAACCAGCGACCCCTACGATGTCAACGTAGTGCTCTCCCGCTGAGCTACGCGTCCAAACCTCGGGAAGGAGGCGGGGATATACCGGGCGGGCCCGCCGGGCGCAAGGCCGTGCGGATCAGTGTCGAATCCAGGCCGTCAGGCGGCCATCATGCGGTCCACCTCGGCGACGATCTCGCGCAGGTGGATGGGCTTGGAGAGGACCTTGGCGCCGGCGGGGGCGCGGTCGCCCGCCGACAGGGCCACGGCCGCGAAGCCGGTGATGAACATGATGCGCAGGCCGGGATGACGGGCGGCGGCGAGGCGCGCGACCTCGATGCCGTCCATGCCGGGCATGACGATGTCGGTGAGCAGCAGATCCCAGGTCTCGTCCAGCACCGCCGCCGCCTCGTCGCCGTCGGCGCAGGCGGTGACCTCGTAGCCGGCGCGCTCCAGGGCGCGGCTGAGGAACCCCCGCAGGGAGTCGTCGTCTTCGGCGAGCAGGATGCGGGGCATGGTCAGAATACCGTCGGCTGGGAAAGCGCCAAGGATAGTCGCCGAGACGTAAATCCCGCGTGAACCACGCCAATCGTCGCGGCCCGGAGCATCGCGGGGCCGATCGCCGTTTGACCGCCGCCGCGCGATCTTGATTATGCGGGTGATGAACGTGCGCGACCCCATCGTGGCCGCGGAGCCCGCCGACGGCGCCGCCTACGCCATCGAGCCGCCGACGCCGGCGGCGGCCAGGACGCCGCTGATCTTCGCCTCGCCGCACTCGGGCCGGATCTATCCGCCGCAGATGATGGCCGCCACGCGCCTGGACGGCGCCGCCATCCGCCGCTCGGAAGACGCCTATGTGGACCAGCTCATCGCCGCCGCGCCGGAGCATGGCGCGACCCTGATCCGGGCGCTGTTCGCGCGGGTGTTCTTCGACGTGAATCGCGAACCCTGGGAGCTGGACCCGGCGATGTTCGAGGACGAGCTGCCGGCCTACGCCCGCGGCCGCAGCGCCCGGGTGGCGGCGGGCCTGGGCGCCATCGCGCGGATCGTCTCCGAGGGCCAGGAGATCTATGAGCGCAAGCTGTCGTTCGCCGAGGCGCGCGAGCGGGTGGAGGCGGTGCACCAGCCCTATCACGCCGCCCTGGCCGCCCTGATCGCCGCCACCAAGGCCGAGCACGGGGTGGCGGTGCTGGTGGACTGGCACTCCATGCCCGCCGCCGCCGCGCAGCAGGCCGGGCTGGGGGCCGGGTGCGACATGGTGCTGGGAGACCGCTTCGGCGCCGCCTGCGCGCCGGCCCTGTCGCGGCAGGTGGAGCGGGAGCTGGAGGCCATGGGCTATCGGGTGGCGCGCAACGCCCCCTACGCCGGCGGCTACACCACCGAGCACTATGGCCGCCCCCTGCGCGGGGTCCACGCCCTGCAGATCGAGGTCAACCGGGCGCTCTATGTGGACGAGGCGACCCTGGAGCCGACGCCGGGGTTCGCCCGGCTGAAGGCCGATTTCGAGCGGCTGTTCGCGATCCTGTCGGCGATGGAGTGGTCGGCGCTGTAGGAAGACGGTGCGCGGCCAAAAAAGGCCGCGCCCTCCCCCACGAAGAAAGAGGGTGCGCGGCCAAAAAAAAGGCCGCGCACTGCGGCGCGGCCAGTTCATTAGGGAGGAAACGCCCAGGAAGGGCAGAGACGTCAGCGACGCCTCACACAGACAATTTAGGGTGCGGCGCACAATCGATCAAGCGCAAAAAGCGTTTCATCGGCGAAATTTCAGTGGCGAGGCCAATTTCTCTTGTGTTTTCAATAATTCGACTTACTTGAAGGGCCTGGATCGCGTATGCTGCGTCGCACCATTAGCTGACGCAACGTCCGTCTCCGCCCGACAAGCTATGCTTTTTCAGGGCCTTAGCCTGACCCCGGTGTCACAACGCCGGGGTGGCTTTGCGCCCTGCGATCGCATACAAGCCCCGGCCTCCCCGCCGTCCTCAAGCTCCGAAGACCTTTTCCATGTCCTTGCGCAATATCGCCATCATCGCCCACGTCGATCATGGCAAGACCACCCTGGTGGACCAGCTCCTGGCCCAGTCGGGGGTGTTCCGCGCCAACGAGGCGCACGCAGAGCGGGCCATGGACTCCAACGACCAGGAGCGCGAGCGCGGCATCACCATCCTGGCCAAGGCCACGTCGGTGCTGTGGCACGGCGAAGCGGGCGAGACCCGGATCAACATCATCGACACCCCCGGCCACGCCGACTTCGGCGGCGAGGTCGAGCGGATCCTGGGCATGGTCGACGGCTGCCTGCTGCTGGTGGACGCCGAAGAGGGCGTCATGCCGCAGACCAAGTTCGTGCTGGGCAAGGCGCTGAAGCTGGGCCTGCGGCCGATCGTGGTGCTGAACAAGGTCGACCGGCCGCACGCCGATCCCGACCGGGTGCTGAACGACGCCTTCGACCTGTTCGCGGCCATGGGCGCCACGGACGACCAGCTCGACTTCCCGCACCTCTACGCCTCGGGCAAGCAGGGCTGGGCGACCCTGGACATGAACAAGCCGTCCGAGACCCTGGCCCCGCTGTTCGACAAGATCGTCGAGCACGTGCCGGCCCCGGCCGCCGAGGCGCGGGCGGACGAGCCGGCCACCCTGCTGGCGGTGCTGATCGAGAGCGACCCGTTCCTGGGCCGAATCCTGACCGGCCGCGTGGATAGCGGCAAGCTGGTCCCCGGCATGGCCATCCAGGCCCTGTCGCGCGACGGCCAGATCGTCGAGAAGGGCCGCGTCACCAAGCTGCTGGCCTTCCGCGGGCTGAAGCGCACCGCCATCGACGTGGCCGAGGCCGGCGACATCGTGGCCGTGGCGGGCCTCAGCAAGGCCACCGTGGCCGACACCCTGTGCGATCCGCTGGTCACCCAGCCGATCCCGGCCCAGCCCATCGACCCGCCGACCATCGCCATCACCGTGTCGGTGAACGACAGCCCCCTGGCCGGCCGCGACGGCGACAAGGTGCAGAGCCGCGTGATCCGCGCCCGCCTGCTGGCCGAGGCCGAGAGCAACGTGGCGGTGAAGATCGCCGAGACCGCCGAGAAGGACGCCTTCGAGGTCGCCGGCCGCGGCGAACTGCAACTGGGCGTGCTGATCGAAAGCATGCGCCGCGAGGGCTTCGAGGTCTCCATCAGCCGCCCGCGGGTGGTCTACCAGAACGACCCCGACACCGGGCAGCGGCTGGAGCCCATCGAGGACGTGGTCATCGACGTCGACGAGGAACACTCCGGCGTCGTCATCGAGAAGCTGGCCGCCCGCAAGGCCGAGCTGAAGGACATGGGCGCGTCCGGCGCCGGCAAGACCCGCCTGTCGTTCCAGGCCCCGTCGCGCTCGCTGATCGGCTACCAGGGCGAGTTCCTGACCGACACCCGCGGCTCGGGCGTGCTGAACCGCGTGTTCAGCCACTACGAGCCCTACAAGGGCGCCATCGAAGGCCGCCGCAACGGCGTGCTGGTCTCCAACTCCGACGGCGAGACGGCGTCCTATGCGCTGTGGAACCTGGAGGAGCGCGGCACCATGTTCGTGGGCGCCGGCGAGAAGACCTACCAGGGCATGATCATCGGCGAGAACAGCCGTCCCGACGACCTGGACGTCAATCCGATGAAGGCCAAGCAGCTGACCAACGTCCGCGCCTCGGGCAAGGACGAGGCGATCCGCCTGACCCCGCCGCGCCGCCTGACCCTGGAACAGGCCATAGCCTACATCGACGACGACGAGCTGGTGGAAGTCACCCCCAAGGCGATCCGCCTACGCAAGCGGGTGCTGAACCCCTCGTTCCGCAAGAAGCGCGTTCGCGAAGACGCCTAAGCTTGGCATAGTCCCCCGGGGATTCTGGGGGACGACATGCCGGACGAGGTGATCACGGGCTCTCGCGCCAGGGCCACGGTGCTGGCGGCGGGCGGCGTGCTGATGAGCGCCCTCTGCGGCTGGGTCCTGACCCTGCCGGACATTGGGCTGAAGGGGCTGCTGGCGGGCTGGGTCGGCGTTCCCTTCTTCGCCCTCTGCGCGGTCGCCGGCGCCTGGCAGGCGGCGCGGCCGCTGACCCTCACCCTCGACCCGTCCGGCTTTTCCATCTCCCGGCTGATGGGGCCGCCCAAGCGGGTGGCGTGGGCGGACATCGAGCCCTTCTTCCTTTGGACGATGCGCAGCACGAGCCTGGTGGCGTTCAAGTACCGCGAGGGCCGCCGCCCGGCGCAGCGCAGCGCCCTGGAGCGCGCCAACGAGGCCTTCGGCGTCGACGGCTCGCTGCCCACCACCCTGCCCATCAAGCCCCAGGCCCTGCTCGAGCGGATGAACCGCCTGCGGGCCGAGGCGATCACCGCCGGCGGAGATCGGTGAGGTCCGCCCCTAGAGCTTGAGCTCCATCCACACGTCCACCCGCTCGTAGTCGCCCGGCCCGCGGTTCTTGCCGGTCAGCTCCTTGAACCCGAAGCTGCGGTAGAGGCTGAGCGCGGGGGCCAGGGCGCTGTTGGTTTCCAGGTAGAGGCGCGTGCCACCCTCGACGATGGCGCGGTCGACGCAGGCCTGCATCAGCATGCGGCCCAGGCCCTGGCCCTTGTAGCCGTCGGCCACGGCCATCTTGGCGACCTCGAAGCCGCCGTCGTCCATGGCCTTCAGCGCCACGCAGCCGGCGATCCTGGCGTCGGCCCCGCGGCCCTCGCCGACGAACATCACCGCGCCGCCCGGGGCGATGATCTTGCCCCACGGGTCGTCCAGCACCTCGATGTCCTGGGGCTCGAGCTTGAAGTAGCGGGTGATCCAGGCCTCGTTCAGGGCCTTGAACGCCGGGGCCAAATCAGGGCGGAAGTCGATGATCTCCATGCCGCCTATGCTAAGGCTTTCGCCGCCATGGCCAACCCCATCTACACCGCGCTGCCGACAACCATCTTCTCGATCATGTCGGGCCTGGCGCGTGAGCACGGCGCGATCAATCTGGGGCAGGGTTTCCCCGATGCGCCAGGTCCGCTGGCCATCCGCCAGAAGGCGGCCGACGAGACCCTGAACGGCGACAACCAGTATCCGCCCTCCCCCGGCCTGCCGGTCCTGCGCCAGGCGGTGGCCGCGCACTACGCCCGCGCCCAGGGGCTGGAGTTCGACTGGGCCCGCGAGATCACCGTCACCTCAGGCGCCACCGAGGCCCTGGCCTGCTGCTTCCTGGCCCTGATCGAGGCCGGCGACGAGGTGATCCTGTTCCAGCCCATGTACGACAGCTACGCCCCGGTGATCCGGCGGGCGGGCGGGGTTCCGGTGCTGGCCAGGCTGCAGCCGCCCGATTGGCGCTGGGACCGGGCGATGCTGGAGGCCCTGGTCACCCCCCGCACGCGGCTGGTGGTGCTGAACAATCCCCTGAACCCCACCGGCGTGGTCTATGGCGAGGCGGACCTGGGCGTGCTGGCCGAGGTCTGCGTGGCGCACGACCTGATCGCGGTCTGCGACGAGGTCTGGGAGCATGTGGTGTTCCCCGGCGCCGTCCACCGGCCGCTGATCGCCCTGCCCGGCATGCGCGAGCGGACGGTGAAGATCGGCTCGGCCGGCAAGATGTTCGCCCTGACCGGCTGGAAGATCGGCTTCCTGTGCGCCGCCCCGGCCCTGACCGAGGTGCTGGCCAAGGCCCACCAGTTCCTGACCTTCACCACCGCCCCCAACCTGCAGGCCGCCGTGGCCTGGGGGCTGGAGCACAGCGCCGACTGGTTCGCGTCCATGCCGGTCGACCTGGCCCGCTCGCGCGATCGGCTGACCGAGGGGCTGAGGCGCGAGGGCTTTTCGGTGCTGCCCAGCGCCGGCACCTATTTCCTGACCATCGACCTGCCGGCGTCCGGGGTGCTGGAGGACGACCTGGCGTTCTGCCACCGCTCGGTGCGCGAGGCCGGGGTGGCGGCGATCCCGGTGTCGGCCTTCTATGAGGCGGCGCCGGTGAGCAGCATCGTGCGGCTGTGCTTCTCCAAGCAGGACGAGACCCTGGACGAGGCGGTGCGCCGCCTGGCCAAGGCGCGGGACCTGTCGATCCGGGCGCACAACACGGGTCGATAGCCGATGAACTCGCTTTGACCTAGCGAGGGCGCCGGTATCCCCGGCGCGCCCTTCTCCCCTTGCGGGAGAAGGTGACCCTGCGCAGCAGGGTCGGATGAGGGGTCGATGGAGCCTTCGAGATTGTCGTCGGGCAGGCTAATCCCCTTCGGTCCGACAACCCCTCATCCGTCAGCTTCGCTGACACCTTCTCCCGCAAGGGGAGAAGGAAGATCTGCGCACGCCCCCACTGGAGGCCAACTGCGCGCCGGCCTTGCCGCCTCGTCGTCGGCGCCCGCAACCTGTGCTAACAGATTAATTAAAGTAATGAATTCGCACTGACTTCATGAAAACATCTTCATTGGAACATGTCGGCGTCTTGGAATAGCTCTACCTGTCATCGGGGCCAACGAATACAGATGACGGGAGAGACGACATGCTCAAGATCCAAGATTTCGGCCGGACTCTGATGATCGCGACGCTGGCGGCCACGCCCCTGGCGGCGATCACCCAGGCGGCGCATGCCGAGGACCTGAAGGTGCGGGTCGGCGACCTGTCGCGGCCGGATGCGGTGAAGGCCTTCAACCGGCGGCTCGAACGGGCCGCCGACATCTTCTGCGCGGGCGTGCCGCGCGCCGATCTGGCTCGGTCCGGGGCTTGCCGGGACGCGGTTCGCCAGGAAGCCCTGTCCCAGCTCAGCCCAGACCAGCTCGCGCAGGTGGAGACGCCGCGGCGCAGCATGGCCCAGGCGGACAGCGAACAGGCCAGCATGGCCATGGCCGCCGGCGCCCACTGACCCTTCGCCAGCACAACGAAAGACGCCGCCCGGCGCGAACCGGGCGGCGTCCTTGCGTCAGCGAAACGCGACGCGGCTCAGATGGTCGAGCCGCCGTCCACCACCATGGCCTGGCCGGTCATCCAGGAGCCGGCCTTGGAGGCCAGGTAGACGGCGGCGCCGGCGATGTCGTCCGGCTCGCCCAGGCGGCGCAGCGGCGTGCCCGAGCTGGAGCGCTTCTCGGCCTCCGGCGTGTCCCACAGGGCGCGGGCGAAGTCGGTCTTGACCAGGCCGGGCGCGATGCAGTTGACCCGGATGTTGTGGGGCGACAGCTCGTGCGCGAGGTTGCGGGCCAGCTGGAAGTCGGCGGCCTTGGAGATGTTGTAGGCCCCGATCACCGCATTGCCGCGCAGGCCGCCGATGGAGGAGACGATGATGATCGCCCCGTCCTTCCGCTGCTGCATCTCCGG
>Ga0265327_10000727_pt1 | contig 51395 bp, 31 predicted proteins | sample 41621metaG_FD_202089 | JGI IMG/M metagenome (GOLD analysis project Ga0265327, IMG submission 202089) | Rhizosphere microbial communities from Carex aquatilis grown in University of Washington, Seatle, WA, United States - 4-16-21 metaG | ecosystem: Host-associated > Plants > Roots > Rhizosphere... | reverse complement strand
GGATTTCGTCGAGTGCATCTTCGGCAACGCGGGGGACCCCGCCAGCCCGGAGAACGACGCCGCGCTCGATGTCGCCGGCTGGACCGGCCACACCGGCTGCGTGATCCTCGCGCCGCACCTGACGGCCCTGACGAAGCGGGAGCTGGGCCTGCCGGCCCACGCCGATGCCACCGAGCGCCAGCGTCGCGACGGGATGTGCTGGCGGAGCGAGGACGAGCGCTACAACAACGGCTCCGCCTTCAAGGTGTGCGCCCGCGACGCCGGGGGCGTCATCGTGACGGTCATCGCCGACAACTATTACGGCTACTGCAAGAAAGAGGTGAAGACCCAGATCAGCTATGCCGCCAATCTCTACGGCCTGGCCGAGGAGGAGCACGCCGGCGGCGCGCTCGTTTATCCCGCCTACGACCTGGGCGAGGAATTCTCCGGCGACCTCCATGTGCAGGCCCGCGGGTATTCGTCCTCGGAAATGGCCGGCCTTTACTCCGACCTGATGGAATTCCACCCGACGGGCTATGCGGTGGACCGCGAGTATCCGGACATCTTCTACGTTCCGGAAAACGTGCGGTTCGACCTCCAGACCCAGCGCGCCACCTGGACCCGCGACGGCGTTGAGCACAGCCTCCCGGTCATGGCCGGCCGCACCTACGTGCGCCCGTCCGGCTACAAGGTCCACCTCGAGCAACCGCCGGCCCACACCGCCTGGCACCTGGTCGGCACGCAGCCCGAGGGCATCCTCTGCCACAAGCCGTGCACGGTCTCGGGCGGCGGCAAGTCCGAGATTTCCAAGGCCATCTCCGACGCCATCCTGCCCGGACCGGTGTTCGTGGCGGATTTCGACCGGGACATGGACCGCGTCGCGGAACTGATCGACCGCGACTACTCGAACCGCTTCCGCGACCCCGCGCGCCGCGGGCCCGATCCGCGCCCGATCCTCAGCCCCGAGCGCTCGCTTGGCTCGGTCATCAAGCTCCTCACGCCGGCCGACCTGGAGTACACGGACGAGTACAACGCGTGGCTGCGGGCCATCCCGCAATACCTCAAGGAGATCGTCTTTGTGGTGAAGCGCCACAGCACCTCCGCGTGGGGCGGGAAATGGCGCGAGCATTTCTCGGTCGACATCATCAACGGCAACCCCGGCAACGAATTGAAGTGCGACCAGCGCAAGCTCACCGCGAGCTACCTCCGGGTCGGCTTCGACTCCGACGGGTCCTGGCGCGTGTTCGGCCTGCGCGAGGACTTCCACCCGGCGGCCAAGGTGCAGATGGAGGATGACATCACCGCCTCCGTCGTCGTCCCCACCGCCGCCCTGCCCCCGCCCGCCGGTCCGGGGCCGCACGGGCTCGCCCAGAAGTTCGTGCAGAATTGCGAGCAGCGCCTCTTCCAGCGGCCGGATGACGCCATCCACCGCGGCTACGACAAGCTGACCGAGCGCGAGCTCGCCCAGCCGGGCAACTTCATCTCCAACTTCGCCCCGCTCACGCCGGTGGACGCGCAGGCGCTGGTGGATGAGGCGATCGGCTTCTCGAAGTTTACCCTTCCGATGCAGAACCTGGTGCGGGCGGCCGCGGCCGACGAGTCGGGCCCGGCCTACTTCGCGTCGTCGGCGCATCCGCGCCTTGTCGACGGCAAACCCTCCAAGAATCCCCGCTACCTGCAGATGCGGCCCGACCTCGCGGACGCGCGCGGCGTGCACCTCGCGCGGATGGCGACCCGCCTTTTCCGGCGCCTGCCCGCCGACGCCCCCGTCCTCACCCCGGTCGACGCCGTCGTCCCCGGCCGGCGGAACAATCCGCCCGAGCCGCAGGCGCGCATCCGCTCGCTGGCGGTGTTCAATCCGCTCCACCACATGGAGCTGCCCGAGCTTTTCATGGAGTTCATCAGCTCGATGACGGGCAAGTCGCCCTCGACCACCGGCGCGGGCTCGGAGGGCGCGCTGACAAAAGGCCCGTTCAACGCGCTGCCGGCGATCATCGACCTCAACGCCAACCTCGTCTCGTACCTGCTCACCGGCTACCCGGCGTTCATCTCCGCAGCCGGCTTCGTCGGGCCAAAGCTGCGCGTGGACCATGATGTCAGCCTGCTCGTGCCGGAGGTTTGGTGCCGGATGGCCGCCGCCGAGCGCGACCCGGCCTTCCTGCTCGCCCACGGTTACCTCGAGAAATGCACGGACCTGGAATGGAAGGGCGCGATCGTGCATTCGAGCCGCCTCGGTTACCGGATCACCGCCAAGTTCGGCCGGGTTTTCCTCGGCCGCGTCTTCACCCATCCGCATTCGATCTTCACGGACGGGATCCTCCGCCCGGAGACCCAGGACATGGATGTCTTTGCCGACGGCATGGACAACATCTGCGCGACCCACCAGCGCGCCGCGCAGTGCTATTTCGACGATGGCACGATCGCGATGGCCTGCCCGCCGCTGCGGGCGCTGCTGCACATCATGGCGCGGGGCGACTACGAGGGCCGCGGCGCGGATGCACCCGAGGTGCGCCGCCTGTTCACCCGCGACTACCTGCTGGCCAGCGACTGGTACCAGGCACGGCTCGAGGCGAAGCAGCGCGGGGACGTGGCCCGGTGGCAGCGCCACGTGCACACCCTCGAAACCTTCACCCGCAACCCGGGCAACGACAGCGTCGTCCAGCGCCTCGGCTTGAAGGACCGCCTCGCCTTCGCGATTCGGGAGGCGGCCCGGGTGACCACTCCCGCCTATCGCGCCAGCCTGGTCGCCACGCTCGGCGTGCAACCGCTCGGGTGACCGGCCGGGCCCGGGCAAAGCGCTTCGTGAAAGCGATCGGTCGCGCGCGGGCGCGCCTGTTGCCGGAATGGTCCGTCATCTCCGGCGCGCCGGCGGCCGGTCCTTGAGCGCGACGATCGCGGGGTCGCGCGCGGCAAATTGAAAATAGTTGTTAAAATTTTTTTGGCCCCCCCGTTTCCACCTGTGGGCGGGACGAATTTCCCCTGAGGTTTTTTCGCGGCGTGGAACTGCGCCGCGATCGGTGTGTCCTCACCGACCGTCAATCCATGCGTCGGGGTTTGCCACAGGCGTGGCACGGGGCACGGGAGTTCATTGAGCGCGGGCTCGCCGACTGGCGGTGAAACGTCCCCCCAGCCGGGCCAATCCAGGAGACACCACCATCATGAGAGCTACCCCACCCATTCACCCCAAGCTCACCGGCTGCGCCGCGCGAGTCACCGTCGAAAACGACACCTGAGCCCACACGAAGACGAACTTCACCACCTTGGGAAGATTTCTTAAAGGGATCGTGCCCGCTGCCGTCGCCGGCACCGGATTCCATCCGGAAGGAGGTCGCGATGCTCGGCGCTGACGACCTTGCCACGAATCTGGAGGGCGACCGCGACCGCCTCGTGCGTCTTGTCCGCCGCCTCTGTCTCTTGCGCGAGCAGGGACATTCCGCCGAGGCCGCCCAGCTTGAAGCCACCGGGCTGCCTCCCCTCCTGAAGGCCTTCGGCATCGGCGCCGGATCGACGGCCTCCGCGCGTGACGCCCTGGCGGAAATCTACGCCGCCGAAAAGGAGCGCGTCGCCAATGCCGTCGTCCTCGCCGAACTCATCGCGGCCCAACTGGACCGGTCGCATCCGGCCGTCGCACCGGCCGGCCGCGCCGCGAACCCCTTTCCTCCGCTCCCCGCGGACATTTCCGCCGGCGAGGTGCCGGCCGGTTCACCCGCCATCCCTGATTTGCTCGACGCCATGCTGGCCCACGACCGCTCCGCGGCGCGCCGCGCGGCCTCGACGCTAGCCGGGCCTGGCCCCTCCGTCAGACCAACAACCCATCAAAAATGACAACCACCACGATTGAAAAGAAACCCGTCGTCATCTCGCTCAATCCCGAGAACACGATTGATGCCCTCAGCCCGACGAATTCGTCCGGCCGGACCCCGGACAAGCGCCGCATTCTCGCCGGCTTCGATCTGGGCACCAACGCGTCCTGCGTCCTCGCCGGCCCGGCCGACAAGCGGGACATCGTGACGAGCAAGATCATCCCCTCGGTCGTCGGCTACGCCCGCGAGGGTCTCGTCGACGGCATCATCGCCGGCAACGCCACCGTGCTGATCGGCGAGGAGGCGCTGAGCCACCGCCTGCAACTGCGGGTGATCGCGCCGCTGGAGGATGGCATCATCGCCCGCCGCGACGCCGCGCGCGACTTCATCCAGCGGGTCCGCGCGGTCATCGACCCGACCGGCTCGGCGGAGATCCGCGCCGTCATCGGCGTGCCGGCCAACGCCAGCCAGGCCGCGCGGGATGACATCCGCGCCTGCGCCGCGGGCGTGTTCGAACGCGTCCTGCTCATTCCCGAGCCGTTTCTCGCCGCGCTCGGCTTCCGTGACGACACCCGCCTCGGCCAGCCAAACTACCTCGACCCCGTAACCAACTCGCTCTTCATCGACATCGGCGGCGGCACCAGCGACCTCTGCCTCATCCAGGGCTATTTCCCGACTCCCGAGGACCAGATCAGCATCGCCTTTGCCGGGGACTCCATCGACAAGATCATCGAGGACGAGCTCGAACGCATTTACCCGAACAACGGGATCTCCCGCGCCTCGATCCGCCAGATCAAGGAGGAACATTCCTACGTCGGCCCGACGCGCAAGCCCATCGACGTGAAGGTCCTCATCGGCGGCAAGAACCACACGCTCGAGCTCGGCGACATTATCGGGCGGGCCTGCAACAAGCTGATCGAGAAAATCTATCCCGCCCTCACGACGCTGATCGCCCGCGCACCCTCCGATTCGGTCGAGCAGCTCTTGCAGAACATCGTGGTGACCGGCGGCGGCAGCCGCATCAAGAGCATCGACACGCTGTTGCAGGACAAGCTGGCCCGGGACGGCTTTTCGGGTCCCAAGGTCCGGCTCGCCGGCCAAGACTTCAAGCGCTTCGTGGCGATTGGCGCGCTGAAGGCCGCCCGCGGTGCCCGCGAGGACCAGTGGCAGCACCTGCTCGCCTGAGCGGCGGCCCCGTCGGGCCCAAGTTGTCGTTTCGCAGCCGCGCCGGTTTCCCGCGACCGGCGCGGCCTTGCGGAGTGGTGACGGGGATTGCACAATCGATGCGCGGAATTTGGCAAAATCCGGCGAGCAAAGTCCTTGCGTAGGGATAGCTTTCTTTCTGCAAGGAGTCCCCAATAAGCCGCTTCCACCCGAAGGGCCCAGCATCCCAGACGAACCGCCACCCCCAAGACGCCGCGAGTTCGCTCCCCCGTCCCCACGAATCATGAAAACCCTCCCCTGCCCGCCGTCACATCTCTACCGGCCGTCCGAGGCCGCGATCCGCGAAAAGGCGCACGAACTTTTCATTCGCAGCGGCTGGCTGCATGGCCGTGACCTCGACAACTGGCTCGAGGCCGAAGCGTGGCTCACCGCCAACCCACCCGCCGAGGAGCCCCCGGAACAATCCTGGGCCGACGGAAATCCGCCCGAGCCCGCCGTGGCCCCGCGCGACGACGATTAAACATCCCGGAGTGACAGGTGCCGCTGACCCACACCGCGCGCTCCCGACTGCCGGCCGATTTCAAGCCGGCGAACCTCCCGCTGGAAATTTCGTTTGGCGGCCACCGCTCGATCCTCCGCTGGCTGACCCCGGCCGACGCCGACCGCCTGCTCGAGTTTTTCCACACCCATACCGAGGAGACCATCTACGAGCGCTACGGCTGCGCCGGCGTGCAGATTTCGCCGGAACGGGCGGCTGAACTCGTCGGAGTGGACCAGCAGCGCGATGCGGCCCTCGGCGTCTTCGACGCGGCCGATCCGCACCAGCCCCTGATCGCGATCGGCCGCTACTGCCTGGCTGCGAGCGGCCGCTCGGCGGAGGCCGCCTTCGTCGTGCATGAAAAGCGCCGCCGCCTGGGCATCGGCACGACGCTCTGCGCGGCGCTGGTCGCCATCGCCCGCGAGCGAAAGCTCGACCGCCTGGTGGCCCAGGTCCGCCAGGGCAACGTGCCGATGATTCACGTCCTGCGCGCCACCGGCGCCGCCTTCGAGTGGATCAGCGGCGCGCCGGGTTTCAAGGCCACCCTGCTTCTGCCCGGGTCGTCCGGCGCGGCGGGGGAACCAGTCGCGGGCCCGCCGCGCCACGATGCCTCCCTCAAGCCCGCCGTCGCTCCGCGGGCCCGCTCGCTTTCCGGTCTTTCCCCGCATCGCCGCTATCTGGACTGACCGCGGGTGTAGCCCCCGGCGCCCGCGCGGCAACCCCGGCCGCAAAAAATGAACGCTTCCCATTCGCCAGTGCGTCTCCCCGCCGCAAGCAGCGGGGTGTCCCGCGCGGCTGGCGCCGCCTTCCAGGGAGGGCCGCGCCGGGAAGCGTCCTCACGCCGTCAAAACCCCGCAGCACGCTGCGGTATATGCTTCCTTAGTCCAACCGCCAAATTCCCATGAGCGTCTCCACGGTTCGCCTGGCTGAATCCTACCTCAACACCCAGCTCACGGCGACGGGTCCCGCCGGCCATCCGCAGGCCTGCGGCCCGTTCGTCACCCTCTCCCGCCAGGCCGGCACCGGCGGCCTCGCCATGGCCGAGGCGGTCGCGGCCCGGCTGCGGCACGGCCCAACCCCCGCCGCCTGGGCGGTCTACAGCGCCAATATCATCAAGGAAATGCTGCGCACGCACCAGCTGCCCGCGCACTTCGCCCGTTTTCTCCCGGAAGACCGCCTGCCCCAGATCGAGGCCTCCATCGGCGAAATCGTCGGGTTGCATCCGGACCTGTGGGGCCTGGTGGACAAGACCAACGACGCCCTCCGCAACCTCGCGCAGGCGGGCGGCACCATCCTTCTCGGGCGCGGCGCCAATTTCGCCACGGCGGGCCTCGCCCACGGCTTGCACGTGCGCCTGGTCGCCCCGGAGCCGATGCGCACCGCCCGCACGGCGCGCCTCCTCTCGCTCACACCCGAGGCGGCCGCCAACCACAACGAGCACGTTGACGCGGCGCGGCGCCGGTATGTCCGCGCGACCTTTGACGCCGACATCGCCGAACCGGCGGCCTACGACTTTGTCATCAATCTCGGGCGGGTTCGGTTCGACGACGCGGTCGAGATGATCGCCCGCGCCGTGCCGGCCGTTCCGGTCGCCGCCGAGTCGGGTCGCGCGCCCGCCCCGGCCGGCGAGCACGCGTGACCGGAGATTGCCGCCGCCGCGCCCCGGGGTCTCGGGCAAGAAGCGCCGACTTCCCGCCAAGGAATGCGGCGAGCCCAGCCGCCGCCGCGCCTAGAGTAGCAGTTCGGAAATCCCGAATTCGCCATGGAACCGACCAATCCGGAAAATGCCTCTCCCTCCGACGCCGTGGCGCCCTGCGGTCCGGAATGTCGCTATGCCGAGGCGCTGCCGGACTGCCTGGACTATCTCTGGTGCAGCCTGCAGGGCGCACCCCGCAAGCTGGACAGCAACGTCGATTGCCGGAATTTCCAGCCACGCTCCGCCGGCGCGGTCGCTTACGCCGCGCCGCCGGTGCCAGCGCGACCGGGCGAGATCGCCGGCCGCCCGTAGCAGTCCGCACCCCTGGGGCCGGCTGAAGCTTCCAGGCCGGAAGCGGCTCCCGCCGCGCCAGTGCCCGCGCGCGCCGATCACCTCGCCGCGTCCGCCGGCTGCGCCGCCGCCGGGTGCAGGGCGTCGGCGACTGCCCGGGCGAGCGCCTCGACCGTGAACGGCTTCAATACCGGCCCGAGCACCTTGAGCTGGACAAGTTCCTCCGGCTCGATCGCGCCGGTGAAGCCGGTGCACAGCACGACCGGCAGGCCGGGGCGCACGCGGTGGATTTCGGCCGCCAGGTCGATTCCCTTCATCGTCGGCATCGTCAGGTCAGTCAGCACGAGGTCGAAATCAAGCGGTCGCTCGAGGAAGGCGCGCCACGCCGCCTCCGGGCTGGTAAACACTGTGACTCGGTAACCAAGGCGTTTCAGGATTCCCGAGGCCACCCGCACCACCATGTCCTCGTCGTCGACCACCATGACGCTCTCGCCTGCACCTTTCAGCGGCGACGCCGGGCCGGCGGCCGTCGCCATGGCCGGCGCACCCGCGAACACGGGGAGGAAAACCTGAAACGTCGTGCCCTTGCCGGGCTCGCTGTAAACGAGGATGGTTCCCTCGTGCTGGTGCACAATCCCGTGGACCACCGAAAGGCCCAGCCCCGTCCCGGCGCCCGGTTTCTTCGTCGTGAAGAACGGCTCGAAAATCCGGTTGAGCGTGGCCGGCTCCATTCCGCACCCGGTGTCGTGGAGCGCCAGACGGACAAATCGCCCGCGCCGCAACTGCGGCCGCTGGCTCGCCGCCTCCGCGTCGATGTCCGCGACGTCCAGCCGGATGTCAATCGTGCCGCCCGCCTCGCCAATCGCATGCGCGGCATTCGTCGCCAGGTTCATCAGCACCTGGTGAATCTGCGTGGAGTCGGCCAGCACCGGCGGCGTGTCGGCCGGCAGGTGGGTGTTGATCCGGATCGACGCGGGCAGCGACGGACGCAGCAGCTCCATCGCCTCGGTCACCAGCGTCTGCAACTGCAGCGGCACCCGCTCCTGCTCCTGCTGGCGGCTGAAGGCGAGGATCTGGTTGACGAGGTTGCGCGCGCGCTGCCCCGCCTGGAAGACCCGCTGCAGCGAAGCCTGCACCGGATGCTCCGGCGCCAGGTCCATCGAGGCGAACTCCGTGTTTCCGAGAATGCCGGTGAGGATGTTGTTGAAATCATGGGCGATGCCGCCCGCGAGCAGGCCGATGACCTCCATTTTCTGGGCCTGCCGCAACTGGTCCTCGAGCGCCTTGCGGGCGGTGACGTCCTCGACCATCGACATCGTCCCGAGCACCGCGCCGGTCTCGTCCTTCAGCGGCGCGTTGGTCCATTCGCAGGTGATCACGCGCCCCAATTTGGTCAGGCACTGGATGGTCTGGTGCGAGTTGGGGTCGACCGGAACCTTTAACCCGGCAAACGCCTCCGCCCCGTCGGCCCGGGCGTCCGGCACCACGAGGTCGTCCACCCGGCGGCCGACGGCCTCGGCCGGAGTGTACCCAAAAATGCGCTCGGCCCACGGATTCCATTTCCGGACCCGGAAGCCGCCGTCCCAGACGATGCAGCCGATCGGCATCAGCTCAAACTCGAGCTGCAGCCGCGCCTCGCTCGTCCGCAGCGCCTCGTCCGCCTCCCGCCGCGCCGTGATGTCGCGCGACACGACAACCAGGCCGACGATCCCGCCCTGGGCATCGCGGCGGGGCGCCCGCACGGCGAGGTAGGTCCGGGTTGAGCCGTTGCTCGTCAGCGTCTCCTCATCGGTCTGCGCCTGGCCGGTCGCGACCACCTGCTCGTCGCGCGCGCGGACGCCGCGCGCCACGTCGTCCGGGAGCAACTCGCCATCGGTGCGGTCGACTATTTCCGCCGCCGGCCGGCCCAGGATGGCCGCTCCGGCGGAGTTGATCGTCTGGTACCGGCCTCCCAGGTCCTTCACATAGATCGCGTCGGTGGTCCCCTCCATCACCGAGTGGAGCACGTCGTAGCTCGCCTGCAGCCTGGTTTCGCTCGCGCGCAACTTGGCCGTGCGCTCGGTGACGAGCCGCTCCAGCCGTTCGTTCTCGCGCCGGTGGAGGAAGGCGACCAGCCAGATGGCGAAAAGGAAGAATGCCGCCGCCGCCACGCCGTAGGCCACGAGCGCCAGCGGCGTCCGGTACCACGGCGGCCGGATGGTGAACGCGAGCCTGGCCGCGACGCCGGGCCGGCCGCCGGACAGCGGGCGGACGTGCAGCACGTAGGCGCCCTCCTTCAGACGGGTGAACATGGCCGACCCGCTGCTGCCGACGTCGCTCCATTCGTTGTCGGCGCCTTCCAGCCGCGACTCGAACGTGACCGGGGCGGCGAACGGATGGCCGGGGGCGACAAAATGCACGATCAACGAGTTCTCCGAGTAATCGAGCGCCGGCAGCCGGCCGCCCGTCGCCGCAAGACGGCGGTTGCCGGCCGGCAGCGTCACTTCGGTGATGAGCGCCTGCAACGGCTCCGCCGGCGCCACCGGCATCGCGGGATCGTAACGGGTCAGCCGCCGGTCACCAATCATCCAGACCACGCCGCCCGACTCGGGCACGTACTGCCATGGCGCCAGGCCCGCCGGCATCTTCTCGCGCAGGTTGCGGATCTGGCCGCCGTCGTCCACGAACACTTGCGGCCCGCCCTTGCCCGTCACCCACAACCGGCCGAGGGCGTCACGGATGGGACGCCCGCCGCAGTCGTCCAGCGCCGCCGCCACGCGGGCAAAATCGGGATCGGCCTCAAAACGCCGCGTCCCGTCGTTGAAACGGAGCCATTGGTTGGCCACGTTGAATCCCACCGAGCCATCGATCTCGAAGGCCATCGCCCAGCTGTTGGGAAGGCCATCCCGGGCCGTGAAGATTTCGAGCGAAGGCACGCCCTGAGTCAGACCCACCCGGCCCAGGCGGCCCAGGCCGAGCTCGAGCCAGGCGCGGCCCTGCTTGTCGAACACCGCGCCGTGCGCCCGCTCGAGGCTGGGTGCATTCAGGCGCTCCACTTCGAAGCCGCCGCGCTCCAGCGGCCGCAACCAGCCCAGCTCGCCCTGCGCGCAATAGAGGTATCGGCCGTCGATCGGGCCCGGGCTGATGATTCGCAGGTTCCGCGACTCGGGCGCAAACAGGACCCATCCGGACGGACCGAGGGAGAAGGCTCCCCGGTCGGTTCCCGCCACCGCCCGTCCCGCCACCGTTGCGAAGCTCGCCACGTCCCGGCCCGCCGGGCCGTCCACCTCGAACTGCGCCAGCCGGCCGTCGTCGTCGTACACCGCGCGCAGCAGGCGCTCGTTGCTGCAAATCCACAGCGTGCCGTCGAGGCGGAAGACCAGCGGGCTCGCCACCCCCACGCCGACCAGCGGCTCGAAATTGGACACGCGGGAGGGGAATTCGACCCGCAGGAGCCCCTCGGCCACGAGCCCGCAGACCGTTCCGCCGGGCCCGGCGACCAGCCGGCGCACGTTGGCCAGGCGGTGGTCCAGGGTGCGCTCCAATGTCTGCACCGTGCGTCCGCGGCGATCGAAGAACACCACCCCGAAGTTTTCGACCGCGGCCGCAAAGCAGTCTCCCCTGGTCGCGCAGAGGTCGTTGATCCGCGCTCCGCTGGCGAGCACGCCGCCGGGACGGAACGGGGTGAAGGCCCGTCCGTCAAAGAGCTGCAGACCCCGGCCCGCCGTGCCGACCAGCACCGCCCGCTCGCCGAAGGGCACGGCGCACGTGATGGCGTCCTTGGTGGTGACCGCGTTGGGTCGGAACACGTCGGTCACGATCCCGTTGTTCCATCGCAGCAGGCGCCCGCCGCTCAGGTCGCTGACGTAGGTGCCGTCGCGGAACTGGAAGATGGTGCCGATCGAGTCCGCCGCACCCAGCGTGCGGGCTTCGCGTCCGGGTCGCCACGAGATGATCGAGCCGCTCTCGCTGTGCCAATACCACTCGGCTCCGGCCTCGACCACCCGCAGCGGCACCAGGCGGTCCGGGCCCTCGTTCGGCGGCCAGGGCGCCGCCAATTCGGTGTGCCACCGCCCGGACTCCTCGAATTTCACGCGGCCAAACCCGCCGGGAGCCCCGAAATAGATCTGCCCGTCCCCGTCGACCGCACACCCCGGGCGCGCCGCGTCGCCGGGCGCCTGGACCGTCGTCACCCAGCGCACGCCGTCGCCGAGGGCGAGCTGCCGGGGCGCCACCACCAGGATCCTCCCGTCGGGCATGACATGCAGGTCCGTCGGGACCGCGTCGATGCCGAGCGCCTCCGCGCCGACGATGGCAAAGGCCGGCGAGCCCGCCTCAATCTGTCCGTCCGGGGCGGCCGCGATCGTCCGGCTCGAACCGCGCGCTTCCGGGATTCCTCCGGCCGCCGCCAGCAGGAGCGCCAGCGCCAGCCGCACCGCCGGTCGAATTCTCTCCCCGAGCGCAGTTTGCCCGGCTTGCCCCCGTCCCAGCCGGGTAGCGGTCATGGATGCCAGCGGACTCATGAGTTCGGTCCGGGGACACACCACCCGGCCGAACGCAGGTTGGAGCGCCGCCCGGAAAAGGCAACGCTTTCGGCGCGCAACCCGCGGGGCGGCCGACATTTGTATCATATTTACGGATACAGGGGTCCCGCCCGGCCCGGCGTCCGCACGGCCGCCGGGAACGCGGCTTGCCTCGGTGCGCGGCGGCGCCCAAGGTCGGTTGGTCGCCGCCGCGCCACCCCCACATGAACCAACCCCGCCACCCCGGCCGGACGCCCCGGCCGGCGACCGCCCCCGCCACCCGCCCGCTTCTCCGGGATTTCCAGGTCTCCCGCCGAACCTTCCTCAAGAACGTCGCCACCCTGGCGGCGCTGACCGGTCTGCCCGGCTGGTTCGTCGAACGCCAGCTGGCGGGTGCCGCCGAGGTGCCGAAGCCGCCCTCACCCAACGACCGCCCGGGCATCGCCCTCGTCGGCTGCGGCGGCATGGGCAAGGCCGACGCCGGCAATGCCGCCAATCACGGCGAGATCCTGGCGGTGTGCGATGTCGACGACAGCCACGCCGCCGCGGCCGCGGAGCGCTTCACCGTGGACGGCAGGGTGCCCGACCGTTACTCCGATTTCCGCCGGCTCCTGGAGCGCAAGGACATTCATGCGATCGTCAACGCGACTCCCGACCACTGGCACACGCTGGTGAACATCGCGGCCGCCCGGGCGGGCAAGGACGTGTACGCCGAGAAGCCGCTGACCCTCACGGTCGACGAGGGCCGGCACGTGATCGACGCCGTGCGGAAGAACAAGACCGTGCTGCAGACCGGCACGCAGCAGCGCAGCGCCACCCGATTCCGTCTGGCCTGCGAACTGGTCCGCAACGGCCGCCTCGGCAAGCTCAAGCAGGCCGAGGTCTTCCTGCCGGCCGGCCTGCGGGAGGGACCTTTCAAGGCCGAGCCGGTCCCCGCCGGCCTGAACTGGGATTTCTGGCTCGGCCAGGCGCCGAAGGTCGATTACGTGCGGCAGCGCTGCCACACCTATTTTCGCTACTGGTATGACTACTCCGGCGGCACGATGACCGACTGGGGCGCGCACCACAACGACATCGCCTATTGGGCCATCGGCCTGGTCGCGCCGCGCGAGGTGCAGGCCCAGGTGCTCGCCCCGCCGGTGCCGGGCGGGTACACGGCGTTTTCCGAGTACGCGGTGCAATACACCTACGCGAACGGCATCGGCCTCAACATCCGGACCACCACCGACGACAACATCTACGGCGAAGTGGCGAAGAAGGACGGCCAGCGCAACGGCATCCGCTTCGAGGGGACGGACGGCTGGATCTGGGTGAACCGCCAGCAGATCACGGCGAGCGATCCCGAGTTGCTGCGCACTCCGCTGCCCGCCGATGCCGTCCGCCTGGCCGTCAGCAACGACCACATGGGAAATTTCTTCGACTGCGTCCGGTCGCGCCAGTCGCCCATCTGCGACGTGGAGACGGGCCACCGCTCGGCCACCATGTGCCACCTCGGGGCCATCGCGCTGCGCACCGGCCGCAAACTGACCTGGAATTCCGAGAAGGAGAAATTCACCGGGGACCACGCCCACGAGGCCAACGGATACCTCGCCCGGAAGATGCGCAAGCCGTACCGCTACAGCTTCGCCGGGTGAGACCCGCCCTCTTTATGGGTTGAGCCCGGTGCCCGGGGCTGCCTGAGTTGATGGTCCCCGAAAAAGAACATGCCCAACCGCATCCTTGTTGCTGAAGATGACCCGAGTTCCCTGACCATTCTCCGGTTGATGCTCGAAACCGGCGGCTTCGAGGTGGTCACCGCCAAGGACGGCGAAGCGGCCTGGGCGCTGCTCGCGGGCCCGACCGGGTTCGACGCCTGCATCCTGGACATCATGATGCCCAAGCTCGACGGCCTGGTCGTGGCGAAACGCGTCCGCGAGCATGCGCAGTTGTCCGACCTGCCAATCATTCTGTGCACCGCGTTGAATGACCGGACAACGGTCGATCGGGCCTCCGCGCTTTCGATCGTCCACTACATTGTCAAACCGTACGCGCGTGAACATGTGCTCAAGCTTGTCGGGCAGGTCTGTGCCGAGCGGGAAGCGGCCCTCAAGCTGGCCTCGTTCGCCCGCACCGCGCAACGCCTCGGAATCGGGGAACACCACGTGGCCCAGTTGCTGGGCGACGTGATCACGGAGACTTCGGAGCTGATTCCGCGCCTGCGGGCCACCCCGACCGGCGCCGACGAGGCTGACTTGCGGATTCGCCTGAACGGATTGAAGGGCGGGGCGATCAACCTCGGGGCCTCCGGGCTGTACGAGTCGCTCGCCACCCTCGAAGGAAACTTCGGCACCGGCAATTCCGCCGCTCTCGAGGATTCCCTGCGCGACGTCGAGCGGGAAAACAGCCGGTTGAAGAACCTGCTGGCCGCCCGGACGGTGCTCCCGGCCTCGGGCCGCCCGCGTTAATCGCCGGCAGCGAAGGTTCGGCCGCCGCCCGCCCCGGGGGCCGCTCCGCGGGTGCCGCGGATCCGTTTCAGGCCACCATTTCCCCGTGCGCGGATGGCGCCGCCGCCACCGGGAAATGGCAATGAAAACAGGTCCCCTGGCCCACCTCCGTCTCGTAGGTCACGAAGCCGCGATGCCGGCGGGTAAGGCGGAGCACCGTCGCCAGGCCGAGTCCGGTTCCCTTCCCCTCGCCCTTGGTCGTGAAAAACGGATCGAACAGCTTGGCGCAAACCTCCGGGGGGATGCCCGTGCCGGTGTCCCGGACGCTCAGGACCACGTAGTCGCCGGGCTCGGCCCCCGCCCCGGCGGCGGCCGCGGCCGCCGCGTCCACCGTTCGCCGGGTGACCGAGAGGTCCAGGCGCCCGCCGTCGGGCATCGCGTCCCGGGCGTTCACGCAAAGGTTCATCACAATCTGGTGAAGTTGCGTCGAGTCCGCCGCGATCAACGGGAGATCCGCCGCGGCGGTCAGGCTCACTCCATAGCGGGCGCCGAACGTCTCGCGAACCAGGCTGGCCACCTCGGCCACCGTCGACGCCGCGCGCTGCGGCTCGAGCTCGCCATCGGAGCCCCGCGCAAACATCAACAACTGGCGAAGCATGCTCGCGCCGCGCTGCACGCCGCTTTGGATGTTCTGCAAATGCGGCGCGATCTCGGGATTCTCGACGCGAAAGCCGATCATCGCCGCACTGCCGCCAATCGCCGCCAGGATGTTGCTCATGTCATGGACGACACTGCCGGACAACTGGCCGAGGAGTTCGATCCGCTGCGAGCGGAGGAGCTGCGCCTCGAGGGCCTTCTTCTCCGTCAGGTCGCGCACGTGAAACTGCACGATGCTCCGACCCTCCCACGGCACGGGACTGTGCGTGATCTCGACGACGGTGGCCTTGGCGCGGCCGAACCGGAGGCTGGCCTCGCAGGCGGCCGCGGATTTTTCCCCGGCCGCCACCGACCGGCGCACGGCCCGCGCGGCCTCGTCGGGCAGGCAGTCGAAGAAATTGCCGGGCCCCGGCGCTTCCTCCCGCCACAGCCGCCGGAAGGCTTCGTTGCAGTGGATCAGGGCGCCGTCGATCTCCGCGAGGACGACGCCCTCGGGCGCGTGGCTGATCGCCGCCTCAAAGCGCGCGCGTTCCTCGTAAAGCTGGCGGTAGCGGTTGAGGCGCGTGATCGTGCGCAGCCGGGCCCGCAGCTCCATCGCATCGAACGGCTTCGTCAGGAAGTCGTCGGCCCCGGCCTGCAGTCCGCGCAGCCGTGAATCGCGGTCGTCGAGCGCCGTGAGGATGATGATCGGGATCGCCTCGAGGCCGGGCGTGGCGCGCAGGCGCTGGCAAACCTCGAAGCCGTCCATGCCCGGCATCATCAGGTCGAGCAGCACGGCGTCGGGCCGCTTCCGGGCGGCGGCGATCGCCTCCGGGCCGTTCCCGGCGCACAGCACCCCGTAGCCCTCGGCCTCGAGCAGGCGGTACAGGAGGATCTGCGCTTTGACTTCGTCGTCGACGACCAGAATGGTGGGTGGCGGGTTCATAACATGACATTCTCGACGGCGGCAGGTGCGGGCGGGCGGGCCAGCCGGGCGATGGCGCGGGAGAGTTCGCGCAGGTTGATTGGCTTGCTGAGGTAGTCGTCGGCGCCGGCGTCAAGGCAGCGCTGCCGGTCCTCCGCCATGGCCAGCGCGGTCACGGCGATGATGGGCAGCCGGGCCGTGCGGGGGTCCGCGCGGAGCAGCTTGATGGCCGAGAGGCCGTCCATCACCGGCATGTGCACGTCCATCAGCACGAGGTCGGGCAGTTCGGCCTGCGCCTGGTCGACCGCCTCGCGGCCGTTCTGGGCGATGGTCAGTTGGTGCCCGCGCGGCCCGAGATGACCGGCGTAAACCTGGACGTTGGCCTCGTTGTCCTCGGCAATCAGGATGCGGAGGGGGCCGGGCGCCACGGGCGCCTTGCTGCCCTCGGGCCGGATGGTCGCTTCCGGGTCGCCGGCCTCGGCGGTCGCCGGCCGCAGCGGCAGCGTGACCCCGAAGCGGCTGCCCCGGCCGGACTCGCTCTCCAAGTCGACCGAACCGCCGTGCAACTGCGCCATGCGCTTGACCAGCGCGAGCCCGAGCCCTGTGCCGGAATACTGGCGGGTGAGGGAACTGTCGATCTGCTGGAACGGCGTGAACAAGCGGCCCGCCTGCTCGGGCGCGATGCCGATGCCGGTGTCCCAGACCACGAACCGCAGCCCGGGCGGTGACGCCACTGACAACACCTCCAAGCCGACGCGCCCGCCGGCGGGCGTGAATTTCACCGCATTGACCAGCAGGTTGACGAGGATCTGCTTCAGGCGCTGCTCGTCCGCCACCAGGCTGGTGGCGCTCTGCCGGAAGGCGGTTTCCAAGGTGATGTTCTTTTTCCGGGCGGCCTCGCGGACGAAGCGCATGCTGGCGGCGCAGACGTCGGCCACGACCGTGGTCTGGAAGCTCATCGTCAGCACGCCGGCCTCGATCTTGGACAGGTCGAGGATGTCGTTGATCACCGCCAGGAGGTGGCGGCCGCTTTCGTGGACCGCCTGCAAACCCTCGGCCTGTCGCTCGTTCAGGGGGCCGAGGTGGCGCTCGCCGACCAGCTCGGACATGCCGAGGATGACGTTGAGCGGGGTCCGCAACTCGTGGCTCATGCTGGCGAGAAATTCGCTCTTGGCATGGTTGGCGGCCTCGGCGTCCTGCCGCGCCGTCTCCAGTTGCCGGGTGCGCTCGTGGACCTTTTCCTCGAGATGCGACTTCGCCTCCTGCAGCTGGATGAATGATTCGTCCCGCTCGACGATCGCCGTGGCGAGGTCGCGGTTGGACCGGCTCAAGTCCAGCGCTGCCCCGTGAAGGTCGCGGCAGATATCCGCCAGCTCCCGCGAGACATGCGGCACGGACCCCAGATCGTCCCCGGCATCCGCGTCGCCCAGCTGCCGGACGGCCGCGGCCAGTTGGTTCAGGGGCCGGGTGATTTCTTTCGCGGTGCCACCCGCCAGCAGGAGGGCGAAGGCGATCATGACAGCCGCCCAGAACGTGGCGAGGCCGTAGTACTCGGCGACCACGAACTGGGCGTGCCACAGCGGCTCCGCGAGGTAGATCTCCCACCCGAACCGGGCCACATCCGCGCGCGCCCCGAGGAAGCGCTCGAGCCGGCCCTCGTTGATCCCGTCGAACGCAATTGCCGAAGGCGAGGCGGCGAGCTTGGCTGCCTCGAAGACCGGCAGGGCATGCGCCGACAGCAGTGGGGGCGCTTCCAGCCGGCCGGAGGCGGCCACTACCCGCCGGTGCTGGTCGAGAATGACCAGCGTGCGGCCGTCAAGCAACCCGGCGAGACCGACGGCCCGGGGCAGTTGGCCCACGTCGAGCGAACCCTCGACGACCATCACCGTTTTGCCGCCGGCGTCCCGCACCGGTGCGCTCATCGCCACGATGAGATTGGTGCCGACGCCCCGGCCTTGGAAGACCTGGCTGACGAATGGACGACCGGTTCTCATCGGCTCACGGAAATAGTCGCGATCCGCGACCGACTGGGCTGCGCCGGCGATCGCCTGGCCATTGCGGCCGGCCGCCGGCGACGCCGCCACGATCCGGCCGTCGGCGTCCGCACATAGCGTTGTGAGGAAGAGTGGAAAATCCCGGCGCACGAGTTCAAGCTGTCCGGCGAGTGCCTCCGCCCCGTCGGCGCGGTTCGCGGAGACCTCGGCCGCAACGAGCGACATCGCGCGCTGGTGCCGGTCGAGCGTAGTGCTGAGCACCGAGGCCAGTTCCCGGCTGTCGTTCGCCAGTTCCTCCTGGGAGAGTTCGCGCAAGGACCGGTCGAAGATCCGCCCGGCCACGAGGCCGAGCGCGGCAATGGCCAGCACAATGATGATGCCGAACCGGCGGGAGAGCACGTCGCGCAGGGGCAGGCGCGCATCGCGATTGGCCGGCATTCCGGTGAATTGCTGGAACGCGCGCAAGTGGAAGATGGAAATTGCCACCATCGCCATCAGCAGGCTGTTGGTCGGGTATTTGATGAAGATCGCCCAGTTACTGGGGAACGGCACTGCGCGCACGACCCAAACCGTGAATGCGGTCACCGGCAGGCCGAGGATCGCCCAGTAGCACAGGCCGGCCTTCAGCGGCGACCAATCGCGCCGGTGGATGAGCCATCCGACCACGAGCGACTCGAGCACCACGCAGCACAGGCCGTAGGGGTGACCCCACACCAGCCAGGTGCGCGAAAAGGCGATGGCCGTGGCCAACGCTCCCCACGCCGGCCCGTACCGATACGTGGTCAATAACGTCAGGCAGCCGCCGAACACCACTTCGGTGCCGCCGAAAACCGGCAGACCAAAGCCATTCAACACATAGCCCGCCACTCCCGCAGTCAGCGAAAGGAGCCACGGAGAAATGCAAAACGCTCGATTGGGGTGAGTCACATCGTTCCCCCTTTTCATCGGTACGGCGGGGCCGAAGTTAAGGAGTTTGCCCCACCGCCTCACGCGCCGCCGGCCTCCGTGGCCGTGCCGCCACCAATAACTCAATGATATCGGAAGACGTTCGCCCGCCATGCTTTCCGCCCGCCAACGCCCGGAATAACTTCAAATCAACCGGGTCCCGCCCGCTGATTCAGTGCCTCGGCGATCGCCCGAAGCAAAATCTCGGATCCGCAGGGCTTGGGGAGGACCGCGCGCACCCCGAGCGCGCTCAGCTCGTCGCGATTGACCTGCTCGTCCAAACCGCTGTTCGCAATCACGCTGATGCCCGGGGCGACGACTCTGACGGCACGGACCAGGTCGGTGCCTCCCAGGCCCGGCATCATCAGGTCGGTCAGGATCAATCTGATGTCGCCCTGGTGGCGGAGGAAGAGCTTCAGCCCCTCCTCGCCGGACGAGGCAAGCAGAACCCGGTAGCCACTTTGCTCCAAGAACCTGCGCATCGCCTCGCGCACCGGGGCCTCATCGTCAACCACCAGGATCAGTTCGTCCCGCCCGCGCGGCGGGGCCGGCGTCAAGGCGCCGGCGTCGGCCGCGCTCCCCGATCCGGTTGAAACGGGCAGGTAGACGCGGAACACGGCGCCCTTCCCCGGATCGCTGGCCGCCTTCACGACGCCGCCGTGACTCTTGACGATTCCAATCACCGTCGAGAGCCCCAACCCGGTGCCCTTGCCGATCGCCTTGGTCGTGAAAAACGGGTCGAAGATCCGCGCGAGCACCGCCGCGGACATGCCGTGGCCCGTGTCCGCCACCGAACACAGAACGTAGGAACCGGGCTTCAGCCCGGGGTCGACCGGAAAATTCTCCGTCACCTCCACATTGCTCACCTCCAGAGTGATCGTGCCGCCCTGCGGCATCGCGTCCCGGGCGTTGACGCAGAGATTCATGATAACCTGGTGCAACTGGGTGGGATCCCCATCGATCGTCCACGGGTCAGCCGGCACGTTTTCGACAACCGTGATGTTGCGGGGAAATGTTTCCCTCATGATGTGCGTCATCTCCCGGACCAGATGCTTCAGCTGCACCGTGACCCGGTCGCCGGAAATCCCGCGGCTGAACGTCAGCAGCTGGCGGATGATGGCGGCGCCCCGCTGGCCGCTTTGCTCGATCATCGCCAGCATCTCGCGGTCCTTGTCGGTGGCGGCGCTGTCCTTCAAAAGTCCCGCCACCATCAGCATCGGGGCCAGGATGTTGTTCAGGTCGTGCGCCAACCCGCTGGCCAGGGTGCCGACCGCCTCCATGCGCTGGGCGTGCAGAAACTGTTGCTCAAGGACCCTCCGTTCAGTCACATCCTCCGCCACCCCAGCCACGCGCCGGACGGAGCCGTCGGCTCCCCGGATGGGATAGGCGCGGTCGCGAATCCAGCGCTCGGAGCCGTCCGGCCGCACGATCCGGTAGGTTTCGTCGTATTCGCCGGTCTGCTGCTTGGCGGCAGCCGCCTGCAGCACGCGCGCGCGATCCTCGGTGTGGATGCTGTCGGCCCAAGACTTCCGCGAGGCATAAAGCTCGCCGCTGGGGCGCCCCCAGATCAATTCGTAGCCGGGGCTGATGTAGACGACCTGGCTCGTCGCCAAGTCAAGGAGCCAGAAGACCTCGTGCATGTTCTCCACGACCTGGCGGAAGCGCTCCTCGCTCTCGCGCAGCGCGCGGTCCGCCGCCGCGCGCTCCTGGCGAAGACGGTGTTGCTCGACCGCATGGCCGACCGCGAGCCCGAGTCGGGTCAGCCGGTCCTTGAGCAGGTAGTCGGTGGCGCCCTGCTTCATCGCGACCACCGCCATCTCCTCTCCGATCGTGGCCGACACCAGGATGAAGGGTATGTCCAGCCCGCTCTGCTTCAACAGCTCCAGCGCGCGCAGGCCGTTGAATTGCGGGAGCGCGAAGTCGGACAGGATCATGTCGAAGCCGCCGGGCAGGCGGGCGAGAAAGTCCTCCTCGCAGTCCACCCGGCAGGACTCGACTTCGTAGCCGTCACGGCGCAGCTCCCGCAGCATCAGCTCCGCGTCGTGCGGGTTGTCCTCCACCAGGAGAATCTTCAGCGGCATTTTCGCGGAGGGGCTCATGGGAGCGGAATCGGCGGGTGGTTGAGGAGCAGCCAGTAATACCCGAGGTGCTGCACCGCTTCCACGAAGCGCTCGAAGTTCACCGGCTTCACAATGTAGCTGTTCACGCCCAGGTTGTAGCTTTCCAACACGTCACGCTGCTCCTTCGACGACGTCATGATCACCACCGGGATCACCCGGGTGAGCGGATCGCCCTTGATCCGGCGCAACACCTCAAGTCCGTCGATCTTCGGCAGCTTCAGGTCGAGGAGGATGAGCTTCGGATTATCGCGGACGTCGCGGCCGGCATGGACGCCCTGGCTGAAGATGAAGTCGAGAGCCTCGGCGCCGTCCCGGGCGACGTGGATGCGGTTGCCGAAATTGGCCTTCTGCAGCGCCCGGAGCGTGAGTTCCAGGTCCTGCGGATTGTCCTCCACCAGCAATATTTCGACCGGGATGGTTTCTTTCATTGCTTGGCTCCCTCGTTGAGGGTGAAGGAAAACGTGGCTCCCTGGTCGACGACTCCGTGGGCCCAGATGCGGCCGCCGTGGCGGGCGACGATCCGTTGCACGATGGCCAGCCCGACGCCGGTGCCCTCGAAATCCTCCAGCCGGTGCAGGCGCTGAAACACGCCGAAGAGCTTGTGCGCATACTGCATGTCGAAGCCGCTGCCGTTGTCGCGGACAAAGAAGACCTGGGCCCCGCCCTCCTCCCGGCAGCCGACCTCGACCACCGCGGCCGCGCACCGGCGGGTGTACTTGATCGCGTTCGAGAGCAGGTTCAGCCACACTTGTTTCAACAACGCGGGATCGCCCTCGCACGGCGGCAGGGGGCCGATCTTGACGGCGACCTGCCGGCCGGCCAGCTCGCCCTGGAGGTCGGCCACGGACGACTGCACCAGCTTCCCGGTGTCCACAACCTGGGTGCGCAGGGCTTGCCGGCCCAGCTTTGAAAAAGCGAGCAGGTCGTCGATCAATTCGCCCATCCGCTGGGCGCTGGTTCGGATGGTCGCCAGGAATCGCCGGCCTTCCTCCGGCAGCAGCGGGCCGCAGTCCTCGAGCACCGCCTGGGAAAAGCCGTCGATCGCCCGCAGCGGCGTCCGCAGGTCGTGCGAGACCGAATAGGAAAACGCCTCGAGTTCCCGGTTGGCCGCCTCCAGCCGGGCCTGCCAGGCGCGGAGTGCCGTCTCGGCGCGCTTGCGGTCCGTGTAGTCGACCATCGTCGACCGGCTCATCAGGAAATTGCCTTCCTGGTCCCGCACGACCGTGGCGTTGAGCAGGACCGGCAAGACCGAGCCGTCCTTTCGGACCATTTCCAGCTCCAGGTCTTCCAGGCTGCCGCGGGCCTTGAAGACGGGAAATGCCTCGGCGAAGACCACCCCGCTGGCGGGCGTGAGCACGTCGAGGACCTTCTTGCGCCCGACGATCTCCTCCCGTTCGTAGCCCAGCCAGCGCAACTCCGTGTCGTTGATGCGCACGATCTCGCCTTCCGCGTTCAGCGAGTGATAGCCGCACGGGGCGTTGTTGTACAGGTCGGCCAACTCGGCGGTGCGCTCGTCCACCCGTTGTTCGAGCTCGGCGTTGAGCCGCCAGATCGCCTCCTCCGATTGCTTGCGGTCGCTGATGTCCAGGAGAAATGCGGCCAGGCCGTCCGCCGTCGGGAAAAGCCGGATTTCCACCCACCGCTCGACGATCGGTGAAAAGGCCTCAAACGTCACCGGTATCCGCTTGGACATGGCCCGCCGGTAGTGGGCCTCCATCGGCGTCCCGACGAGCTTCCGGAAGACCTCCCAGATCGGCCGCCCGAGCAGCTCCGGCCGGCTGTGGCGGAAAAGGGTGACGCCGCGATCGTTCACGAAGGTGAAACGCCATTCCTGGTCGAGGGCGAAGCAGGCCTCGGTCATACCCTGCATGATCTCCGCCAGCCGGCGGTCCGCTGCATGGAGCTGCCGCTCCTTCTCCTGAAGCGCGGCCTCGGCCCGCCGGCGCTCCGTGATGTCGCGGACCACGCCCATGAGATTGCCGTCGGGCATCATTGTCCCCATCACCTCCGCCACCACCACCGACCCGTCCTTGCGCCGGAATTGCCACTCGCGGTGGTGGCCGGCGCCGGCGTTGAGTTCCGCCAGCGTCGCGGGTACGCTGGCGCGCTCCGCCGGGCCCACGAGGTCGTTCGAATGCAGGCGGGTCAGCTCCTCCCGGGTGTAACCAAGCAGGCCGCAGACACTGGGATTGGCGTCGATATAGCCGCCCCCGGCGTTGGCGATCAGGATGCCGTCGGGCGCCTGTTCGAACAGCGTGCGGTAGCGCGCGTCGCTCGCGAGGCGCGCCTGCTCCGCCTGCTTGCGCGCGGTGATCTCCTCGGCGAAGATGATGATGCCGCCGATCGAGCCGTCCCCCTGGTTCCACGGCCGGACCTCCCAGCGAATCCACTGGGTCTTGCCATCCGCGCGGAGGAAGGGGTCCTCCTCGCATTTTTCCACCCGGCCGCCGAGGCACCGGCGATGGATCTCCTTCCATCGCTCCGGCATCTCGGGGAAAATCTCATAGTGGCTGCACCCGATGATGGGTTTTCCGGCCAGGCCGTAGTCGTCGATCCACCGCCGGCTCGCCACCAGGTACCGCATGTCCCGGTCGAACATCGCAATGGCCGCGGGACTGTGCTCGATGAAAAGACGGAATTGCTCCTCCCGTTCCCGCAACACGGCCTCGGCCCGTTTCCGTTCGCTGATGTCGCGCGCCACCTTCGATGCGCCGACCACCCGGCCGCCCGAATCGATGATCGGCGACACCGTGACGGAGACGTCGACCAGGCTGCCGTCCTTCCGCCGGCGCAACGTCTCGATATGCTCGACGCTCAAACCCCGCTTGACCCGGCTCAGGATCAGGTCCTCCTCGTCGCGATGGTCGTCGGGAATGAGCAGGGAGATCGGACGCCCGACGATCTCGTCGGCCGCATAGCCGAACATCGCGGCCGCCGCGGGATTCCAGGTCCGCACCACCCCGTCCAGATCCTTGCCGACGATCGCATCGAGCGACGACTGGACGATCGCGGCCAGCAGGGCCGCCTCCTCCTCGGCGTGCCGTCGTTCGGAAAGGTCCCGAAGGATGAGGGTGAAAACCTTCTGCCCGCCGGCCTCGCCCCGTTCGCTCTGCGAGACGGACGCCTCGAGCGGGAACTCCCGGCCGTCGGCGCGGCGGCCGTAGACCGGCCGCGGGGACCGCGTCGCGCCGCCGGTCCGGATTTCCGACCAGAGCGCGGCCCGGCCCGGCGGCGGAATGAAACGGTCGAGATTCTGGCCGATCGCCCCGGAGCGCGGACAACCGAACATTTGCTCGGCCGCGGCGTTGTAGAGCACAATCCGCTCCTGGGCGTCCACGACAACGATGGCGTCCGTCGCGGAATTGACGATCTCGCCAAGGCGCGCCTCGGTCTGGCGGGCCGATTCCCGGCTGGCCGCCAACTCGGACTGGGCGGCGGCGATGGCCCGGGCGCCCTTCATCATGCCACCCAGCAGCGCGATGCCCGAGCCGGTGGCTGCGTAGAGCGTCATGCCGACGACTTCGCCCATCCCCGCTGGGCCAAACGCCCCGCGGCGCCCGAGCAGGAAATAGTCGGCCGCCCACGCGCCGAGCACGACCGCGAACAGGGCCGGCCCGCCTCCGCCAAACCATGCCGCGAACAGGATCGCAAAGAAGAAGAACGCAAAAGGGAACTCGTTGCCCATCACCGGGTCGAGCGCCAGGCGGAGGGCGGTGGCGGCGGCGACACTCGCAACGGCTACACCGTAGCGGGTCACAATGGAATTCCGGTCAAGCTTCACGACCGGGGCCTCCTCGAAAACTTCGCAGCAACGGGTCGCCGAAGGAAGGTTTCCCGCGGTTTCGCTCGTGAGTCTGGCCAGGATCCCGCCAAACGTCGGGAGGCCAGACTCGTGTTCATTGTTTCAGTTGAATAGGGGGACATCATCGCCAACAGAATTTCCAGGCAGGACGCCATTCTGACCCAGCCGTAAACTATCGAAAGAAGCCCGCCGTCACCGGGCGGATCTTGCCTTCTGCAGGTCGGAAATTGGGGGCTTCGTCCGGGAGCGGGCCACCGCTCCAGCAACGAGTCCCGGCACAATCTCGGCCTCCCGGTTGTCCTCGCCACGACGACACCGGCTGGATTCACATAAGGCAAACCGCTGCGGTCAGCCTTCATACGGGCGCGTGGGAAGGGAGCTCATGGGGCAAGATCCGCCGCCGCGAAGGTCACTTGGCCCGTGTTACACGATGACCCGGCTACGGCGAACCAGTCTGTCTGGAGACCGCATCCATTGTGCTCGCAATCGTCCGCGAATGCAAGCCTCCCGCCTGAACATTAGGCTCGTTCTGCTAACACGACCGCAGCAATCCCGCCGCTTATAGTGCGCGGGAATGTTTTCGTGATGCGCGGGGCGGCGTGCGTTTGGACACGGGCTGTCCGACCGAGGTCCCGTCCACCCACGTCGCCCCGATCAGCGTCGCACGGGGAAATTCCTGCACCCCGGTCTCGTTGTTGTGAATCTGGCTCACCACCATGTCGACCGCCGCCTCGCCCGTCGCGTGGTTGTGCTGGTTCATGCCCGCGATCTCGGGACGCGCCGCCCGCCATTCCAGTTGGATGACGCCGATGTCCTCGGGGATCCGCCGCCCGGTCGCCTTCAACCAGCCGAGCACATTGTTGTAGAGCGTGAAAATGACATCCGGCTCGTATCGGTCCAGCCAGGCGCGGAAGGACTCGGCGCGCCGGGGACCGTTCATGTCGCTGAACAACGGAATGTGCTGGGCGCGGGGCAGCGTCCGCTGACCGGTCAGATAGCCGGCCGAGAAACGCCTCTCCACCAGCGCGTCGATCACGTCGTCGAGCACCAGCGCCGGCCGCCGGTATCCGAGCGCCAGCGCCTGCTCGAACGCCGTCAGTGCGAGGTCGTGGTGGTCCACGCAGCAGAACGAAAGCGCCGGGTCGCGCGTCCGGACCCCGGTGACCACGCAGGGCAGCTTCGCCCAGACCGGCGCAAGGTGCGCGGGCAGGTGGTTGGAGTCCATCAGGCCGACGAGGATGAGCCCCTTGATGCCCCGGGTCGTGAGGATCCGCAGCCACCGCTCGGACGTCAGAGCCGGGTCGTGCAGCCAGAAATGGTCGAAGCCGAAACCGAGGCGCGCCGCCCGGCTCTCACAGCCCTCGACGTAGGTCGGGATCGTCGGGTGGTTGCGAAAGGCCGCCGGGTCGCGGTTCGCGTTCACCAGCGCGAGGTTCGCCTGGAGCCGCCGCGTCCGCGCCGCCCGCAGTTGCGCCATCAGTTGCGCGATGACCGGGTTCGGCTGGTAGCCGAGCCGGTCCGCCTCCGCCTGGATGCGCGCGCGCGTCGCGGGCGGAATCTGCGGGCTGCCGCGCAGGCCGAGCGAGATCGTGTTCTTCGAGTAACCGAGGGCGCGCGCGATGTCGCTGAGCGAGGGGCGGGACATCCTGGGGACGGGGTGAACGGCCATCATCAGGCGCGTTTACCTAACCGTCAAGTGGAACCGCCGCCGGCGCGCCACTTTACGGTCAACCGTGACCTCCTTTGACGTTCCGCCCGCCGCGCCGTTGAGTGCCCCCTCACGATGTACACCCTCGGCATCGACTTCGGGACCAACTCGGTGCGGGCGCTGGTCGTCCGCTGCGCTGACGGCCGCGAGCTCGCCTCGTGCGTCGTCCCCTACCCGAGCGGACGCGAGGGCATCCTGCTCGATCCGCACGACCACAATCTCGCCCGCCAGCACCCGGGCGACTACCTTGCCGTCCTCTCGCGGAGCGTGCGCGGGGCGCTCGCCGCCGCGGCCCGGAAGCCCGGCTTCGCCGCGGCCAAGGTCGTCGGTCTCGGCGTCGACACCACCGGCTCGAGCCCGCTGCCGGTCGACCGCCACAATGTGCCGCTGGCGCTGGCGCCGAAGTGGCGGAAGAACCTGAACGCGCAGTGCTGGCTTTGGAAGGATCACACCAGCTGGCGCGAGGCCGCGCGCATCACCGCCCTCGCCGCCCGCCATCGCCCCCATTTCATCGCCAAGTGCGGCAACACCTACTCCTCCGAATGGTGGTGGTCCAAGCTCTGGCATTGCCGGAACGTCGCCCCCGACGTGTTCGCGGCCGCCTATTCCTGGGTCGAGCTGGCCGACTGGGTTCCCTCCGTGCTCGCCGGCGTCACCGACCCGCGCCGCATCAAGGCCGGCATCTGCCCCGCCGGCCACAAGGCACTCTACAGCGACGACTGGGGCGGCCTGCCCGACAAGAAGTTCCTCGCCCTCCTCGACCCCAAGCTGGCGGCGCTGCGCGACCGGCTCTACGCCAAGGCATTCGACGCCAACGAATCCGCCGGGCGCCTGTGCCCCGCCTGGGCCGCAAAGCTCGGCCTCCCGGCCGGCATCGTCATCGCCATCGGCGCCTTCGACGTCCACTACGGCGCGATCGGTTCCGGGGTGACCGAGGGCACCCTCGTCAAGGTCATCGGCACTTCGACGTGCGACTGCGGCGTCGTCTCGGCCTCGGCTCCCGTGCCGGATATCCCGGGCATCTGCGGGATCGTCAAGGGCGCCATTCTCCCAGGCTTCTACGGGATCGAGGCGGGCCAGTCCGCCGTCGGCGATATTTTCAAGTGGTGGGTCGAGGGCGTGGGGGGCGGGGACGCGGCCACCCATGCGCAACTCACGCGCGAGGCGGCCCGCCTGCAGCCGGGCGAAAGCGGGTTGCTCGCGCTCGACTGGCACAACGGCAACCGGACCATCCTGGTCGACCCGCTGCTCACCGGACTGGTCGCCGGCCTGACCCTGCACTCGACGAAAGCCGAGATCTACCGGGCGCTCATCGAGGCCACCGCCTTTGGCGCGCGCGCCATCATCGAGCGGCTCCGCGAATACGGCGTGCCGGTCAACCGGGTCGTCTGCGCCGGCGGCATCGCCGAGAAGAACCCGCTGCTGATGCAGATCTATGCCGACGTCACGGGCTGCGTGATGCAGGTCGCCGGCTCGTCCCAGGCCTGCGCCCTGGGTTCCGCGGTGACCGCCGCCGTCGTCGCCGGCATCCACCCGGATTTTCCCGCGGCGCAGCAGGCGATGACGTCGCTGAAAAAAGTCGCCTACCGGCCCGACGCCCGGCGCCGGCGGACGTACGACAAGCTCTACCGCCTCTACCGCGTGCTGCACGACGGCTTTGGCGGCCGGCAGCCGAAGACGGACCTGTCGGCGGTGATGAAGGATCTCCTCGCCCTCAAGGCCGCCGCGACGGCCTGAGATCATCCCGGCCCCCCTTTCGATGCAAACTCTCGCCTCCCCCGAAATCTGGTTCGTCACCGGATCGCAACACCTCTACGGCCCGGGCCCGCTCCGCCAGGTCGCGAGCAACGCCCGCACCATCGCGGACCGCCTCGCCCGTTCGCCGCGCCTCCCGCTCAAGCCGGTCTTCAAGGCCCTCCTGACGACGCCGGGCGAGATCACCCAGCTTTGCCTCGAGGCCAACGCCAACCCGCAGTGCGCGGGCCTCATCCTGTGGATGCACACGTTTTCGCCCTCGAAAATGTGGATCCGGGGGCTGACTTCGCTGAAGAAACCGTTCCTCCACCTGCACACGCAGTTCAACCGCGATCTGCCGTGGGGCACGATCGACATGGATTTCATGAACCTGAACCAGGCGGCGCACGGCGACCGCGAGGCGGGTTTCATCCACACGCGACTCCGGCTCGGCCGCAAGGTCGTCGTCGGGCACTGGAGCGATTCCGAAGTCCAGGACCGGATCGGCGCGTGGATGCGCGCCGTCCGCGCCTGGCACGATCTGCAGGGCGCCCGGTTCGTCCGCTTCGGCGACAACATGCGCCAGGTGGCCGTCACCGAGGGTGACAAGGTGGCCGCCGAGATCCGCCTCGGGTTCTCCACCAACGGCCATGGGCTCGGCGACCTCGCCGCCAGCCTGGCCGAAGTGAAGCCGACCGCGATCGCCGCCCTGTGCGCCACCTACGAGAAGGAATACAAGGTGACGCCCTCCCTTCGGAAAGGCGGCCCGCGCCACCACGCGTTGCGCGACGCCGCCCGCCAGGAACTCGGCCTGCGCGCCTTCCTGACCGCCGGGGGCTTCAAGGGCTTCACGACGACGTTCGAGGACCTCCACGGGTTGAACCAACTGCCCGGGCTCGCCTGCCAGCGGCTGATGGCCGACGGCTACGGTTTCGGCGCCGAGGGCGACTGGAAGACCGCCGCGCTGCTTCGCGCCATGAAGGTCATGGGCGCCGGCCTGCCGGGCGGCACGTCGTTCATGGAGGACTACACCTATCACCTCCATCCCTTCAACCACCAGGTGCTCGGCGCCCACATGCTGGAAATCTGCCCGACCATCGCCACCGCGAAGCCGTCCCTCGAAATCCACCCGCTCGGCATCGGCGGCAAGTCCGACCCGGTGCGCCTCGTCTTCTCCGCCCCCGCCGGCGCCGCGCTCAACGCGTCCCTCATCGACCTGGGCAACCGGTTCCGCCTCGTCGTCAACGAGGTCACCGCCGTGAAGCCGCCGGCGTTGCCGCGCCTGCCGGTGGCCCGCGCCGTCTGGAAGTGCCAGCCGGACTTCAAGACCGCCTGCGCGGCCTGGATCCTCGCGGGCGGCGCGCACCACACGGGTTACAGCTACAGCGTCACCACCGAGATGCTCGACGACTTCGCCACCATCGCGGGGATCGAAATGGTCGTCATCGGCCGCCAGACCCGCCTGCCGGATTTCAAGCAGACGCTGCGGAACAACGAGGTTTACTATCACCTCGCGCACGGCTTCCGCGACTGAGGCCGACCAGTGGGAGGCGCCACGGATTGCACCCCAGGCTCAATCGAAGGCAATTCATGGCCAAAAAAGGCACAAGAATTCGACGACCTGCCTTGCCTTTAAGGCGCCTAGGGGCGCGCGGAAATCCTCGCTGGATGCACAAATCTTTTCGTGCCTTCTGGTGGCTATTCACCTCTTATCCGTGTGCATCCGTGCCATCCGTGGCAAACCTGCATTCGGCGTCTGACATCGAACCATGCTCAAGGAACTGAAACGCGAGGCCTACGAGGCCAATCTCGACCTGCCCCGCCACGGCCTGATCAACCTGACATTCGGCAACGCGAGCGCCCTCGACCGCGCGCGCGGCATCTTCGCCATCAAGCCCAGCGGCGTGCCGTATGCCACCCTGCGGGCCGCCGACATGGTGCTGGTTGACCTGGACGGAAACCGGGTCGAGGGCAAACTGCAGCCGTCGTCGGACACGCCCACCCATCGGCGACTCTACCTTGGGTTCGGGAAGATCGCCGGCATCGTCCACACGCACTCCACCCACGCGACGGCGTTCGCGCAGGCCGGCAAGCCCGTGCCCATTTTCGGCACCACCCACGCCGACTATTTCCACGGCGAGATTCCGGTCACCCGCAAGATGACCGCGCGGGAAATCGCCGGCGCCTACGAGTGGGACACCGGCACCGTCATCCTCCTCCGCTTCGCCGGCCTCGACCCGCTGGATTGCCCGGCGGTGCTCGTCAATCGCCATGCGCCGTTCGCGTGGGGCCTGACCGTCGCCAAAGCCGTCGAGGTTGCCGTCGCCGTCGAATGCTGCGCGCAAATGGCGCTCCTGTCGCTCCAGCTCGCGCCCGCCCTCAAGCCTATCGAGCCCGAGCTGCTCGCGAAGCACTTCAAGCGCAAGCACGGCCCGTCCGCCTACTACGGCCAGCCCGGCTAGGTCGGGAGCGCGCTGCCACCCGACGCGCCTGAGCCGCAAGTTTCGCCGAGCGGACAATGCGCGAGATCCTCTGAGGGAGGCTGGGTACCCTCGCTCCGCCAAGAAATTTGAAGGGCGGACCGGGGCCTCTGTACCCGTTCAAGCGCGGCCAGAGGCCGCGCTCCACCGGAGAAAGCGAAACGGAGTGCGAGGACACTCCGGCTCCAATTGATGTTCGCCGGGCCGGTGCTCGTCGCCGGCCCGAGCTGGGCGAGAGCGCCCCAGCTCCACCTCGCCGACCATCCCAAGTAACCTATTGGGTTACTTGTTCGACGGGGACCCAGCGCGTGGCGAGGGCGACGCCGCCGTGTTCCTGCGGCGTGAGGGCAACCCGGCTCCAACGCTCGGATTCGCCGCGACGTGCGGAATGGCCGGACCGGTCCGCACTGTCCGGCTTGCCTCCGTTCTCGCTGCGCCCGGCGTCACTTCATCGGGTCGAGCACGAGGACGAAGCCGTCGCGCGGCTGGACCTCGACCTTCCAGGACGTTCCCGGCGGGACCGAGATCCGCTCGCGGTGGAACGACAGGTTGCCGTGCCCGCCGTCGGCGATGAGTTCGCCGGCCACGCGCGGCTGCAGCCCGCCCAGGTCGAGGCTGAGCGTCCGCTTGGCCGCCTCCGCGTTGACGCCGGCGACGTACCAGCGGCGGCCGGCGCGCCGGGCGAGCGCGACGTACTTCCCCGGCTCGCCCGCGAGAAACCGGATGTCGTCCCACACGGACGGAACGCCCCGCAGGTAATCGATCACGTAATCCGGCGCCTTGGCCATGCCCTCCGGAATCTCGGCGTAATGCTGGATCCCCGACGTGAAAAGCACCGACAGCGCCAGTTCAAACGCGCTCGTCGTCCGGCGCTCGATCCGGTTGATGTGGTCGAGCACCATCGGCGTGAAGTCCATCGGGTCGAAAAGGTTTCGCGTGAACGGCAGCATCGCGGCGTGGGCGGGCTCCTCGTCCGCGTTCTTCTGCTCGAACGTGATATACTCGAGGCCCTTGACCGCCTCCATCGTCATCAGTTGCGGGTAGGTCCGCTGCCACCCCCGCGGCAGCGTCGCGCCGTGGAAGTTGATCAGGAGCCCGAACGGCGCCGCGTCGTCGAGGATGTCCTGGTAGTAGCCGATCACCGACTGGCCGTCCCCGCCGAAGAAGTCGATCTTCAGCCCGGCGACACCCATCGCCTTCAGCCGGGTGAATTCGCGCACGCGGCTTTCGTGCGTGAGCATGAGGTTGCGGGGTGTCTGGAACGAGGTGTTCCAGTCACCCGCCGAATTGTACCAAAGGAGGATGCCCACGTGCTTGGTGCGCGCGTAGTCGGCGAGGTCGGTGATCCGGTCGTAGCCGATTTGCTTGTCCCACAATCCGTCGATCAGGCAGTAGCGCCAGCCCATCGCGGCGGCATAGTCGATAAACCTCCGCTGCACGTCGTAGATGGTCTTGTCGTCGCCGAGCAGGGGCCAGCTCCACGCCGCCTTTCCGGGCTGGTAGGCAATCTTCGCCGGCCGGGCCGGCCTCTGCGCCAGGTCAATCCCGAGCGTCGACTCGGCGATCGTGCGCAGGCTGCCCACCACGATAAGCCGCCAGGGGGTGAGCCACGGCAGCGTCGACTCGGGATTGACCGGCCCGCCCTGGAAATTTTCCCGCGGATCGGGAAATCCGACCGTGTATTCCCCGCCCGGCGACTCGGCCTGCAGGCGGGTGCCGCAGTAGTTGCGCGGCAGCGAACCCTCGCTCACGAGCAGCCAGGTGTCCCCCGAGCGAAACAGCGCCGGATAGACCCAGCCCGCGCCGGTGGGCGACGGCGTGCCGGCGGCCACGTCCTTCTCGTAGAATTCCTCGTAGCACGGGTTCACCTGCGACCAGCCGCTCTTCGCCACCGACATCGGCTGGAGCCACGCGCGGGTGCCCGGCAGGAAGTGGAAGGACGTGACCTCGCCCGACAGCTTGTGCACCGCCGCCGCCGTCTCCGGGAAGAAATAGCGGAAGGCCACGCCGTCGTTCGACACCTGGAAAATAACGTTCATCCGCTGCCCGGCCACGGTCTCGAGAAAATAGGTCTTTCGGTTCGCCGCATAGTTGTTCACCCGGCGCTTGGCCGTGAGAATCTCGTAATGGTCCGCCGCCGGCTCCGGACCCTGCCACCGCAGCAGGCGCAGGCCGCGTGTGAAGTCGGCGTCGTCCCGCACGAGCCCGAGCTGCGAATCGCCCAGCACCGGCTGGCCGTCGCGATGGATCGAGTAGCGCGGCACACCGGCGGCGGTCAGCTCGAAATCGACCGTCAGGTGTCCGTCGGGGCTGCTGACGCTGAGGTCAAACGGCGGCGGCGGCTCGGCCGTCGCGATCGCCGCCGGCAGCACCAGCAGGAAAAGACCGGCGGCCGCCCGGCCGGTCAGGCTCTTGGAAAAAAGCATGCGGTGAATTCTCAGACGCCCGGCGGCCGCCCACAATCCTCTTTTGGCGAGTCCCGGCGCGCCCGCCGGTGCTTGTGCGCTTCTCCGCCGTCAACCCCCGCGGCCTCAGGCCGACTCGAGGATCAGGTTGGCGTATGGGGTCGTGTCGCCCGTGCGGACCAGCCCGATCGCCAGCGGCACCCGCCGCTTGAACTTCACATGGGGTTCGAACGTGATCGGCACGTCCCCCAGCGTGGTCTGCAGTTCGCGCCGTGCCGAGGCCGGGTTTTCCCGCAGAAATTCCCTCGCCGCAAAGGCGCGCCCGATGACGAAATTCGGGCGGATCGCCGCCAGCACCTGCCGCACGGTTGGCACGTCGTCGACCAGCGACAGGTCCACCGTCTCGATCGACGGCCAGAAGGGAAACCCGCGGTCGGCGATCACCAGCGTGTTGGTGTGGCGCACCCGGGCGAGCAGGCTGAGCAACTGCGGATTGAGTAAACCGGTCCGGATCATGGTGGCGGCGTCACTCCTTCATCGCAACACGTCGCCGGCACGACAAGCCCGCAATTGGCACGGGGTCTCATTTGGTGGTACGCGGCCTCCGGACGCGTATCGAGCGCGTCCGCCCCACGATCGGCTCGGGGCCCTGAGCTCGTCGAACGGGGGAGGCCGCGCTCCGCCATCGGGAAATCTTTGCTGGCCCGTTCCCAAATTGACTTGGCCACCGGCTCCGCCAAAAAGCGAAAGGCGGTCCACGGATTCGCCCGCACATGCAAACCCTCATCATCGAACAACCGGGCAAGGTGTCCTATGGCACGAGGGTCAGCCCGGCGCCGGGACCGGGCGAGGTGCTGCTGCAGATCAAGCGGCTCGGATTTTGCGGCACCGACCTGAACACGTTCCGCGGCGGCAACCCGCTAGTCACCTACCCGCGGGTGCCGGGCCATGAAATTGGCGCACTCATCGCGGCCGTCACCCCGGGTGTGCCGGCCGATCTGGCGCCGGGCATGGCGGTCACGGTGCTCCCCTACACCGCGTGCGGGAGCTGCGCGTCGTGCCGCCGCGGCCGGCCCAACGCCTGCCGCGACAACCGGACGCTTGGGGTGCAGCAGGACGGAGCCTTCGCCGAGTTTCTCGTCGTGCCGTGGACCAAGGTTGTGCCGGCCCGCCTCGGACTGCGCGAGCTGGCGCTGGTCGAGCCGCTGGCCGTCGGCTTCCATGCCGCCCGCCGCGGACGGGTCACCCGGTCGGACACGGTCATGGTGCTGGGCTGCGGGATGATCGGCCTCGGCGCGATCGCCGCCGCCGGCCTGCAGGCCGGCGCGACGGTCATCGCCGTCGACCTCGACGATGCCAAGCTGGCCCTGGCCCGCCGGGCCGGCGCCACGCACACGATCAACTCGCGTTCGGAGTCGCTCCACGACCGGGTGCAGGCCTTGACCGGCGGCGACGGGCCCGACGTGGCGATCGAGGCGGTCGGCACCCCCGCGACCTTCCAGGCGGCGGTGGCCAAGGTGGGATTTGCCGGCCGGGTCGTCTACATCGGCTACGCCCGGGAGCCCGTTTCCTACGAGACGAAGTTTTTCGTCATGAAGGAACTCGACATCCTCGGTTCGCGCAATTCGACCCCCGACGATTTTCGTGCCGTCATCGCGATGCTGGAGACCGGCCGGTTTCCCGTGGAGGCAACCGTCACCCGGACCGTTCCCTTCGCCGGGGCCGCGGCGGCTCTGCAGGCGTGGTCGGACAATCCCGCGATCATCACCAAAATCCACGTGACGGCCGGCTGAACGCGCCGCCGGCACCGGGGTCTGCTTTACGGTCCAGTTGAACGCCGCTCGCGTGCCCAAATCCGCGTCGCCTACGATGCCGGCGCGACCCCACCCCCGTCGCCCAGTCGAGAATCGTGCCTCCGTTCAATCCCTGTTCCGTCCCATGAAAATCAAATTCCTTGGTTTCGCCGCCCTGCTGGCCGGCGCGCTCAACCCCGCCAACGCGGTGCCGGCCGACCAGGCCGCGCTCGTCCTGCACGCCGACCAGGCCGGTCCGGTCATCAACCGCAATCTCTACGGGCAGTTTTCCGAGCACCTCGGCCATTGCATCTACGGCGGCATCTGGGTCGGGCCCGACTCGCCCATCCCCAACACCCGCGGCATCCGCAATGACGTCATCGCCGCGCTGAAGGAGCTGCACGTGCCGCTCCTGCGCTGGCCGGGCGGCTGCTTCGCCGACGAATATCACTGGATGAATGGCATCGGCCCGCGCGACAAACGACCCGCCATGATCAACACGACTTGGGGCGGCGTCGTGGAGAACAACAGCTTCGGCACGCACGAGTTCATGGACTTCTGCGAGCTGATCGGCGCCGAACCGTACGTGTCCGGCAACGTCGGCAGCGGCTCCGTGCAGGAGATGATGGACTGGGTCGAGTACATGACCTCCGACGCCAACTCGCCGATGGCCAACCTGCGCCGCGCCAACGGCCGCGACAAGCCCTGGAAGGTTCACTACCTCGGGGTCGGCAACGAGAGCTGGGGCTGCGGCGGCAACATGCGGCCCGAGTTTTACGCCGACAATTTCCGCCGCTACAACACCTTCGTCAAGGACCACCCCGGCAATAAGATCTACCGCGTCGCCTCGGGCTCAAACGGCGACGACTACAACTGGACGGAGGTGCTGATGGGCGAGGCGGCCAGCCAGATGAACGGTCTCTCGGTGCACTACTACACGCTGCCGTCCGGGGATTGGTCGAAAAAGGGCTCGGCCACCGAATTCTCGGAGGCGCAGGCCTTCGACACCCTGCGCCGCGGCTTCGCCATCGACGGACTCATTGCGAAGCATTCGGCCATCATGGACAAATTCGACCCGGCCAAAAAGGTCGGGCTCGCCGTCGACGAGTGGGGCGTCTGGACCGACGTCGAACCTGGCACCAATCCCGCCTTCCTCTTCCAGCAGAATTCGCTGCGCGATGCGCTCGTCGCCGCCATCCACCTCCACATCTTCCAAAAGCACGCCGATCGCGTGGTCATGGCCAACATTGCCCAGATGGTGAACGTGCTGCAGTCGATGATCCTCACCGAGAACGAAAAGATGGTCCTGACCCCGACCTACCACGTCTTCGAGATGTTCAAGGTGCACCAGGGAGCGACGTCCCTGCCGGTCGACCTCACGGGCCCGGACTACGTCCTCGGCGCCGAGAAGATTCCCGCGGTCAGCGCGTCCGCCTCGCGTGACTCCGCCGGGCGCGTGCACCTGTCCCTCGTCAACACGAACCCCCACGGGCCCGTGACGGTGGCCTGCGCGCTGCACGGCCTCGCCGCCAAGACGGTCACCGGCCGGATCCTGACCGCGCCGGCGATGACGGCGCACAACACCTTTGCGGCCCCGCACACGGTGGAGCCGAAGGCGTTCACGGGCGCCACGCTCGCCGGCGACCAGCTCACCGTCGTGCTGCCCGCCGAGTCGGTCGTGATCCTCGAGCTCTGAACGCGGGGCGCCGCGCCAACTTGTAGCCGGGGTCGCCGACCCCGGCGAGCCGCCTGCCGGCCGTCAAACCCACTCGCGGGGTGAGGGCACCCCGCCTCCAACGGCGCGTTGATTTCATCACGACACCGAAGACGGGCGTCACCGGCAATGGCTTTCGCGTCTCTCCACTCTCAACTTTCAGCTGCATCGCTCCTAACTATATGATTGATCTCAATCATAACGGCTGAATGCTCTCGCCCGGCCGGCGGGCCCGTCGCCCGCCGACCACCCCCAACCCCTCCGATGAATCCCCACCCCTTTCTCGGCGTTGTCTTCCACTGGCTCGGCGGCCTGGCGTCCGGTTCCTTTTATGTGCCGTACAAGGGCGTACGGAAATGGTCCTGGGAGACCTACTGGCTCGTCGGGGGCATCTTCTCGTGGATCATCTGCCCGGGATTGCTCGCGTCGCTCCTCACCAACGACCTCGCGGGCGTGCTGCGGCAGCAGTCGGCGGGCACGCTCTGGTGGACGTATTTCTTCGGCGCGATGTGGGGCTTCGGCGGGCTGACTTTCGGCCTGACGATGCGCTACCTCGGGATGTCGCTCGGCATGGGGGTCGCCCTCGGCTACTGCGCGTCGTTCGGCACGCTGTTGCCGCCGCTCTTCAAATCCTTCGTCCCGTCGATCCCGGTTGCCGAGACGCTCGGCCAGATCGCCGCCAGCCGGCCCGGCCAGATCACGCTCGCCGGCGTGGCCGTCTGCCTCCTGGGCATCGGCATCGCCGCCCTGGCCGGCCTGGTCAAGGAACGGGAGATGCCGGCGGACCAGAAGCGCCAGGCGATCGCCGAGTTCAGCTTCCGCAAGGGGCTGCTCGTGGCGACGTTCTCGGGCATCATGAGCGCGTGCTTCGCCTTCGCCCTCACGGCGGGCAACCCGATCGGCGAGGCCTCGCTGGCCGCCGGCACCAACAAGATCTGGACGGGACTGCCGAAGCTGGTCGTGGTGCTGCTCGGCGGCTTCACCACCAATTTCGTCTGGTGCGTCCTCCTGAACTTCCGCAACGGCAGCGGCTACCAGTATTTCGCCGCCCGCGCCCGGCCCGAGCACGCCCACCTGACGGCCGCGGCCGGCGACGCCGCCGGTTCCGATCCGGCCGCCGCCGGCGACTCCCGGATCCCCGTGCTCGGGAACTACCTTTTCTCCGCGCTGGCCGGCACCACCTGGTATTTCCAGTTCTTCTTCTACACGATGGGCGAGACCCAGATGGGCAAGTTCAGCTTCGCGTCGTGGACGCTCCACATGGCCAGCATCATCATCTTCGCCACGATGTGGGGCTGGATCTTCCACGAGTGGCGCGGCTCGAGCCGCCGGGCCCACACGCTCATCGCCCTCGGCATCGCCGCGCTCGTGCTCTCCACCGTCGTCATCGGCTACGGCACCTACCTGAAGGCCGGGCCGTGACCCCGGGCGGGCGATATGATTGACATCGCTCATATAATTTGCGACCGTTGAGCTCTCCGTCCCCATGCGCGTGCCCTTCCACCTCGTCGCCAGCCGCCGCGAACGCCTCCGCGGGCTGATCCGCGCGGGCGGCTTCCTGCCGGTCGGCGAGATCTGCCGCCAGCTCGGGGTCTCGCCCGCCACCGCGCGGCGCGACCTCGCGGCGGTGGCCGCCGACGGGCGCATCAGCCGGACCCGCGGCGGGGCGCTCGCCGACTACAATGCCGCCTTCGCCTCGCTCGGCGAGCGCGCCACCCGCGCCCGCACCGCCAAGGGCCGGATCGCCGCCGCCGCCGGGCGGCTCCTCCCGCGGACCGGCACGGTGTTTCTCGACGCCGGCACGACGGTGCAGGCCGTCGCGCGCGGGCTGCTCCAGCGCCGTGACTTCCGGGGCCTCACGATCGTCACCAACAGCCTCCCGGTCGCGACGATGCTCGGCGGCGCGCCCGGCCTCGAGCTGCATGTGCTGGGCGGCACGTTTCTCCACCGCCAGGCGGTCCTGTTTGGCGACGCCACCGTGCGGGCGCTCGCCCGCTGGCGGTTCACCGCCGCGTTCCTCGGGGGCGAGGGCCTGGACGCCGCCGGCGTCACCAACTCCCACGCGGCGATCGCCGCCTTCCAGCGCGCCGTGATCCGGCGCGCGGACGCGGCCTGGTTCCTCCTCGACACGACCAAGCTCGGCCGCACCACCCCCTTCCGGGTCGCCCGCTGGACCGGCCCCGCCGGGCTGGTGACCGACGCCTCCCGCGCCCGGCTCGCCGGCGCCGGCCTGCGCCTCCGCGCCGACCAGTGTGTTTCCGCACCGTGACCCTCTTGCCATGACTGCCTATCGCCACGTTGACTTTGCCTGGAATGACGCGACCGCCGCCGCCCTGGGACCCGTGGATCGCCTGATCTACCGCTCCAACCTGCTCGGGCGCGACCAGCGCATCACCAATACCGGCGGCGGCAACACCTCCGCCAAATGCAGCGAGCCCGACCCGCTCACCGGCGGGTCCGTCCCGGTGCTGTGGGTCAAGGGCTCCGGTGGCGACCTGCGCACCGGCACGCGCGCCAATTTCGCGTCGCTCTACCAGCAGCGCCTGTTCGCCCTGCGCGACCTTTACGCCGCGCGCCCCGACCGCGGGCTGAAGTCACCGGCGGAGGATGAGATGCCGGCCCTGTACCGGCACGCCACCTTCAACCTGAATCCGTGCGCACCGTCCATCGACACCCCGCTGCACGCCTTCCTGCCGGCCCGGCATGTCGACCACATGCACCCGAACGCCATCATCGCCGTCGCCGCCTCGGCGCACTGCGCGGACCTGACCCGCGAGATCTTCGGCGGCCGGATGGCCTACGTGCCCTGGATGCGCCCCGGCGTCGAGCTCGGCCTCGCGATCGAGCGCATCGCGAAGGAGAACCCGCAAGTCGCCGGCGTCATGATGGGCCAGCACGGCTTCATCTCGTGGGCGGACGACGACAAGGAATGCTACGCCGTCACGCTCGGCTTCATCGAGCAGGCCGCGGCCTTCATCGAAAAGCACTACGCCGCCCGGGGTGGTGACGCCACGGCGTTCGGTGGACAGAAATATCCCAACCTCGACGAGCCGCGGCGCCGCGCGGCGCTCGCCGCCGTCCTCCCCTGGCTCCGCGGCCGCCTTTCGCGCGACCGGCGGCTCGTCGGCACGGTGCAGACCGACGACGCCATCCTGCGTTTTGTGAACTCCCACGACGCCGCGCGTCTCGCCGCGATGGGCACCTCCTGTCCCGACCATTTTCTCCGGACCAAGATCAAGCCGCTGTTCGTCGACTGGGACGCCCGGACCGGGGACATCGCCGCGCTGAAAACCCGGATCGCCGCCGCCCTCGACGGATACCGCGCGGACTATGCCGCCTACTATTCCGCCTGCCAGCGCGCGGCCTCCCCGGCCATGCGCGACCCGAACCCGCGCGTCGTGCTCATCCCCGGCCTCGGCCTGATCGCGTGGGGCAAGGACAAGTCCGAATCGCGCGTCACCGCCGAGTTCTACAATTGCGCCGTCGAGGTGATGCGCGGCGCGGAGGCGATCGACCGCTACATCGCCCTGCCGACCCAGGAGGCCTTTGACATCGAATACTGGCAGCTCGAGGAGGCCAAGCTCCAGCGCATGCCGGCCGAAAAGGAACTCGCCCGCCAGGTCGTCGTCGTCATCGGCGCCGGCTCCGGCCTCGGCCGGGAAACCGCGCTGCGGATCGTCCGGGAGGGCGCGCACGTCGTCGCGGTCGACCGCGACGAAGCCGCCGCGCAGGCCACCGCCCGCGAAATCACGGAGCGGCACGGCGTCGGCATCGGTGTCGCGGGCACCGGCCTCTCCAACTGCGGCCCCGCGCTCGGGCTCGGCGCCGACATCACCGACCGCGCGTCGATCCGCCGGATGCTCGACGAAGTCGCGCTGGCCTACGGCGGCTTCGACACGATCTGCGTGACCGCCGGGATCTTCGTGCCGGCGGACGTCACCGGGCATATCCCCGACGAGAAGTGGGCCACAACCTTCGCCATCAACGTCACCGGCAGTTACCTCGTGGCCGACGAGGCGGCGAAGACGTGGCGCGAGCAGGGCCTGCCCGGCAACCTTGTGCTGACCACCTCCGCCAACGCCGTCGTGTCGAAAAAGGGCTCGACCGCCTACGACGTCTCCAAGGCCGCCGCGAACCACCTCGTGCGCGAACTCGCCGTCGAGCTGGCGCCGCTGGTGCGCGTCAACGGGGTCGCGCCGGCCACCGTCGTGCAGGGCTCGGCCATGTTTCCGCGCGACCGCGTCATCAGTTCGCTGGCGAAATACGCCATCCCCTACTCGCCCGACGAACCCACGGATTCGCTCGTCCGGAAACTCGCCGCGTTCTACGCCGACCGCACGCTCCTGAAGGCGCCGATCACGCCGGCCGACCAGGCCGAGGCGTACTTCCTCCTCGTCAGCGGGCGCCTGGGCAAGACCACCGGCCAGATCATCGCCGTCGACGGCGGCCTGCACGAGGCCTTTCTGCGCTGAGCGCCGCCCCGCCCCTCTCTTTCCTCCACCCCGACCCCGTCCGCCCATGCCCTCCGCGAAGAATGTCGCCGCCGCCTACCGCCTCGCCCGCGAAGCCTATGCCGCCCTCGGCGTCGACACCGAGGCGGCCATTCGCAAGGCGCGCTCGATCCCCATCTCGCTCCATTGCTGGCAGGCCGATGACGTCCGCGGTCTTGAGACGCCGCGCGCCGGGCTCGACTCCGGCGGCATCATGGCGACCGGCGGCCAGCCCGGTCGCGCGCGCAATGGCGACGAGATGCGCGCCGACCTCGACCTGGTGCTCCGTCTTCTGCCCGGCCGCCAGCGGCTCAGCCTCCACGCCTTCTACGCCGAGACCGGCGCGCGCTCCGTCGATCGCGACGGGTTGGAGCCCCGCCACTTCTCGCGCTGGCTGGACTGGGCCCGGGCTCGGCGCATCGGCGTCGATTTCAACCCGACCTATTTCGCCCATCCCCTCGCCACCTCCGGCTTCACCCTGGCCCATTCCGACCCGGCCATCCGCCGCTTCTGGATCGACCACGGCCGGGCGAGCCGGCGGATCGCGCAGCATTTTGCCCGGAAACTGGGGACGCCCTGCGTCAACAACCACTGGGTCCCCGACGGCGCCAAGGACGCACCGGCGGACCGCTGGGCGCCGCGGGAGCGCCTGCTGGCGTCGTACGACGCCATCTTCGCCGGCAAGTCCGTGAGCCGGAGCCTCTGTCTCGACGCCGTCGAGGGAAAACTCTTCGGGCTCGGCAGCGAGGACTACGTCGTCGGCTCGCAGGAATTTTATTCGAGTTACGCCCAGAGCCGCGGGGTCATCCCCTGTCTCGATCTCGGACACTACCACCCCACCGAGTCGGTGGCCGACAAGGTGTCCGCGTTGCTGCTGTTCCACCCGCGCATTCTCCTGCACACCAGCCGCCCGGTCCGCTGGGACAGCGATCACGTGGTCATCCTCGACGACGCCGTGCGGTCGCTGTTCCTCGAGATCGCGCGCGGACGGGCGTGGGACCGGGTGTTCGTGGCCCTCGACTTCTTTGACGCCTCGATCAACCGCCCCGCCGCCTACCTCATCGGCGCCCGCGCCACCCGGCAGGCGATCCTGGCCGGACTGCTCGACCCCTCGGCCCGCCTGCGCACCGCGGAAGCGGCCGGCCGCGGCCACGAGCGACTTGCCCTGATGGAGCAGGCGAAGGCGCTGCCGTGGGGCGCGGTGTGGGATGAACTCTGCGTCCGGGACGGGGTGCCGGCCGGCGCCGACTGGCTCGCCGAGATCGCTCGCTACGAAAAAGACGTCCTGTCCCGCCGGGTTTGAAGTCGCCGCGGGAGGAGGAGTGCCCTCACGTCGCGGGGCCCTTCGGAAGGTGGAACGGGGCCTCTCGACCCGTTCGAGCGCGTCCGGAGGCCGCGCTCCACCGGGGAACCGAAGCGGCGTGACGGCAACCCGCGTCAAAAATCCGCTTCAGCTCAAGCCGGAGACTCCGGCGGCGGCGGCGCCTCGGTCGTCGTGCTCGCCAGGAGCTCTGCCGCCCGGTCGTAGTCGGCGTCCTCGACGTCGACTTTCACGCCCCCGATCGCGATCGAGTAAGACGCGGCCGTGTTTTCGTCCCGCACGAATGCCGGGATCCCGCAACTCTCGAGAAACCCCCGGAGGTTGTGGGCGTCCTCCGCAGTGACAAAAGAGGCGAGCGTCTTCACCGCGCGAAAGGATCGGGCCCGCTCCGGCGGCGGGACGCGGTGGACTCCGGACGGACGGACGGCAGCGGGCTCATGGCGCCAGTCCGAGGGCTCGCAGTTGCACCTCGAGGGCCTCGACTGAGTTCCACGGCAGGATTGGCGAATTCCGGCGTTCGTCCGGCGGATTCCTCTCCAGTTGATCCGACCAACCGCCGCAACCGGTCACCGGCAGGAGCGGCCGGTGGTGCAGCCAGGCCAGGCAGACCTCGGAAATCGTCCCGGCCCGGCCGCCGATCACCAGGCAGGCATCGCCCGCCAGAGCCATGAGCAAATTCCGGGCGTCGCCCATGCCGCACGGAATGAGCACCGAGCACGGCCAGTCCTTCAAGGCGATGTCGTCGGACGGCACGATGCTCACCACGACACCGCCGGCCGCCAGCGCCCGCTCCGCCGCCACCCGGGTGGCCGGGCTGCCGCAGCCGCTGACCAGGGTGATACCCAGCCGGGCAAGGAGCTCGCCGGCAGCGCCGGCCAACTCGTAACCCCGGGAGCCGGGCTCCGCACTGCCGAGGACACTCACTTGTCGGCGTCGCGACGCCAGGGCGTTGGATTGCATAGAGGAGAAACGCAGGATTTCAGGCCAACGCTACGACGGCCCCGGCCGGCTTGGCGAGAGCGGTTGCATCGCGCGGCGGGCCTCCTAAGCCCCGACGGTGACCATCCAGTGCATCCCGAAGCGGTCGGTGACCATGCCAAAGCACGACGACCAGAACGTCTTGGCCAGCGGCATCCCCACGGTTCCTCCCGCGGACAATTCCGCGAACACCCGCCGGGCTTCGGCGTCCGAGTTCGCCGTGAATGACAGCGAAAAGCCCTCGAAATTCGTGCCCACCTTGTTGCCATCGGAGGCCATGATTCTCGTCGCACCGATTTGCACCGAGGCATGCATGACCTTGTCCTCGAATCCGGGCGGGATCGATCCCGGCGGCATCGGCGCCGGGCTCTCGCGGTAACGCATCAGCAGGTCAATCCGGGCGCCGAGTGCCTGGCGGTAAAATTCCAGGGCCTCCTCGCAACGGCCTCCAAAAAGCAGGTACGGCTCAACGATGGTTGATGACATGGGAGTGGTGGTTTCGTCCGGACGCTAGAGTGAATCACCCGGCCTTGGCGAGGCCGGTTCCGTCGGCGGACGGCTCGTTGATCACCGGGCGGGCTCCCGGCGCCGGCCCATCCCCTCGCCGGATCGTTCAGCCGGTCCGCAGGCACTCGCGGACGCTGCGGATGAGTTCGTCGGCGCCGAAGGGCTTTTGCAGGAATGAATTCATCGCGGTCCGCACAAAGTCCCGCTCGAGGAAATCCGCGCTGTAGCCGCTCGTGAAGAGCACCCGCAAATCCGCCCGGTCCGCGCGCAGCTTGTCCGCCAGCTCCCGCCCGGTCAGGCCGCCGGGCATGACGACATCGGTGAATACCAGGTCGATCTCGGCGCGGTGCGCGGCCCACAGCTCGAGGGCGGCCTGCGGCGACACCGCCTCCAGGATCCGGTAGCCGTTGCGCTGCAGGATCAGACAGCTGCTCGCGCGCACCAAGGCGTCGTCCTCCACCACCAGGATGGTCCCCGCCCCCCGCGCGCGGTCCTCGCCCGCGGCCGGGCCGGCCGCCGCCTCCGCCGGACGCGCCACGCTGGGCAGGCAGACGCGGAATTCCGTGCCGTGGTCCACGACCGAGTCGACCTCGATCCAACCGAAGTGCTGCTGGACGATGCCGTAGACCGTGGCCAGGCCGAGACCCGTGCCCTTGCCGACCTCCTTGGTCGTGAAGAACGGCTCGAAAATCCGCGGCAGGACATCCGGGGGAATGCCGTGCCCGGTGTCCGCCACGGCAATGCATACATGCCGGCCGGCCAGCGCCTGCGGCACGGCCTGCCGGTAGGCGGCGTCGCGCTCAATCACGCTGGTCCTGATGGTCAGCCGGCCGCCCTTCGGCATCGCATCGCGCGCGTTGACGGCGAGATTGAGCAGCACCTGCTCCACCATTCCCTGGTCGGCAAAGATCGGCGGCAGGTCGGGTGCCGTCTGGACGTCCAGGGTGACATCCTCGCCGATCACCCGCCGCAACAGGCGCGAGGTTTCCTGGATCACGACCGCCACGTCGAGGCTCGTCCGCTGGATGACCTGCTTCCGGCTGAACACCAGCAGCTGTCGCGTCAGCCCGGCCGCAAACGTCGTGCTCTGCGAAATCTGCCGGATGGCGCCGCGGTAGGTCTCGGGAAAATCATCCTCCGCCAGCAGGAGCGACGTGTTGCACTGGATCACCGTCAGAATGTTGTTGAAGTCGTGGGCCACGCCCCCCGCCAGGCGCCCGATGGACTCCATGCGCTGCGCGTGCCGCAGCTGCTCCTCCAGCGCCTTGCGACCGGTGATGTCGGTGAGCGAGCCGCGCACGAGGCTCCGGCCTCCGGCGGGCAGCCGGGCGAAACGCAGCTCGACCGGGATCGTCCGACCGCGCCGGCTCAGCGCCAGCCACTCCACCACCGGCGACTCGCCGGCCATCGTCCGCCGCAGCAGCTCCGCCGCGGCCCCGGGCGACGCCGTGCCGTCGGGCTGCTTTTCGGGCGAGAGATGGTCAAAATCCGCCGCCAGCAGCTCGTCGCGCGTGGACTCGAACATCCGCAGCGCATTCTCGTTCGCATCGGTGACCTGCCGGCTGTCGGGGTCAAAAACCACGATCGCTTCCGGGGCCGACTCGACCAGCGCACGGAAACGCGCCTCGCTCTCCCGCAGCGCCGCCGCCGCGGTCTCGCGCTCGGTGACATCGAGCACGACGCAGACGAGACAGTCGACGTTGCTGATCCGGATGGGCTCGATCGAAATCGTTCCGTACCGCACCTCCCGGTCCTGCTTGCAGAAGCGGGCGGCATAGTCGCGCACCCGGCCCTCCGCCTGGATGGTGGCGAGCACCTTCGCCCGGTCACCGGGATCCGCCCACAAGCCCAGCCCGAACGAGGTCTGGCCAACGATCGCGTCACGCTCATACCCGAAGATCCGGGTGAAGCCCTCGTTGATCTCGACGATCGTGCCGTCGTCGCTCCGCGTGATCAGGATCGCGTCGGGACTGGCCTGAAACGCCTTCGAGAATTTCTCCTCCGAAAGCCGCAGCCGGAGATTGGCCTCCGCCAGCTCGTGCGTGCGGGACTCGACGAGGCGCGCCGTCTCCTCGGTGCGCCGGCGCGCCTGCCGCAGGCTGTAACGCGCCCAGACCCAGCCCACGAGGACCAGCAGCACGACGACCGCGCCGCCGATCATGGCCCAGCGCACGAACCGCGCCTGCAGGCTCCCGGCCGGCTCGCTGCTGCGAAACCATTTCTCATAGTTGCGCCGGACCTCGCCGCGCTGCTCGGCGAGGAACAGCCCGTCGTTCAACTGCCCCAGCAAAGTCTCCTCCCCCGGCCGCACGGCCATGCAGAAATCGGTCACCGAGTCCGGCAGCGTCAGCGCGATGGTCAGCCGGTTCCTGTAGCCGTAGCGGTCGATCATCGCGATGCCCGTGAACTCGTTGATGATGGTGGCATCCGCCTTGCCGCTGGCCACCGCCTCCAGCGCCGCCTTTTCATCGTCCACGAGCAGGGCGGTCCCGAGCCAGCCGCGACGCTGCAGGTAGAAATAACTCAGGGTGTCCCGGACGACGGAGATGGGCTTCCCGGCCAGTTCGGTGTCCGTCGCGGGCCCCACCTTCCCCGCCCGGGTCACCGCCACGAGCGTTCCGCGGACGTGCGGGACCGAGAACAGCATGCTCTTTTCCCGCTCGGGCAGCCGCGCCACCGTCGGCATGACGTCGATCTCACCGCGGGCAAAGGCCGCCAGGAGTTCGGGCCAGGTATAGTCCAACTCGACGATCCGGTATTTCAGGCCGGCGGCGGCCGCCACGATCTCGACCAGGTCCTGCGAATAAGCCTCGTTGTCGAGCGTCGCCGCGGGGGACCCCTTGGGAATCGTCCGGTGCCCGGTGCCAAACACGATAACTCGCGCCGGGTCGGCACCCCGGGCGAACGGGTCGAGGGCGACGAACAGGCCGACGGCGAGCAGGAAATGAAGGAACCGGCTTTTCATGGCGGGCCACGACGTGCCCGAATCAGTTGCAGACCCGTTAAACTCCGCCCGGACGGCCATGTCAGTGAAAAACCACGGTTGCGCCTCGGCGCCTCCGGTCATTCAGCCGCAATTTACCAAGCGGGCCCAATCCCGACCCGCCTTGGGCTCGGTGGAGGCGGGGCGCCTCACCTCGCTTCGAAAAGGCCCGTTGCACCCGATTGATTGCGGGGTGTGGGCACCCCGCCTCCACGCAACGGGTCTCCCGTCAATCTCCGGGAGATTTGACCCGCGGACTGGATCCGACCAGGCGGGAGGAAAGGCGGGTCCGCCGCCGGTCACCGGGCGGCGGGCGGCGCCGAACGCGGGAGCCTCGGCGGCCGACCGCGGCCTCTGTCTGGCCTCACCCGTGCAGGTAACTCATCAGCAGATTCTCGAGATACTCCTGCTGGCCCGACCGGGGCGTCGGCTCGCCGAGCTTGGCGAGGACGAGCCTCTCCAGCGACTGGAAGGTGACCTTGCCCTTCTCGATGTCCCGGCCGAAACCGACGTCGTAGCTGGCGTAACGCGCGCGCACGAACTCGGTGAACTTGCCGTCGGCAAGAATTCGCCGGGCCAGCTTGAACGCGAGGGCATACGCGTCCATCCCGCCGACGTGGGCGTGAAACAGGTCAGCGGGATCGATCGACGGCCGGCGGAGCTTCGCATCGAAGTTGAATCCGCCGGTGCCGAGGCCGCCGGCCTGGAGGATGGACACCATCGCGAGCGTGAGCTCGCGGACGTCGGTGTTGAACTGGTCGGTGTCCCAGCCGAGCAGCATGTCGCCGGCGTTGGCGTCGATCGACCCGAGCATCCCGGCCGCGGCGGCGACCTCGATCTCGTGCTGGAAGCTGTGGCCGGCGAGCGTGGCGTGGTTGGTCTCGATGTTGAACTTGAGATGCTTCTCGAGTCCGTAGGTGCGGAGGAAGGCGATGCCGGAGGCGACGTCGAAGTCGTACTGGTGCTTCGTCGGCTCCTTCGGCTTGGGCTCGATGAGAAACTGGCCCTTGAAGCCGATCGCCTTGGCGTAGTCGACCGCCAGGTGCAGGAAACGCGCGAGATGATCCTGCTCGCGGCGGAGATTCGTGTTGAGGAGCGTCTCGTAACCCTCGCGGCCGCCCCAGAAGACGTAGTTCTGCCCGCCGAGTTCCTGCGTCACCTCCAGCGCCTTCTTCACCTGCGCCGCGGCGTAGGCGAACACATGGGCGTCGGGATTCGTGGCCGCACCGCACATGTAGCGGGGATTGCTGAAAAGATTGGCGGTGCCCCAGAGCAGCTTGACGCCGGTCGCCTTCTGCAGCGCCTTGGCGTGCGCGACAACCTTGTCGAGGTTCCGGTTCGACTCGGCCAGCGTGCGCCCCTCCGGCGCGATGTCGCGATCATGGAAGCACCAGAACGGCGCGCGGATCTTGGTGAAGAATTCGAACGCCGCGTCCATGCGGACCAACGCGACGGACAGCGGGTCCTTGCCGGATTCCCACGGACGCACGATCGTGCCGGGACCGAACGGGTCGGACCCGGCGCCGCGAAAGCTGTGCCAGTAGGCGATGGAGAACCGCATGTGCTCCTCCATCGTCCTGCCGTCGACCACCTCCGCCGGGTCATAGTGCCGGAAGGCCAGCGGATTGGCCGCGCCGGGCCCCTCAAAGGCGATTTGCGGAATGGAGAAATGTTGGGTCTTTTTCATGGGGAAATTACGGGGATTGGTTCGCCGGCACTGGCCGGAAAATTTGTGGACGGCCACGGATGGCACCGATGGTCACGGATGATTCCAAGCACCGGCATGACAGCAAAGAACCATTCCGTCGAACATTGGACGGCGGCGCCATTTTCCGCCCGTCCCGGGCCGGCCGGGTCTCGATTTGGGTTCATCGGTGGCATCCGTGCTGATTCATCCTGAATTCCGCAGATGAAGTTAACCACAGGGACACAAAGGGCATAAAGAAAGCCTGTTGTTTGGATTCCAGAGTTCACGAACACTCACTTGTTCGGCGATGCACGGTTTCGAGGGTTCATCCTCTGTGTCCTCCGTGCCTCTGTGGTTCAACTGCGTTTTCCAGGTTCATAGGTGGTTGGAGGCGGGGTGCCTGCCCTGAGCGAGTCGAATGGGCCCCTTCCCCACGCCTTGGTGGTCCGATCTTGGTTAAATTCCCGGATTGATCGTGGAAGGCCCGCTCAGCCGCCCTCCGGCAGCGTCAGGCGGAGCGAGGTCGCGCCGGCCGCCGCCGTGATGATCGCGCCGAGCGGGTCGACGGCCACCGTGGCGCCCGCGGGAGCGCCCACCGTCGGCGCGCCCGCCAGTTGGACCTTCCAGCCGGACGTCGCGCGGCCCTCGACCGTGATGTCGACCTGCCGGCCGCCGCGCCGCGCGCGGCAGCGCCGTCCGGGCGCTCCGCCCGGGCCGGGCACGTCACACGCCGCGGTCGCCCCGTCGGCCAGCTCGTACACCCGGAAGGTGACCCCGGCGGCGAAATCGTAGTCGGGCCGGTCGTCGGTGGCGCCGACCGCGAGGATGGTGCCGGGCCGGACGAAAACCGGCAGGCTGAGGAAATCGTGCCGGGCCTGGTGCCAGCGCGGACCGGTCTGCACTTCGCCGGACAACAGGTGGGTCCAGCGTCCCTCCGGGAGATAATAGTCGACCGAGCCGTCCTCCGACAGCACGGGGGCGACCAGCAGCGAGCCGCCCAGGAAATACTGCCGCTCGAGCGTGGCGCTGGCGGGGTCGTCGGGAAACTCCAGCAGCATCGCGCGCATCATCGGTACGCCGTCGCGGTGCGCCTCGACCGCCGCGGCGTAGAGGTACGGCATGAGGCGGCACTTCAGCTTGGTGAAGAAGCGCACGACGTCGCAGGCCTCGTCGTTGTAGTTCCACGGCACGCGGTAGGACGAGCTGCCGTGGAGACGGCTGTGCGAGGACAGCAGGCCGAAGGTCACCCAGCGCTTGTAGATCGCGGGATGCGGCCGGCCCTCGAATCCGCCGATGTCGTGGCTCCAGTAGCCGAAGCCGCACAGGCTGAGCGAAAGCCCGCCCCGCAGGCTCTCCGCCATCGATTCGAAGGTCGAGTTGCAGTCGCCACCCCAGTGCACCGGGAAGCGCTGGCCGGACGCGTAGGCCGACCGCGCGAACAGGACGGCCTCGTTCCGGCCGCGGACCTCCTCGAGCAGCTTGAACACCGTCTCATTATAGAGGACCGGGTAGAGGTTGTGCATGCCCACCGGGTCGGAACCGTCGTGATAGACGACGTCGGTCGGGATCCGCTCGCCGAAATCCGTCTTGAAGCAGTCGACGCCCATCTCGAGCAGCCGGCGCAGGTGCCCGGTGAACCAGGTGCGGGCCGCCGGGTTGGTGAAGTCGACGATCGCCATGCCGGGCTGCCAGAGGTCGGTCTGCCAGACATCGCCGTTGGCCTTCTTCAGGAAAAAGCCGCCGCGCCGTCCCTCCTCAAAGAGGACCGACCGCTGGCCCACGTAGGAATTGATCCACAGGCACACCTTGAGGCCGCGCTCGTGCAGGCGCTTCAGCAGGCCGACCGGGTCCGGGAAGGTGCGCGGATCCCATTGGAAATTGCACCAGTCGAACTCGCGCATCCAGAAACAGTCGAAATGGAAGACATGCAGCGGCAGGTCGCGCTGCTTCATCCCGTCGATGAAACTCATCACGGTCGCCTCGTCGTAGTTCGTCGTGAACGAGGTCGTCAGCCACAACCCGAACGACCACGCCGGCGGGAGCGCCGGCCGGCCGGTGAGCTCGGTCAGCCGCCGCAGGATGTCCTTCGGCGTCGGCCCGTTGATGACGAAATATTCCAAATGCTCGCCCGGCAGGCTGAACTGGACCCGCGACACCTTCTCGGACGCCACCTCGAACGACAGCGGGCCGGTCTCGTTGACGAGCACGCCGTAGCCGCGGTTGGTCAGGTAGAAGGGGACCGACTTGTACGCCTGGTCGCTGCCCGTGCCGCCGTCCATGTTGGTGTTGTCCACCACCTGGCCGTTCTTGACGAAGGCCGTGAATCGCTCGCCCAGCCCGTACACGCACTCGCCCACGCCGAGCGTGAGTTGTTCATGGACAAAACTGCCGCGCCCGGCCCACTGGATGTAGCCCATGCCGCGAAAGGCGCTGCGGGTGAGGACGCGGTCGCCCGCGACGAAGGACAGCTCCCAGCCGTCCTTCCGCTTGACGTGCGCCGCGAGCCCGCCCGAGGCCAGCACGGCCTGGTCGGCGTCGACCGAGATCGCCACCTGGGCCGGCGGGAGAGCCTGGAGCGGAATCTTGGCGCCGCGGTCCGCCGCGCCGGAATAGTGCTCGAGGCGCACCTTGATCACGTCCGGCAACGGCGAGCTGATCCGGATCGTCAGCAACGGCCCCTGCAGCGTGTCGCCGCGGTGGCGGATCGGCCGGGTGGGCGCATGCACGAGCAGCGTGTCGCCCTCCCGGGTCACATCGTGGGCTTCCGCGGGATAGTG
>Ga0265327_10000726_pt1 | contig 51653 bp, 42 predicted proteins | sample 41621metaG_FD_202089 | JGI IMG/M metagenome (GOLD analysis project Ga0265327, IMG submission 202089) | Rhizosphere microbial communities from Carex aquatilis grown in University of Washington, Seatle, WA, United States - 4-16-21 metaG | ecosystem: Host-associated > Plants > Roots > Rhizosphere... | reverse complement strand
TCGTAGTTACCAGTGGATATTTATATTCAAATCCGGTTTCGCCCGATATTGCAAAACAAGTCGCAGTAAATTATTTTAAGCATTTCGGAAATCCCATCGCTCAAAATATTTCGATTATCAACAGTCAAGAAAATAAAGTTGGTAATAACACAACTTACTATTCATTCGAATTTGAAGGCGGTGGTTGGATGTTAGTTTCAGCCGACGATGTGGCAATACCGGTTTTAGCTTACTCGCCCGAAGGCTCAATTATCGACCAAGCAATCAATCCCGAAGTAAAATTCTGGTTAGATAATTGCAATACACAATTAATCAATTTAATCAATAAAAAAGCAGATAATTCTACAACTGCAAAAATCTGGAAAAACTATTTAGCCGGCGTATTCGATGTAACAGGATTGTCAGTTGCGCCACTAACAAAAACAACTTGGAATCAAGACCAATACTACAACGCTTTATGTCCTTTAGCCAACCAGCCATTGTTTGGTTATGACGGACGTGTCCCAACCGGATGTGTAGCTACAACAATGGCTCAGTTAATGAAATATTACAATTATCCTTCAACTGGTATTGGTTCCAATACATATAACAGTGCTTACGGTCAACTAACAGCAAATTTTGGTAACACAACTTATAATTGGACAAACATGCCCAACAATGCAACTACTTACAACAACGATATTGCGACTCTAATGTCGCAAGCTGGTATTGCAGTCGATATGGATTATGGAGATCAAGGCTCGGCAGCAAATAATGTAAGTGCACTAAATGCTTTAGTTAATTTTTTTAATTACGATCCATCCATACAATATGTTCAAGAAGCTTTGGTTTCAACACTGGACGAATGGCTGGCTACAATCAAAATAGAATTAGATGCAGCACGACCGGTTTATTACTCGGGAAGCAATGCGACCGAAGGTCATGCATGGGTTTGCGATGGATACGATAACAATATACCAAGCAATTTGCACATGAACTGGGGTTGGGGTGGATATTATAACGGATATTATGCTGTCGGGAATTTTAACGCTGGACCCGGTTCCAATTTTAATCACAATAACAATATCATTACCGGAATAAAACCGCGAACAAATCCAAATTTTATTTGCCGAATTTCTTCACCCAATGACGGTGATAATTACAATATAGGACAAACAGTTTCAATTTCCGTTTCTGCACTAAAAGGCAGTCCGACCAAAACGTATCTAATTGTCGATGGCATTTCGAAAGATTCGACCACCACCATGCCTGCCAATTTTTCACTCTCAACTACAGGCTTGAGTTTTGGTCCACATACAATTAAAATAAATGCATTTGATGGATCAGGTTACAGTTCGCACCAAATATCAATTAACATAAACTCTAATTATTGGTCAAAAATTGATATACCAAGCACTCTTGATTCGGTTAAAGTCGAACATATAAATTTTGCAGGTACCGATACTATCTGGGCAAATTTGTATGATTATTCATCGCAAGGAAACTCAATAAGAAAATTTATTAAATCATCTGATGGCGGCGCAACTTGGACTTTTGGTTCACTTGAGTGTACAGGTTGCACTGGTTTAGAAATTGACAATATACATGCAATATCGGCAACAAAAGCTTATGCAAGTTTAAATCCTGGAAATAATTCAGGAGGATTAGTTGTGGTTACCACTGATGGTGGTCAAACATGGACTCCGCAAACAACTGCCGATTTTACGAACAGTTGGGCAGACTGGATTTATTTTTTTGACGTCAACAATGGCGTTTGTATGGGCGATTCTTACAATGGACGGTTTTATGTTTTCACAACACAAAATGGAGGTACGACTTGGAATCGGGTAAGCACGACAAATTTACCGGCAGCTTTAGTTGGCGAAGCAGGAACAGTCGATTTTTATGATGCTATTGGTAACAATATTTGGTTTGGAACGGGCAATGGCAGAATTTACAGATCGACCGACAAAGGTCTTACATGGAAAGTGTCTGATACCAATATGGGAGCCGTGCAAGCTGATGTGAAATTTCGAGATGCTTTAAACGGTCTTGCATTTGGTGGTTCAACGACACTTCCGTTTGTAGTAAGTAAAACAACAGATGGCGGTGTTACATGGAAAAGCTTTTCGCCCAATGGTGATTCTTATGGAATATCATTTTCATATATTCCGGGAACAAATGCTGATTGGATTAATAGCAGTGTTTATGGTACATCGCTTAGCTTTAACGACGATTCAACTTTTTATTGGATAGATAGCAGTAATCCAGTGAATACAGTTAAATTTGCTGATGCAAACCATGGCTGGGCTGGCGGTTATTTTACAAAAGCTAATAAAGGCGGTCTTTTCAAATGGGTTGGCAATCTAACCCCGACCAACAATAGTAATGTAACAGTAATTGTTAAAGACGCAGCCGGTAATTTAATTCAAGGCGCTAAAGTAGAATGTAATTACGATACAGTTATTACGAATGCAAATGGTGCAGCCAATTTTGCAGTTGTTAATCTTGGAAATCCAAGTTATTATATTGTTTCAAAAACAGGATTTTCAACTGTATCATCGCCAGTAAATATTTCGAATAATATGACGATAACTGTTGTTTTACCCGCAACTTTTAATGTAACATTTACGGTAAAGAACGGCGCCGGTAATGGTATTCCTAATGTTAACATACTTTTCCAAGGCAATACTCAACCTACCGACAATACAGGAAGCACAACTTTTACAAATGTTGAAGTTGGTCAGGGTTTGCTGTACTCTATTTCCAATACGAATTACTACACAGGCTATGGAACACTTGACGTGGTAAATAGTAATGTTACGAAAGTTATTACATTGGCAATGGTTGCTGTAAATGAAATTGCAGTTCCGCAAGTCAATGTATATCCCAATCCTGCAAATAACCGATTAAATATTACTATGAATGACAAAATAAACAGTGTCAAAATTTTTAATATTTCAGGACAAATGATTTTCAATAAAAATTACGCAAGCGAATCTGTTCAATTAGACGTCAGTCAATTTGAAAGTGGCATTTATATTATGCAAATCAATGATGGCAAATCGACAAAAAATCAAAAACTGATCATTGCCAAATAATTTCATAAATTTGTAAGACATTATAAATTTATTTTTAAGATTACCGCTAATTCGAAAAAAAAATATTTGAGAATTAGCGGTTTTATTTTTATGTCCGAAAAAGAAAAATACTGATAAAATTTTTTACTTTTGGTGGTTTAAAATTTTAATACACCGAATGTCAGCAACAGATAGGATAATTGCACCCATAGCCGATGATATGGAGAAATTTGAGCCTTACTTTAGAGCCTCAATGAAAAATAATGTGCCATTGCTAAGTTTAATAACCAACTACATTTTACGCACAAAAGGAAAACAAATGCGTCCGATGTTGGTTTTTTTGTCCGCTAAATTAGTTGGTCAGATTTGCGATTCGACTTACAATGCTGCGGCATTAATAGAACTTTTACACACGGCGACATTGATACATGACGACGTTGTGGACGAATCGAGTCACCGGCGCGGATTTTTTTCTATTAACGCCCTTTGGAAATCTAAAGTCGCGGTTTTGGTTGGCGATTTTTTTTTATCGAAAGGTTTATTGCTGGCTGTCGAAAAAAGTGAATTTGCATTGCTCAAAATTGTTTCTGACGCAGTGCGCGAAATGAGCGAAGGCGAATTGTTGCAAATTGAAAAATCGCGCAAATTAAATATCACTGAAGAAATTTATTACGAAATTATCCGCAAAAAAACTGCGACATTGATTGCTGCCTGCACTTCGAGTGGTGCAAAATCGACCGGTGCAAATGACGAAGTTGTTGAAAAAATGCGTTTGTTTGGAGAATATATAGGGATGGCTTTTCAAATTAAAGATGACATTTTCGATTATCAAAAAAATATGTTTACCGGCAAACCATCTGGTAATGACATTAAGGAAAAAAAATTGACACTGCCGTTAATTCATGTGCTGGAAAAAATTTCGCCGTCGCAGAAAAAACAAATTTTATCCACAATACGGAATCATCACGATAATCCCAAAAAAGTAAACGAAATAATGGAGTTTGTTGTATCAAACGGCGGACTCGACTATGCTATTGAAAAGATGAATTTGTATAAAAAACAAGCGCTCGATTTATTAAACACATTCGAAAATAATGATGCCAGCAAAGCGCTTACTGAACTTGCAAATTACACAACAGACCGCAATAAATAATCAAAACTCTGCCAAAGTTTTTAACTTTGACAAAGTTTGATATTACGCTTATTTTTATAATTAGTGTGTTGTTTCTTTTGGTTTCTCATCCTTTTCGGCAGGTTTTTCGTCGCCTTGTTGCGCCTTTTTAAATTCTTTCATTCCCTCGCCTAAACCACGCATAAGTTCCGGAATTTTTTTACCGCCAAAAAGCAACAAAAGAGCTACGATTATCAGAATCGCTTCTGTGCCGCCAATCATTCCTGCTAATATTGTTAAAGTCATAACTGTAATGTTTTAAATTATTTAAAAAAGAATCGTACTATATCATTTCCGTTTGCGAATACAACCAACGCCAAAAGAATTGTCATACCGACATATTGCGAATATTCCAACACTTTAAGACTTGGTGTTTTGCGCGTAACGATTTCCCACAAAAGAAAAATTACATGTCCACCGTCGAGTGCGGGAATTGGTAGAATGTTTATTATACCGAGCATAATCGATAACAAAGCTGTCAACGTCCAAAACGCTTGCCAATTAAATTCCGTCGGAAAAATATCGCCCACTGCCATAAATCCGCCCAACGATTTATATGCTTCGGTTTTTGGTGTAAAAATAATTTTAAGTTGTTTCAGATAGTCGCCAATTTCTTTATAACCTTTTGCCAGACCGGCAGGAATCGATTCGAAAAATCCATATTGAATATGTTTGTATTCGAAAAATTCTTCAGATTCAACATAACGTCTTACACCAATAATTCCTTTATCGTTAGGTGCCAATTTTAAAATTATTTTTTGACCACCACGTAATAGACCAATACTGATTGTATCGTTTCTATGTTTTGCAAATTGTGCTTCGAATTCGTCGCTAAAAGATAATTCAGTACCATTTAGTTCTACCAAATGATCGCCCGGTTTTATACCGCCTCGCTGGGCTGGCGAATTTTCCTGAATATTACTTACAACAAACGGGACGCGCGGTGTTATTACATGCGCTTTTTCCTTTTTAATAATTTGGTGAATTAAGTCTGACGGCAAATTGACCTGAACTTGTTTTCCGTCGCGCTCTACTTCGACAGTTTTAGATTGATTTAATAAAATGAACGGAACAATTGCCGAAAAATTTTCAATTTTTTTATTATCGACAGTAATAATTTTATCACCTGTTTTAAGTCCGGCATTTATTGCAATAGAATCGCAAGCTATTCCGTATTTTACGTTTTGCGTTGGTAAATATTTTTCGCCCCAAACAAATAATATCATTATATACAGCAAAAATGCGAACACTACGTTTACCAAAACTCCGCCAATCATTATCAGCAGACGTTGCCAGGCTGGTTTTGCTCTAAATTCGTAAGGTTGCGGTTCTGTCTTCATTGCTTCCATGTCTAACGATTCGTCAATCATTCCAGCAATTTTTACATAACCACCAAGTGGAATCCAGCCGATACCATATTCTGTATCGCCTTTTTTATACTTGAATAAACTAAAGTAAGGATCGAAAAAAAGATAAAATTTTTCGACGCGTGTTTTGAATGTTTTAGCAAAGAAAAAATGACCGGCTTCGTGCACCAGAATCAATATTGATAAACTAAGTATGAGTTGTAATGCTTTAACAAGAATGTCCATGTTTGTTGTTTATTTCTGTTTTTGTAATCAATCCGCAAAATTAGAATAAATGCGACAGATAATCAAATCTATTTTTTGAAATGATTATTAATTGATGTTAATTTTTTGTAGTTTTGTTTGGCGTCATAATTAAAATCGACGGACTGTTGTCGATCCACGTACTGTTTGATTCACTTAGCTTTTGCCAGTGTGCAGCGCTTAAAATCACGAGATCGAACATCAAAAGAAAATTGTTTTCGATGTTTTTGTAATCCATAATTTTTATTTTCGGAATATTGAGCAACGAAACTGTTTTTGATATCTGATAAAATTTGGGATTGTCAATCCGGAAGCCGCTAATGTCAATAATTGTAATTTCAGTCATGGCGTTAAGATGAAGTTGATAAATAAAACTTAATAAACTCCGGTCAGTTACAAAATAAATCAACAAAATTACGGACGAAATATTTTGGAGGCTTTTTTCGAATAACACACCGGTCTGGCAGTTAGTGTTTTCGATGACAGACTTTATTTTTCCGCCCATTATGTTTTGACTAAAAAGCGATTTGGCTGCGCCCATTAGTAGCAAATCATACATTCCAAATTTTGCAATATGACAGATTTCTTTCGACACGTCGGACGAAATCCTGTATTTCGTGGCAATGTTAATGTCTAACTCCGACGCGGTTTTTTTTATCGATGCGAAACCTTCAGACTCATAAAGCAACGCTTCGTTGTAACTTAAATCGGTGCTTGGCGTAATGTGCAAAGCCGATATTTTTTCGGACATCGATTTACGTTTTACGAGCAGCGATGCGACTAACAAAAGCGAACTTCCCATGCGCGGTTGTCCGAAAGAAATTAATATTTTATATTTAAATTCTTTTTTGGTTTTATGTGTAATCTTCGTAAATTTCGTCGAAATAAAATTGATAATTTCCAGCGATGGCGTCGTCATAATAGTTGTAAATAAAGCCATGATAACAAACATGGTAAAAATTTGCGCCGAAAAAATACCCAATTCAAAACCGATATTCAAAACAATCAATTCCATCAGACCGCGCGCGTTCATTAACATTCCGAGTGAAAGAGAATCTTTTGATGAATGCCCAGCCATTTTACCAAGAATAAAAGTGCTTCCAAACTTACCGGTAAATGCAACCAGAATGATAAAAAAAGTAACTACCCACAAGTGCGGCGAATTGAGCAAACCAAGTTGAGTACGTAATCCGGTAAAAACGAAAAACAATGGCAACAACAAAACCATGCTGATGTCTTCAATTTTTTCAGTCAGTATTTTCCGTATGTTCATTTTGAATGGAACAATAACACCTGCCACGAATGCGCCAAAGAGTGCGTGAATTCCAATTAACTCGGTTGTCAGCGACGAAAATAAAAGTATTAAAAACAGAAAAGCCAGAACTGTCTTACTTAAATTTTCAGACGACGCATAAATGTCGCCCATTTTGTTTAATAACTTCCGGACTATAAACCACATAAAAATAATATATGCGAAAGTGAACCCAAGACTATAGATTGCACCAATCAATGTACCGGCTTTTACAATTGCAATAATAGCCGCAAAAATTAACCACGCCAAAATGTCGCCAATAGCGGCGCAGGTTATTGCCATCGAACCGAGATGCGTTTTTGTAAGTCCACGCTCGTGAATGATACGCGCCAAAACCGGAAAGGCTGTTATGCTCATTGCGATTCCAATAAACAATGCAAAATGAATAAAGTTGACGTTTGCAGGTGCGAAATTCGTATAAAGATAAATTGCGGAAGCTGTTCCAAGTAAAAAAGGAAGCATCGTACCGCCAACACTTATAACCGCAGCTTCGCCAAATTGATTTCGCAGAAAATTAATATCCAAATCCATACCAATGACAAACATAAATAATATCAGACCAATCTGACTTAGATATTGCAAAGGCAACAGCGATTCGCTGGAAAATAAAAAATGATTTATTTCGGGAAAATAATATCCAAGTAACGATGGACCCAAAATAATGCCCGCCGTTATTTCGCCAATTACCGATGGCTGATGAAGTTTGACTGCCACCAAGCTTAATATCCTCGAAATAAAAATAATAACAATAATCTGTATCAATAAAATGCTAAGCGGTTCCTTAAAATTATTGAAATATTCTTTAAACGAATGAATATTATGAGTGGTCGTCTGTTTTATTACCGGTGTTTTCGTTTCTGACAGGGCATGACCTACAGTCAAATTGTTATGGCTTAAAACAAAATACAAACCAACAACAAACATGGCGGTGAAAAGAAAATACCAGAAATGTTTTTTTTTCATTCAATTCAATTAGTTACACTATTATGATTTGGCATTGTTGATTAGACAAAGATAAAAAGGAAATCTGATTTTACATTCGAAAATGATTCGCGAATAACGAAAAATAAATAAATTTGCGGTTTGAAAGAATTAATTTTTAAAAATGCGAGTCGTAATACAAAGGGTTTCGGAATCGTCGGTTACAATTGACAATAAATTATTTTCCGAAATCAAAAGCGGATTGATGATTTTGGTTGGGTTTGAAGAAGCAGATACAGACCAAGACATAGAATGGCTGTCAAAAAAAATTCTGCAACTTCGTATTTTTGACGACAGCAATGGAGTAATGAATTTATCAATAAAAGATGTGGATGCAGAAATTTTGGTCGTCAGTCAGTTTACGCTTCATGCGTTGACAAAAAAAGGAAACCGCCCATCGTACATCCGCGCTGCAAAACCAGAAATTGCAATACCTTTGTACAACAAATTTATTACAACTTTGCAAAACGATTTTGGTAAACAAATCAAAACCGGCGAATTTGGCGCAATGATGCAAGTGGCGCTTATCAACGACGGACCAGTTACTTTGATTATGGATACAAAGAATAAGGAATAATTAATTTTATAATTATAATAAATTATGTCAAACGAATATACAGAACTCAAAAAGAACAAACTTTTCAAAGTCATTTTTATCCTGCTTATCATTTTAATTCTCGCCGTCATTGGTCTTTTGTATAATCACTTTGCGTTCAAAGAACAAATGTTAGCTGAAATTACAAAACAAGTTGTCGAAAAAGATTCGCTCAATAAATCGTTGAACGAAATGTACACTAAATATGCGTCGATGAAAACCGACAATCAGCAACTCAGCACGCAAATAAACGAGGAAAAAGAAAAAGTCAAAAAAATGATTGACGAAGTAAACAAAGTAAAAGCTACCAGTTGGACGTCGGTAAATAAATATAAAAAAGAAACCGAAGAAATGCGAGGTATCATGCAACATTACGTCAGGCAAATAGATTCGCTTTATACAATCAATCAAAAACTGGAAGAAGAAAACCGTCAGATAAGAACTGATTTTCAGGACGCAAAAGACGAAAACAAAAAACTGAATACACAATATACTTCGCTCAATAACAAAATTGCAAAAGCCACAACCGTCAAAGCAATCAATATTGTACCCGAAGGATTAAATGCTGTTGATAAACCTACAAACAAATTGAATAAACTTTTCAAAATCCGTGTACGTTTTTCGTTGGAAGAAAATGAGTTTGCTACTGCCGGAAACCGCGTTATATATTTGCGCATAGCTCGACCGGACGATTATATTTTGTCGATGTCGGCAAATTCTGTTTTTACTTTCGAAGGCAAACCGTTGGCTTATTCGGCAAAACGCGAAGTTAAATATAACAAAGAAAAACTTGACACCGAATTGTTTTGGAATAACGAAGGTACTTTCGATTTGATGCCCGGCAATTATTATGTCGATTTGTACATGGACGGTTTGCGCATTGGCTCGTCAATTTTTCAATTGAAATAATTTACGGTTGTTTAAATCCAATCAGAATCGAAACGCAACCACTTTTGGCTTTTGGCTTTTCTTTCTGGTCTTTGGCAACATTAACATCAAGCGTAATTTTTTGTGTGGTTTTCGAAACGAAATCCCAATAGCTTACGTAATTGAAATTGCGGTTGCTGAAAATTTCCTTTTGATTTGCGTCGTAAAGCGTAAATTCTATTTTGCCGATTTTATCTTCAGAACAAATATATACGCGGTACTTTTGTCCTCCATAAAAAGTAAGATTAAGTTCTGCCCGCGTAGAGTCGGTTAAAACCATCCGGTTATGTTGACCATTAAAAATAAACGGATCAAGTTTTTTCATACAAAGTATATTGTTCAAATCTCTACATTGCGAAAAACCTTGTGTAAATACGACTAAAACAAAAAGTATTGTATAAAAAAGTTTATTTATATTTTTCATAAGATTCTGTTTATTAAATATTCAATTGTTAATTTTTCTATTTCACTATAGCGCGACGAATTTGAGATACTTCAATTTTTAGGGTTTTCATTATTTCTAAATCAACTTTTATATTATTTCCGTTATCAATTGATGTTTCCTTTTTATTAACGTCGGTTGTGCTGGAATTTTGAATTTGCTCAACTTCCAATTTATCGAAATGATTTTTCAGTTTCTGGATTTGTATGATAAAATCAATAATATCCGGTTCTCTTTTATACAAATCGAGTAGTTCAGCTAAATTGTCAAGCGAAAATTTTTGTTCTGCAATACGTCTGAGCAAATCGGGGTTTGGATTTTTCAGGTCAACAGTATTCAATGCAATATAAAGTGTTTCAATCCAACCGCCAACAAGTACAAATGCCGCAGTACTTCCACGATCATTGTCTTTAAGATATTCGTCGGTTGCCGAATAAATATCCATAATAATTTGCAGCAACGAATCGCGGTTATCGAGATTTGCTTCGACGCGGTTGATTGCAAAATATTTTTCGTCTTGCGGAATACCAAGTTTGGTTGCCAATTTTTTTATAGCCGACAAATACGAAATGGTTTGTTGTATTTGTTCGAAAATACGGTTGTAACTCAAATCGGCGCCATAAACGCCAAGGTTCAAAGCAATCGACACATTGGTTGTATATTTACTTTGATTTTCGACACCATTCAGCCATTCGCCATGATATTTTGCTCCGGCTTTCAGAAGAATGCTATTCATCTCAACCGGCGACGGAAGGTTTACAAAAATCTTCTTAATTTTTTTCAGATGCTCGCTTTCGGCAGTTGGCAGTGAGTCTTTATTCGATTTATCAGATTTGCTGCCCGAATCGTTGGCGCAAGCGGCAAACAAAAATATTGCAAATGCAAAAATAAGATATCTCATTTTAATCGTAATTTTAATTGTTTCGATAAGCAAATTTATAATAATTTTGAAAACTTAACCCAGTTTGTAAAAAAATTAAATCATTCGCTTAGTCTCGATATACTCTTTTTACTAATTTTGCACCAAAAAGTTTTATTTTGACAATACATTTTGACAAAAATATTTTAAACAATTCGATTTATGAAAAAAACAATCGCCGTATTGATGGGTGGCAATTCATCGGAATACGAAGTATCGCTCAATAGCGGCAAACAGGTTTTCGAAAGCTTAGACCGTGACAAATACGATATTTATCCAATCTTGTTGCGTGGCAGCGAATGGTGCGTATTAGATGACAATCATCGCCATGAAATCAACAAAGATAATTTTTCATTCAAACTTATGGGCAAAGAAATAAAATTTGACTGCGTATTTATTGTCATACACGGAACACCGGGCGAAGACGGTCGCATTCAAGGATATTTTGACATGCTGAAAATTCCATATTCTTCCTGCGATTTGCTGACGTCGGCATTGACGTTTAACAAAAACGTCTGTAAAAATTATTTAAAAAACTTTGACATCAAAATGGCAAAATCGTTAACCATAAAAAAACATGATTCTATCGATCCGTACCATATTGTCAATGAATTGGATTTACCGGTTTTTATTAAACCCAACAATGGCGGTTCCAGTTGCGGAACGTCAAAAGTAAAATCGGTTGACGAAATAGAAAAAGCAATTCGAACAGCTTTGAAAGAAGACGCAGAAGTTATTATTGAACAATTTATCGAAGGCACCGAAGTTACCAACGGCGTAATTTGTGTGCGGCATCAACAACTTATTTTACCGATAACCGAAGTCATAAGTAAGAACGATTTTTTCGATTACGAAGCAAAGTATAATGCTAACAAAGCAACTGAAATTACACCGGCACGATTATCGGACGAACTAACCGAAAAATGCAAAGCGATATCAGCAAAAATCTGTTCGGTTTTAAATTGCAAAGGCATTGTCCGCATAGATTATATTTTGAAAGACAATGAATTTTATTTTCTCGAAATCAATACCATTCCGGGTATGACAAAAACAAGTTTTATACCGCAGCAAATCAAAGCGCACGGCTTGAATTTGAAAGACGTTTACACAACAATTATTGAAGACGCAATGACGAGATAAATTAATAGATGTTTTAACGTTTCCAAGTCCTGCGGACGTTGGAAAGTTTCTGAACTTGGAACTTTCCAACGTCCACAGGACTTGGAAACGTTTAATACAAATACGATAAAAAAAATAACTATGTCAAAAACAAAAACCGTTTATGTTTGCCAGAATTGCGGAGGAAAATCGCCAAAGTGGATTGGCAAATGCCCGTACTGCAACGAGTGGAATACTTACGTCGAAGAAATTGAACAGATTCAGCATCCAAAACACCAAACGCATACGCAATCAAAAATTCAGAAAGCAACGCCGCAACTAATTTCTCAAATAACATCTTCTGAAGATGTGCGCGTGGATATGCTCAACAACGAATTCAATCGTGTGCTTGGCGGCGGATTGGTTTCCGGCTCGCTGGTGTTGATTGGTGGCGAACCCGGTATCGGAAAGTCAACATTGATTTTACAAATTGCATTGAATCAACATAAGCTCAAAACCCTTTATGTTTCGGGCGAAGAAAGCGCGCAGCAAATTAAATTGCGTGCAGACCGCATTTCGCAAAATTCGAGCAATTGTTATATTCTTAGCGAAACACTGCTCGAAAATATATTGTTACAGGTCGAAGAAATGAATCCCGATTTGGTTGTGATAGATTCGATACAAACAATTTTTTCCGACAAAATAGAATCTTCGCCCGGAAGTGTTTCGCAGGTGAGAGAATGTACTTCGATTATCCAGCGTTACGCAAAAGAAACTAACACAGCATTTATAATTATCGGACACATAAACAAAGAAGGAAATATTGCCGGACCAAAAGCGCTCGAACATATTGTCGATACGGTTTTGCAATTTGAAGGCGACACAAATTATTTGTATCGCATTTTGCGTTCGGCAAAAAACCGTTTTGGATCGACGTCCGAAATTGGAATTTTCGAAATGCAAAATACCGGTTTGCGCGAAGTGTTGAATCCGTCAGAACTTTTACTTTCTCATTCCGACGAACAATTGAGTGGCGTCGCTATTTCCTCAACCATCGAAGGAATACGCCCGTTTTTAATAGAAGTGCAATCGCTTGTAAGTACGGCAGCGTATGGAATTCCGCAACGAAGTTCAACCGGTTTCGATTTGCGTCGATTAAGTATGTTGCTGGCAGTTTTGGAAAAACGCGCCGGTTTCCGCTTGTCAACAAAAGATGTTTTTCTCAACATTGCCGGCGGTATCAAGGTGGACGATCCGGCAATAGACATGGCGGTTATTTGTGCAGTGCTTTCGTCGAACCACGATTTATTTATCCCACGCACAGTTTGTTTTTCCGGAGAAGTTGGTTTGACCGGCGAAATACGTCCTGTTACACGCATTGAACAACGAATCGGTGAAGCACAGAAATTGGGCTTCGAAGAAATTTACATTTCCAAATACAACCGCAAAGGAATTGATTTTTCGAAATACGAAATTAAAATACACTTTATTGGCAAAGTAGATGAACTATTCCGAAGACTTTTCGGGAAGTAAAATTTGTTTCAACAAAAAGAAATTGAAGCGAAAGAAAAATAATCAGAAGCTAAAAATGGCTAAAATTTCACCATTAATAAAATGTCTAAACAGACAAGCCTAATTACCCGAATAAACGTGCAAAACTTGAGTATCAGAATTATATTGAACAGCGTATTCCCGCAAAGGTTGTGTTGAAGGACCTTTCTGAACACTCCCATCTAAAATAAGCGAAAAAACCGAATGACAAACGGTATCACTTGCGTTGAGCGTTGATTTATTTACCGTAACTCTGGCGTTTGTTAAATTAGCATCGTAAGGACAATCGCGCTCATAAGCAACAAATTCGTCAATCGCTTTACGAAAAACAATAATTCCTTTTACACCACCGGTTACATAAACAAAACCATTGATGGCTCTTAAATTACTATAATCGATATCGTTGAGATTAATATAAAAATCAACGCTTACGTATGGTATCAAATCATTCGTTTTTTGGCAGGAAAAAAAACCAGCGAACAACAAAACCATCATTAAAATTTTTTTTACCTTTGTATTCATAATCATTCTGTTTGAAAAGTCAAACAAAAATAATATTTCTGTTTGTCATTAGAAAATTTATTTGTTTAACAAAACGTTATATTTGCAATTGGATTGTTTAAACTAACGCTTTTATAATATAAAAAAGATAAAGTTTGACGACTAACTTTACAAAATTATGTATATATTAAAAAATATCATTTTCACAATCATACTATGTTGCGGTTTAAAACCGGTATTTGGTCAGTTCGATCCGAACCTGGATAAAGGACGCGCTGATTACAACAATATTATAAAAAAACAAAAAGAAGTTAAACAGGAAGAAGATCGCAAATCGAAACTTAATCCCGAAGAAGAACTTCGCAAAGCACAGTTCGCCAAAGAAGAGCAAAATCGCCAACGCGCGTTGTTTTTGCAAAGCGAACAAACAAAAAAAATGATGAAAGAAGCCAAAATAAAAGCAATGCGTTTTAATAACGGCGAAAGCGATTTACCGTTTTACAAACGTTGGTGGAAAAAAGTTCAGAAATTTTTCGGCAAATAAACAAAATTACAAATCATCGCTTAAATAATTGTTTCTTAAATAAGAAATACATATATTTGTTCCGATAAACTAAAACATAAATTATGCACTTCAACGATTACATATTTTATATCATTGGATTAATTATATTTATTTACAGTATTTATAAAAAAAGCAAAAAACCAGCTCAAAAAGCAGCATACAGCAAAATTCCGAATGACGAAGCCCAAATTCGTGTACATACTGAATTTGAAAGAATATTGAATAGCGACGACGAATTAATACCACGCGTAAAAGAGCATAAAAAAACGGAAAAAAAAGAACCGGTAAGACCAGAATTTCAAGCGGTCGTTGACCACAGTGCGCCAGTTATTCCAGAGCAATCTATACCTGTAATGCCTAAAAAAAAGAGCGACGAAGAAAAACCATATATCGATATAAAGCAAGCAATAATTTATAGCGAAATTATTAAAACAAAGTTTTAATAATTTAATAATAAAATTACAAAAATTGCAACAAATAAATATTTTTTTATATATTTGCATATTATAAAAGAGTTTCGGTACGCCGGAATTCTTTTTTTGCTTTATTAGTTTTAAACAAATTTTTATAGAATTTTAAGATAAAACTTCGAAGAGCTGTCCAGCAAAGCATTTAGCGTCATTCGTCCCGAAAAAAAAGGGAGAATCATTAAAATTATTGCAGACTGATTTTTGCACGATAAGCATAAATGACGTTTAATAAATGGCATATTTTGACGGCTTTTTTTATTTATATTAGAAACAAATTTTTGAACATTATTAAAGGGAGAAAGATGAGATGGCTAATGTAACTTACGTAACAGCCGAAGGCTTAAAAAGATTAAAAGAAGAATTAGATGTTTTACAAAACGTTGAACGACCTTCAATTTCAAGACAAATTGCAGAAGCTCGCGATAAAGGCGATTTATCAGAAAACGCAGAATATCACGCAGCCAAAGAAGCACAAGGTCTTTTAGAACTTAAAATTTCCAAATTACAAGATATCGTTGTAAACGCGCGTTTGATTGATGAATCAAAATTTGATAATTCGTCCGTGCAATTGTTGAGCAAAGTCAGCATAAAAAATAAAAATACAAATGCCACAATGGTTTATACAATTGTTGGTCAAAACGAAGCTAATATTAAAGAAGGAAAAATTTCGCTCGAAACGCCTATTGCAAAAGGTTTACTCGGCAAAAAAATTGGAGACTCGGTTGCTGTTCAAGTTCCGTCGGGTCCTATGGAATTTATTATTCTCGATATTTCAAGATAATTGAAATTTCTTAATTCTTAATTAATTATGGCAACTATTTTCACAAAAATTATTCGGGGCGAAATACCTTGCTACAAAATAGCAGAAGACGAAAATTATTTTGCCTTTCTTGACATCAGTCCACTTGAAAAAGGACACACACTTGTCGTTCCCAAAAAAGAAAGTGATTATATTTTTGGAATGCCCGACGATGAATTATGCGGTTTGATGATATTTTCGAAAAAAATTGCATTAGCCATCGAAAAAGCGGTTCCATGCAAACGCATTGGCATTGCCGTTATAGGTCTCGAAGTTTTGCATACACATATTCATTTGATTCCGTTGCTCGAAGTAGCTACATTAAATTTTGCACGTCCGAAGAAAAAATTAGAACCAACAGAATTGCAAGAAATTGCAGACAAAATAAAAGAAAATTTATAGTTTTAAAAAACTAAAAAAATTCTCCCGTTGTAAAGTAAAAATATGCTTTGCAACGGGATTTTTTATTTTCGCAAATTGTTTTGTACTTTTGGAAAACAATTAACCCCAAAGAATTGGTTTATGAGTAAAAAAACAATTTCGATAATCGTTGCATTGGCAGGCATTTGTTTAATCGTTGCCATTATAAGTTATACCATCTTAAACAATCGTCAGGAAAAAATAAGCATCAGCACGCTGCTAAAAGCAATTCCATCAGAAGCGGCGTTGATTTTCGAAAGCAATAATTTTCCAACGCTTGTTAATCAATTGCATCAGAACAATCAGCTTTGGGACGAACTGTCAACCACAACATGGTTTAAACGCAGCAACAAACAAATTGAATTTCTCGATTCTATTTTTAGGAAAAACGAAAATATAAAAGCGATTGTAAAAAACAGTCCGGTAATGATTTCGGTGCACGAACTGGCGAAAGGAAATACCGAAACTTTGTACCTGATGAATGTACCTGAGTCAAAAGAAAAAGATGTTATTACTTTTATTCAGGAATTGACGCGCAACCATGCTTCGCTTACGCACCGCACGTACAATAATATTCAGATTTTTGACGCCGTTTTTACAAATACCGGCAAACAAAAAACATATACACAAACTTTGTCGTTTGCAGTTGCGCAACAAATTTTAGTTATCAGTTTTTCGACGGTAATGATTGACAACGCACTGCGTCAGATGAACGAACCAACATCGCTTGCCACAACACCCGAGTTTATGAAAGTTTTTAAAACCGCCGGTAAAAATGTCGATGCAAATATTTTTATCAATTACAAACTTTTCCCTGAATTGATGGGCGATTATCTTTCGGAAGGTTACAAAACATATATCAAAACGCTCAACGGTTTTGCAGGTTGGACTGGTTTAGATATTACCGTCAAACCAAAACAAATTTTGATGAACGGTTTTACGCACGCCAGCGATTCAACCAATCATTTTATGAAAGTTTTTGAAGGACAGTCGTCGCACAAATTCGATTTTGTAGAAATTATTCCAGACAACACTTCTTTTTTTATGGCTTACGGCATCGACAATTCTGCTGACTTTCTGAAACGTTACAAAAAATATCTGAACTTAAACGATGGCATTCAATATTATAATCGCGACATGAAAGCAATTGAGCAAGAATATAAAGTTGACGCCGAAAAAATGTTTTATTCGTTTTTGTCCGACGAACTGGCGGTTGTGTTTACCGAAAACGGCAGCACATCCAACAATCATAATAAATTCGCCATAATAAAAACCAAAAGCAAAAGCATGGCAGAAACCGAGCTGACAAAAATTCTGCAAGTCAAAGCCGACAAAGACAGCAAAACACTAAACGATATGTTTAGCGTTTTTAAAATCGACGCACAAACGTCTTACAAAATTTACAAAATGCCGATTGACAGAATTGCAAAAAAACTTTTTGGCGACATTTTCAGTCCGGTCGAAACTTCGTATTTTGTTTTTGTCGATAATTATTTGGTTTTAAGTGGCGACGAAAATGCTTTGCAAGAATTGCTGAAAAGTTATACCACGAAAAAAATTCTTGCATCGGACAAACATTACAAAGAATTTTGCGAATCGATAACCGCACGTTCAAATATTTTTATTTACAGCAATGTCGCACGCTCGCCGTTTTTATTAGCAAATTACGTTTCCAACGAAACGCGCAACGACATTCAGAAAAATTTGCAGGTCATTAGAAAATTTCAAGCATCAGCATTGCAATACACCATCGATGGCGATTTGATTTATACTGACGCTTATTTGTTGCTCAATCCGGTTTATAAAATGCAGATTTCGAGTTTGTGGACGAGCAAACTTGATACAAGTATGCACATGAAACCGCAAATAATGATTAACCACAACACCAAAGAAAAAGAAATTTTTATTCAGGATTGTTACAACAAAATTTATCTGGTAAACAATCAAGGTCGCGTTTTATGGACAAAACAATTGACCGAACCGATTATCAGCGAAATTTATCAAATTGATTATTTGAAAAACAACAAACTACAATTTTTATTCAGCACAAAATCGAACATTCATTTAATTGACCGCAATGGCGCGACGGTTGCTCCGTATCCAATAAAAATCTCAGGCGTGGCGTCAAACGGAATAAGCGTTTTCGATTACGACAAAAAAATGGATTATCGGATTTTAGTTGCAACGCAAGATAAAAAAGTGCTTTGCTTTACCAAAGAAGGCAAAGCGGTTGACGGTTGGAAATGCGACAAAACTGAAAATGTTGTCTTCTCGAAAATTCAATATGTAACAGTTGCAGGCAAAGATTACATTTTCTTTTCAGACCAGTTTAAAACCTACATTGTCGATAGGCAGGGACGTCCGCGTGTGTCGCTTACAAAAACTTTCGAACGGTCGGTCAACAATAATTTTTATTTAGACGCCACAAAATCAAAAGCACGTCTTGTAACAACTTCGACCGATGGAACGATATATTACGTTTATCTTGACGGCAAAGTTGAAAGCGAAACGATTAAGAATTATTCGTCGTCGCATTATTTTGTTTGCAACGACATTGACGGCGATGGAAACAACGAATATATTTTTGTGGACGGTATCAAATTAGACGTTTACAAACAAAACAAAACGCTGGTCTTTTCAAAAGAATTTGACGAAAAAATTTCTGCCGAACCAATCGTATTTACATTTTCGCAAACCAATCGCAAAATTGGCGTGTCAATAGACAAAACGAAAAAGATATATTTATTCAATTCCGACGGCAGCATTTATAATGGTTTCCCGATGAACGGCAGCAGCAATTTCAGCATTAGTCCATTGACGTCAACAAAATTAAATGTGATAGTTGCGAATGACGAAAATCTGGTAACTTACGAATTGAATTAAGATTTTTTATCGGGCTTTTTTGTGGCGTTAAAAACTTCTTCGCGGAAATATTTGTCGAAACGCACAACGCTTAAAAAACACAAAACCGAATAAATGATCCAAATAATTGTAGCAAGCAAAATTGCGGTGTTGTGGTTAAAATAAAAAATGCACGCTGGAATAACCGTAAACAACAAAGCCCATAAAAAATATTCGAAAAAATAAATCGAATAATGAACAATTAAACGGTTTTGGTCGAACAACGATTTGCGTCCTTTGCCCGGTCTATAAATGTGAATCGTTCCACTCGAAATGCCATTGAAAAGATTCCAGCCTTTATACGCAAATCTAAACGGCGCACCGGCAAAAGTCAATCTATCGCCAATACGTTTGCGGTTAGCAATATCCGAATCGTCAAGCTTTCTAATGACTGCATTAAAAAATTCGTCTTTAAAACCGGCTGGCTGCTGGACAGTCATTTCAATTTCGCTGGTACGTGATATGGGCGAAAACATAATTTATTATCCTAAGTTAATGTCAAAAAAACAATTATAAACTGAACTGCTAAATTAATAAAAATAATTTTATGATTGATATTGATTTGTGTTATTTCGCAATCGATATAAACTAAATTACAAAAATAGTTGAAAAACAATTACAAAAAATAAAAACTAAAAATTCTGTTAAAATAAACATTTCGAAAATCAAATATTTTGAAATGACAAAGACTTTTTTATATATTTGCAAATAAAAGGATAAATTATCAAAACCTAAAAAAATGAAATTACTAAAATTAGGCGTGACAAGCGACGATGTAAAAAAATTACAAACCGTGCTAAACAAATTAGACAACACGGTGCAAGTAACAGGAGTATTTGATGCAATTACCGACGCGGCAGTCAAGAAATTTCAGCAATCAGCCGGATTAAGTGCTGACGGCGCTGTTGGGCGCAAATCGTGGGAAGCAATTTGCAAAGCAACCGGCACACCATGCCCTGCCGATTTTGATGTTTTCTTTCCTACATTATTACGAAACGAAGGTGGTTTTGTTGACAATCCCGCCGACCCGGGTGGTGCAACAAATAAAGGTGTTACGTTGCTTACTTTCAAAAGCTGTTCGCAAAAATTGTTAAACATAGATCCGACACTCGATAATTTAAAAGCATTGACCGACGATCAAGCGGCAGTTATTTATAAAGCTTCATATTGGGACAAAATTCACGGCGATGAATTTACATTACAGGAACTGGCAAATATTGTTTTTGACTTCTATGTGAATGCCGGTGCTAATGCAACAAAATTGCTTCAAAATGTTATGACAGCCATGGGAGCAGCAGTTACTGTTGATGGTGTTATTGGTAGTGCGACTGTAAAATTAATGCTTGGTTTAAATCAAATTGACTTGTACACAAAATACAAACAAGGTCGCAAAGATTATTATGTAAATCTTTGCAACGCAAAACCAACGTTGAAAGTTTTCTTAAAAGGCTGGCTGAACCGTGTTGATTCTTTCCCAGACTTGACTGTTGTCGGATAATATTACATTTAACATTGAGTCCGTCTCAGAGCCAATTTTACCGCAAAGGCGCAAAGACACAAAGTTTTAAATTGACAACACAAAGTCTTTGCGCCTTAGCGTCTTTGCGGTGAAAAACTTAGTTTTGAGACAGGCTCAATGTTTCTTCATTATTTTGTTATTTTTCGTAAAAGTGCATTTCGCAAATGTATTTCCATACTTCATTTGTTACAAAGTACTGCATATCTTTGCCATCCTTTATTGCTTGTCTGATAAAACTTGACGAAATTTCAATTATAGGCGCATTGACAATTTTTACATTTATGTTGTGCATCAATTCATGTGTTTCATTACCACGTCGTGGATACACGTAGATGCGATAAAGGTTGAGAATTGTTTCAAAATTTTTCCATTTATAAAAACTTTCCAGACTATCGGAACCAATTATAACTGAAAATTTATGTTGAGGATATTTATCAACTAAATAACTCAGCGTATCAATTGTGTACGACGGTTTAGGCATATTAAATTCAATGTTCGAAACTTTAAAAAGCGACGATTCGCCAATTGCGCGATATGCTAATTCCAACCTGTGATAATCGGCAAGCAAAGTCTTTTTTTCTTTCAACGGATTTTGCGGACTTACCACAAACCACACCTGCTGAATGTCAGTAAACTGTGCGATATAATTTCCGATTGCCAAATGTCCTACATGTATTGGATTAAACGAACCAAAAAACAATCCTATTTTCATAAGCTCAACTTATTTGTTTCAAATAATTATGTATTGATAAAATTTTGCACAATTTTGTATGCTTCATTTTGGGCGTCATCCAAAACATCGTTCACAAGAATAATGTCAAATTGATTTGAAAATTCAAGTTCTTGTTTTGCTTTTGCCACACGTTTTTCTATTTGTTCCTGCGAATCGGAACAGCGATTGCGCAAACGTTTTTCGAGTTCGTCAACCGATGGAGGCATTATAAAAATTGTAATTGCGTGGTCGCCATAAATGTTTTTTATATTGACGCCACCGGCAACGTCAACATCAAACAAAACATGCTTACCGATTGACCAGATTCTATCTATTTCGCTTTTGAGCGTTCCGTAAAATTGATTTTTGTAAACTTCCTGCCATTCGAGAAATTTATTTTGCTCAATGCTTTTTTTAAATTCATCGACGCTCAAAAAATAGTAATCCTTGCCGTCGGTTTCATTGTCGCGTTTTATACGACTTGCTGCAGAAACAGAAAATTCGAGATCCAAATCGGACGCCAGCAAATATTTACAAATGGTTGTTTTGCCTGCACCCGACGGAGCCGATAATATAATTAATTTGCCCATGCAATTCGTTTATAAAATATTCATCAATTGTTCTTTAATTTTTTCGAGTTCGTCTTTCATCTGGACGACCAATTTTTGAATGTCGTGGTCATTTGCTTTTGAACCGATGGTATTTATTTCGCGACCAATTTCCTGCGCAATGAAACCAAGTTTTTTGCCGGCAAACTGTTCTTCGAGTGTTTGGTTAAAATATACACAATGATTTTTAAGACGCACTTTTTCTTCGGTAATGTCAATTTTTTCGATATAATAAATCAGTTCCTGTTCCAAACGATTTTGATCTAATGTCAGATTGCAAATAAACTCATTAATATTGGTCTTGATTCTGGTTCGGATGTTTTCAATGCGTGCCTTTTCGTATTGTTCAATTTGGTCAAGATAACTCAAAATTAATTCAACACGGTTTTTTACATCAGCTTCGAGCACCAATCCTTCTTGCGCACGAAAGCATATCAGCATATCAATCGCTTCAGAAATTGCAATCGAAATCAATTGCCATTCGTCCGGTTTAAATTCGTTGGCTTCGCTATTCAAAACGTCGGGAAGTCTCAAAATAATCTGAAGCATTTTATCGTCGGGCGTGTTTAAATTAAATTTGCCGGAAATATCGCGCAACTGTTCAAGATACTTTCCTACAACAACAGGATTGATTTTAGTATTTCTTTCGTTCAGTTCGGACTCGACATTGATACTAAAGTCAATTTTGCCTCTATCCAAACATTTGTTAATCAACTGCCGGACATCCATTTCTTTTTCTTTATAAATTTGCGGTATCCGCATCATCAGGTCGAAAGATTTGCTGTTAAGCGATTTTATTTCGACGCTGATTTTTCGCCCTTGAATTTCGCACACCGCTTTACCGTAACCGGTCATTGAATGTATCATGTTGAATTGTTAATTATTAAATGTTAATTGTCAATGATGTGAAACCCGAATTTTCTGCAAAAAAAAGTCGAGTTCAAAACTTTTGCATAAACATTTCGCAAAAATCGTAAATTATATGGTCTAAAAAAAAGAAATTATTCAAAATTATTCATATTTTTGTGCAAATCGTAATAAAAAACATTCAATTGTTTTTCAAATTGATATAAGCAGCAAACACTAAAAATTTCAAATATTATGGCTTTAGAAATCGAAGGAAAAGTAAAAAAAATTTTGCCCGAATTGAAAGGACAAGGGAAAAACGGTGAATGGAAAAAACAAGAATTTGTGATTGAAACCGGTGGTGAATATCCAAAATTAATTTGTTTTAACACTTGGGGCGAAAAAACTTCGTCCGTAAAAAATTTGCAAATTGGCGAATCGGTAAAAGTAAGTTTCGAGGTTTCGTCGCGCGAATATCAGGAAAAATATTTTACCGAAGTGCGCGCATGGAAAATTGAGAAGTTAGGTGCTCGTCCTGCTGGCGAAAATCAACCGGCGCAAACGCAGTCATCGCAACAAGCTCCATCGCAGAGTTTCGACGACAGTGCCGCTACAGAAGCGGACGATTTGCCATTCTAAATTTATCTAAATTGCAAACCAAAAAACTTTAGCAAAATTTGCTAAAGTTTTTTTTACGCCCTGATCTATCCAAAATATCCTACGCAAAATCAAATGCTCAACCCAAAATGTAAATTATGGCTTGCGCCGCCGGTAAAACTAAAAAATGAAAAGTTTAATAATTTTAAATATTGAATTTTTTTTTTTAAGTTTGTGGATTAATCAATAAAAATAAAATAATAACATAAAATTAATACAGTATAACATTTTAATTTGACGCAAAATTGGGGACATCAAAAAAAATTGTGTCAAAAATTGTAGCATTATTTGCCCAACCCCCGATATCTGTAATACATTGAACATTTGATCATGAAAAAAGAGATAGAGGAATATTTCAACAACGAGGAAACTCAAGCAGTAGTTAGGCGATACGAAGAAATGAGACGAAAAAAAATGATGTATTATTTCGATATATTCGATTTCGAAAATATCATCGATTTTTACATATTTAAAAACAATCTTCGCGATGCTTACGAAGTTACTGATTATGCCATACGTTTACATCCCGCAGCTTCTTCTATTCAAATCCGCAAAGCACAATTATTAATCGATCGCGGTCAGGCAGACAAATCGCTTAAACTGCTCAATCATCTCGAAAAATTAGAATCACCTTCGGTCGAAATTTATGTTTCGAAAGGATTTGCATTTAACGCACTTGGCAAAACTTCGAGCGCCATTAAATGTTTCGATTTAGCAACCTTGCACGCCAATGAAGAAACGGTACTCGATGAATTGTATTACGGCATTGCCTCCTCATTTGTACAAGTTAATAATTACAAATTAGCTATTGAATATTTTAATAAAGCTATACACTTCAACGAAAAACAATCACTCTCGTTGTACTATCTTGGATATTGTTACAACCAGACAGGCAATCTCGAAAAAAGTGTAACATATTATAATTTATATCTCGACCAAAATCCTTTTTCTGCCGACGTATGGTACGAACTTGGTATTGCATATAGCAAACTGACCCAGTTCGACAATGCCATCAATGCCTATGAATATTCCATAGCCATTGACAACAAATTTGCACCTCCGTTATTTAATAAAGCATATCTATTATTCCGCCTCGAAAAATATTTACCTGCAATCGATGCGTTTAAAGAATTTCTCGAAATTGAAAAAGACAATGCCATAGCGCTCTGTAATATTGGTTTCTGTTACGAAAACATAAACGATTTTGCACAAGCGCTTCTTTATTATAAAAAGACGCTCGAAATAAGCAATGAAATCCCCGAAGCCTGGTACGGAATTGGTGTAATTAGTTACAATAAAGGCAAGCTGCTCGAAAGTTTATTATGCGTACAAAAGGCAGTCGAGTTAGACAGCTCAAATCCTTTATATTGGTTTACGTTGGCAGATTTAAGTCTCGAAATTGATTGCATAGAAGGTGCTATAGTTGCTTTCAGAACTGTTACCGAAATTGATCCACAAAATTATCTGGGTTGGTTGAAATATTCCGAAATAATACACACCAGTGGAAATGTAAAAAAAGCAATTAAAGTTCTACGAAAAGCGATGGTTTACCATTTCGATAATGCTTTGTTGAATTGGAAACTGGCAAGTTATTTATATCAAAACAACAATGTGCGACTGATGTTGGATTATTTAGAAGTAGCACTTGCACAGGATTACGAATTGCACAAAGCTTATCTTGCAGAAAATCCAGAAAGTATTTTAAATACAAAAATTGATTTTTTAATTAATAAATACAAGAATAAAATTGATGATATTTAGATTATAGTTAACAAGACTGTATTTTTCTTGCAATTAAAAATCAAATAATTGTCATATTGAATAAAACATGAAAGATTATCTTACATTTTTTTTAAAAGGACTGGCTTTAGGAACTGCCAATGCAGTACCCGGTTTGTCTGGCGGAACGATTGCAATACTGATGGGCGTATTTGAACGCGTTCTCAAATCCATCAAATCATTTGACTTTGAATCATTAAAATTGCTTGTACGTGGTAAGTTTAAAGAATATGAACAACATACCGATTTATTTTTTCTACTTACAATAATTGCCGGTAGTTTTGTCGGCGTATTTACATTAGCCGAATTACTTAAACTCATTTTCGAAAACGACAAATACAAAATGTTCGTCTGGGCATATTTTTTCGGACTTATATCTTTTTCGATTTATATAATCATACGTCGTATTCAAAAATGGACGATTTCGACAATTGCAATTTTTATAGTTAGCGCTATTTGCGCCGTGTTTATTGCATTACTAAATCCATCCGTCGAAAATAATTCATTTTTCTATTTAATGCTCTGTGGATTGATTATGGTGTGTGCAATGTTTGTACCGGGCTTGTCGCCATCATTCGTGTTAATATTGATGGGCAACTTCGAGCTAATTGTCATTAAATCAACCAGCCATATAAATATGACCATTTTATTACCTGTTGCAATAGGCGGTTTAATTGGGTTTATTGCATTCTCCAATTTATTTACATGGATTTACAAAAGATTTTCGAATCAAACCATTTCGCTCATGGGAGGTTTTGTACTTGGGTCGCTTTACACACTCTGGCCCTGGAAAAAAATTCCACCAATTTATAAAACAGCCATTTTACCAGACGGCACTTCGACCGAGGTACTCGACAAAAATGGAAATCCAATAGTTCTGGGGTACGAAAGATATTTCCCGACATCTATCAATAAAGAACTTTTGATTGCGATAGGAATTATTTTGCTTGGAGTAATAACAGTCTGGGTAATTTACAAACTAAGCGAAAAACCACCTGAACCAGAACCGACGCCGGTTTATACAATAGAATTATAATTTATTCCAACATCAATGTCAATTAAGCGCTTTGGTCTGATTGGTTGTCAACTTTCACATTCTTTTTCGGCGAACTATTTTTCTGCAAAATTTTTGCGCGAAAATTTGAGCAATCATATTTACCAAAATTTTCCGATTGATACAATATACCAATTTCCAAATATTCTCAAGCAATTTTGCGACATTAAAGGGTTGAATGTAACTATACCATATAAAACATCAATCGTAAAATATTTAGACAAACTCGATCCGATTGCCGAGAAAATTGGCGCGGTCAACACAATACAATTTCAAAATAATCAACTTACCGGTTACAATACCGACTGTCATGGCTTTAAAAAATCATTTGCTCCTTTACTCAAACCACATCATAAAAAAGCGTTGGTGCTCGGCACAGGTGGAGCATCGTTGGCGGTTAATTATGTTTTAAACGAATTGAACATTCAATTTGTGCAAGTTTCGCGAAACCCAAATGTCAACCAAATATCTTATACGCAAATTGACGCCGCACTTTTAAGTCAATATAAAATAATTATAAATACAACACCGGTTGGCATGTTTCCAAAAATTGCCGAATGTCCGCAAATTGATTATAATTTAATAGACGATAAATTTCTTTTGTACGATTTGGTCTACAACCCCGAAGAAACTCTTTTTCTTACCAAAGGTAAAATACACAAAGCAACAATAAAAAACGGTTTGGAGATGTTATATTTGCAGGCAGAGAAAGCTTGGGAAATATGGAATGAAGTTTGAACGGATAAAACATATTTTACACAATCCTAAGGAGTAGAAATTCAACGCAACATTTTATGAAATTACAAATAATTAAAATTTTAATTCTAATTTTGATTGGTCAATTTATAAACAATCAAGTTTTAGCGCAAAAGCCCAAATTTAACCGTGCGTCGTTCGATACTTCATCGTGCGTTGGAAGAGCAATAACAATAAAACTTTCTACAACCGGCGTACGAAAAATAACTTATAAATGGTATTTGCGCGCAACTGCGCTGGCTAATACAACCAATATCCAAATAACCGACAGTATTTTGTTAATTAAAAAATTAGCATTGACCGATAGTGGTATGTATCATTGCATCGCAACTAACGCAGCTGGACAAACAACAATAAATGTACATATTGCTGTCGATCCAAATCCGGGCGTCAATTTAATAGATGCCTCTACGAGCGACAGAATCAGAATCAATCCGGTAAATGGTACACCACCTTACGATTTTTCGTTCAACGGAGGTCAGTACGAATTTACGAGTTATATAACAAATCCAGTTAGCGGAACAAATACAATTCGTGTGCGCGATGCAAATGGTTGCACATTCGATACAACTTATTTTTATATTACCGCGCCGCCACTCGACATTACAATTCCGGCAGCTTTTACACCAAACGAAGACGGCTTAAACGATACGTGGGACATTATTGGACTTCAAAAACATCCCGAAGCTCATGTTAAGATTTATAACCGATGGAACAGACTTGTGTACGAGTTTAACGGAACAGCAGCACATGGTTGGAATGGCTGGTTAAACGGAATGAGAATGCCAATGGACACATATTGGTACATCATTACGCTTAATCATCCATCGTCGCCACTTAAAGGATATTTTACTTTAATCAGGTAAATAAAATTCTGATAAAAAAATTGTTGCTAAGATTAATACCTTCCTGCAATTTATTAAAAATTTTTCTACAATAAATTTTGTGCAAAATAGTTTTATAATCATTATTTTTACAACTTCTTCTAATTAGACCTTATGGGGTTTTATCAATTGTTTCATTTAATAATTTGATGATCAATGTTAATAAAAAATAAGCTGTTATTATCAATTCTATGCGTCTTTTTATTTCCGGTAGTTTTTTTAACGCCATCAAAAACATTTTCGCAAGTGGCAGTCGGTCAGTGGCGCGATTTTTTACCATATACCAATGGTGCAAAAGTTTGCCTGTCCGACAATAAAGTTTATTGTGCAACCGATGTCAGTCTTTTTTATCTGAACAAAATAGACTATAGTTTGACAAAACTTTCGAAACTCACCGGTTTGTCAGAAATAGGATTTAGTTCGATAAATTATATAGCAGACAAACAAACGTTGATTATCGGCTACTCAAGCGGAAACATCGATTTGATAGCAAACAACAAAATCTACAACATACCCGATATAAAACGCAAACAATTGACCGGCTTAAAAACCATCAACAGCATTACCGAAATAAATGGAAATATTTATTTGTCATGCGCTTTCGGAATTGTAGTTTTGAATATCGACAAAAAAGAAATTGCCGATACCTATTACATAGGAAATTTTGGCGGTATGGTAAATGTAAACCGAATAACAGCCGACAATCAATTTATTTATGCTGCTACCGATCAAGGTATTTTCAAAGCTTCACTAACAAATCAAAACTTATCGGATTATAACAATTGGTCACAGATTACGAACATACAGAATTATAACAAACGATTCAATGCCATTGCCTATTTCAACCAGATGATTTATGCAAATTATTCGAGTGGTACATCAAACGGCGATCAGGTGTATGTACTTAATAATGGTTCGTGGCAAAATTTAAGTTATCCCATCAGTTTTGTGCGCGACATAAAAGTTTCAGGTAACAAAATTATAATTGTCGGCAACACTGTCGAAGTATTCGATCAAAACAACCAACATTACACCGAAAGTCCGGCACAAGGACGCGATGCAGTAATTGATGACGCCGGAACAATGTGGATTGCTGATGCTTGGTCTGGCTTGTTGAAAAAAAATCCAACCGAAAATTTTGTTGCCATCGCACCCAACGGTCCGTCCAATAATTACGTAATGGATATTTCTATTGTAAACGGAAATATGTGGGTTGCACCTGGCGGAAGAGATGCCAGTTGGAGCAATATCTGGAATCCGGGCGCGCTTTACAACTTCAACAATAATACATGGACAAATTACAGTCAATATGGAAGTCCTTTGTTAACCAACACACCCGATATTGTTTGTGTAACAATAAATCCGCAAAACCCAAACGACATTTTTGCAGGTTCGTGGGACGGTGGTGTTATTGAAATTCTCAATAATACTATCAGCAAAGTCTATAATTCGAAAAACAGCTCTTTGCAATCCATTTTTTCAACATCCGAATACACGCGCATCAGCAGCATTACTTTTGACAAGAATAATAATATGTGGGTGGTTAATTCCGGTGTGTCGTCGCCAATTTCAGTGCGCACCAAAGATGGTAAATGGTATCATTTAAATTATGGAAGCTATATTACATCGCCAAATGTTGGTAAACTTATTGTAACACGCAGCGGCGACAAATGGGTGTTTCTGCCAAATGGTTTTGGCTTACTGGCTTTCAACGAAAACGGTACATACACCACGACATCCGACGACAAATTCAAAACATTTAACGTGGTAGATAAAAATGGAACAGCCATTTCGAACAATATTTATTCAATGGCAGAAGACCTCGATGGCAATATCTGGGTTGGGACAGATCAGGGCGTAGTAGTTTATTACAACGAAACCGATGTATTTAATTCAGGTACATTGCCGGCGCAACAAATTATCATTCAATCGCAAGTTGGCGACACAATTCCGAAATATCTTTTACAAACCGAAACAGTTACAGCTATTGCCGTTGATGGCGCTAACCGCAAATGGTTCGGCACTGCTAATGCCGGCGTATTTCTAATGTCAAGCGATGGCACAAAACAATTGCAAAGTTTTAATGTCGATAACAGTCCAATCATTTCAAATAACATAACAAGTATTGCTATTGACCAGCAAAGCGGCGAAGTTTTTTTTGGAACCGACAAAGGAATTGTATCTTATCGCGGAACAGCCACACAAGGTGGCGATTTTTTTAATAATGTTTATGCTTTCCCAAATCCGGTGCGTCCCGGATATAATGGAATTATAACTATCAAAGGTTTAGTAACAAACGTAAACGTAAAAATTACAGACATCATTGGTAATATTGTTTTCGAAACAACGGCATTAGGCGGACAAGCCATTTGGGACGGACATAATTTTAGCGGACAGAAGGTGCATACGGGAGTTTATCTGGTTTTCTGCACCAACGACGACGGATCAAAGACGTATGTTACAAAAATTTTATTTATCAATTAAATTTTTAAAGTCCAGAATATTAAAATTCGATCTGTTTCAAATATTCAGATTCGAATATTTTTGTATATTTGTTTAAATCATTTTTAATTTTCACAATAGCTTATAGATATGACCAGCAACAACAAATACTCTAACCATGTTAGTCTCATTTATTTTGAAAATAGAAAAATATATTACATTGACTATCGTGGTTTCGACACAAATAATAAGCATGAACTTTTCAGCATTGTTGATTATGTTGTTCAAGTTCTTATGCAAGGCGAAAAAAATAAATTGGCTGTTTTTGATTTCAACGATACTTTTGCCGATTCCGAAATATTAAGCAAAATGAAATCAGCAACAGAGCAAGTAAAACCTTACATGGGCAAAATGGCTGTTTTAGGAATTACCGGAATGAAAAGTGTATTGCTTAAAGGTGTTAATTTATTTGCAAAGACAACAATTACACCATTTAATAGTTTAGATGAAGCGAAAAAATTTCTGGTAAGAAAAGAATGATAAACAAAAAACGATTTATTCATTCTTTATTCAATTGTTTTTTCACCAAATCGATATTTATTTCTCTAATCAACGTATTTGTTAATTGGTTAATAAACGAATTTATCAAAGCCAATTCTGTTTGTTCAGGCTTATTATTATCGGCAAATTTTATACCGGATATACCAACGACGTGTTCTGCCGAAATGAGTGGAAAATATTTTAATTCCGAATTGGGCAATGTGCTTGTAAATTTTCCTGCAATCTTTTTGTTTTCGAAAGACCATGAAGCAACAGCAAATTCCTTTTCGCTGTACAGACGTTTATTGCCAAAAGGACGACTGTGAAGATGTTTACCGTTTTTGTCTTTCAAATAAACAACTATTTCCATCCCAAAATATTTTTTAAAAGCATTTTCGGTTTTTGCAACGACATCCTTAATTGAAGATGCGTTGTTCATCAACTCAAGAAAAAAAAATAGTTTCGAAATGTTGTCCTGACTTACTTTCAAAATATGTTGATTCTTACGTATTCTATTTATCAATGTCCCAAGAACCAAACCCATTGTCAGATTTGAGAAAAGTGTAATATAATCGTGCAATTCATGTATTGCTAAAGTGAACAACGGAGGAATAAAAAAATAATCCCAAATCAAAGTACTTAAAAATGCCGACAAAATAACCGGACCTCTGCCTAAAAATAGAGAAATACATGCAACTGCCAACAAAAACAATAAACCGACAGTCTGGTAACCAATTATCTCTTTTACTTGAAAACAAATGATTGAAAATATTGAAATGCCTATAATTGAAATGGCATATTCTTTAACAGACGATGTCGTATTTAAATTCTTTAAAAACCTTTTAGGCTTTGTCAAATCTTTTTCAGAATTTACAACGTAAACATCAATATTTTCGCTTTTTTCAATCAGTCTGTCAACCAGACTTCCTCCTTTTAAAAAATTACGAAACGGATGTTCTTTTGTTTTTCCGATAATTATTTGCGAAACATTGTTGTCTTGTGCAGCGCGCAACAAACCTGACACAACATTAAAGTCAATAATATGAACAATCTTAGCGCCGAGTTCTTTGGCAAGTTCAAGATTATCCGATAATGCTTTTTTGTTTTGTTCCGAAAGTTTTTTGTCCAAATCGATACTTACCGCTATCCATTGCGCACCCAGATTATAAGCCATGCGTCGTGTCCAGCGAATTAGTTTTTCGGAATACGGACTTGGACCGACTGCCACCATCAGTTTTTCTGTGGTTTTCCAAGTTGAGATTATTTTTTTTGCGTGCATGTAATCGAGCATATCCATGTCCACACGCTCGGCTGTCAAACGCAGAGATAGCTCGCGCAACGCATGTAAATTTCCTTTCCTGAAAAAATTGTGAATAGCGTTGGCAGCTTTTTCGGGCAGATAAACTTTTCCTTCGGCAAGACGTTTTAGCAAATCATCGGGCGAAATATCAACCAACTCAATTTCGTCGGCGGTTTCGATAATAGAATCAGGCACGGTTTCAGTTATTTTGACGCCGGTAATTTCCAGAACAGTACCGGCGCGGCTTTCCAAATGTTGAACATTGATGGTGGTGTAAACGTCAATTCCATTTTCAATTATTTCTATTACGTCTTGATAACGTTTCAGATGGCGACTTCCGGGATTGTTTGTATGAGCAAGTTCGTCAACCAAAACAATTTTTGGTTTACGCAACAAAATGGCGTCCAAATCCATTTCTTCAAGTAAAACGTCTTTATAAGAAATTTGTTTTCGCGGAATAATTTCTAAACCATTGAGCAGTTGCATGGTTTCGGCTCTTTTATGCGTTTCGACGTAGCCAATTACAACATCCAAACCATCTTTTTTAGTTTGATGTGCAAATTGCAGCATAGAATAAGTTTTGCCAACACCAGCGCACATTCCGAAAAATATTTTCAATTTTCCTTTGTGTTTTTTCGCTTCGTCTTGCTGAATTTTTTTTAATAATTCATCGGGATTGGGGCGCGATTCGTCATCCATAAATTACATTATTTATTTAAAATTCAGTTAATTTTTCTTGTTCTCTATTTTTTCCAACGAAATCATCAACGAATTTAGCGAAGTTACCAAAGTATGAATTTCCCGAATAATGTTTTTCTCTTCGGCGCTCATATTTTTAATAACTTCTTTTTCTATAATTATCGGTTTTGGTTTTTCGTCCAATTTTTCAATCACAAAATTAAATGTTTCTGATAATTGTACAAATTCATCGTTTGATGAAAAGTCAATTTTAGTTTTGAATTTATTAATGGCTATTTTCTGCATTTCGTCAATCTCATCTTTAATTGGTTGCACAATGTAATTCGGAAAATTGAACAGAAAATAAAATGCCAATATAAAACAAACAGCTACTGCAATTGCAAAATTTTTATAGATGGTTTTAAGCATTTCCTTTCTACCTTCATTTTTTTGTATAATTGCCTGCATATTTAAGTTTGAGACAGAAAATACTTTTGCTTTTATCTCGGTAGCCAAGGGCAGGAAGTTAACAAAATAATAATTGGACTTATCGGTAACTGAATCAATCTTTTGATTAAAAATGATTGATTTATATTTGAAATATTTTTGATTGATTGATTGCGCCAATTCTTTTTCGCCAACTTCGGTAATATTATTTTCTTCGAGTTTCAAATTTTCCTCAAACTTTGCAAAAGCTACGTTCAATAAATTTTTGTCGGAATTATACAATTTATTTATAAACAACGAACTTTCAACTTCATGAATTTCGTCAATTGCCTGAAGCATGTTTTCAGAATACTGCACCGATTTATAATTGTCTTCTATCATCAATTTTGTGCTGGTATCGAGCGCCGAGAAATAAGACATACTTAGAATACCGATAAAAAGAAATTCTGCAAAAAGGAAAAGTATTCCAAGCAAAACTTTTGTTCTAATTTTTAATTTCATGGCTTTAAATATTTATAAACATTAATTTTTATCCAATTCAAGATTTAATAATAAAACGTTTACTCTTTCTTCGCCAAGTATATAAAACTGACGTTTCTCTTTTAGTTTATCAATTATTTGCACGACTTTGTACTGCGCAATATTTCTGGCTTTGGCAATCCGTTGAACTTGCAAATACGCTGCTTTAACGGAGATGTGCGGGTCTAAACCACTTGCCGACGAAAAAATCATTTCGCTTGGAATTATTGATTCATCAGACAATTCATTTTTTACAGCAAAACTATTTGTAATAATTAAAGTTGTATCTTTTAACTTTTTGCTTGTCATTCCAAAATTGCTTCCGCCGGACGGCAAGGGATTATAATCTATTACAGAAGGTCGCGATGAGAAATATTTGTCGCTCGTAAATTTCTGTCCGATAAGCACCGAACCAGCATTTTTTCCGTTGCGTTGAATAAAACTTCCGTTTGCTTTTGCATGAAAAAATATCTGCGCGATACCAGTTATAAAAAACGAATATAAAACGCCGGTTAAAATTGTCATTAATATCAGCATTTTTAACGAAATAAGAATATGATTTTTCATGATTATACGAGATTTAAAAAGTTAATGAGCAAATCGATTATTTTAATTCCCAAAAACGGTGCAACAATTCCTCCAAGACCATAAATTACCAAATTGCGCGACAGAATTGCCGATGAGCTAAGCGGTCTGAATTTTACACCTTTTAATGCAAGCGGAATAAGCGCAACAATGATTAAAGCATTAAATATAATTGAACTTAATATCGCACTTTCCGGACTGTGCAAAAACATAATATTTAATTTTGATAACGGACCGGATGCTCCGCCAAAAGCATATAAGCCTGCAAAAATTGCAGGAATAATGGCGAAATATTTTGCAATGTCGTTAGCAATGCTAAATGTAGTCAAAGCGCCGCGAGTCATTAGCAATTGTTTACCAATTTCTACGATCTCAATTAATTTTGTAGGATTGCTATCTAAGTCAACCATATTACCTGCTTCGCGTGCAGCTTGCGTTCCAGTGTTCATTGCTACGCCAACGTCAGCTTGAGCAAGCGCCGGTGCATCGTTTGTTCCGTCACCAATCATAGCAACCAATCTGCCTTCTGCTTGTTCTGTACGGATTTTTCGCAATTTGTCTTCGGGTTTAGCTTCAGCAATAAAATCGTCAACGCCGGCTTCTGCTGCAATTGCTGATGCCGTCAACGGATTGTCGCCGGTAATCATAACTGTTTTGATTCCAATTTTTCGCAACTGTTCAAAACGTTCTTTGATTCCACCTTTTACAATATCTTTTAATTTTATGACGCCGATTGCATTTCCATTTTCGGCAACCACCAAAGGCGTTGAACCTTCTAATGCAATATTTGTTACAGACGATTCAATGTCTTTTGGGAATTCATTTCCCAACGAAGTTACATATTGTTTAATCGAATCTGCTGCGCCTTTTCGCACTGACATTTCAATTTTATTGTTTATAGAAATATCAATTCCACTCATTCTCGTTTGCGCCGTAAATGGTATGTGTTTAATTTGATATTTCGACAAATCGCGTCCGCGAATATTAAATTTTTCTTTTGCAAGAACAACTATTGAACGACCTTCGGGCGTGTCGTCGGAAAGCGAAGCAAGTTGCGATGTTTCGGCTAATTGATTTTCTGATATTCCTTTTGTCGGATAAAAGTCTGTCGCCATACGATTTCCTAAAGTGATTGTTCCGGTTTTATCGAGTAACAAAACATCAATATCACCGGCGGCTTCAACAGCTTTGCCGCTTTTAGCAATAACGTTGTGGCTGACCAATCTGTCCATTCCGCTTATTCCAATGGCGCTTAATAGACCGCCAATTGTAGTTGGTATCAGACAAACCAATAACGAAACCAAAACGGGTATCGAAAGATTTATGTTGTCGCCCGAAACATTTTTGGCGTACATTGCGTAAGGATATAATGTTACAACAGCCAAAAGAAAAATAATTGTAAGACCAGACAATAAAATTGTCAATGCTATTTCGTTTGGCGTTTTTTTGCGTTTTGCACCTTCGACCAATGCAATCATGCGGTCTAAAAAAGTATTTCCTTGTTCTGACGTTATGCGCACAATAATTTTATCGCTTAAAACTTTTGTGCCTCCAGTAACCGCGCTTCTGTCGCCACCACTTTCGCGGATAACCGGCGCCGATTCGCCGGTAATTGCCGATTCGTCAACCGTCGCAATACCTTCGATAACTTCGCCGTCAGACGGAATTGTATCATTTGTTTCGCAAACTACAATGTCATTTAATTTAAGTTCTGACGAAAGAAGTTTTGATTCTTTACCATTTTCGAGCTTTCTGGCGTACGTGCTGGTTTTTAGTTTGCGCAACGATTCTGCCTGCGCTTTACCGCGACCTTCGGCAATGGCTTCGGCAAAATTGGCAAACAAAACTGTAAACCATAACCATATTGTTATTTGTAAATTGAATCCGCTAAAATTGCCGGCGAATAATTCTTTGAAAAATAAGAAACTTGTAAAAATTGCTCCGACAAAAACTACAAACATTACCGGATTTTTGAGTTGCGTTAGCGGATGCAATTTTTTTAACGAATCCAACAAAGCATTCGAAACAATTTGTTTATCGAATAAACTTGATTTATATTCTGTATTTTTTTTCATCATTTCTAAAATTAAAAAGTTTTACCGGACAGCATTAAAAAGTGTTCTATAATAGAACCGAGCGACAAAGCCGGAAAATGAGTCAAAGCGCCAACTATGAGTATCACGGCAATCAAAAGAAAAATAAACAATCCGGTGTCGGTTCTGAAAGTTCCACTCGATTGAGGTACAATTTTTTTTATAGACAAACTTCCAGCAATTGCAAGTACAGGAACAATAATAGCAAACCGTCCGATAAACATTCCAAGCCCAAGCATAATGTTATAAAAATTTGTATTCGCGTTCAATCCGGCGAATGCGCTACCATTGTTTGCAGCCGCCGAAGTAAATGAATATAATATTTCCGAGAATCCATGCGGTCCCGTATTTAAAATACCTGCCAATCCCGCAGGAACCATAACTGCAATCGCCGTAAAAACAAGAATAACAAAATTGGGAGCTAACATTGCTACAATTGCCATTTTGACTTCGGTCGATTCAATTTTTTTACCGAGAAATTCTGGTGTTCTACCAACCATTAATCCGGCAATAAAAACAGTAAGTATAACAAAAACAAGAATACCATACATACCACAACCAACACCGCCAAAAACAATTTCGCCCAACATCATATTAATAAGTGCAATCATTCCCGATATTGGCATCAAGCTACTGTGCATACAATTTACCGCGCCGCAAGAAGTGTCGGTAGTAATATTTGCAAACAAGGCGCTATTCATTATTCCAAACCTCGTCTCTTTGCCTTCCATTATTCCGGCGTGTTGCAAAACAGGATTATAAGAATATTCGGCAAACAACATAATTGCTAATCCGGCAACGCACATGATAAACATAGCGATAAAAATTGTCCAGCCTTGTTTTACAGAACCAATCATTTTGCCGAAAGTATAAGTTAACGACATCGGAATTAATAACAATGCAAACATTTCGAGAAAATTGGTAAATGGCGTCGGATTTTCGAAAGGATGCGCGCTATTGGCGTTAAAAAAACCTCCGCCATTTGTTCCCAGCATTTTAATTGCAATCTGCGAAGCCGCCGGTCCAACAGCAATGGTTTGTTTAGCACCATCAATTGTGTTAACTGTGGTATAATTGTCAAATGTCTGTACAACACCTTGCGAGACTAAAACGATTGAAAGCACAATACTAATTGGAATAAGAACGTAAACAATCGACCGCGTCAAATCTGTCCAGAAATTACCCAAGTCGGTTGTCGTACGGTTTTTAAGTCCTCTTATCAATGCAAGAATAACTGTAATTCCTGTTGCTGCGCTCAAAAAATTCTGAACCGTTAAACCCAACATCTGAACTGCATAGCTCAACATCGTTTCGCCCGAATAATTCTGCCAATTTGTATTTGTAACAAAACTTGCGGCTGTGTTAAAAGAAAGCGACAATCCGACATTATCTAAATTTTGAGGATTTGCCGGCAACCATTTTTGCACCAACTGAAGTAAAAACAGCAAAAGAAAACCGAAAAAATTGAATATCAGCAATGCAACGGAATAAGTTTTCCAATTCATCTGACTTTCCGGTTTTATTCCGCAAAGTTTATACACTATTTTTTCGAGCCAACTAAAATACCGGATTGGATTCCAATATTTTTTATTTGCTTTTTGATTCGAAAACTCGCCCGTAAAAACACTTGCCATGTATTTTCCGAGCAATGGTGTTAATAAAATAAGAACACCAAAAAATACAATAATTTGTATTACATCAAATGCGTTCATACTATTTTTTTTAAAATTTTTCCGGATTTATCAATGAATAAACAAGGTAAATAAGGAGTAATACTGAAATAACTAAAGATACGATAATCATAAGATTTGATTTAAATTTTGTACAAAGTTAGGTGGGATTTTATAAAGAAATTATAAAGATATTACGTCAAAACGTAAAATTATTATCAGGGGAAAATCTATCGATGCTGTTCAATAAATTTATCTACTTCGTTACAAAACAAAACTTCGTCCTGAAACATAACATCGTGCCCGCTTACCGGCGAAATAACCATTCTGGTGTCGGTCGTGCTGATGCGTTTTAAAATATCGTCGCCCAAACCGCTGGGGCAAATAAAATCGTATTTACCAAAAATCAATAAAACCGGTTTTACAATTTTATAAAGCGATGTTGAAAATTGTGTTTTATACAAATCGTAGTTAAAAGGCGCGTTTGACGAATAAAGATAATTGAACGCTATGGAAGTTACGGGCCAGTCTTGTGGGATAATATATTTTTCAAAAGTATTCAAATAATTGATTTGGTTGACGCTGTCTATGTAAGTTTCGGCGCTGGCTGCGAACGTTCCCATTTGGTTTGATTCGTCGAAACTATAATTACCTGTATGCGCTTTGCAATAATCGACAATTGGTGTCCAATTAGTTACGTTTTTATTTTGTGCAATTTGTTGTTGTCCGATGGCTAAAAGTTTGTCATGCGTCAATGTGTCATTCAAAGGATAATTCTGCGAACCGTCAACAAAAATCCAAGCTTTTACCATTTGCTGATAATCAGCCGTCGTCATAAACGATGAAACTAAAAGTCCGCCAAAACTGTGCCCTAAAATAAAAACTTCGATGTTTTTGCCATAACGATATTTCAAAACCTGAATGACTTTTTTCAAATCTTCGGTCATTTGCGCTAAATTTAAATCGACGCCGTTTGCATTCCCCTGCGAACCGCCAGCATTGCGCTGATCCCAATATACAACTGCGTATTTGTTTTCGATATTTTGTTTGATATAATCGGTGTTGTAAAAATAATCGCCGACGCCCGGACCACCGCCTACAAATATAAGATAAGCGCCGCTTAAATTATTGCCTTCGACGAGCACGCGCATCGATGCACCGGCATTGTCCACATAAAATGTTTCGGAAACATTGGTGCCGATAATTATTTTTTCTTTTTGGCACGCCGCACAAAAAAGAATGGAAATGACAGCAATTATTTGAATCCGTTTCATTTCATTATTGTTTTTGTTTTGACTTTGTGTGAAAGAAAATTTGTGGGTTTATAAATCAATCCGATTTCCATTGCAGGACGTAAATAATACGTGCTGTTGTATGGATACATAGCGAGTAAATTAAATTTATAAAATGCAATAAATGGTTTCGCTTTTGTTTTTGAAAAGTCATAACCAACACCACCGCCAATAGAAACCAAAGCATAATTGTAGCCGGCAAATTTTTCTATCGAAACATTTCCATTGTCATCAACTTTGTAAGTTGTGCCCCCAAGAAATGTACGGCTGTAACCCATTTCAGGCGAAAATTCAATCACCAATCCGGTCGATATTGTTCTGCGCATTGTCCAACCGGCAGTCAGATAAATATTGTCGTGAAAACAAGGATGATGATACCATGATAAACTTGCAGTTACAAAGCGGTCTTTTACAAAAAAAAATTTCTTGTCAGATTTTTTTTGTTTCGAAATAGAAATTATTTTGATTGGAAATTCAAGACCAGCTCTAAGTCCCGGATAAATTAATGAACTGTTATACGAAAAAATCAAATTTGTTGTTCTTCTCGCAACATTTACAGAATCTTTGTTTTGAGAAGAACACAAAATTGAAATCGAAATAAATACGATAGTAAGAAAAAATTTTGAAATGCGCATTTGCAAATAATTTGTTTTTAAACAAACAAATGATTTGCCAAAGCATTTTTTTGTTGATGTTTTTCTTTACTTACATGATTACTTTCTGAATTACTGATTTGTTGAACCAATGCGTTTTCAGTCAATATAACCGAAACTCCAGTTTGATTAAACCAATCTGCCGAAATCAAATTTTCGAAATTAATTCTGCCGATAATATAATTTTGACGCAAAGCTGTGTATTGTTCTGTAATTTCGATAAAAGCCGATTTGTCAATTTCGATGTCGCTGGTAAAACGCACAAAAACTTCGGTTACAAAATTATTAGACAAAGGAAAACCACCGCTCTGCGCAATTTTTTTGTATTCGTATTTGTAATCATACGTCAACGCCGAAATATCAGACAAAACGGCTGAAGCCGTCGGGAATGCGCCGGCGCCTTTGCCGATAAAAAATTGTTTGTCGGCAAAACAACTTTCAATTTGTACGCCGTTGTATTCGTTGTCGATATAATGCAATTGATTATCGCTTTTTATGAACTGCGGAAGTACGAATGCGGCAATACTTTTGTCGTTCAATTTTTTTGCGCGTGCAATTAATTTGATAGTCAATCCTTTTTCGCGGGCATAGCGTGTTTCGAGTTCGCCTATGTGTTGAATACCAAGATTTGTAATTTCTTCAGGATTTACAACCGTTCCGAAACCATGTGCCAACAAGATTGCTAATTTCGAACGCGCATCAAAACCTTCGACATCAAGTTTAGGATTGCTTTCTGCAAAACCCAAATCCTGCGCTTGTTTCAATGCTTGCGCGTAATTCAGTTTGTCTTTAAAAATTTTGGTCAGAATATAATTTGTCGAACCGTTTACAATTCCTTCGATTGAACTGAGCAAATCGTTGTCATAATATTCTTCAAGATTTCGAATAACCGGAATACTGGCACAACTGGCGCCTTCGTACAACAAAGGCACGTCATATTTATGTTGCAAATCGAGCAATTCGGTAAAATGTTCGGCAATCATTTTTTTGTTTGCCGACACAACCGCTTTACCTTGTTTTAACGCAGTCGATACAATTTCGAATGCTGCGTCAGCATCGTCAATCAATTCGACAATTACATTAATATTCGGATTATACAACAACTCGTCTTTGTCGAAAGTGAAATATTCTTTCGGGATTGGTCTCTGTTTCTGTTTATCTTTGACACAAATTTTGATGATTTCGGTTTTCAATCCGGGCGTTTGATTCGACACGTCCCACAAACCTTTACCAACGCAACCAAAACCGAATAAACCAATTTTTATTTTTTTTCGTTCCATAATGTTTTTTTAAAATTTAGACGTTGCCAAGTCCTGCGGACGTTGGCAAGTCAATACAATACTCATAATTCCTAATTCGTAATTCGTAATTGTTCAAGCGCTTGTTTCAAATCTGCTATTAAATCTTCATAATGTTCCAAACCAACTGACAAACGGATTAAACTATCGGCAACACCCGAACTGCGGCGTTTTTCTGCGGGAATGGATTTGTGCGTCATTGCAGCAGGATGACAAACCAAACTTTTTATGCCACCAAGACTTTCTGCTAATTTGAATAATTTGGTTGACGTAACAAATTTGGAAGCCGCTTCTTCTGTGTCAATTTTGAGTGAGAATGAAACCATTCCACCAAAAGCTTTTTGTTGATGTTTTGCAACATCGTGATTTAAATGACGCTCCAGTCCGGGATAATAAACGTCTTTAATTAAATCTGACTTCTCCAAAAAATTTGCAACTTCAAACGCATTGATTGAATGTTGGTAAACTCTCATCGACAAAGTTTCGATTCCGCGAATAACAATCCAACTATCAAACGGACTTAAAATTGCACCCGAAGCATTTTGTATAAATTTAATTTGTTCGCCAAGTTCGGGAGTTTTTGTAATCACTAATCCCGCAATACAATCGCTGTGTCCGCCCAAGTATTTTGTAGCACTATGTATAACGATGTCTGCACCAAGCGCCAATGGATTCTGCAAAATTGGTGTCGCAAAAGTATTGTCAACTGCCAGCAACAAATTATGTTCTTTTGCAATTTTGGCGATGGCAGCAATGTCGCTCACTTTTAAAGTCGGATTGGTTGGACTTTCGAGCCAGATAATTTTTGTAGCCGGTGAAATTGCTTTGCGCACATTTTCGGCATTGGTTGTATCGACAAAAGTGGTCTTAATTCCAAATCGATTATAAACCATTGTAAACAAACGGAAAGCTCCGCCATAAATATCGTCAACTGCAACAATTTCGTCGCCGGCGCTTAAAAGCTTAACAACGGCATCGATTGCCGAAAGTCCACTTGCAAAAGCATAACCATTCGAGCCGCCTTCAAGTTTGGCAGCCATGTCTTCTAAAACTTTGCGGGTTGGATTATTTGTACGGGCATAATCGAAACCTTTGTGAACGCCGGGTGCTTGTTGAACAAAGGTTGATGTTTGATAAATCGGCACTGAGATTGCGCCGGTTAATTCGTCAACAGGAATACTGTGGATGATTTTTGTGATTTCGTTCATAATTTTGATAATTTGATGTTTAACAATTTTTTATTTTGCATCAACTTATCAAAATCGGCTACCGTCGGACGCTTTATCATAAAATAAAAAAGCTCCTCCGGTAAGTCAGAAGAGCTTTTTTGTTTTTAAAAACTAAAAATGCTGTCTAACTTATCTCTCCCGTAAACGGGCAGGAATTGGCACCTTGTTATAACAGGTTGCCAAGGCTTCAAAGGGCCTGTACCCTCAGCCTTTCTTGATAAGCATCTTGCAAAGAACTTGCTGCAAAGTTGAAAAAGATTTTTTAAACTTCAAAATTTTTTTGAAAAATTTTTCTAATTTTTTTATTGATGATTGGTTTTGCTAACCATTTCGAATATGGCAAATTTATTTATCGGTAATTTTTAATTTTTTAAAAATCGCAAAAAAAATAAAATAACAAACCAACGAAACCGGCACAGCAACAATTAACCAAGCCAGAATTCCTTTTAAATATAGCAATCCTAAAACTTTTAAGGCAAGCAAAAAACTTTGGTTGTAAATATTTACAATTTGCTCGATTGTTATATTGCTATGGTTTTGCGAAAAAATACTTTCGCCGGTTTTAATAAACGGAATTATCATTAACAATTGAACGGGCGTCAATAAATAATTTACCAACTGAATGGCAGGATGATTTAGTTTGAACAGATAAGCACAAATAAAACAAAGCGCAGTTGTTGTTCCGAAGACTGGAAATAAACCACAAGCCAAACCAAACGTAACCGACAAAGCAAGCTTTTGCGGACTTAAACCTTGTTTTAAAATTTCGAGAAACGGACGGTATATTTTTTTATCTAAGAATTTCCACATTATTATTTACTTGATAAACTTTCAGGCTATCTAAAAACTTAATTCACCGCAAAGGCGCAAAGACGCGAAGTTTAATTTAACAATCAAAAATTCTTTGCACCTTAGCGTCTTTGCGGTAAAAAATATCATCCGAGATAACGTCAAAGTTAAAATCAGTAGGCAAGATTTGGCTGAATCAGTCTTTCAATTTCCGGGACGTTTACATTTTTGCGACTGCAATAATCGTCAATTTGTACTTGCGTAACTTTTCCGACTGCAAAATATTTTGCCTGCGGATGCGCAAAGTACAAACCACTCACGGCTGCTGTCGGATACATCGCAAAATTTTCAGTCAACGTAATTTTTGCATTTTCTTCGGCGTGTAATAAATCAAATAATGTTCGTTTCTCGGAATGTTCTGGACAAGCCGGATAACCAAATGCCGGACGGATTCCCTGATAAGCTTCGTCGATAATTTCGTGTTCTGACAATTGCTCGTCCGATGCGTATCCCCAAAATTCTTTACGAACGCGCAAGTGCATCAATTCTGCAAACGCTTCTGCCAAACGGTCAGCCAAAGCTTTTATCATAATTGCGTTGTAATCGTCGTTGTCTTTTTGAAATTTTTCCACCCATTTTTCAATTCCGATTCCAGCAGTTACTGCAAAGGCTCCGATATAATCTTTCATTCCAGTTTCTTTCGGCGCAACAAAATCAGACAACGAAAGATAAATATTTTCGCCGGTAGTTTTTAATTTTTGTTGACGCAGGTTATAAAAATTTGTCAAAACTTTATTTCGACTTTCGTCAGTATAAACTTCAATGTCATCAATATTGACCGTGTTTGCAGGAAATAAACCGATCACAGCTTTTGCTGTCAACATTTTTTTGTCGATAATTTCGTCGAGCAAATCATTTGCATCCTTAAATAATTTTCGAGCCTCCTCTCCTTTTTCAGGCGAATCTAAAACTTGCGGATAACGCCCGTTCATGCTCCATGCAACAAAAAAGAAAGTCCAGTCGATATATTTTCTAATTTCGTTTAAATCGTAATTGTCGAAAGTTTTTAAACCCAAAAACGATGGTTTGGTAATTTGTGTTTTTGTCCAGTCGATTTGCAGTTTATTTTTACGCGCATCGGCAAGTGCCAAATATTTTTCAGGTTCTTTAACGCCATATTTTGCGCGAACGTCAACATATTCATTTTTGATGGCTGCAATATAATCAGCTTTGTTGTCTGCCAATAAATTTTTAGCAACGCCAACGCTTTGCGAAGCATCTTTGACATAAACCACAGCGCCACTATAATTGGGTTCTATTTTGACAGCCGTATGAATTTTCGAAGTTGTTGCGCCACCAATGAGCAATGGAATTTTGAAACCAAGTCGTTCCATTTCTGACGCAACGTGCGCCATTTCTTCGAGCGAGGGTGTTATCAAACCACTCAGACCAATTATGTCAACTTTTAAATCAATTGCTGACTGAAGGATTTTATCGGTTGGAACCATCACGCCCAAATCGATAATTTCAAAATTGTTGCATGCCAGAACGACGCCGACAATGTTTTTACCAATGTCGTGTACGTCGCCTTTGACTGTCGCCATTAAAATTTTACCTGCCGACGACGAAACATCGGTACTTTTTTTCTCAGCTTCGATAAACGGCAAAAGTACTGCGACGGCTTTTTTCATTACGCGCGCGCTTTTGACAACTTGCGGTAAAAACATTTTACCGTTGCCAAAAAGTTCTCCAACGATATTCATGCCGTCCATCAACGGACCTTCAATGACTTCGAGCGCACGCGAAAAATTTTGACGCGCCAATTCTACATCGGCTTCTACATAATCAGAAATTCCTTTCACTAACGCATGTGTAAGTCTTTGTTCGACAGGTTCGTTTCGCCATTTCAATAATTCTGCGTCATCTATAACCCCAATTTTTTGTTTCGAGGTTGATGCGTATTCAGTCAATTTTTCTGTTGCGTCTGGTTTACGATTTAAAATGACGTCTTCCACTATTTCCAGCAAATTTTTTGGAATATCATCATAAATAACCAAAGCGCCGGCGTTGACAATGCCCATATCTAAACCTGCTGCAATGGCGTGATAAAGAAAAGCCGAGTGCATTGCTTCGCGCACATAATCGTTACCGCGAAACGAAAAAGATAAATTGCTGATGCCTCCACTCACTTTTGCGTGTGGCAAATTTTGTTTTATCCAACGTGTGGTATTTATAAAATCAACTGCATAATTGTTGTGTTCTTCAATACCGGTTGCAATAGCCAGTACATTCGGATCGAAAATAATATCTTGTGGCGGAAAATGGAGTTCGTTCACCAAAATGTCGTAAGCGCGTTTGCAAACTTCTATGCGACGTTCGAAAGTTGACGCCTGACCTTCTTCGTCGAAAGCCATAACGACAACTGCCGCACCATAGCGTTTAACAGTTTTAGCTCGTTCTTTAAAAACTTCGACGCCTTCTTTTAAGCTAATTGAATTTACAATTGACTTTCCCTGAATACATTTAAGCGCAGCTTCGTTGACTTCCCATTTAGACGAATCAATCATCAGAGGAACTCTCGAAATGTCGGGTTCGGATGCCAGCAAATTGACAAATCTTACCATTTCTTTTTTGGCGTCGAGCATTGCGTCGTCCATACAAATATCCAAAACCTGCGCGCCGTTTTCAACTTGATGTCTTGCAACAAATAATGCTTCTTCGTATTTTTCGCCAATAATCAAACGCGCAAATTTTCTTGAACCTGAAACGTTTGTACGCTCGCCGATATTTACAAAGTTGCTGCCTTTGTAAATTGTCAATGGTTCGAGACCGCTAAGTCGCGTATGAACTTCGGGATGTTGCAAGGGATGAATGTGCGCATGTGCTGCAACATTTGCAATTTGACGAATATGGTCAGGCGTAGTTCCGCAACAACCGCCAACAATATTTACAAAACGGTGATCGAGAAAATCTTTTACCTGGGTTGCCATTTGTTCAGGTGTTTCGTCGTAAGCGCCAAGTTGATTTGGCAAACCTGCATTGGGGTAACAACTGATATAAAAAGGCGCTTTGGTTGACAATTCTTCCAGATAAGGGCGAATGTCTTTTGCACCGAAAGAACAATTTAGTCCAATGCTCAACAGGTCGATGTGCGAAACAGAATTTAGAAAAGCTTCCAAAGTTTGACCGGAAAGTGTGCGTCCGCTTTTATCGACAACAGTTCCCGAAACCATTAACGGCATTTTAATTTTCCGTTTTTCAAGAACTTCTTCAATTGCGAACAAAGCAGCTTTTGCATTGAGTGTATCAAAAATAGTTTCGACCAGCAACAAATCAGCGCCGCCATCAATTAAACCTTCCACCTGCGTTTTGTAAGCGTCTTTCATTTCGTCAAAAGAAACGGCTCTGAAGCCCGGATCGTTTACGTCGGGCGACATGGATGTTGTTTTGTTGGTTGGTCCCATTACTCCGGCTACAAAACGTGGCTTCTGCGGATTGGCGTCAGTATATTTTTTTGCAGCTTCGCTTGCAAGTTTAGCCGATTCGAAATTCATTTCGTAAACAACTTCCTGCAAGTCATAGTCAGCCATCGAAATTGAAGTTGCATTGAAAGTATTGGTTTCGATAATGTCGGCGCCGGCGTCGAGATATTGTTCGTGAATCTGACGGATAATTTGCGGTTGAGTGATGCTTAACAAATCATTGCAACCTTTCAAATCGCGGTGAAAGTTTTTAAACCTTTCAGCGCGAAAATCAGCTTCGGTTAATTTGAATCGCTGAATCATAGTGCCCATTGCGCCATCGATAACGAGGACACGTTTTTCAAGTTCTTTGCGAATATTTTTTGAGTTACTCATTTATTTTTACTTATAACAAAATACTAAAATATATCATTTTTAAAATTACAATATCAGATAAATTTACAATTATGTTTATTCCATAAATTTAATATTTATATCAGAAATATATTTAAAATGTTTATCTTTTGTTGCTAATGTTAAGTCGTAGCTTTTACAAATAGCGGCAATCCAAATATCATTTTCAGGAATTGGATGTCCTGCTTCTTTAAGGGTTTTTCTTATTTTGGCGTATTCCATTGCTATACCTGAAGTAGTATTTAAAATTTGACAATCGTCTATAAATTCTTCATAAAGAGAAATATTTTTTTGACTTTTCGATGAATTAATCGCTCCAAAAAATAATTCTCCACAAACTGTAATTGGCAAATAAATTGGGAAATGTTTAAAACAGATTTCAGCAATTTCGCTTTTCCCATTCAATATGTCAATAGCTATATTTGTGTCTAATGCCAGTCCTTTCATTTTCACCATTCTCCTTCGATTTTATCAAATTCATTTGAAATACAACTTCTTAATTCCTGTGCTTCGTCGTCGGATATTTTTCCAAAATATTTTTTGAATGGATGATTATCAAAATTATATACTTCAATTTTTTTATCTTTTATAACAAGCATCTTATGGAGTTGCTCGGTAAAATTATAAACTTGATAAACTAATTGAGGGCTTAGCTTTTGTATATCTAATATTAATTGATCTTGTATTTTCATATTATATTCTTTAAAACCAATATAGCAATTTTTAATATTTATCTGTCCGGAATTTTAAAGTCTTTTTTGTGATATTTCCCAATTTATCAGTCGCTTCGATTAAAATCCGGTACGTTTTATTTTTCTCAAAATTAGCAATTTTATCTGAATAAAACGTTTGTTTGCTCTCGTTTATGTTATACGAAATTTTGTCGCCGCCAACTGCATAATCTGTGGCTGCCAGAAATATACTTAGGTATGAAGGATAAATGTCAAGCGAATCAGTGTGATGCGATGGCGGAATATTGTAATGAATATAAATTTCCGGTCCCTGATTGTCAACCACAAATTCGTAAGGTTTAACATTCCTGTTGTTTACGTTGTCGTAACTGATTTCGTTTACTTTATGGCGACCTTCTTTTTCAACAGAAAATGGTTTTGTGTATGGATTTTCTGTTGTTTCGTTGTCAACCGAGTAAGTAATTTTTTGTAAACCCGATTCGTCGTCTTGCGCACTGAGAACAATTTTAGTTTTGGCGTTGATATACATAGAATCGCCTTTTAAAAAATTGGGACCATCATATTTATAGTTCATCGACGGACCGGTTAAGTCAACATAAACTAAACCGACGTTGTGTCTGTATTCCTCGTATTTCTTTTTTCCGGCGCCTTCGTTACCTACATTGTCGAGTGCAAAATATTTGATGGTGTGCCAACCCGAAGTTCCGGGCAAGTAAAACGGATCTTGGTATGTCTGATATTCGCCACCATCGACTGTATAAAGTACTTGCTTCACTCCGGCTTTGTTGTCAACAGCTGTCAATTTTAGCTTTGTGCGTCCAGAAAAATAAACTTTGTCGTTTACAATAAATCGGTCGCCCAAAACATCGGCAGACATAATTGGTGCTGATTTATCAAAATAGAAATTGAAAACTGTTTCCTTTTCGACATTTCCAACGTTGTCAACAGAATGAAATGTAAGCGTGTGGTCGCCATCGTCAAGATAGGCAAATGGAATATCGTTATTGTTGTATAATTTATCTTTTTCGTCGTCGAAATGATAATATGTTTTTGCGACGCCCGAAATGCTGTCGGAATGTGTTAGATAAATTTTGGTTGACGTTGAAATAATTTTATTTTTGGCAAGACCGACAATGTTGTAGTAAGTTTTTGGTGGAGTGTTGTCAACAACAAATTCATAAATTTTCGGTTCCTCGACATTGCCAACATTATCGACGGTGTAAGTTGCCAACGTATAAGTTCCTTCTTTATCTAGTTTTATGTCCGATTTATATTCTTTGTAATTTTCTTTATTAATTGAATAATAGGTTTGTTTGACGCCAGACATTTCGTCGGTTGCAGAAATTTTGACGATCAAACCTGGTCCGTAGAAAATTTTATCTTTCTCGAAACTTTTAGCGTCGTTGAATTCAGTTGATGTTTTTGGAGCAATGCCGTCCGCATAAATCTCGAAATTTTCAGGTCGCTGCAAATTGACGTCAAAGTGATGCAAATTATGCTTGCCGTGTCCGTCGAGATAAATTGGTTTTGGAGTAAGCTTTTCGGTTGGCTTACCGGCTTGGTTTAATTGCGTAGGTTTGTCTGTTGGCGAATTGCTTACATAAACATAAACCGGAAGTCCGGCTTGCATGTAAAACCGTCCAAGCGAATCGATGTATTGTCCTTTTAAATGTTGCCTTTGTTGCTGCGCTTGTGCAACAGTAATAATTAAAATAATTATAAAAATGGTTGACGTAATTTTTTTCATAATTTCTGATTTTTTATGTCAAGTTAATTTTTGTACCAATAACTAAAATGTCGTCAATTTGACGATTGCCATTGCACCAATTGGCAAGCGCTTTGTCTAATTCTTGCTGCTGTTCGCTAAATGGTTTCTGATGGTTTTCTAATAACATTTCTTTTAAACGTGCCAGCATAAATTTGCGATCGTTCGGACCGCCGAATTGATCTTCGAAGCCGTCTGAGAAAACGTATAACCAAGTTGGCTTGTCCAACGAAATTATGGTTGGTGTAAAGCATCGAGGTAAAAATTTCTGCGAATATATCCCGCCTATTCCAAATTTATCGCCACGAATAACATTCATTTGATTGTCCTGAATATAAACTAAAGGATTTCTTGCTCCGGAAAATTCGAGCGTTTTTTCTTCTTTGTCAATGGCATATATTGTCATCTCCATGCCTTCCTGATTTTTGTTGTTTTCCTGATGCAATGCTGCTACAACTTCGCAATGCAATTCGTTTAAAATTTGATCCGTGCGAAGTGTATCATCAACAATTATATGATTAAGTAAATCGCTCGCTAAAATTGACATAAACGCGCCGGGTATTCCATGTCCGGTGCAATCGACGGCAGCAACGTAAATTTTGTTTTTGAATCTGCGAAACCAATAAAAATCGCCGCTTAAAATATCGCGCGGTTTAAAAAATATGAATGATTCATCAAATAACCGTTGAAATGATTCTTGATGTGGCAACAGTGCTTTTTGGATATTGAGTGCATAATTGATGCCACTGTCTATTTCGTCTTTTTTGTATTTTAACTCAATTAAAGTCGATTCGAGTTCCGATTTTTGTTTGAGAATTTTTATGCGTTGCTCAGAAATTTCGGTATTTTGTTTATTAAGCAATCTGTTTTTCTGCGAAATCAATCTGAAATTGCGATAAAGAAAAAGGGAAAACAGCGCGCCAAGTATGCAAATGACTATAAAAAAATTGCGCACTAAAGTCTGTTGTTTCAAATTTTCCTGACTTTGATTGAGTGTCAATTGTTTTATTTTAGCTTCGCGGTTTAACAGTTCGATGGTCAATTCTTTTTTCGAATATTTTTTTATCAGTTTCTGGAACGACGAATCTATTTCGCCAATAGTTTTGTCTTTTTCTTCGAGTTCTTTTTCCTTTGTAATAATTTCGAGTTGTTTGTTGCGGTTTTCGAGTTCGACTACCTGTTCTCTTAATTTGGTTTCTTCTACAATTTTGCGTTGTTCGTTGCGCGATTCTTTTTCTACCAACTCGTGAAATGTTCTGTAAAGATTAAAATAATAAATTGTCTTTTCGTTGTTGCCGGCTTTTTCATAGGTTTCAGATAACATTCCGTAACACAAACGCATTTGTTGAGCGTCATTCATCTCGCGGGCAAGGTCGAGCGCTTCTTCCAAATCGACTGCCGATTCGTTATAACGTTTAAGATTATTTAAAACCACCGAAATATTAATCAAGCCCGAAATGATACTTATTTTTTCTTTTTCTTTTCGGCGGTACTCGAGTGTGGCTTTAAAATAGTCAACTGCGTTTTCGTATTGTTTCATGTCGGCATAAATCATTCCGATATTATTTTTAATCATCGCGATGCCGCTTTCGTTTCCAACGTCGGTATTTAGTTTTATAGACTTTTGATAATAATTGAGCGCCGGTTGGT
>Ga0265327_10000725_pt1 | contig 51662 bp, 50 predicted proteins | sample 41621metaG_FD_202089 | JGI IMG/M metagenome (GOLD analysis project Ga0265327, IMG submission 202089) | Rhizosphere microbial communities from Carex aquatilis grown in University of Washington, Seatle, WA, United States - 4-16-21 metaG | ecosystem: Host-associated > Plants > Roots > Rhizosphere... | reverse complement strand
CCCGCCGCCTCGACCACGGCACCGTCCGGACGTCCCGACGGGCGCGACGGGTCGCGGCCCGGGCCGCCCGCCGGGCGGACGCCACCGGTCGCCACCTGGCCGACGTGCTGCCCGCCACCGGGCAGCAGGTGGCCGACACCCTGACCGGGGCCGGCCAGCGGGCCGCCGACTCGCTGGGCCAGGCCGCCCGGGCCGGGACGGAGGCGGTGGCTCCCTACCTGGCCGCCGGCACCGACCGAGCGGGCGAGCTGGTCGAGCGCGTGCAGGAGCTCGTCGACCGCTGACCGCGCCGGGCCTGGCTCGGACCCGGCCCGTCGCAGGCGCCCGTACGATGGGCGGGCCGCTGCACATCCCGACCACGTGAGGGCGCCGATGGCCCGAGAGCTCCAGCCGGTCGACCCGGCCACCATCCCCCAGCTGCAGGGCCGGTTCGAGCCGGTCCACACCGAGATCGAGGCCGCCGACCTCGAGATCGAGGGGACCCTTCCGGCCGAGCTCACGGGGGCCTACCTGCGGAACGGGCCGAATCCCAGGTTCACGCCGCTCGGGAGCTACACGTACCCGCTCGAGGGTGACGGCATGGTGCACGGGCTGTGGCTCGAGGGTGGGCGGGCCCGCTATGCCAACCGCTGGGTCCGGACCCGGGGCATGGCCGCCGAGGAGCGCGCCGGCCGGGCCCTCTACGGCGGACTCATGACACCGGCCTTCGTCGATCCCGCGCTCCTCGGCCCCGATCCGGATCCCGGGTGGCCGTTCCGGCTGGATCCGTTCGTCAACGTCGTGTCCCACGCCGGCCGGTACCTGGCGCTCGAGGAGGGGACGCCGCCGTACGAGATCACGGCCGACCTGGCGACCGTCGGGCTGTTCGACTTCGCCGGCGGGCTGCCGGCCGGGATGTGCGCGCACCCGAAGGTCGACCCGGTCACGGGCGAGATGATCGTCTTCCGCTACGACGTCGAGGCCCCGTTCCTGACCTGGGCGGTGATCGGCCCCGACGGCACCGTCAGCCGGCCCGCCACCACGGTGGAAGGCGTCGACGCCGGCTTCATGGTGCACGACTTCGCCATCACCGAGCACTTCCTGGTACTCGTCATCGGACCGGCCGTGCTCGACCTGGACGCCATGGCCCGGGGCGGCGGGGTGCTCCGGTGGGAGCCGGAGCTGGGCACCCGGATCGCGGTGGTGCCCCGGGACGGCAGCGGCGGGCCACGGTGGATCCACACCGACGCCTTCTGGGCCTGGCACTTCGCCAACGCCTTCGAGGTGTCGGCCGGCGGGGACGGGGCACCCGCGGACGCCCGCGTGGTGCTCGACTTCCCGTGGTGGAGCACGCTGGGCATGGGGCAGGCCGGCGCCGAGCCGATGCGGGGCGCCCTCACCCGGGCCACGCTCGACCCCGCCGGAGGGTCGGTGGTCCTGGAGCACCTGGACGACTCGCCGACGGAGTTCCCCCGCATCGACGACCGGCTGACCGGACGGGCCCACCGGTACCTCACGGTGGCCGGGGTCTCGGGCCGGCACCCCCTCGTACGCGGCGAGCACGACCGCCTGATCCGCTACGACATGGCGACCGGTTCGTCCCAGGGCTGGGACTGCGACGCGGTCATCGGCGAGGTGTGCTTCGTCCCCCGCCCGGGTGGCACCGAGGAGCTCGACGGCTGGTACGTGACCTTCGCCACGGTCTTCGACGACCGGCGGTCCGCACGAGCGCTCGTCTGGGACGCGTCCGACTTCCCGGGGGCGCCCGTCGCCACGGTCACCCTCCCGCAGCGGGTGCCGAACGGGCTGCACGGCAACTGGTTCCCGGCCGACGGGGGCTGAGGGGTCCCGGCACCCCGTGCGGTTTCGGAGTCCAATCCGTGGGCACCATTGCCGTATGCGTCCGTTCCACCGATCCATCCGCACGCGAGCCGGCCGCCGCCTGGCCACGGCCGGGCTGGCCGCCACCGCGCTGACACTGGCCGCCTGCGGCAGCTCGCAGGCCGCCTCGACCACGACGTCCACGGCCGAGCAGCGTCCGGCGGCGTCCGCCTCGCCCACCGTCACACTCGACGCCTCCCAGTCGGCGGGGTCGTCGGTCAAGGTGGACCGGGTCGACCTGCCCCGCAAGGCGACCGGAAGCGCCGGCGGCGTGGTCGCCATCTGCGCAGACGTCAACGGCGCGCCCGGCACCTGCGACGGCTACGCGACGGTGCCGAACGGCATCTCGCTGGACGTGATGATCCACACCCCGACGCCGCTGGTGGCCGGCCCGTACATCGTGGGCGTCTACTACGCCCAGGGGCTACCGAGCGGCGACCAGCACCCGGCAGCCTTCCAGAAGGTCCAGCTGGGCTGACCGGGTCTCAGCGGGGTCGGACGAGCCCTTCGAAGAGATCACCGTGGCGCGCCACCCGGTCGAGTACCTCCGTCGCCTTGAACGACAGCAGGCCGGGATCGCCCGAATCGGCGCAGGCCGCCACCTCGTCCCAGGTGACCGGTGTGGAGACGCGGGGCTCCGGGACGGCGCGCAGCGAGTAGGCCGCCACCGTCGTCTTGGCCGGGTTGTTCTGGCTCCAGTCGATCAGCACCCGGCCCTCCCGGAGCGACTTGCGCATGTTGGACACGACCGCCCCGGGTCGTTCGGTCGCCAGCGCCTCGGCCAGGTCGTGGGCGACCGAGCGCGACCGGTCCCAGGTCCAGCGAGCCGGCAGTGGAGCGTAGACCTGGAGCCCCTTGGACCCGCTGGTCTTGGCCACGGCCTCCTCGCCACGTGGGCCGAGGTGCTCGACCACCGCCTGCGCCACGCGGCAGCACTCCACCACGGTGGTGCCCGGGCCGGGGTCGAGGTCGAACACCGCGTAGTCCGGCGGCGCCGGGAGCGACCGGCGCCGGCCGACCCGCCACAGCGGCACGTGCAGCTCGATGGCGGCCAGGTTGGCCGCCCACACCAGGGACGGCAGGTCGCCGAGCAGCGCGTACTCGACGCCGCCGTCGTCGGAGGGGACGTCCACCCGGCGCACCCAGTCGGGCGCGTGGGCAGGCAGGTGCTTGCCGTAGAAGGACTGGCCGTCGACGCCGTCCGGGAACCGCCGCATGGTGAGTGGCCGGTCCCGGAGGTGGGGCAGCAGCACCGGGGCGATCCGGGCGTAGTAGTCGATCACCGCGCCCTTGGTGAACCCGGTCCGCGGGTACAGCACCTTGTCGAGGTTGGAGAGGCTCAGCTCCCGGCCCTCGACGTCCACCCGGGTCCGCTGGTCAGGGCTCACGGACCACCTCGTCCGCCCGCTTGTCGGGGCGGAGCCCCCGCCACACCGGGTGCCGGAGCAGGTCGTCCCCCGTCCACTCGCGGAACCGCACCTCGCCCACGAGGGTCGGGCGGATCCAGGTGGCGGTGCGGGCGACGGCGGCGGGCACCTCGGGGCCGAACGGTGGGGTGGACCGTTCGAGCGGCCGCATGGCCGCCAGGAGGGCCTCCCGGCCGGCATCGTCGAATCCGGTGCCGACCTTGCCCGCGAAGCGGAGTCCCGCCCCGCCGCCGGTCGGGATCCCGACGACCAGTGCCCCGAACGTGCCCCGTCGCGCTCCGTTCCCCGTCGTCCAACCGCCCACCACGACCTCCTGGGTGCGCTCCAGCTTGGTCTTGACCCAGTCGGGACTTCGCCGACCGGGACGGTAGACGCTGCGACGCCGCTTGGCCACGACCCCCTCCATGCCCATCCGGGTGGCCGTCGCCAGGACCTCGGTTCCGACCTGGCCCCGGAACGAAGGGGTGACACCCCACGAGGGGCCGCCGGGGAGGACCTCGTCCAGCAGGCGGCGCCGGTCGTCGTAGGGGTCTCCGAGGAGGTCGCGCCCGTCCAGGTGGAGCAGGTCGAAGGCGACGAACGATACCGGGTCGCGGTCACGGGCGGCGGCGGTGGGGGCGGCTGCCTGATTGCGGCGCTGGATGCCGGCGAAGGACGGGACGCCGTCCCCGTCCAGCACGACCAGCTCACCGTCGAGCACGGCCGACACCGGCCCCAACGCCTCGGCCATCGATGTCAGCTCCGGGAACGCCGGTGTGAGGTCATGGCCGTTGCGGCTGGTGGCCGACGGGACGCCGTCCGCCACCACCACCACGGCCCGGAACCCGTCCCACTTGAATTCGTACGCCCACTCGTCCTCGTTCCCTTCGGGGAGCGGGCCCGCCGTGGCCAGCATCGGGGCCACGGGCTCCGGACGGCCCGGACCACTGCTGGTGCGGGCCGAGGACGTCATCCGGTCCTCCGGCTGGACGGAGACTCAGTCGGAGTCGGCCGCCGCTGCGGTGCGTCGGCGGCGCCGACGCGGTCGGGTCGGCACCACCGCGTGGACGGCGCAGTGCTCCGACGGGTTGTAGATCGAGAGCAGCGTCTCGCATCCGTCCTCCGTGCACACCCGACCGGTCCGGTGCACCCGGGGCAGCCGGGTTCCCGAGCCGGCGCCGACCATCGTGCCCGCCACGAGACGGTGGTTGCTTCCGAGATCTTCCATGCCGAGGGCGTACCCGCGACCCGCAGGCGCGAAACCAGCGCACCCGCCGGCCGGCGTCGCCGGCCATCGATCCGGCCGGCGTGGGCATGACGGCCGGATGGAGGTCGGTGCGGTGTGATAGCGCCGGGTCCGGGACGTGCGGACATGAGGAGGATCTACCACGACGCCGACGTCACGTGCCCGATCCCCGGGTCACCCACCGTGAGGGACGGGGTGCGGTTCCGGTCGCTGTGGGATGCTGCAGACTCGGCCGTCCACCTACGTCTGGGCGTGGCCGGGCAGCCCGGGCACCGCAAGGAGAACCGCCGGGCACCGCAAGGAAAGAGGAGCAGCCTGTGAGTCACCGCCGATCCGTCGTCGTCGTCGCAACGCTCGGCCTGCTGGCCGGGCTCGGGCTGCCGGCGGCCACCGTGGCCACCGATGCCGCCGCCGCCCCGGCCGCTGCCGTGGCCCTGTCCGGCTCCCGCTCGCCCGCCGCCGCCCGCACGCCACGGGTGGGTGCCGTGCCCGCCTCGAGCCAGGTCGACTTCGACCTCGTGCTCACCCCCCGGGCGCCGGCGGCGGCCCGCAACTTCGCCAAGGCCGTCTCCACCCCCGGCAACGCCTCGTACCACCAGTACCTGACCGCCGCCCAGTGGGAGGCCAGGTACTCGCCCACCGCCGCCCAGGTGGCCAGCGTCACGGGCTGGCTGGGTCAGGAGGGCCTCCAGGTGGACTCGGTGTCCGCCGACCGGATGGACGTGGCCGCGTCCGGTCCGGCCTCCAAGGTGGAGCAGGCGTTCGGCACCTCACTGTCGCTCCACGACGTCGACGGACGCTCCCTCCGCCTGGCCGACACCGACCTGACCGTGCCGGCCGACCTGGCCGGCGTGGTGGCCGGCGCCTCCGGCGTCAGCCAGACCGTCGCCACCCCCGACCTCACGACCGACGCGCCGTCGACGGCCGCCGGGACGGACGCGACGCAGCCCCCGGGGTACCGGACGCCGCAGCCGTGCAGCAGCTACTACGGGCAGACGACCGACAGCCTCCAGCCGCCCTACGGCAACGGCTACCCGTACCCGGCGCCCTACGCCGTGTGCGGCTACACGCCGCCCCAGCTGCGGTCGGCCTACGACCTGCCCGACAAGAAGGCGGGCGGCGCCGACGGGACGGGCGAGACGGTGGCGGTCATCGACTCGTACGTGTCGCCCACCCTGGCCTCCGACGCCGCCCAGTACGCGTCGGTCGAAGACCCGGGCCACGGGTATGCAGCCGGCCAGTTCAGCGAGCTGCTGCCGAAGAAGTTCGACCAGCGGAAGCTGTGCCAGGCCACCGGCTGGTACGGCGAGCAGACGCTCGACGTCGAGTCGGTGCACGCCACCGCACCCGGGGCGAAGATCCTCTACGTGGGCGCCTCGGACTGCCTGGACTCGCTGTTCACCAGCCTGCAGACCGTCATCGACGGTGGCCTGGCCAACGTGGTGACCGACTCCTGGGGTGACGACGGAGGCGACCTGCTCGACGACGTGGCCACCCGGACCTCGGTGGACGACATGCTCCAGATGGCGGCCGGCACCGGCATCAGCGTGCTGTTCTCCAGCGGCGACAACGGCGACGAGTTCACCACCCTGGGCTTCACCAGCCCCGACTACCCCGCCTCGAGCCCCTGGGTCACGGCGGTGGGCGGCACCTCCCTCGAGATCGGGGCGAACGGCACCCGGACTTCGGAGACGGGCTGGTCGACGGACCGCAGCCTGCTCTGCGCCAAGCAGACGATCGGCACCCCCGGCTGCACCACCTCCGACCTCAACACCTGGCTCCCCCCGTCGGCGGACGGGGGCTCGGGGGGCGGCACCAGCTACAACTACACCCAGCCGGCGTACCAGGCGGGCATCGTGCCGACCAGCCTCGCCACGCGCAATTCCGCCCTGACCGGCCCGGTGCCGTACCGGGTGGTGCCCGACATCTCGATGGACGCCGACCCCGGCACCGGATTCCTCGTGGGGGAGACGCAGCGGTTCCCCGACGGGACGTACTACGACACGTACCGGATCGGCGGCACCAGCGTGGCCTCGCCGCTCTTCGCCGGGGTGGTGGCCGCGGCCGACCAGCAGGCGGGCACGCCGCTCGGCCTGGTGAACCCGGCGATCTACGCGCTGCACTCGTCGGCGGCCGTGTACGACACGGTGCCCTCGGCTCCCCAGGACCAGGCCCGGGTGGACTACGCCAACTCGATCACGTCGAAGAAGGGCTACGTGTACAGCACCCGCCTCATCGATTTCCAGGGGCCCGAGACCTACTGCGACGGCACCGGCAACTGCGCCACCCGCAACGTCGACCTGTCGGTGCTGCCGGGCTACGACGACATGACCGGGCTCGGCGCGCCGTCCACCGGTTTCACCGCTGCCCTGGCCAAGACCTGAGGCCCGGGCGCGGCGGAGGGCGCTCTGCTTGACTGGCCCCCATGGCTGACACCTACCGACGGATCCTCCTGGCCTCCCGCCCGCAGGGGCTGGTGGACGACTCGACGCTGACCGTCGACGACAGCGCCGAGGTGCCCGAGCCGGGCGAGGGCCAGGCCCTGGTGGCCGTGCGCCACCTGTCCATCGACCCGACCATCCGCACCTGGATGGACGACGCCCCCGGCTACCTGCCGCCCATCGCCCTCGGCGACGTGGTGCGCAGCGGTGGCCTGGGCGAGGTGGTGGCCAGTCGCACCGACGCCCTGGCTGTGGGCGACACCGTCTTCGGCATGCTGGGCTGGCAGGAGTACGCGCTGGTCGAGGGGGCGGACACGACGCTGGCCGTCGTCCCACCCGGCCTCGAGCCTGCCGTCGTGCTCGGCGTGCTGGGGGTGACGGGCATGACCGCCTACTTCGGGATCCACGACATCGGGCGGGTGGCGGAGGGCGACACGGTGGTCGTGTCCGGGGCGGCCGGGGCCACCGGCTCCGTGGCCGGCCAGCTGGCCCGCATCGCCGGCGCCGCCACCGTGGTCGGCATCGCCGGAAGCGCCGACAAGTGCGCCTGGCTGGTCGACGAGCTCGGCTTCGACCATGCCATCGACTACCGGGAGGAGGACGTGGCCGCCCGACTGCGGGCCACCTGTCCCGGGGGCATCGACGTCTACTTCGACAACGTGGGCGGCGAGATCCTCGACGCGGCCCTGGCCAACCTGGCCATGCGCGGCCGCGTGGTCCTGTGCGGCGCCATCTCCCAGTACAACGAGGACCACCCCGCCGGCCCGCGCAACTACCTCCAGCTGATCGTGAAGCGGGCCCGCATGGAGGGCTTCCTGATCCTCGACTACCTGGACCGCTTCCCCGAGGCCCAGCTGGAGATGGCCGGGTGGGTCATGGAGGGCCGGATCCACCACCGCGAGCACGTCGTGGAAGGCCTGGAGCGGGCCGGCGAGGCGCTCAACCTCCTCTTCAGCGGCGGCAACACCGGCAAGGTGGTCGTGGCCGTCTGACGGGCCCGGAAGCCCTCCGGACGGCCACCCAGCGGCCGCCCGACGCTCCCTGGCGACAACCCCCCTGCTCACAGGGGTATGGCCTTGCGCACTTGTGTTTTACGCCATGCTGGTGGGGCGGTGAGCCGATCTTCGACTGACCAACTGGCATCGGGCAGGTTGCCGTCCGGGAAAGCCTTGCTAGCGATGGTCGCCGCCACGCTCGTGGTCGCCGCGTCCCTGGCCGTCGTCGTCGTACCCCGATTCGACGGTACCGCCGCCCCGCAGATCGCCGGGAGTCCGGCCGCGCCCACCGCCGCCGAGGTCAGCCCGATCTGCACCACCACCACGCCGGGCAAGGTGCTCGGGCCGTCGTCGGGCGCCCTGCCGAGCACCCCGGTGTCCACGGTGGTCACCCCGTCGGGCGGCGTCACCAACTTCGCGGCCACGTCGTCGGCGCTGTACGTCAACACCGGCTCGCAGCTGGTGACGTACTCGCTCTCGGGTGCGCAGCAGAGCGCCTTCGCCCTGCCTTCGCTGTTCACCAAGAGCTACGCCGCCACCCCGGTCATCGACCCGTCGGGCAACATCTACCTGTCGTCCTACTACGGCCAGAAGGTGGACAAGTTCTCGCCGTCGGGGGCGCTCCTGTGGTCGGTCGACCCGAGCAACGGCAACCCGACGGCCATCTTCTCGGTCGGGACGGGCGCCAACTTCCAGCTGATGGTGAGCCTGGTCCAGAACACCTCCTCCAGCGAGATCCTCAACCTGTCGACCGGAGCGGAGACGGGCACCTTCCCGCTGGTGGACAACGGGTATGTGACCCAGGAGGCGAACGGCAACCTGCTGTACTCGGCCAACGGGTACGTCGAGACGGTCAGCCCGGCGGGCAAGGTGCTCGCCACCTTCGGCGCCTCCCACATCGAGGGGAACGACGTCCACACGGGGTCGGGCCAGCAGTTCTACTACCCGGCCCAGGCCGTCCAGGGGTCCGACGGCACCGTCTACACCGCCGACCCGCTCTACACGGTGGAGGCGACCTCGCCTGCCGGTCTGCTGGAGGGCTCGACCAACCTCGGTGGCCACCTCCGCATGGGTGGGTGGAACTTCGCCCTCGTCGGCAGCACCTTCTACTTCCAGTCCGGCGCACCGTTCGACAACGGGGCCGACGCCATCTCGTCGTTCACCCTCGGCACGCTGAACCAGTTCCTCGGTGCCACCCAGGCGCCCTCCAACAAGCTGGGCTGGGGGGCCGGTCTGGCCACCACGGCCACCGGCAACTACTTCGCCCCCGGCGCCAAGCCGTCGGTCTACGCCGACTTCGACCCGTGGTGGACCTCGGCCGCCGGCCACCTCGAGCTGTCGTACTCGGTCGAGAACGCGGCCTCGTTGACGGCGGAGACCGTGCCGGCTCCCAAGGTGGTGGCCCTACCCACCACGGCCGCGGCGCTGGCCGACGTGGCGCTGACGCTGCCGTCGGGCGACACCGCCCCCGGCCCGTACGAGGTACAGGCCACCCTGCTCGACACCTCGACCAGCCCGCCCACCACCGTCGGCACCACCTGCATGCCGTACACGGTGGGGGCGACGGGCGACGGCCTGAACTTCGCCACCCTGCCGGCCGGCGTCGGCTCGGGCGGCCCGGCCGACCCACGCGGGGTGGCCCTCACCTCGCAGCTCGGGCTGACCGGCCTGCGTAGCCTCACCACCATCTCGTGGAGCTCGGTGCTGCCGAACTGCAACGCCTCGGCCCCGACGGCCGCCACCTGTGGCGCCTCGGCCATGACATTCGCCTCCTCGAGCACGGATCCGTACAAGGCGGCGTACCTGGCCAACCAGGACCACGTGGCCTACTGGATCCAGATGAGCGCGGGCGACGCGGTGTCGACGGCGCTGGTCAACGCCGGGTACTGGAAGGCGGACGTGGCCGCCGTGGTCGCCCACTACGCCACCGTGCCGTCGGGCTGCGGCTCCTGCGCCCCCGTCACCACGTGGGAGCCCTGGAACGAGCCGAACAACAACGGCTGGGGCAACGGCGGCACCTACGCCACCTCGGTACTCGAGCCCTTCTACCAGGCCGTGAAGTCGGTGGAGCCGGGCTCCGGCTCGACGGTGCTGGGCGGCTCCAGCCTGGAGCCCGTCACCTGGTGGTGGCAGCAGCTCATCAACGCCGGCGGCCTGGCCTGGATGGACGTGGCCGCCATCCACCCCTACACCGGCTCGGACGACTCCTACCAGGAGGACGGCATGGCCACCCAGGTGCGCCAGCTGCAGGCCCTGCTCGGGTCGAAGCCCCTGTGGTTCTCCGAGGTGGGTTGGTGGGGCGACGGCGACTACGATTTCCTCAGCCAGGCCGACAACATGGCCAGCTCGCTGGTCTGGCAGCGGGTGCTGGGCGTGCCGGTCGAGAACTACTTCTTCGACGAGGGGGCCTGGGGCAACGACGGCATCAGCTTCTCGCTCATCCAGACCAGCAACTCGGTCGACTACGTGAAGCCCGCCGCCCTCGCCTCCATGACCGTGTCGAAGTTGCTGGCCGGCCGGTCCTACACGTCGATGCCGTCGACGGGCATCCCCCACACGTACCAGGCCGACTTCGGCACGACGTCGGGCGGGTCGACGAAGGTGGCGGCGGTGTGGACGGACGGCCTGCCGGTCACCGGCGCCGTGACGGTCACCTCGCCCTCGGGCTCGACCGACCCCGTGACCGTCACCACCGAGTACGGCGGGGCGACGGCCGCCCAGGCGGCGTCCGGCACGAGCTACTCGCTCCCGCTGTCGACGCAGCTCACCTACCTGACCTATCCGGCCGGTGACACGCTGACCATCGGTCCCACCGAGTCCTACGGCACCGATGTGGCCTCGTCGGCCGCCGGCGCCTCGGCCACCGCCTCGAGCGGGACGGCCTCGGCGGCCATTGCCGGCGACCCGGTCGGCTACGGCCTGGGCTGGACCTCGGCCCAGGGGGACAGCACCCCCAGCCTGACCGACACGTTCGCCAGGACGACGACCATCGACCGCATCCTGGTCGACACCCAGTCGACCGGCTCGACCGCCTCCTCGGTGCGCAACTACACGCTGTCAGCCGAGGTCGGTGGCACCTGGACCACCGTGGCCACCGAGACCGGCCAGTACCGGAACCACATCCTGCAGTTCGCCTTCCCGCCGGTCGCAGCGTCGGCCATCCGCATCGACGTGTCGGAGGTGGATTTCGGGGGCTACTACGGCGGCGGTATCCCTCCGTGGTGGTCGCCCACCACCATCGCGCCGGCCTTCCTGCACTCCCTCGAAGCCTACGCCGGCACCGGGGGACCGGACGCGGTCAGCGGCTCGACCCTCACGGCCCTGGTCGGCGGCGGCCCGGGCGGCGGTGGCACGACCACGACGACCACGGCGCCGACCACGACGACCACCACCTCGCCGGCCACCACGACATCGACGTCGCCGACGACCACCACGACCGCCGGATCCACCACCACCACCACCACCACGACCCTGCCCTTCACCGGCGGGCCGGGCACGGGCTACCGGATGGTGACCTCGGCGGGCCAGGTGTTCACCTACGGGACGGATTCGTCGCTCGGGCCCGACGGCGCCCTCGACCTCAACCGGCCCATCGTCGGGATGGCGGCCACGCCCGACGAGGGCGGGTACTGGCTGGTGGCGGCCGACGGGGGGATCTTCAACTTCGGTGACGCCCGGTTCTACGGCTCCACCGGCGGCCTCGGCCTCAACGCGCCGATCGTCGGCATGGCCTCGACCCCGGACGGCGCCGGCTACTGGCTGGTCGGCGGCGACGGCGGGATCTTTGCCGCCGGAGACGCGCCCTACGAGGGGTCGACGGGCGCGCTCGTGCTGAACCAGCCGGTGGTGGGCATGGCCCGTACGCCGGACGGCAGGGGCTACTGGCTGGTGGCCTCGGACGGCGGCGTCTTCGCCTTCGGCGACGCCGGGTTCTTCGGCTCGACCGGCAGCTTCCCGCTGAACCGGCCCATCGTCGGGATGGCCGCCACGCCGGACGGCAAGGGCTACTGGCTGGTGGCCTCGGACGGCGGTGTCTTCGCCTTCGGCGACGCCGGCTTCTACGGCTCGACCGGCAGCCTCCTCCTCAACCAGCCCATCGTGGGCATGTCGGCCACCCCCGACGGCTACGGCTACCGGCTGGTGGCGGCCGACGGCGGCGTGTTCGCCTTCGGCGACGCCGCCTTCTACGGTTCCGCCCAGGGCACGGCCGCCGGTCAGCCCGTCGTCGGCATCGCCTCCTGACGCGCCTGCCGCCCGACGCCGTGGGCGCCGGGCCGGGAGCGACGCCCCCGTCACCGCCGACGCACCCGCTGTGTAGGGTGGCCGCATGGCCGACCAGGAGCAGTTCTCCGATCTCGCCATGGAGTACATGCCGGCGCTCTACACGGCGGCACTGCGCATGACCCGCAACCCGGCCGACGCCGAGGACCTCGTGCAGGAGACGTACCTGAAGGCGTACCGTGCCTTCGGCTCGTTCGAGACCGGCACCAACCTGAAGGCCTGGCTCTACCGCATCCTGACCAACACGTACATCAACTCGTACCGGGCCAGGAAGCGTCGTCCCGAGATCGCCGACGTCGAGGACGTGGAGGACCTGTACCTCTACCACCACCTGGCCGGTGACCCGTCGGCCGGGCTCGGCCGCAGCGCCGAGGACGAGGCGCTGGACCGCTTCACCGACATCGACGTCAAGGCCGCCATCGAGTCGCTGCCGGACACCTTCCGCATGGCCGTGCTGCTGGCCGACGTCGAGGGCTTCTCCTACAAGGAGATCGCCGAGATCACCGACGTGCCGATCGGCACGGTCATGAGCCGCATCCACCGCGGAAGAAAAGCCCTGCAGAAGGCGTTGGTCGACGTGGGAAGAGCACGAGGACTGGTCGGAGCCGCCGACGAGTCGAGGTAGTGGGGAGACTGCCGATGGGACATGGAGGAGAGGACGCGGCGGGCGGGGTACCGCCTGCCGGCGCGCCCGAGGCGCCGGCCGGCTTCGTCAGCTGCGACCAGACGATCGAGCGGCTGTACCACTACCTCGACGGCGAGCTGACCGAGCAGCGACGCATCGAGATCGCCCGCCACCTCGACCTGTGCGGCCCCTGCGTGGGCGCGTACGGCTTCGAGTCCGAGCTGCGCAAGGTCATCGCCAGCCGCTGCCAGGACCACGTGCCCGACGCCCTGCGCGACCGGGTGGCCCGGGCGCTGAGCGAGGAGAGCGCCTCCACGGCGGAGTGAGGGCGGGTGCGGCGGCCGGACACCCGGCGTGAGCCCCCTCTCCCTACACTGGACCCCGTGACCCTCACCGACCCCGCCCCGCCCGCCGCGGAGGACCTGCCGCCCGACGCCGGCGCCGTCGGCTGGGACACGGCCGAGCGGGTGGCCGAGTGGGTGGGCGGCCGGTCCCGGGTGCCGGCGCCCTACCGGCCCGACCTCCTGCAGGCCGAGTTCGCCGAGCTGACCTCCCAGGCCGAGGACCTCGTGGCCGCTTCGACCGGCCTGCGCTCCGCCGCCGGACCGGCGCGTGCCCGGGTGACCGACCGGGCCGGCTGGGTGCACGCCAACATCGCCAGCTTCCAGCGGCTGCTCGGCCCGCACCTGGCCCGGCTCGACCCCACCCGCCTGGGCGACACCAACGCCGTGCTGGCCCGACTGGCCGGCCCGCTGGCCACCGTCGGCCGGACCGCCACCGGTGCCCAGATGGGGGTGGTGCTCGGCTGGCTCTCCACCCGGGTGCTCGGCCAGTACGACCTGCTGCTCACCGAGGAGGCCGCCGACGACCAGGACCTGGTGTACTTCGTCGGGCCGAACATCGTGGCCCTCGAGCGCCAGCACGGCTTCGAGCCCCGCGAGTTCCGGCTGTGGCTCGCCCTCCACGAGGTGACCCACCGCTGCCAGTTCACCGCCATCCCGTGGATGCGCGACTACTTCGTCTCGCTGGTGGAGGAGGGCATCGGCTCCCTCGAGCCCGATCCCGGCCGGCTGGCCGCCTCGCTCAAGCGCATGACCGACGAGATCCGTGCCGGGCGCAACCCGCTGGACGACAACGGGGCGCTCGGCCTGGTCGCCTCGCCCGAGCAGCTCGAGGGGCTCCACCGGATCCAGGCGCTGATGAGCCTGCTCGAGGGGCACGGCGACGTGACCATGGACCGGGCCGGCGCCGCCGACATCCCGAGCGCCGCCCACTTCTCCCGGGTGCTGCGGGCCCGGCGCAAGCAGGCCCACGGGCTGTCCCGCCTCCTCCAGCAGCTGATCGGCATCGAGGCCAAGCTCCGGCAGTACGAGGAGGGCGAGCGCTTCATCGCCGCGGTGGAGGAGTCCGGCGGCCCGGCCCTGCTCGACCACGCCTGGCGCGGGCCCGAGTGGCTGCCGACGCTGGCCGAGATCCGCGATCCTGCGGCCTGGATCACCCGGGTGGGCCCCTCGCCCGCGCCGGCCGCCCTGACCTGACCCGATGAGCAGACCGGCCGAGCTGGCCGCCGATCCGGTGGTGGCCGGCCTGCTCGACCGGTGCACCTTCCCGTCGGCGGGCACGCCCTTGGTGTGCGGCGTCTCGGGCGGGCCCGACTCGCTGGCCCTGCTGGTCCTGGCCGTGGCGGCCGGGTGCGAGGTGACCGCCGTCCACGTCGACCACGGCCTGCGGCCCGGCTCGTCCGACGAGGCCGACCTGGTGGCCGCGTCGGCCTCCCGCGTCGGCGCCGCCTTCCGGGCCGAGCGGGTGGCACTGGTGGACGGGCCCAACCTCGAGGCCCGGGCCCGGGAGGCGCGCCTGGCCGTGCTCGGCCCGGGTGCGGCCACCGGGCACACGGCCGACGACCAGGCCGAGACGGTGCTGGTCAACCTGCTGCGGGGTGCGGGCGTGCACGGGCTGGCCGGCATGCGGGCCGGCCCGGCCCACCCGCTGCTGGCACTGCGGCGGAGCGAGACGGTGGGGCTCTGCGCCCACCTCGGCCTGGCCACGGTGACCGACCCGTCCAACGACGACCCCCGCTTCGTGCGCAACCGGGTGCGGGCCGAGCTCCTACCGCTCTGCTCGTCGGTGGCCGGCCGGGACGTGGTGCCGGTGCTGGCCCGGCAGGCCGCCCTGCTGTCGGGCGACGCCGACATCCTCGACGCCCTGGCCGGCGAGCTGGACCCCACCGACGCCGCGGCCCTGGCCGATGCGCCGCCCGCCCAGGCCCGAAGGGCCGTGCGGGCCTGGCTGGCCGACGACGGGCCCTACCCGCCGCCGGCCGCCGCCGTCGAGCGGGTGCTCGAGGTGGCCCGGCTCGAGCGCCGGGCCACGGAGGTGCCGGGCGGGTTCCGGGTGGCGCGCTCGGGTGGACGGCTGTCGCGCCGCCCGATCGCGGGTCCCGGCGCTCCGGTACAGTCGTGACGTGACCGACCCCGGGACGGACGAAGCAGTCGGCGGCGCGCGCCTCGAGGACGGGAGCGAGGTCGGCCGGGTCATCGTGTCCGAGGCCGACCTGCAGGCCCGCATCGCGCAACTGGGCGCCGCCGTGACGGCCGACTACCAGGGCCGGCCGCCGCTGCTGGTCGGGGTGCTGAAGGGCGCCTTCATGTTCATGAGCGACCTGTCCCGGGCCGTCCACCTGCCCTGCGAGGTCGACTTCATGGCCGTCTCGTCCTACGGCAGCGCCACCCGCACCTCGGGTGTGGTCCGCATCGTCAAGGACCTCGACCTCGACCTGCTCGACCGGCATGTGCTGGTCGTGGAGGACATCGTCGACTCGGGGCTCACCCTCAGCTATCTGCAGCGCTACCTGCTGGCCCGCCAGCCGGCCAGCCTCGAGGTGTGCGCCCTGCTGGTCAAGGAGGGCCAGCAGCGCACCGCCCTGGACCTGCGTTACGTGGGCTTCACCATCCCGCCGGAGTTCGTGATCGGCTACGGGCTGGACGTCGCCGAGCGCTACCGCAACCTGCCGGCCATCCACGCCTACGACGGCCCGCGCCACTGAGCGAGGGTCCGCGGATGACGGGTCGACCGGCCCGACCGGGTAGAACGGGGGGCCGCACCCACGGCCGTGGCCGGCGAAAGGGAGGTTGAGCGGACGATGAGCGTCGACACGAAGCGGATCGAGGCCGCCGTCCTCGAGATCCTGACCGCCATCGGCGAGGACCCGGAGCGCGACGGGCTGCAGATGACGCCGGGCCGGGTGGCCCGCATGTACGAGGAGCTGTTCGCCGGGTTCGGCGAGAACCCCGCCGACCACCTCGAGGTCACCTTCGCCGCCGACCATGACGAGATGGTGATGGTGCGCGACATCCCCTTCGCCTCGCTGTGCGAGCACCACATGGTGCCGTTCATGGGGCGGGCCCACGTGGCCTACATCCCCGGGTCGGACGGGCGGATCACCGGGCTGTCGAAGCTCGCGCGCCTCGTCGACGGCTTCGCCCGCCGGCTCCAGGTCCAGGAGCGGATGACCTCGCAGATCGCCGACGCCATCGAGCGGGCGCTCGACCCCAAGGGCGTGCTGGTGGTGGTCGAGGCGGAGCACCTCTGCATGTCGATGCGGGGGGTCAAGAAGTCGGGGACGACGACCATCACGTCGGCCGTCCGGGGCCTGTTCCGGAGCGACACCGCCACCCGGTTCGAGGCCATGCAGTTCGTCCGCGGCACCTGAGCGCCCGGTCGCGGGGCTCCGCGGCCTGGTTTACGCTGGTGGCGATGCCCGACCCCTCGCCAGCGGCCCCCGCCGACCCGGACCGGGCACTGGTCATGGGGATCCTGAACGTCACCCCGGACTCCTTCTCCGACGGCGGCCGGTGGCTCGACCCCGACCGGGCGGTCGCCCGGGGGCTGGAGCTGGTGGCCGAGGGCGCCGACATCGTGGACGTGGGCGGCGAGTCGACCCGACCGGGAGCCGTCGAGGTGTCCGCCGACGAGGAGCTGCGCCGGGTCCTGCCCGTGGTCGGGGCGCTGAGTCCCCACGTCCGGGTGTCGATCGACACCACCAAGGCGTCGGTGGCCGAGGCGGCGGTGGGGGCGGGGGCCACCCTGGTCAACGACGTGTCGGCCTCCCTGTGGCCGGTGGCGGCGGACTGCGGGGCCGGATGGGTGGCCATGCACCGCCGCGGCACCCCGGCCACCATGCAGGACGACCCCCGCTACGACGACGTGGTGGCCGAGGTGCGCGACCTGCTGGCCGACCGGGCCGAGCAGGCGGCGGCGGCCGGGGTGGGGGAGATCTGGATCGACCCCGGCATCGGGTTCGGCAAGACGCTCGACCACAACCTCGAGCTGCTGGCCGGCCTCGACGCCCTGGTGGCCACCGGCTGGCCGGTGGTGGTCGGGACCAGCCGCAAGGGCTTCCTGGGGGTGCTGGCCGCCGGCCCCGACGGCGCCCCGGCGCCCGTCGACCAGCGGCTGCCGGGCTCGCTGGCCACGGCCACGTATGCGCTGCAGCGGGGCGCGGGTATGGTCCGGGTGCACGATGTGGCCGCGACCGTGCAGGCCGCGCTCCTGGTAGGTCGACTGCAGGCCGGCGCCCCGGGCACAGGGTCGACGTCGGAGACGGAGGAAGGTTCGTGAAGGGCAAGTGGGCGGCGGGCATCCCGCCACGCAACTTCACCTGGGTGATCAAGGACCGCCTGGCCATCAGCGAGCGGCCGGGCGGCTTCGCCCCCAACCACCGCAAGGTGCGGCGCCAGGAGGAGATCATCTGGCTCCAGGTCCAGGGGTTCACCCGGGTCGTGTCGCTCCTGCCCTCCTCCCACAACCTCCAGGCCTACGAGGAGAAGTCCCTGGCCAGCGTGCACTTCCCGCTGCCGTCGACGGGCGACGTGCGCGGGGTCCTGGGCGAGGTCTACCGCGACGTGCACACCCGCCTGGGCGCCGGCGAGCGCATCCTGGTGCACCAGGAGGAGCTGGGCGACCGGGTGTCGGGCGTCATCGCCGGCTACCTGCTGTGGTCGGCCCGGCTGCCGAGCGGCCCGCAGGCGGTCACCGTCCTCGAGCACCTGACCGGGCACCCCATGGGGCCGTCGGGTCGCGAGCTGGTGGCCGTGGCCGGGCAGCTGACCCCGGCCCCGGGACAGACCGGCACCTCGACCCAGTCGGCCTGATGGCCGCCGACGGGGCGCCGGCCGACCGGATCGAGCTGCGCGGCCTGCGCTGCGTGGGCACCCACGGGGTGCTGGCCGAGGAGCAGGAGCGGGCCCAGCCCTTCGAGGTGGACCTGGACCTGGCCGTCGACCTGCGGCCGGCCGGCGTGTCGGACGACCTGGCCGACACCGTCGACTACGGGGTGGTGGCCGAGGTGGTGGCCGCAACCGTGTCCGGGCCCCGCTCCTACGCCCTGCTCGAGGCCCTGGCCTGGCACGTGGCCGACGCCGTGCTGGACGTGGACCCCCGCATCCGCGCCGTCACGGTGGGCCTGCGCAAGCTGCGCCCGCCGCTGGCCGTGGACATCGACACGGTGGGCGTGCGGGTGGCGCGCACCCGGTGACCGTCCCGTCGGCGGCCCAGCCGACGCGCCGGGCCTTCCTCGGCATGGGGTCCAACCTCGGCGACCGCCGGGCCCACCTTCGCCGGGCCGTCGACCAGCTTCGGGCCGGGAGCGTGCCGGCCGTGACCGCCGTGTCGCAGGTCTGGGAGACCGACCCGGTGGGCGGGCCCGAGGACCAGGGCGCCTTCCTCAACCTGGTCGTCGAGCTGGAGGTGCCCGATGCCGTCGACCCCTACCGCCTGCTCGAGCAGTGCCACCGCCTGGAGGCGGCTGCCGGCCGGGTGCGCACGGTCCGGTGGGGCCCGCGCACCCTGGACGTCGACGTGCTCTGGATCGACGGGATCGCCCTGGACGACCCGGCCCTGACCGTGCCCCACCCGCGCTGGCGCGAGCGCCGGTTCGTGCTGGCCCCGCTGGCCGAGCTGGCCCCGGACCTGGTCGACGAGGGCGACCTCGAGGCTGCTGGCGGCGAGGTCCGTTCGGTGGGTAGTCTCTGACCTGAAGTTCCTGGATTTCCTGTAGCGACCGGCACCCACCAGGGGCCGGAACGTCGAAAGGGGTCTCGTGACCACATTCCGCGTACTCGGGCCGGGCCGTGCCGGCCGCTCGTTGATGGCAGCGCTCGACGCTGTGGGGGGCTACCGGTCGGAGGGCGCCTGGGGGCGCGACCGCTCGCCGGTGGACGCCGCCCACGGCGTGGACATCCTGTTCATCGCCACCCCCGACGACGTGGTGGCCGAGGTGGCCGCCCGGGTGCGGCCCGTCGACAGCACCGCCGTGGTCCACCTGTCCGGCTCGCTCGGGCTCGACGTGCTGGCCGGCCACGTGCGCCGTGGCTCGCTCCACCCGCTGGTGCCGCTGCCGACGCCGGCCATCGGCAGCGAGCGGTTGCGCTCCGGGGTGACCCTGACCGTGGCCGGCGACCCGGTGACCCGCACCGTGGCCGAGGACCTGGGGGGCAACGTGGTCGAGGTGGCCGACGCCGACCGCGCCGCCTACCACGCCGCCGCCGTGATCGCCGCCAACCACCTGGTGGCCCTCATGGGCCAGGTCGAGCGGGTGGCCGCTACCGCCGGCCTGCCGCTCGACGCCTTCGCCGGGCTGATGCGGGCCGCCGGCGAGGACGCGCTGGCCCTCGGGCCCGGCGCGGCGCTGACCGGCCCGGCGGCCCGTGGCGACTGGGAGACGGTGGAGCGCCACCGGGCCACCATCGCCGGCATGCCGGGCCACCGCAGTGAGCTGGCCGCCTACGACGCCATGGTGGGCCTGGCCCGTCGCCTCAGCCTGGACACGGCCGTCGAGTTCGGCGTGCCCGCCGTCGAGGCCGACGGCCAGCTGTCCTTCGGGGTGGCGCCGGCCGCCGCCGGACAGGTGGCGTGAGCCCCACCGCCACGACGGCCACCGCTCCAGTGGTCACCGGGACCTTTGCCGGGTTGTCGGCCCGGCTGGACGACGAGCGCCGGGCCGGGCGGTCGGTCGGGGTGGTGCTGACCATGGGCGCCCTCCACCGGGGGCACGCCGCCCTCATCGAGCGGGCCGCCGCCGAGTGCGACGTGGTCGCCGTCTCGGTGTTCGTGAACCCGACCCAGTTCGCCGACCCGGCCGACCTGACCAACTACCCGCGCACGCTCGAGGCCGACGTGGCGCTGGCCGGGGCGGCCGGCGCCGACGTCGTCTTCGCCCCGCCGGTGGCCGAGGTCTACCCGGAGTGGCCAACCCCGCCCGCCACCACGGTGACCGTACGGGCCCTGGTGGACCGGTGGGAGGGGGCGTCCCGTCCGGGGCACTTCGACGGGGTGGCCACGGTGGTGACCAAGTTGCTGTCGGCGGCCGGGCGGTGCCGGACCTACTTCGGCGAGAAGGACTTCCAGCAGCTGGCCGTGGTCCGCCGGGTGGCCCGGGAGCTGTCGCTGGCCGCCCAGGTGGTGGGCTGCCCCACCGTGCGCGAGCCGGACGGCCTGGCCCTGTCGAGCCGCAACGTGCGCCTGTCGCCGGCGGAGCGGACCGCCGCCGTGGCCCTGTCGCGGGCGCTGGCCGCCGGGGCCGACGCGCTGGCCGCCGGGGCCGACGCCCCGGGCGCCGAGGCGGCCATGGCCGACGTGGTGGCGGCCGAGCCGCTGGTCGACCTCGACTACGCGGTCCTGGTGGACGCCGACGACCTGGAGCCGGCGGCCGCCTCGTCCACGGGTGACCTGCGGCTGCTCATCGCCGCCCGGGTCGGCCCGGTGCGCCTCATCGACAACCTCGACCCGCGGGCGGCCCGGTGACGTCCGCCGGACCCGAGGCGCTCGACGTCCTCGTCCTCGGCAGCGGGGTGGCCGGGCTGTCGGCCGCGGTCCGGCTGGCCGCTCCGCTCGACGGGAGCGGGCCGGACGGGGGGGCGGGCGGCCTGCGGGTCGGCGTGCTGACCAAGGCCGAGCTGTCGCAGTCGGCCACCCGGTGGGCCCAGGGGGGCGTGGCCGCCGTCCTGGGCGGCGACGAGGACTCCACCGACCTCCACCTGGCCGACACCCTGGCCGCCGGGGCCGGGCTGTGCGACGCCGAGGCCGTGCGGGTCCTGGTGGACGAGGGACCGTCCCGGGTGCACGAGCTGATCGCCATGGGAGCGGTGTTCGACCGCCAGCCCGGTGGTGCCCTGGCCCTGGCCCGCGAGGGCGGCCACTCGACGGCCCGGGTCGTCCACGCCGGCGGTGCGGCCACCGGGGCCGAGGTGGAGCGGGCCCTGGTCGACGCCACCCGGGCGTCGGCGGCGGCGGTCCTGGAGGAGTGGTTCGCACTCGACCTGCTGGTCGAGGCCGGACGGTGCGTGGGGGTGGTGGCCCTGGCCCGCGACGGCCGGGTGGTCGAGGTGCGGGCCACCCACACCGTGCTGGCCACCGGCGGTGCCGGGCAGGTCTTCTCCGTCACCACCAACCCGGCCGAGGCCACCGGCGACGGCCTGGCCATGGCCCTGCGGGCCGGGGTGCCGGTGGCCGACGTCGAGTTCATGCAGTTCCACCCCACCGCCCTGCACCACCCGGCCATGCCCCGACCGCTGCTGTCCGAGGCCCTGCGCGGCCACGGCGCCCTCCTGCGCGACGCCCGGGGCGAGCGGTTCGTGGACGAGTTGGCCCCCCGGGACGTGGTCAGCCGGGCCATGGCCGGCCGGATGCACGACCAGGGCGTCGACAGCCTCTGGCTCGACGCCACCGAGCTGGCCTCGTTCAGCTCCCGGTTCCCGACCATCAGCGCCGAGCTGGCCGCCATCGGCCTGGACCCGGCGACGGACTGGCTGCCCATCGCCCCGGCCGCCCACTACCTGTCGGGCGGCGTGCTGACCGACCTGTGGGGGGCGACCGCCCTACCCGGGCTGTGGGCGGCGGGCGAGGTGGCCTGCACCGGGGTCCACGGGGCCAACCGGCTGGCCTCCAACTCGCTGCTCGAGGGCATGGTGTTCGGCGCCCGCCTGGCCGAGACCATCCTCGACGGGGGGACCGGCCCGACGGCGACCGGGGTGCTGGCCCCGGTGCTCGGGGGCGAGGCCACCCCGGTGGACCCGGCCGCGGTGCCTGCCGTCGACGGCTCCGAGGGCCTCGACGGCCTCGACGGCCTCGACGGGCTCGACGGGCCGGACGGCCGGCCCGATGTCGGCAAGGCCCGCGACCTGCTCCAGCGGGCCATGACCGACGGGGCCGGCGTGGTGCGCAGCGCTGCGTCGCTGGCCCGCGCCGGACGGGCGGTGGCGGCTCTGGCCGGCGTGGCCCCCGGGCCCGACGACCGGGCCGGTGGCGAGCTGGCCAACCTGCTCACCGCGGCCCGCAGCGTGCTGGCGTCGGCGTCCCTGCGCACCGAGACGCGCGGCGCCCACGCCCGGAGCGACCACCCGGAGACGTCGGACGCCTGGCGCCGCCGGATCGTCCACGGTGCCGGCGGGTCCACCAGCCTCACGCCCACCGCCGACGACGGCCGCGACGGGGCCGACCGGTCGCCCCGATGAGCACCCCCGCCTGGACGCCCGTACTGGACCCGCCCCGTGCCGCGGTGGTGGACGCCGTGACCCGCGCCGTGGCCGAGGACCTGCTGCCGCTGGGCGACCTGACCGCCGGGCTCGTCCCCGAGGGGCAGCGGGCCACCGTCGACATCGTCTGCCGCGGGACCGGCGTGGTGGCGGGACGGGCCTGTGCCGTCGAGGCCTTCGCCCAGATCGACCCGACGGTGTCCGTGGACTGGCGGCTGCCCGACGGCTCGGCCGTCGGCCCCGGCGACGTGGTGGCGACGGTCGAGGGTGCGCTGCGGTCGATCCTGACCGCCGAGCGCACCGCCCTCAACTTCCTCGGCCACCTCTCGGGCGTGGCCACCCTGACCCGGGTCTACGTGGACGCGGTGCGGGCCGCCAACGCCGCCACCCGGGTCATCGACACCCGCAAGACCACCCCGGGCCTCCGCTCCCTCGAGAAGGCGGCGGTGCGGGCCGGCGGCGGGTACAACCACCGGGGCAACCTGTCCGAGGCCGTCCTCGTCAAGGACAACCACCTGGGCGGGGCGACGATCGCCGAGGCCGTCACCCGGGCCCGGGCCGAGTGGCCGGGCCGGATGATCGAGGTGGAGTGTGACCGGCTCGACCAGGTGGACGAGGCGGTGGGGGCGGGGGCCACCGTCGTGCTGCTCGACAACATGGGTCCCGACCAGGTGGCCGCGGCGGTGGCGACGGTCCGTGCGGCCGGCGCCGGCATCCTGGTCGAGGTGTCGGGGGGCGTGACGCCGGAGTCGGCGCCGGCCCTGGCCGCGGCGGGGGCCGACCTGCTGTCGGCCGGGGCCCTCACCCACTCGGCTCCCGTGCTCGATCTCGGGCTCGACCTCCGCGACTGACTCCGGGGCAGGCCCGGCCCGCCCCACGGAAAGGAACACCATGCTGCTCGCCATCGACGTGGGGAACACGGACACGGTCGTCGGGCTCTTCGCCGACGACCCGGAGACGCCGGTCGACGCTTCGGTGCCTCGCGACGGCACCGAGCCGGCCGGCCTGGCCCATCACTGGCGCCTGTCCACCGTCGACGTCCGGACGGCCGACGAGCACGCCCTGCTGCTGACCCAGCTCCTCGACCTCAACGGGCTGGACATCGACAGCGCCGTCACGGGCATCGCGGTGACGTCGTCGGTGCCGCTGGTGACGGCCAACCTCCGCCAGATGGCGTCCCGCTGGTTCGACGTGCCCGCCGTGGTCCTCGAGCCCGGGGTGAAGAGCGGCATGCCGATCCTCTACGACAACCCGAAGGAGGTGGGGGCCGACCGCATCGCCAACGCGGTGGGTGCCTACGACCTGTTCGGGGGCCCGTGCGTGGTCGTCGACCTCGGCACGGCCACCACCTTCGACGCCATCTCCGGGGCCGGCGAGTACCTGGGCGGGGCCATCACCCCGGGGGTCGCCATCAGCCTCGACGCCCTGTTCGCCCACGCCGCCGCCCTGCGGCGGGTGGAGCTGGTCGAGCCCCGCAGCGTCATCGGCAAGTCCACGGTGGAGTCGATCCAGTCCGGCGCCCTCTACGGGTTCTCCGCCCAGGTGGACGGCCTGTGCCGGCGGTTCGCGGAGGCGCTGGGCGAGTGCACGGTGGTGGCGACGGGCGGCCTGTCCGAGCTGATCTCGCCGTACTCCGACGAGATCGAGTACGTCGAGCCGTGGCTGACGCTCCACGGGCTGCGCATCATCTTCGAGCGCAACGTACAGCCGGCCTGACCCCGTCGGGACGGCCCCGACCTAGGCTGCGACCGTGGGTCCGACCCGTGCACCCGACCATGCGCTCGTGCACCTGCGCCGCGCCCGGGACCATGTCGACCGCCACTACGCCGAACCGCTCGACCTCGGGCAGCTGGCCGCGGTGGCCTCCCTGTCGAAATACCACTTCCACCGCCTCTTCACCGCCACCTACGGCCGCACGCCGGCCGAGCACCTGACCGAGCGCCGGATCGAACGGGCCCAGGACCTGCTGCGGGCCACCAATCTGACCGTCACCGAGGTGTGCATGGCGGTGGGATATTCGAGCCTCGGCTCGTTCTCCGCCAGCTTCAACAGGGTCGTCGGCGAGTCGCCCAGCGCCTTCCAGCGCCGCTACGGGGGCGACGCTCCCCGGATCCCCGGCTGCCACCTGTTCATGGCCGGCCTCGTCGAGCGCAGGAGCGCAAGCGGGGAGAAGCTGCCGTCGGGGTCTGCGTCGTAGCCTGCGGCGCATGATCACCAACGTCTCCCTCGTCAGCGTCTTCGTCACCGATCTCGACGCCGCACTCGCCTTCTACACCGACGTCCTCGGCTTCGAGGCCCGAGACGACGTCACCCTGGGCGAGGACTTCCGCTGGGTGACGGTCGGGCACCCGAGCCAGCCCGAGCTCCAGCTGCACCTGACCACGCCGAGCAGCCCGCTGTCGGAGGACCTCATCGCCGCCATGCAGCGGGCCCAGGCTGAGGGCGGTCTGCCCGGGGTCGGGCTGAACGTCGACGACTGCCGGGCGACCCACGCCGACCTGGTGGCCAAGGGCGTCGAGTTCATCCAGGAGCCCCAGGACCGTCCCTACGGCGTCGAGGCCCTCATGCGCGACAACTCCGGCAACTGGATCGTGCTGGTCGAGCCGAAGGAGTTCACGATGGAGGACTTCGAGGGGTTCCGCGACAGCTGAGCGGACCTCTCCGCAGGGTCGCCGACCCGGGCGGACGAGGCCGCCCCGTGACAGACTTCCCCCAAGGCGGAAAGGGAGGCCCGGAATGGCGAGCGTGACGGTCTTCGTCGACGATGCGGTCCTCGGGGCCCTGCCGCGGATCTGCGTGATCGACGGTGTGGACACCGACGACCAGCTCACCCTCACCCAGTCACTCGGGACCCGGACGGGCCTCGGCGTGGCGTGGCTCCTCGTCCTGGCCGGCCCGCTCGGCTGGATCGGCCTGCTGGTCATCGCCGCCCTCCGCCGGGGGGACGAGTACCTCACGGTCACGCTGCCCTTCTCCGAGGATGCCTACCTCAGGCGACGGCGTGCCCAGCGGTCCCGCGCCTGTGCCCTCGGGGCCACCGCCGCCACGCTGTTCGGCGCCTTCGTCGCCGCGGTGCAGCACACCTCGGGCTACCACGTGGTCGAGGTGGCCCTGGCCGTTGCCGGGTGCGTGGCGCTGTGGCGGGTCCTGGTCGAGGACCTCCGACTCCGGCGTGCATCGGTACGGCTGTCGCTCGACGCGTCACGGCGTTGGCTCACCCTGGCCGGGGTGCACGACGCCTTCGCGGCAGCCGCCGGTCGCCGTGACGACATCGGGAGCTGGATGCTGCGCTGACGGACCCCACCGCCGGGGCCGCCGCCGGTGGTGGGGTCAGCCGAAGCGCAGGCGGCTGACCGTCGACAGGGAGCACCAGTAGACGGTGGCGTCCCACCCGAGCGCCGGGAAGACGGCCGACTGCAGCGGCCCCTCGGTGTCGGCTCGGGCCAGCTCCTCGCCGGTGGCGATGTCGACCACCACCACCTGCTCGATCATCCGCTCCCGGTCGTGGTCGCCCGTGACCAGGGCGCCCTGGTCGGGGAGCAGGAGGAGGTGGGAGGCGTGGTCGTGGTCGCGCCGCCACCTCGGCGACAGGCCGCCGTCCGCGGCGATGTCGAAGGCGGCCATCACGCCGTTGCCGCTGTCATAGCCGACGACGATGCGCCGGGCCTCGTCCACGATCGGCGGGTTGGTGATGAGGCCGCCCTCCGCCTCGCACACGGCGGTCGAGGCCACCGATCCGTCGGCCAGGTCGACCCGGTGCAGCTGCAGCGGGCCGGTCGAGATCCCCTTCCCCCGGAAGGAGCCGTCGAAGTTGGTGGACCCGTCGCCGTTGTCGAGGAACCAGGCGGCGCCGAGGGCCAGGACGCAGTCCCACCCGTAGGTCTGCCCCTCCCGGAGCAGGTACGGCGCCCGGAACTCCGGGTCGGGCACGAAGCGGCCGTTCCAGCCCACCCGCAGCAGGCTGGTGTCGCCCACCACGTAGACGTGGTCGCCGTCGGAGGAGATCCGGGCGATGGAGGGCTCGGGCAGGACGAGGCGGTCCACCACGGTCAGCCCCGCCGGCTCGAGGGCCACCAGCTCGCAGGGCTCGCGCTCCTCCGGGGGGACCGGGGCACCCGGCAGCGACCCGGCGAAGTCCTTGGTCACCAGCGTGCCGTCGGGCAGCACCACGAAGCTGTTGTAGGGGCGGTCGCGGGGCAGCTCGCACGAGGCGAGCAGCGTGAGGTCGGAGGCCAGGCGGTGGGCGTGCCGGCCGAAGACCACGTGGAGCGACCCGTCGGCGTGGGCGGCCATGCCACCCGGCCACATCCGGCCGCCGGGCAGCGGGCCGGAGTCGGCCACCGTCTCCAGCGTGTCGGGGTCGATCCGCTCCACCGAGCAGGTCACGTCGGGGCCCATGCCGTTGCGGAGCAGGAAGACCTCGCCCGGGTCCCGGGTGACCACCATGGTGACCAGCGGGTCGGTGCGCGACAACACGTCCACCGGGGTGCCCGGGCCGATCCGGGGGGTCGGGCTGGCGTCGGCCGGGCGGCCGAGCCGTCGGGGGCCGCCGTCCTCGCCCGGCCACGGACCCGACCAGTAGCCGGCGTCCGGATCGGTGCTCACACCGGCGCCTCGAGCGACAGGCGGTCGGCCCGGGCCTCGGGCTGGGAGTCCCACAGGTCGGCCACGAGGTCGTCACGCAGCGGCCGTACGGCGGGGTCGTCCCACAGGTTGACCCGCTGCAGCGGGTCCTCGGCCAGGTCGTAGAGCTCGCCCTCGGTGCCGTCGTGGCTGGTGCCCGGCCGGTAGGCCGTCACCACGTAGTGGTCGCGCATGAGCGTGCGCAGGTGGACGTCGACACCGAAGAGCTCGCTGTCCCACTCGGTGAGCACCTTGTCGAAGCCCCGGGCCTCGGCGTCGGCGTCGTCCACCGGCAGCGGCGTGCCCTGCATCCACCCGGGCGGCTCGATCCCGGCGATGGCGCAGAAGGTGGGGGCCAGGTCGACCAGGCCGACCGGACGGTGGACCACCGAGGGCGCCGCGGCGCCGTCGGCCGGGCGGGACGAGGGGGCGGGCCGCCACACCAGGGGCAGCCGCATCAGGCCGTCCACGTGGTACGGGCCCTTGAACAGCAGGCCGAAATCGCCCTGCAGCTCGCCGTGGTCGGTGGTGTAGACGACGTCGACGTCGTCGCCCCAGCCCCGCTCGGTCACCCGGGCCAGGACCCGGCCGAGCGCCTCGTCGATGAGCTCCACCTCGACCGCGTTGCGGGCGTTGACCTCGCGCACCTGGTCGGCCGTGAGGGTCGCCGGGACCCAGTCGGCCGGCGCCTCGTAGTTGGACACCAGGCTGCCGTCGTACCAGGCCCGCCAGTGGCGGGGCTTGCCGTCGATGATCGCCTCGCGGTTGGCCCGGTCCTCGGGGTAGCCGGCCGGGAGGGGCACCTCGCGCCAGTCGACCCGGCCCATCTCCGACTCCGGCGGGTCCCACGGGTGGTGGGGGTCGGGGAAGCTCATCCAGCAGAACCAGTCGTCGTCACCCTCCAGCGAGTCGAGCCAGGCGATCGTCCGGTCGGCCACCCAGTCGGTGTGGTAGATCCCGCGCTCGATCGGGTTGGCCTTCACCTGGGGCGCCCCGGTGTCGCCGCCGGGCTCGGCGCTGACCTGCAGGTGGTCGTCGATGGCCCGGCAGTACATGCCCATGGCCTCGGGGTGGTTCTGGAGGAGCCACTGGGCGTAGTGCAGCGGCCCCATGGCGCCGTGGCTGGCCGTCTCCAGGTGCTCGAAGCCGCGGCGTGACCCGCCGTGGGGCGTGGTGCCGATGGTCGACAGCAGGTTCTCCTCGAACCGGAGGAACGGGTCGAAGTAGGGCTCGAAGTGGGACTTGCCCACCAGTGCCGTGCGGTAGCCGGCCGAGCGCAGGACCTCGGCCACCGACGGGGCGTCGGCCGGCAGCGGCACCCCGTTCATGAACACGCCGTGGGTGCTCGGGTGCTGCCCGGTCAGCATGGTCGACCGCGACGGCATGCAGACCACCGACTGGGGATGGGCCCGCTCGTAGCGGACGCCTTCGGCGGCCAGGCCGTCGACCACCGGGGTGCGCGACAGCTCGCCGCCGTTGCAGGCCAGGGTGTCGTAGCGCTGCTGGTCGGTGGTGACGAAGAGGATCTTGCGGCCCATCAGCGGGCTCCTTTCGGGGCGCTCCCGGAGGGGGAGGGGGTCGGACGGGTCATCGGCACGCCTCGACCCCGAGCACGTGCGGCAGGCGCTCCAGGGCCGCCCGGGCGGCGCCGGCGATCACCAGGGCGAGCACGGCCGGCTCGGAGTCGACGCTGTACGTGGTCAGACAGGTGCCGTCGCCCAGGTCGATCACGTCGATGGTGCTGAGGTGCTCGACGAACAGCGGCGCCGTGATGCGGTACTGGAACCGCCGCTGCTGGGCGTCGATGGTGAGCAGGCGCTCGGGCATGGGCAGCCCCGACCGGGTCACGATGGTCCGCTCGTCCCCCTCGACCACGCAGGACTCGACCCCCTCCCACCACTCGGGCAGGCGCACCGCCGCCCCGACCAGGTCCCAGACCTCGTCGGCGGGGCAGCGGAGCCGGATCGAGTGGCGCATGCTCCCTCGGCGGGCGGTCATCGGGTTCCTCCTGTGGTCAGGACGGCGGTCAGTGACACGGTCATCACGGTGCGGATCTCCTCCGTCGAGAAGCCGCGGTCCTCGGTGAGGAGCTGGAACGTCTCGTAGCAGGTCAGCACGTCGGCGGCCGCCAGGGCGGCGTCGGCCCGGTCGTCGTCGAAGCCGGCCAGCTCGGGGGCGAAGAGCGTCTGCACCTGGTTGCGCAGGAAGCTGCGGCCCTGGGCGAGGCTCCGGGCCAGCCGGGGCTGGAACGGCGCCCGCAGGCGCGACACCTGGGCGGCCGTGCCCATCTGGGCGAACAGCCGGAGCCGCTGCTCGACCAGGGCGGTCACCCGATCGGCGAAGGGATCGGTGGGCACCGCCTCGACCGGCAGCAGCGGGAGGACCCGGGCCTGCTGGCGGGCCACCGCCTCGCCGGCCAGGTCGTCGGCGTCCTCGAAGTAGCGGAACAGGGAGCGGGGGGAGATGCCGGCCCGCTCGGCGATCTCGTCGGTGCTGGGCCGGAGGTTGCCCTCGGCGTAGAGGTCGAGCAGCGCGTCCACCACCGCCTCGCGGTTGAGGGCCCGGCGCAGCCGTCGGCCGTCGGTCTGGGCGGTGCCCCCGCTGGCATCGGCGTCGGCGGCCAGGGCGTCCCCCGCGTCGGCGGGCCAGATCGAGTCGTGCGGACCGTCGCCGGCGCCCGGGGTGTCGCGGCGCGGTCGGGTGTCGGTCATCGGCTGATCCTACGATCCGGCCAGCGTGCAGATGTCGCCGACGGCCGGGTCCACCCGGCCGTCCAGCACGTCCCGGTAGACCTGCTCCACCGCCTCGGGCCCGGCGGCCCGGCGGATGGTGAGCCAGCCGTCGGTCCAGGGGACGAATCGGCCCCAGGCGGCGCCCACCGCCTCCTCGAAACCGTCGCGGCCCCAGTCCGTCCGGCGCTTGGCGATCTGGACCGGCGCGAAGAGGAACTCGGGGGCCGGACCGGGCAGGCCGCCCTCGGGCCTGGTGGCGTCGCCCCGGTGGGTGTCGCCGACCACCATCGAGTAGCGGAGGGCGCCGCCCAGGTGGGCGTGGACGGCGCGGGTCACGTCCCGCCGGCCGGCGACGTCCACGTACGCGGTGGGCGTGTCGGTCAGCTCGTCGACCTGGTCGTAGGTGAGTACCTGCCCGTAGCAGCCGAGCGACCGGACGAAGTCGACGTTGCCGGCGGACGTGAGCCCCACCACGCCGAGGCCGTCCCGCTCGGCCAGCAGGAACGCCGCTCCGATGGCCGTCTTGGACGAGGCGCTCGAGACCACCACCGTCCCGGCCCCGTAGAGGTCGTGGTCGCCCAGGAAGTCGTCCACCACGAAGGAGGTGACGAAGAGCGGCCAGAGCAGCATCTGCTGGTCCTCGCGGCCGGGGGCGTAGGCCCGGTCCTCGGTGGTCAGGACGTAGCGGGCGTACACCGACGGGATCGACTCCCGGGCCCGGGTGGTGTCCGAGAACCCCGAGTCGTCGATGCGGCCGGGCTCGACCACCAGCTCGTCGGCCAGGGGGAAGTAGCCGTAGACCCGGGCGCCCTCGGCCACCCCGGGGGTGGCCGACTCGACCACGTCGGCGAACCCCCACACCGGCACGCGGCCCCACGACACCCCGTCTTCCTCCACCCCCGGGAAGCAGTCCCAGTAGCGCATGAGGTCGCCGTAGGCGGCGTAGGTGATGTTGTTGGCGGACAGCCCGAAGGCGTCGATCCGCAGGCGGGCCTGGCCGGGCAGGAGGGGCACCGGCGGACGGGCGACGGCGCGCACGCGGTGCAGGTCGGAACGGTCGACGTCCAGTTGCACGGTGCTCACCTCCTCCGACCCGCCGGAACGCGGGACCGGCCGGTCAGGGTAACAGTTGACAGTGATTATGACAAGTGTTTACATGGCCGGACGGCCCGGTCGTCGGGCCGAGGAGGGTGTCATCGTGCCGGAATCGCCACAGACCACCGCGACGGGCACCGCACCGCTCGTCCTCGACTCGCTCCAGCGTCGCATGCACGCCATGTTCTCGCTGTACTACGACGCCGTGGCCACCATGGACCTCGACCAGGTCAACCACTTCGAGCGCGAGGGCGTCCTGCCCATCGCCTTCAGCCTGTTCCACATCGTGAACATGATCGACGCGTCGTTCCTCCTCATGACCGGGACGCCGCCGATCTGGGACGAGTCGTGGGAGGCCCGGGTCCACCCCGCCATCGCCGACCACGGCAAGCACCGCACCGTGGACGAGATGGTCCACCAGCGTATCGGCGACTACGGGCAGTTCCAGGAGTACATGCGGCTCGTCTTCGACCGGGTGGAGGCGTGGCTGGCCGACCTCGATCCCGAGGAGCTGAACCGGGTGGTCATCACCCGGCCCTTCCCGGAGCAGATCGCCAGCACCTACAGCGCCCGGGTGGCCGGTCCCGACGGGATCACCCTGCTGGACGCCACCGAGTGCTGGATCTACCAGCACGGATTGCGCCACATGGGGGAGATCGAGCTGTCCCGCGGCCTGGTCGGCCTCGGGGGCATGACCTCCTGACCAGGGCCGTCCGACCAGCCGCCGGACCGCCCGTCCGGGCCGTCGGGTCCGCCCGCCACGCTGCGGGAGGTCCGCCGGGTTGCCGTCGGGAGAATTGGGTACCCTGTCCCTACATCTGACGGGCAGAGCTTCCGATGGGTGAGGGAACGAGCGGGGTGCGGGGCCCCCGCCGTAACGAGGAGGGCACCGACATGTCGAGTCTCACGATGACGGTCAGGAGAGCGGCCGTCGGCCTGGTCGCCGTCGGAACCCTGGCGGGCGGTGCCACCGCGGTGGCCTCGGCCGCACCGGCCGGCGCGGCGACGCCGTCGAGGGTCGCTTCCGCCCCCGCCGCGGTGACGCACCAGCGGGAGTGTGCCCGCTTGCGCGGAACCGAATCAAGGATCTCTAGGTACCAGGCCCGCTGGGCCGCCCGGACCGCCAAATTGGCCGCCCTGGCCGCCAAGGCACAGACGGACGGCAACACCAACCTGGCCAGGTACTGGCAACGGGTAGTGACTCGACGTGACGCCACCGCCACCAAGACCAAGGCCCGCCAGGCAGCCCACCTCAAGCGGATGACGAAGCACATCCAGAAGGGGACTCGGCTCAACGCAGCCGGACGCACCTGCTGACGAGATGCCGTCGATGCCGGGGGATGGCGGCGCAGAACGGTGCGGTACGTCGCAGGGCCTGAGGGGGCTCAGGCGGTCGGCAGGCCGTCGACCATGCTGTGGGCCAGCCTGGCCAGCGCGTCGGCCAACTGCGGCGACGGCCCGGCGTGGGCCGCCTCGGCGGCCTCCTCCGCATAGGACCGGGCCACCCGCACCGACTCGGCGATGGCGCCCGACCCGGTCACGATGGTGCGGGCCTTCTCCTGCTCGGGAAGCCCGAGCGGCTGACCCAGCAGATCGCGCAGCTCGGGCCCGTGGACCGGGTCGTCGAGCGTCAGCAGTACCGGGAGCGTGTAGATCCCCTCGGCGATGTCCTGCCCGGCCGGCTTGCCCAGGTCGGCCTCGCTGCCCACCACGTCCAGGATGTCGTCCCGGACCTGGAAGATCATGCCGAAGCAGCGGCCGAACTCGGTGAAGGCGTCGACCTGCGACCGGTCGAGCCCGCCGGTCAGGGCCCCGATCCGGCACGAGGCGGCCATGAGGGACGCCGTCTTGCCGGCGATGGCCGACGAGTACTCGTCGCGGCTGCGATCGACCCGGAAGGCGGCGCGGACCTCGGCCACCTGGCCCTGGCAGAGCTCGCCCAGGGTGGCGGCCAGCAGGGCGGCGATCTCCACGCCGAGCCCCGCCGCGATCTCGGCCGATCGGGCCAGCAGGAAGTCGCCCGCCACGATGGCCACCAGGTTGCCGAAGCGGGCGTTGACGCTCTCGACGTTCCGGCGCATGGTGGCCTCGTCCATGACGTCGTCGTGGTAGAGCGAGGCCAGGTGCACGAGCTCCACCGACACCGCCCCGAGCAGATCCTCCCGGCTGGCCGGGGCCGTGCCCGAGGTGGCCGTGGACAGCGCCAGCACGGGCCGGAGCCGCTTGCCGCCGGCCGCCAGCAGGTGTGTCGTGACCTCGTCGAGGAAGGCGTCACCGGTGACGACGGACTCCACGAGCAGGGGCTCGAGGCGGGCGAGCTGATCTTCGAGAGCGGGGAGTCCCAGGAGTTCGACGACGTTCACTGGCTACAGACGATAGGTCAGACTGCCGATGACCGGTACATGCCTGCCGGCATCCGGGGCTGTGGGTGCGGTGGGCACCGCCACCTGTAGACTCGGCTTCCAGTTACTGACCGCGGATGGAGGCGGTGGAGTGTTCGAACGATTCACAGACCGAGCCCGACGAGTCCTGGTGTTGGCACAGGAGGAGGCGCGGCTGCTCAACCACAGCTTCATCGGTACCGAGCACATCCTCCTGGGCCTGATCCACGAGGGCGAGGGGGTCGCGGCCAAGGCCCTGGAGTCCCTCGGGGTCTCCCTCGAGGCGGTCCGCGAGAAGGTCGAGGAGACCATCGGTCTGGCCGGTACGGCCCCCACCGGGTCGCCGCCGTTCACGCCCCGGGCCAAGAAGGTCCTCGAGCTGTCGCTGCGTGAGGCGCTGCAGCTCGGCCACAGCTACATCGGCACGGAGCACATGCTGCTCGGCCTGGTGCGCGAGGGCGAGGGTGTCGCCGCGCAGGTGCTGCAGAGCCTCGGTGCCGACCTGCCGCGCGTCCGCCAGCAGGTCATCCAGCTGCTCTCGGGCTACCAGGGCAAGGAGAACGTCGGTGGTGGTGGCGGCCAGGCCGGCGGCCAGCAGACCGACGCCCCGACCGGTTCGGCCGTGCTCGACCAGTTCGGCCGCAACCTCACGGCCCTCGCACGCGACCGCAAGCTCGATCCCGTCATCGGGCGCGAGAAAGAGATCGAGCGGGTCATGCAGGTCCTGTCCCGCCGGACCAAGAACAACCCGGTCCTCATCGGCGAGCCCGGCGTGGGCAAGACGGCCATCGTCGAGGGCCTGGCCCAGCGGATCGTGGCCGACGAGGTCCCCGAGACGCTGACCGGCAAGCAGCTCTACACCCTCGACCTCGGCGCCCTGGTGGCGGGCAGCCGCTACCGCGGCGACTTCGAGGAGCGGCTCAAGAAGGTCCTCAAGGAGATCCGCACCCGGGGCGACATCGTCCTGTTCATCGACGAGCTCCACACCCTGGTGGGTGCGGGGGCGGCCGAGGGCGCCATCGACGCCGCCTCGATCCTGAAGCCCATGCTGGCCCGGGGCGAGCTGCAGACCATCGGCGCCACCACCATCGACGAGTACCGCAAGCACCTGGAGAAGGACGCCGCTCTCGAGCGCCGCTTCCAGCCCATCAAGGTGGAGCAGCCCAACGTCACGCTGACCATCGAGATCCTGAAGGGCCTGCGGGACCGCTACGAGTCGCACCACGCCGTCACCATCACCGACCAGGCCCTGGTGGCCGCGGCCAACCTGGCCGACCGCTACCTGGCCGACCGATACCTCCCGGACAAGGCCATCGACCTCATCGACGAGGCCGGCAGCCGTCTGCGCATCCGTCGGATGACGACCCCGCCCGCCTACAAGAAGCTCGAGGAGGAGGTCACCCGGCTGCGCGCCGACAAGGAGGCCGCCATCGAGAAGCAGGCGTTCGACCAGGCCAAGAAGCTGGCCGAGCAGGAGAAGGACCGGATGGACGCCAAGGAGGCCATGGAGGCCGAGTGGCGTGCCGAGGGTGTCGACCTGTTCGACGTCGTCGACGAGGAGGTCATCGCCGAGGTGCTGGCCAACTGGACCGGCATCCCGGTCTACCGCCTCACCGAGGAGGAGACGGCCCGCCTGCTGCGCATGGAGGACGAGCTGCACAAGCGTGTCATCGGCCAGGAGCAGGCCATCGCCGCGCTGGCCCGTTCGATCCGCCGCACCCGTGCCGGCCTCAAGGACCCCAAGCGCCCGAGCGGCTCGTTCATCTTCCTCGGCCCGACCGGCGTGGGGAAGACCGAGCTGGCCAAGACGCTGGCCGAATTCCTGTTCGACGACGAGGACGCCCTGATCCAGCTCGACATGTCGGAGTACATGGAGAAGCACACGGTCAGCCGCCTGGTCGGCTCGCCCCCCGGTTATGTGGGGTACGAGGAGGGCGGCCAGCTCACCGAGGCCGTGCGGCGCAAGCCGTTCTCGGTCGTCCTGTTCGACGAGGTCGAGAAGGCGCACGCCGACGTGTTCAACACGCTGCTGCAGATCCTGGAGGACGGTCGCCTGACCGACGCCCAGGGCCGCTCGGTGGACTTCAAGAACACGGTGCTGATCATGACCTCGAACCTCGGAACCGCCGACCTGCGCAAGACGTCGGTGGGCTTCGCCCAGAACTCGGGGGCCGTGACCTATGAGCGCATGAAGGCCAAGGTCAACGAGGCGCTGAAGGCCCACTTCCGGCCCGAGTTCCTCAACCGGATCGACGAGGTCGTGGTGTTCCACGAGCTGTCCAAGACCGAGGTCATCGAGATCGTCGACCTCATGATCCAGCGGGTGTCGAACCAGCTCGAGCTGCAGGGCCTCAGCCTGGCCCTCACGCCCGAGGCCAAGACCCTGCTGGCCGACAAGGGCTACGACCCGCAGCTGGGCGCCCGGCCGCTCCGCCGTGCCATCCAGCAGATGGTCGAGGACCCGCTGTCGGAGCGGATCCTCTGGAAGGAGTTCCGGGTCGGGCAGACCATCGTCGTGGACGTGGAGACCATCACGCCGGAGATGGCCGAGGCCTACGACGTGAAGGGCGCGCCGCCCCTGGTGGTCGGCGACACCCAGCTCACCTTCAGCGCCATCGAGGGCATCGAGCCTCCGCCGATGGAGCTGGCCGGAGCGGACTCCTCCGCCGACTGACGTAGACGACGCGGGTCCGTCCCGCAGCTGGACGCCGACGAGGCCCCACCCCCGAGGTGGGGCCTCGTCGCGTACCGGGGTCGCAGCGTCGGCGTGGTCCCTGGCGAGGGGCTGTCCGCCATGGCGCCGGTTTTCACCACTGTGGGTACCTCCCGGAGTACCGATCGTGGGATTGCTGCAAACACGCGTGCATCGCAACCCTGGTTTCATTAACGTGCGCTGTGCGTCATGGGGCAGGGCAACTTGTGGTTGGCAGTGCACAACGATCCCCGCGGTGGAGCTGGGGGTCTCGACCCATGGAGGACCCATGACGAAACGATCACCGACGGTTGCGTCGATGAGGACGGCCGTGCGGGCCTTGCTCGCCCTCGCCCTCGCCCTCGTGCTCGGCGCCGGCGTACTGCTGTCGATCGCCGCAGCCACCACCGCGCCGGCGGGCGCGGCGGGCAGCGGGACGGTCACGTACTCGGCCCAGCTGGACATCCCGGCACCGCCGTCGTCCTCCTTCAGCGGCTCGGCCGGTGGCGACGGGTGGGGCCTGGCCTTCACCTCGACCGCCGTCTACAACGTGTTCCACCACGACTCGATCCTGCAGGTCGCCTGCCACAAGCAGACCGACGCCTCGGCGTGCTGGGCCCCCAAGACGATCATCGGCGGCAGTGGCCACGGCTTCTCGTCCGCGGCCCAGCCGGGCCTCTGGATGAACCAGGACACCGGCCACCTCTACGTGTTCGCCACCCGGTCGGACAACACCGGCGGCGTGGTCTGCATCGACACCACCCAGCCCGCCTCGAACCCCGATCCGTTCTGCGGGTTCACGGCGCTGACGCCGGTGGGTGACTCGCCGATCAACGGCTCCATCTCGATGATCAGCGACCCGGTCGTCGTGGGTACCAACTGGTACGCGTTCAACGGGGTCGACGTCACCGGGACGGGCGCCAAGAACAAGCTCCTGTGCTTCAGCCTGGTGACGTATGCGGCCTGCCCGTCCCAGCCGTACGCCGTCACCCTCGGCGCCGGGGCCTCCATCACCGAGACGGACTTCCCGTCGCCGTCGATCGCGGCCATCGGCACCCAGATCATCGTGCCCGTCGGGTACAGCGGGGGCGACGAGCTGGCCTGCTTCGACACCAACACGCACGGCAACTGCACCGGGACGTGGCCGGTCGACACGACGGCGAGCGGCTACCCGGAGGGGAGCGACGGCGGTGCCGCCTTCCCGACGCTCAGCGGCACGGGCGCGGCCACCGGGTTCTGCCTACCCATCGCGTCACTGCCCTGCTACGCCCTGACCGGCGCCACGGCGACCACGCCCGCCGGCATGTCGACGGCCATCCCCGACACCACCAGCGGGTGGAACGGTCCGTCGCTGACCATCGGTGCCCGGGTCTACATCCCTGACGGCAACGCCGAGACCGTGGACTGCTACGACTACGTGGCCGCCGCCTCGTGCACGAACTTCCCGAAGGCCATCTCCAACCTGGGCCTGCTGTACACGGTCAATCCCGACCCGCTGCGTCCCAGCTGCATCTGGGTCAACTCGGACGACGGCACGGCCCAGATCCAGAACTTCGACGCCTACACCGGCGCCGGGTGCGGCCAGGGCCCGGTCCGGGTGCTGGCGGCGAGCGTGGTGGCCCCGAACAACATCTGCATCCCGGCCAACTACACCTCGATCCAGGTGCTCACGCCCTCGCCGGGCCAGTACTCGTCGGGCACGGTCCAGTTCGAGGACTTCAACGGCAACCCGATCGCCAGCATCCCCACGCAGACGCTGGACGGCACGGGGTCGGTGGACCTCTCCTCGCTGAACCTGACGACGAAGAGTCCGTTGCCGCAGTTCCTCATCACCCTCAACGGTGCCGGCTCGCCCCCCGAGGTCGACGTCAAACTCACCTGGACGGGCACGCCGTCCCCGTTGTGCACGCCGGGTGGGCAGCACCCGACCCAGGGCTACCGCCTGAGCGGTCGTGACGGCGGCGTGTTCGCCTTCGGCACGGACGCCTTCTACGGCTCGCTGACGGGCAAGCACCTGAACGGCCCAATCGTGGGCATGGCCGCCACCCCGGACAACCAGGGCTACTGGCTGGACGGGGCCGACGGTGGGGTGTTCGCCTTCGGTGACGCCACCTACTACGGCGGCCTCGGCGCCCAGGTGCACCTCAACGCACCGATCGTCGGCATGGCGGCCACACCCACCGGCAAGGGCTACTGGTTGGTGGCCGCGGACGGCGGCGTCTTCAGCTTCGGCGACGCCACCTTCTACGGCTCCAAGGGTGCCGGCGGCGCCACGGCCAAGGTGGTCGGGATGGCCGTGACCCCCTCGGGCCACGGCTACTGGCTGGTCAGCGCGGACGGCAACGTCTACCCCTTCGGTGACGCCGTCGCCCACGGGTCGATGTACCAGAAGTTCCTGGCCGCACCCATCACCGGCATCGCCGCTACGTCGTCCGGCAACGGCTACTGGTTCTCCGGGGCCGACGGCGGCGTCTTCGCCTTCGGTGACGCCGGGTTCTTCGGCTCCGAGGTCGGGCAGCACCTGGTCGGTGCCGTCGACGGGATCCAGCCCGTCAAGTCCGGCACCGGCTACTGGCTGGGCAGCACCGACGGCGGCGTCTTCGCCTTCGGCACCGCGCTGTTCCAGGGTGGCGAGGCGACCTCGCCGCTCAACGCCCCGCTGGACGGCATCACCAGCTGACCTTCGGGCGGTACCGGTAGTACGCACGGAGCCCCACCTCAGGGTGGGGCTCCGTCGCGTCCTCTCGGGAGTCGGCGCGGGCCGAGGTGGGGTGGGGCGGTCCCGGAGGAAGGGGTCGCCGACAACGGCCGCGACGGTGGGCCGGGCGGCCGATCCGACCCCGGGAACCCCCGTTGCCCCTGGCCGATCGGGCCTTTCGGCCCTGATCCGGGGGAACCGGTCCGCGGTCAACTGGAACCAGGCGGGGAATCCCCCAGCGTCCGCTCGATCCCGTCGGTCGGGGACGCTGACCCTGCGCTCGGCCGGTCCCCTCCCCCCGGGGCCCGGATCGGGCATGCGCCGCCCCTCCGGCCCCCGCCGGAGGGGCGTGTCGCGTCCCGTCGGGCGGGTGGGGGTCCGGACGGGAGGACACCTCTGGGCGGGTCACACCGGCTGACACACCCGGTCCCTACCATCGGTGCATGGCAAAGACGGCCAAGCGCCACCGCTGCATCGACTGCGGCTCGACGACCGCCCGGTGGGCCGGACGGTGCCCCACCTGTGGTGAGTGGAACACGCTGGTGGAGGAGTCCGCCCTCGGTCCGCTGGTGCGGGCGGTGGACGAGCTCGACCTCTCGGGCCTGCCGGTGCCGCTGTCGTCGGTCGACGTGTCCGAGGCGGCGGCCGTGCCCACCGGGGTGGAGGAATTCGACCGGGTGCTGGCCGGTGGCCTCGTACCCGGCTCGGTCACCCTCCTCGGGGGCGAGCCCGGCATCGGCAAGTCGACGTTGCTGCTCCAGGTCCTGGCCTCGCGGGCGGCGGCCGGCCACCGGGTCCTGCTGGTGTCGGCCGAGGAGTCGGCCCACCAGGTGCGCCTGCGGGCGGAGCGGCTGGGGCCGATCCCGCCGGGGCTGCTCATCCTGTCGGCCACCGACGTCGGCCAGGTCATCGAGGCCGTGGTGGAGTCCCAGCCCGAGCTGGTCGTGGTCGACTCGATCCAGGCCGTGGCGGTGGGCCCGCCCACGCCGGGCGAGCGACGGGCCACCGGCGTGCCGGGCTCGATCGGCCAGGTCCGCGAGTGCGCCGACCAGCTGGTGGGCCTGGCCAAGGCGCGCCAGGTCGCCACGGTGCTGGTCGGGCACGTGACCAAGGACGGCTCGCTGGCCGGGCCCCGGGCCCTCGAGCACATGGTCGACACCGTGCTCAGTTTTGAGGGCGACCGCCACCACGCCCTGCGCCTGCTGCAGGCGGTCAAACACCGGTTCGGACCGACCGGCGAGCTCGGCCTGTTCGAGATGGGGGACCAGGGCCTCAACCGGGTCGACGACCCGGGCCGGCTCCTGCTGGGCGACCGCCTCACCGGGGTGCCCGGCGGCGTGGTGCTGCCCGCCCTCCAGGGCCGGCGCACACTCATGGTGGAGCTGCAGGCGCTGGTGGCGTCCATGGGCCAGGCCCAGCCCAAGCGGTCGGTGGTGGGCCTCGACGGGGGCCGGCTGGTCATGACCCTGGCCGTGCTGGCCCGCCACGTCGGCCTGCCCACGCACTCTGTCGACGTCTTCGCCTCGGTGGCCGGCGGGATCCGGGTGACCGAGCCGGCGGCCGACCTGGCCGTCGCCCTGGCCGTGGCGTCGGCCTCGACCGGTGTGCCGCTCCCGTCCGACCTGGCCGCGGTGGGCGAGGTGGGCCTGTCGGGCGAGGTCCGCCAGGTCACCGACCTTCCCCGCCGGCTCGAGGAGGCGGCCCGCCTCGGTTTCGGCCGGGTCGTGGTCCCGGCGTCGGCGCCCGCCGGGCCGCCGGGGGTGGAGCTCATCCGGGCCGACACGGTGGCCGACGCGGTGGGTCGCTTCGGCTGCCTCGACGCACCCCTGGGATGACGTCCCCGCCCCGGTGGCCCGGAACGGTGCCGGGTACCATGCCGGGGTGACCACACGCCAGAACGCGGCCATGAGCGATGCCCTGGCCATGGTGGCCCCCGGTCGACCCCTCCGTGACGGCCTCGACCGCATCCTCCGGGCCAAGCGGGGCGGGCTGGTGGTGGTGGGCGACGGACCCGACGTGCTGTCGATCTGCTCCGGCGGGTTCCTGCTCGACTCGGAGTTCAGCCCGCAGCGCCTGTCCGAGCTGGCCAAGATGGACGGCGCCATCATCCTGGCCGCCGACGCCTCCCGGATCGCCCGGGCCAACGTCCACCTCATGCCCGACCCGTCGATCCCCACCACGGAGACCGGCACCCGGCACCGCACGGCCGAGCGGGTGGCCCGGTCCATCGACGTCCCCGTCCTGTCGGTGTCGGCGGCCATGTCGGTCATCGCCGTCTACCGCAACGACCTGAAGCACACCGTCCAGCCCACCGGCTGGCTCCACGATCGCACCGACCAGGCGCTGGCCACCATGCAGCGGTTCCGCAGCCGCTTCGACGTCGCCCTCGGGAACCTGTCCATCCTCGAGGTGGAGGACACGGTGTCGGTGGGCGACGTCATCCACGTGATCCAGACGGCCGAGATGGTGCTGCGCATCGGCGAGGAGGTGGACGGCTACCTGGTCGAGCTGGGCGAGGACGGCCGCCTGGTCAGCCTGCAGTCGGCCGAGCTGTCCGACGGCGTGGCCCGGGCGCTCGACCTGGTCATCCGCGACTACGCGGCCATGACCCGGGACGAGGCCGCCGACCGGCCGGCCTTCGAGGAGTGGGTCGTCCAGCAGCTGGCCGACCTCACCTCGGACGAGCTGCGCAACCCGATGCGGGTGGCGGCCGTGCTGCGCCTGCCGGCTGCCCTGACCGATGCGGAGTCCGGCATCGAGCCCCGCGGCTACCGGCTGCTGCACCACCTGCCCCGGCTGTCGGACGTGATCATCGAGCGCGTGGTCGACCGCTTCGAGAACCTGCAGCACATCATGCGGGCCTCGATCGCCGAGCTCGAGCAGGTGGAGGGGGTCGGGCAGGCCCGGGCCACCTCGGTCAAAGAGGGTCTGGCCCGCCTGGCCGAGGCCAGTATCTTCGAGCGCTACCAGTAGCGGCGAGCGGCCTCAGCGGGGCGGCCGACGGGTGTGGGTAATGTCTCCGCATGCCCGACGCCCCGGCCGCCGGTCGGTCCCTGCCCCGTACCGCCCTGCAGCGGGCCGGGCGCTCGACCCGCTTCGCCGGCCGGCGCGCCACCGCGCCGTGGCGCCCGCTGCCCGACTTCGTCATCATCGGCACCCAGCGCGGGGGGACCACCTCGCTCTACCAGTGGCTGGCGGCCCACCCGCAGGTCACGCCCTCCCTCAAGAAGGAGGTGCACTACTTCGACGGCCAGTACTTCCGGGGCGAGCGGTGGTACCGGGCCCACTTCCCCCTGGGGCACGAGGGCCGCGTGACGGGCGAGTCCGACCCGTACCTGCTCTTCCACCCCCTGGCGCCGGTGCGGGTGGCCGCCGACCTGCCGGCCACGTCCAAGTTCATCGCCGTGCTGCGTGAGCCGACCCAGCGGGCCATCTCCCAGTACTGGCACTGGCGCCGCCAGGGCGACCTCGAGACCGAGACGCTCGAGCGGGCCATCGAGCTGGAGCCGTCCCGCCTGGCCCCCGAGCGCGAGCGGTTCCTGCGCGGCGAGCGCTGCCACGAGTACATCGCCCACTCCTACGTGGCCCGGGGCGAGTACGCCCCCCAGCTGGCCCGCTGGTTCGACGCCGTCGGGAGGGACCGGGTGCTGGTGGTGGAGAGCGAGCGGCTCTTCGGGGATGCGGACGCTTCCCGGGAGATCGTGGAGTGGCTGGGACTGCCGGCCCACGCGGTGCCCTACCCGGTGGTGAACGGCGCCCCGCGCCTGGAGGAGGCCGACCCCGCCCTGGTGGAGCGCCTCCAGGCGCACTTCGCGCCCTGGAACGAGCAGCTCTTCGAGCTCCTCGGCCGCGAGCTGTGGACCGGACCGCCCGCCGGGGGACCTGGCCACAGCTGGTAGAATGGATTGCTCTCCCCAGCAGACCGGATGTCGCCCACCAGCCCCGGTTCCGCTCCGCAACGCCAGGAGGAACGGTGTTCGACATCGGTGACAAGGTCGTCTACCCGCACCACGGCGCGGCGGTAGTCGAACGACGTGAGACCAAAGAGGCCTTCGGCAAGAAGCAGGAGTACCTGGTGCTCCGCCTCGCCTACGGCGACCTCACCCTGATGGTGCCGGCGGACAACACCGACGGTGTCGGCCTGCGCGAGGTCATCAACGACGAAGAGGTCGAGGAGGTGTTCGCCGTGCTCCGCAAGAAGGAGGCGCGGATGCCCACCAACTGGTCGCGGCGCTACAAGAACCACTCCGAGAAGCTGCGCTCGGGCGACATCTACCAGGTCGCCGAAGTGGTGCGGAACCTCTCCATCCGCGACAAGGACAAGGGCCTGTCGGCTGGGGAGAAGCGCATGCTGAGCCGGGCCCGCCAGATCCTGGTGTCCGAGCTCACCTTCGCCCTCGGCGTCGACGAGGAGACCGCCGAGGTCCGCCTCAACGAGGCGCTGCCCTGAGCCGATCGGGCCCCGTCTGGGCCATCGTGGTGGCCGGCGGCTCCGGCCGCCGGTTCGGCGGTCGCAAGCAGTTCCTCCCCCTGGCCGGTCGTCCGGTCGTCGCCTGGTCGGTGCGCGCCGCCGCCGCGGTGGCCGACGGCGTGGTCCTGGTCGTGCCCGATGAGGGTGCCGACGGGCCCATCGACGGAGGGGACGCAACCCCGGCTCCCGGCGCCACCGGCGACGCCGCACTCGGCGCCACCGTGGTCGTGACCGGCGGCGCCACCCGGGCCGACTCGGTGCGGGCCGGCCTGGCCGCCGTGCCGACCGATGCCGCAGTGGTGATCGTGCACGACGCCGCCCGCCCGCTGGCCGGCGCCGAGCTGTTCGGTGCCGTGGTGGGGGCCGTCCGGTCCGGCGGGGTCGACGGGGCGGTGCCGGTGGTGCCGGTCGCCGACACGCTGAAGCGGGTGGACGGCACCCGGGTGGTGGCGACGCTCGACCGCGGCGACCTGGTCGCCGTGCAGACGCCCCAGGCCTTCGCCGCCGACGCCCTGCGGGCCGCCCACCGGGGCGGCGCCGACGCCACCGACGACGCCGGCCTGCTCGAGGCGGCCGGGCTGGCCGTCGGCACCGTGCCCGGCGACCCGCGCAACCTGAAGCTCACCCGACCCGAGGACCTGGCGCTGGCCGAGGCGCTGCTGGCCGGGGCGCCGGCATGAGCGGGGCGACGCCGGCTCTGCGGGTCGGACAGGGGATCGACGTCCACCCCTTCAGCGACGACCCGGCCCGGCCGCTGGTGCTCGGCGGCGTGCGCATCGAGGGCGACGGGGTGCGCGGCCTGGACGGCCACTCGGACGCCGATGTGGTGGCCCACGCGGTGGCCGACGCCGTGCTGGGGGCGGCCGGGCTGGGTGACCTGGGACGCCACGCGCCGGACACCGATCCGGCCTTCGCCGGCGCCGACTCGATCGACCTGCTCCGTCGGATGGTGGGACTGGCTGCCGAGGCCGGGTGGCGACCGGTCAACGCCGACTGCACCGTGGTGGCCGAGCGCCCCCGGCTGGCCCCCCACGTCGCCGCCATGGTGGAGCGCCTGTCGGACGCCCTGGGGGCGCCGGTCAACGTCAAGGCCACCCGGGCGGAGGGGTTGGGCGCGCTGGGCCGGGCCGAGGGCATCGCCTGCGCGGCGGTGGTGCTCCTTGCATCATCGGCCGGGGCGGACACAGGTTCCGAGCGGTCCGGGGGCGCGGCCCCCGGGGACGGGGAGGTCCGATGAGTGCGGCACCGGCCGGCGGCAGGGGGAAGCGCTCGCGCACGCCGGCGCCGAAGGGGGGCGGCCGGGGCGCCAAGCCCACCGGGCGCGAGGCCAAGGCGGCGTGGATGAAGGCCAAGGACGCCTCGGGGGCCGGGCGCGGTCGGGCCGCGCCGGCCCGGGGCTCGGGTCGGGCGCCCGTCAACGACCGCGGGCGGGGTCCGGGCGGCAAGGACGCGCCGGTCCGGCGGGGGCCCAAGCACGTCGGCCTCGGCGGCGACCAGGTGGAGGGTCGCCAGGCCGTCCGTGAGCTGCTCAGCGCCGGCCGCCGGCCGGTGACCACCCTGCTGATGGCCGAGGGGATGGACGCGGCCGAGATCCTCGACGACATCGAGGCGCTGGCGGCCAAGCGCCGGGTGAAGGTGGAGTACGTGTCCCGCAAGCGGCTGGACGCCGCCGCCCGCACCGAGGGTGCCCAGGGGGTGGTGGCCCTGGCCCGACCGGTCGAGGAGACCCCGCTCGAGGACCTGTGCCAGCCCACCAGGCGCGGCCGGGTGCCGTTCCTGCTGGTCCTGGACGGGATCACCGACCCCCACAACCTCGGGGCGGTGCTGCGCAGCGCCGAGTGCGCCGGGGTGACCGGCATCGTCCTGCCCCGCCACCGGTCGGCCCATCTGTCGCCGACCGTCGCCAAGGTGGCAGCGGGCGCCATCGAGTACCTGCCCATGGCCCTGGTGGCCGGGATCCCCACCGCCCTGCAGCAGCTGGGGGGGCTGGGGGTGGTGACGGTGGGGCTGGTCGGCGAGGCGCCGACCCCCCTCTACGACCTGCGTCTCGGCGACCAGCCGGTGGCCCTGGTGCTGGGCTCGGAGGGGTCCGGCCTGGCCGCGCTCACCCGGCGGCGGTGCGACGAGCTGGCGGCCATCCCCCAGCACGGCTCGCTGTCGTCGCTCAACGTGGCGACGGCCGGCGCCATCGCCTGCTTCGACGTGTCCCGCCAGCGCTCGGCCGCCGGCAACTGAGGCCTGACGGGGACTCGGCTGGGTCGGCGGCTGGGTCGGCTCCGACCGTCAGACCTCCTCGACGGTCACGCCCTTCCAGAAGGCCACCCGGTCCGTGATCTCCTCGGCCGCCTCCTTGGGCGTCGGGTAGTACCAGGCGGCGTCCTCGTTGCGGGCGCCGTCCACCACCACCGTGCGGTAGCTGGCCGTGCCCTTCCATGGGCACACCGTCTGGGTGTCACTGGGCTCGAAGTACTCCTGGCGCACGTCGGCCGGCGCGAAGTAGTGGTTGCCCTCCACCACCACCGTCGCATCGCTCTCGGCCAGCACGGTCCCGTTCCATGTCGCTCTGATCGTCATGTCCGGTGCAACGTCCGGTGGGGGCCCGGTGTTCCCTGCGGGGCGGATCCCGCCGAGGGTGGACCGGCCGGATCAGGCCGTCAGGGCCGCCGGGCGAGGGTGAGGACGAACTCGTCGTCGCCCGCCACCCAGGAGTCCTCGACGAACAGCCCGCAGGCCTCGAGCTCGTCGGAGAGCGCGTCCCGCGAGAACTTGGTGCTCAGCTCGGTCAGCATCTCCTCGCCCTCGGCGAAGTGGACCTCGAGGTCCAGGTCGGCCACGCGCACGGTGCACTCGTCGAGCGAGCGCAGCCACATCTCGATGCGGTGGTCGGGCTCGTTCCAGACGGCCACGTGGGCGAAGCGCTCCGGGACGAAGTCGGCGCCCAGCTCGCGGTTGAGGACGTGGAGCACGTTGCGGTTGAACTCGGCGGTGACACCGGCGGCGTCGTCGTAGGCGGCCACCAGGCGGTCCCGGTCCTTCACCACGTCGGTGCCGAGCAGCAGGCAGTCGCCGGGGCGCATCGTGGCGGACAGCCGGCCGAGGAACGCCACCCGCTGTTCCGGGGTGAAGTTCCCGATCGTGCCTCCGAGGAAGGCGAAGAGCTTCCGCTCCGGGCCGTCGAGCTCGGTGAGGTGCTGGTGGAAGTCGCCCACCACGGCCCGCACGGCCAGGCCGGGGTACTCCTCGGACAGCGCCGTGGCGGCCTCCCACAGGGTGGTGTCGCTGACGTCGAGCGGGAGGTACGTGCCGAGGCGGCCGCTGTCCCGCATGGCGTCCAGCAGTACGCGGGTCTTGTCGCACGTGCCCGCACCCAGCTCGACCAGCACGTCGGCACCGGCGCCCGCCACCATGTCCTTGGCGTGGGCCTCGAGGATGGAGCGCTCGGCCCGGGTGGGGTAGTACTCGGGCAGGCGGGTGATCTCGTCGAAGAGGCGGCTGCCGCGGTCGTCGTAGAAGTAGACGGGCGGCAGCTGCTTGGGGACGGACGTGAGCCCGGACCGTACGTCGGCCTCCATGGCGGCCCGCAGGTCGGCCGGGGTGAGGTGCACCTCGATGGTGGGGGGGATCACGATGTCCATGGGCTCCGGTCGGGGTCGGGGGGACGTGGCGTCCGGCAGCACTGCCGTCCCGGTGGGCGGATCAGTCGTTACGGGCCAGGCGCAGGCCGCTGAAGGCCCAGCGGGCCCCGGGCGGGAAGAAGTTCCGGTACGTGGCGCGGACGTGGCCCGCCGGCGTGGCGCAGGAGCCGCCGCGCAGGACGTACTGGTTGACCATGAACTTGCCGTTGTACTCGCCGACCGCCCCCTCGGCCGGCGCGAACCCCGGATAGGGGCTGTAGGCCGACGAGGTCCACTGCCAGACGTCGCCGAAGGGCGCCGAGGCGGCGCCGGCGGGCGCCGGGTGGCGGAGTCCGGAGTCGAGCAGGTTGGCCTCCGTCGTGCCGGCCTCGTCCCGGGCGGTGCTGACCACCTCCCACTCGGCCTCGGTGGGCAGCCGGTGGCCGGCCCACCGGGCGTAGGCGTCGGCCTCGTAGTAGCTGACGTGGGTGACCGGCCGGGTGGGGTCGATCGTCTCGACGCCGGCCAGGGTGAACTCCGTCGACCCGACGTCGGGCGACCAGTACAGCGGCCCCTCCCAGCAGCCGGCCTCGACGGCGGCCCAGCCGTCGGACAGCCACAGCTCCGGGCGCCGGTAGCCGCCGTCCTCGACGAACGCCCGCCACTCGCCGCAGGTGACCGGTCGGTCGGCCAGGGCGAAGGGCTCGAGGTGGACCCGGTGGCGGGGGAATTCGTTGTCGAAGCCGAACCCGTCGCCGCCGTGGCCGACGGACACGGTGCCACCGGGGTGGGACGTCCAGGTGGCGGGAGCGTCGTCGCCCGGTCCGGCCGGCGCGGCCGGCGCGTAGGCCGGCAGCATCGGGTTGCGGGACAGGACGTGCTTGATGTCCATCAGCAGCAGCTCCTGGTGCTGCTGCTCGTGCTGGATGCCCAGCTCCACCAGGGCCGCCGCCCGGGCGTCGGGCCCCCGGCCGAGCAGTTCGGCCATGGCCGCGTCGACGTGACGTCGGTAGTCGGCCACCTCCACGATGCCGGGCCGGGACACCATCCCACGCTCGTGCCGCGGGTAGCGGGCGCCCACGCCGACGTAGTACGAGTTGAACAGGAAGCCGAAGGCCGGGTCGAACACCTCGTAGCCGGGCAGGGTGGGTTCGAGCAGGAAGGTCTCGAAGAACCAGGACGTGTGGGCCCGGTGCCACTTGGTGGGGCTGACGTCCGGCATGGACTGGACGGTCTGGTCCTCGGCCGAGAGCGGAGCGGCCAGCTCCTCGGTCACCCGCCGCGTCGCCTCGAACCGGCCGGCCAGCACCTGGTCGTCCACGGTGGTCAGGAGGTCGGACATCCCCGCTCCTTCCGGTCGCCTGGGGGATCCACGGTCGCCACCCGGAGGGCAGGTCCGGGACCAGTGAGAACTTACCCGGAACGGTCCGCGACCGTGCCGCCGCCGGATCACCCAGCGGAGGGCGCCGCCGTTTCGCGCTGTTACCGTCGGGTACAAGCGCGACACACCATCGACCGAGGAGTCCCCATGCCCACGGACCACCAGAACGAGCCCGTCGACGACGGCGTCGAAGCCGAGCACGCCGCCCACACCCCGGACGCGCCGCCCACCGAGGACCAGGCGCACGCGGCCGACGAGTTCCTGGCCGAACAGGACCCCCGCGACGCCGAGCGCGTGGCCGAGCACCACCGCGAGATGGACCGGATCGGCGCCGAGGTGAAGGGGGAGGGCGAGATCGTCTGAAGGGGGCACGGCGCGCCGCCGGCGTCGTCCGACGACGGGAGCCGGCGGTGGGAATCGAACCCACGACCTGACGATTACAAATCGTCTGCTCTGCCAACTGAGCTACACCGGCGCGGGCTCCGGGTCCGGAGCGTCCGGGCCCAGTGTACGGGCACCGGGGCCTTGCTCGGGAGTGCTTGCTTCGCGCCCGGCCGGACGGCAGGCTGACACGAGTGGACGATCCCTCGACGCCCGACCAGGAACCTCCGGAGCGTTCGGGGCACGGTGTGCCCCTCGACCGCGCCGCCATCCTCCTCGGGCTCTTCATCCTCGTGACCGTCCTGCTGGTGGCCAAGATCCACAACGGCCCACCGACGCCGACGTCGGCGGCGGGCGCGACCACCACCACGACGACGCTGGCCGGCGGGTCGACGACCACCACCACCGGTGCGGCGGCCACCACGACCACCACGGCCCCGAAGGCCAAGAGCGACGTGCCGGTGCTCGTGGTGAACGCCTCGGGCAAGGCCGGAGCGGCGGCCACCGTCACCAATGACCTACAGGTGGCCGGCTGGAACGTGCAGACGCCGATGAACGCCACGGCCAACGTGTCGACCTCGGCCGTGTACTACGTGTCCGGGCAGAAGGCGGCCGCCGAGGCCGTGGCCTCCACCCTCCACCTGCCGGCGTCGTCCGTGCTCCCGTACACGACGGCGGCGCCCATCAGCACCATCGGCACGGCCGAGGTGCTCGTGGTGGTGGCGCCCGACCTGGCTGCCTCGGCCTCGGCCACGACCACCACCTCCTCGGGTACCTGAGCGGGCCCGCGGTGCCCGCCGGGTCCGCCTCCGCCGACCTGCCCGACGGCGCCGACGCCGTGCTGGCCCCCCTGGTGGCCGACCCGTCCCGCACGGCCGTGCTGTGCGACTTCGACGGCACCCTGGCGCCCATCGTCCTCGACCCGGCCGACGCCCGTCCGCTCGAGCCGGTCCCGGTCCTGCTGCGCTCGCTGGCACGTCGCTTCGCGGTGGTGGCGATCGTGTCCGGGCGCCCGGCCGCCTTCCTGGCCGACCACCTGGGCCCGCCGGCGGGGGCTGCCGCCACCGTCGGGCTCCACGGCATCTACGGGATGGAGTCGGTCGACGCCGGGGGGGCGGTGCGCCCCGACGCCCGGGTGGCGCCCTGGCTGCCCGTGGCGGAGGAGGTCGCCGCCCGGCTGCGCCACGGACTGCCCGAGGAGGTCATGGTCGAGCTGAAGGGACCCGCCGTCACGGTGCACTGGCGCCGGGCGCCGGACGAGGGGGCCCGGGCGGCCGCGCTGGTGGCCGAGGAGACCGCCCGCACGGGCCTGGAGGCCCATCCCGGTCGCATGTCGTGCGAGCTGCGTCCCCCGTTGGCCATCGACAAGGGGACGGTGGTGGAGGAACTGTCGGCCGGCTGCACGGCGGCGTGCTTCCTCGGCGACGACGTGGGCGACCTGCCCGCCTTTGCCGCGCTGGGCCGGCTGGCTACGGGCGGGACGGCCACGGTGGGGATCGCCGTGCGGGACGCCGAGACCGCACCGGAGGTGGCGGCCGCCGCCGACCTGGTGGTGGAGGGGCCGGAGGGCGCGGTGGCGGTGCTCGCCTGGCTCGACCGCGCCGCCGGGGACGGCCCGGCCTGACGCCGCGACAGGTCAGCGGGCGGCGTCGAGCTGGTCGGCCAGCCAGTCGGCCGGACGTCGGGCCAGGACCACGTCGCGCAGCGTCCGGGCCCGCTCGGCCCGCTCCGCGGAGCCGAGGGCCAGCGCCTCGGACAGCACGGTGGCCGTCCCGGTGACATCGAAGGGGTTGACCTCGAGGGCGCCGGGGGCCAGCTCGTCGAAGGCGCCCGCCTCGCGCGACAGGGCCAGGACGCCGTCCCGGGCGTTGACCACCGGCCCCTCCTTGGCCACCAGGTTGAGGCCGTCGCGCACCGGGTTGACCAGCAGCACGTCGTAGCGGGTCAGGGCGGCCAGCGAGCGGGGGTAGTCGTCCTCCACCTCGAGGACGATCGGCGTCCAGTCCGGGGTGCCCCACCGCTCGTTGACCCGGGCCACCGTGGTCTCGACCTCCTCCTGGTAAGCGAGATACTCCGGCAGGCCCTGGCGGGTGGGGTAGGCGAGGGCGACGAACACGACGCGTCCGTGCAGGTCCGGCTCGCGCTCCAGCAGCTCGTCGAAGGCCCAGAAGCCGCGCAGCAGGTTCTTGGACAGCTCCATCCGGTCCACCCGCACGATGACGGCCCGGTCGTCGCCGCCGACCGACTCCTCGATGCGGGCCAGCGACGGCGCCACGTCCGGTCCGTCGGCGGCCGCCCGGAGCCGACCGGCGTCGATGGACAGGGGGGAGACGAAGGTGCTCGCCCGCCCGGCGTCGAGGCCCGCCGCCTCCAGGCCGGCCAGGTAGGCGGCGGCCCAGCGGGCCGAGTGGAAGCCGCAGGCACCGAAGCGCGACATGGCGTCGAGCAGCTCGTCGCCCACGGCCGTCGGCAGCATGCGCAGCACCGACGGGTCGGCGAAGGGCGTGTGGGAGAAGTGGACCGTGGTCAGGTCGGGCCGCAGGTCGTCGAGGACCGGCGCGGTCAGGGCCAGGTGGTAGTCCTGGACCAGGACCCGGGCACCCTCGGGGGCCACCTTGGCCACCCGCTCGGCCATCAGGCGGTTGTACGTCCGGTAGGCGTCCCACGCCTCCATCCAGCGCTGGTCGGTGCGGGGGCGACGGGCCGGGTCGAACAGGTGGTGGTGGCAGAACCACAGGGTGGCGTTGGACACCACGTTGTAGGCGAGGTTGTAGATCTCGGGCTCCGGCTCCACCAGCTCGATCCGCAGGCCGTCGGAGGCCATCAGGCCCTCGGCCGCGGCCATCCGGTCGGCCTCGCTCATCGACGAGGCCACCCAGGTGGCGCCCGTCCCCTCCACGAGGGGGAGGAGGGAGCCGGCCAGGCCGCCCCCGGAGGCGGCCGGCACCGGCCGGCCGTCCTCGAGCCGGAAGGCCAGGGGCCCACGGTTGGAGACCAGCACCACGTCCCCCAGGTCGGCGGGGTCGGCCGGGGACCCGTCCACCGGCTCGTCGGGCCCGGCGGGATGACCCCCGGGGGTGGCATCGTCGGCAGGGGCCATGGGTTGCTCCTATGTCAAGCGGCGACGAGCTCGCAAGTCGATGAGCTTGCGTCTCGTGCCAGTTGGTCGGCTTCAAGGCGTCGGTAGACCTGATCGGAGATCTTCCG
>Ga0265327_10000724_pt1 | contig 51791 bp, 46 predicted proteins | sample 41621metaG_FD_202089 | JGI IMG/M metagenome (GOLD analysis project Ga0265327, IMG submission 202089) | Rhizosphere microbial communities from Carex aquatilis grown in University of Washington, Seatle, WA, United States - 4-16-21 metaG | ecosystem: Host-associated > Plants > Roots > Rhizosphere... | reverse complement strand
TGACCATCAAGACGCGGGCGCTGCAAGCGGGCCAGGTGTCCGTGGCCTTCAAGGACACCGGCAGCGGCATGAGCCCGGAACAACAGCAGCGTGCCTTCAAAACCGTGCTCTCTACCACCAAAGCCAAGGGCACGGGCATCGGCCTGGCAATTGTGGGCCGCACGGTTGAAACGCACCATGGCCAAATTCGAATTTTGTCGCGCCCCGGCCGCGGCACCACCATGCGCATTACCCTGCCGGCCCAATAAAGGTCGCATTTTGACACTTGCCCGGACTGGCAGGACGTGGCGGGAAGGTGCTGCGGCAATTTATTGAACCACCAAGCGACAAAGGAACAAAGGTAGCAACGCGCCATGTACCTTAACCTTTCAACCAGTTTTTTGCGGGCTCCGGAACCCACCTGATTTTGTCCACGGCGATACCATGCGGTTTGAACCAGGGGAATACTTTTTCAAATGGGTTTACGACAAATCTCGCCCGCCCATAAAAGCGCACACATTGAAAGAAACTACACGTGGGAATCGCCGATCATGGCGAGGAAATAATGGAGGAAATACTGGCCTCTTAACCCCTAATTTACTCAACTTTTCGAAAACAGCACAACATTGCCGCAAGCCTGCGAAGTTTATTTTTATGGTGCCGACGGAGGGGGTCGAACCCACACATCCTTACGGATACCAGATTTTGAGTCTAGCGCGTCTGCCAATTCCGCCACATCGGCCACCGATAAATTCTTGTCGCTTAGCTTTCAACGGCAGGGCACAAAACTCTTGCTTTGCGTGCCGTCTGCCAAAGTGAAGCAACGGTTTTAGTATATTAGCAGCGGAACTTGGGTTGGGAAAGTCAAAATTAAAGGAAAACCATTTCCGAAAAAGGATTGAAAAAAAGGGCTTCACTCTATAACCGCAGAAGCGGACAGGCGTCGTTTAGTGGCCCAAACTAACAGCGACGAGCACCCCGGCCATTTCAAGAGACGTTAAAATTTAGGCAAATTTTGAGTTGAATCTTGTAATTCAACTCAGCACCATGCCGTGGGTTGGCTGTTATAGTGGGCGACCTAAGGATATAGGTAAAAATCAGAGGGTGATTTGGATGAATGGTAAATTAAGGCAAATTAAGGGCTGGGAAACATTGGCACGACAGGCCAAATGCAATGTCGTGAACTTCGCCAAGTTACATGGTATTTCCTCACGTAACTTGGAACGGCATTTTCTAGAAACTTACCAAAAAACATCTAAGGCATGGCTGGCGGAGCTGTGCAGGCGGGCAGGCGTTAAATCCATTATGTGAAGGACTTCAAGGCCATGGACTTTATCTATTTCTATTGGGATTGGGAACAGCAAGCAGGAGTGAAATTTTTTAAGAGCATGAATCCAAATTCAACAATCAAAGACGCGTTTAAGTTATGACTATGCCAAATTATCGGTTGCGAATTTCCAGGATCGAAACCGCCTTCACCTTGATTGAGTTGTTGGTGGTCATTGCCATTATCGGAATTCTGGCGGCCTTGTTGCTGCCGGTATTAAGCAAGGGCAAGGATTCTGCTGCCAAGACGATGGACATTAATAATCTGAAGCAAATGACCACGGCGATGCATTTGCACGCGAGCGATAATCAGGATGTCATGCCTTGGTCCAACTGGCTGGGTGGAGACCGTCCCGATCGTCCCGGCTGGCTTTACTGCAAGCAAGACAGCCTGGCTGTCTTGGCACCTGGCGAATCAATCTTCAAAGTCGAAACCGGACTTTTCTGGCCCATTCTGAAAAGCGGGACGATTTATTTCTGTCCCAAGGACGGCCCGCAAACGCCGAAGTTTTCTGAGCGAGCACAACAAATTTCCAGTTATGTGATGAACGGTGCGGTGAATGGATATGACCGCGCGGAAACCAACACGACTATTTTGATGAAGCTGGGCGCAATGCCGCCCACCGGCATGGTGTTTTGGGAGGCAGATGAGACCACGCCGGGTTCGTTCAACGATGGGGCGAGCAGCCCGGATGAGCAGGAGAGCCACCGGCATAATGAGGGGGCGATCTATGCGGCCTTCGATGGGTCGACGAAATTTGCGAGGTTCACCGACTGGCAAGCGCAGGCGACGAGCACCAACAAAAATGATTTATGGTGCTTTCCAGATAGTCCGGATGGCCGCTAAAGCATCACTAAATGAAAACGATTTGGGACAGAATAAAGCGCAATCCGCAAGGCGTGGTTATGGCGGTGGGAGCGGTGTTGTTTGTCTTGGGATGGCGGTTGTGCGTGGTCTGGTGGGAGCCGGCACACCAGCGCGCCGTGGCGGCGGAATTGATGTCAGTGCCTGTGTATATGCGGCATATGATTTATCCCAGCCACACGGGCTCAGGTTTGGTTTACGGCCGGAAATTGGAAAATACGGTCGGGCTCTTTTTTTGCAACCCAACCACCCACAAGTCGCGTTTGATTTCGGAGAACAACCCCAATTTTTACGGTTGGTCGCCCGATGATGGGCGGTTTGCGTACGGGGTTGAATTGCCGCAAAGCCCAGGAAAATGGGCTATTGTCATTTGCGATGGCCACACCGGGGAACAACTGGCTCAATTGGTTCATCCTGGTTTTCCTGGGTCGGTCGTGGGCTACTTGATGCCGGACACGTTTGCCTGGCTATCGAGTCAATCATTTACCTTCTTTACAAATGGCGCAGTGGGGGTCGTTGAACAAAAATCGGATGGAATATGGCGTCGCGCAAAAACGATTTCGATTACGGCGGTCAAGCCGTCCGGCCTGACGGCTTGTTCATCCGGAACGGTAGCTTGGAAAGACGGCAACGCCATCAAAACACTGGATTTGGCGACGGAAAAAGAGCAGGAAATCTGGAATTCGAGCACCAACCAGTTGGAGGATTTTGTCGGTGCGCCGGATGGATCGGATTTGCTGCTGAAATGCGTGGATGATGCCGGCCAGTATTTGCTCCGCTGCTCATGGAAGAGCAGAGATGTGACCCCCGTTGGACGGATAGACCCGGCGCATCGCGGAGTATTTCGGTTGCACTCGGTTTGGAATGACCATTCCCCGACGTTTATATCGTGGGATGGCAGCCGGCCCTCCACCGTTTATTTAAGCGACGATGGATTGAATGAGTTTCACATTAACGAATTTGCCGGAAAACCGGGGCAGATATTGAGTTGGGGCGGAGGTGTGATGGTGCATAGCTGCCTTGCCGGCAAGCACTTGTTCATTGCCGGGCACCCGGCTACAGATTGGTTGGGAATTTGGGATTACGACGCCAGCCAAAATAGACTCACGCGGATAGTCCCCGAAGAAACGCCACATTTCAAATACGCCCGTTATGTGCCACCCGATTACGGAAGCCTGACCAATGGCAATGGACAGAAAAAGGGTTATTCCCTCTGGCATCCGGTTTCTGTCCAACCAGGCCGCAAATATCCGCTGATCATTGGACAAACCGCAAATGGCGATTGGTTTCCCATTGAACAGGCAGCCGCAAATAATGGCTGTTTTTTTGCGGTGGTACATCGGCCCTATTGGATTTGTAGAAGCTTATATGACTGGCCAACTGACGTCACGGCACTCTCGGAGGTGTTGAAGCAAAATCCAAACATTGACACCAACCGCATTTATGTTTGGGCGACCAGCGCGGAACTTGGCGGCTTGGGGCGCTTACTTGATACGCAATCCAACTGGTGGAAGGGAGTAATCGTCTTTTCACCAGGAGGCCCGTTACATCTTCCAAATAGCATGAATGACAAAACGGTGTATGTGATCGCCGGTGATGAAACAGAAGATGCCCGGGCGATGAAAGAATACCAAAACCACGCGCTGTCGGAAGGAATTCTGCTTAAATTATATTTGGAGAAGGACAAGGAACATTCGCCAAACCACCTTGGTGCCGAACGTGAGCGCGTGGAAATATTTGAGAAACTTTGTGAAGACCTATGAGCGCCAGCACGACTGAATCAACAACCTTGATGAACAAAGAAATTCGGATTGTCTGGAATCTGGCTGGCTCGCTGTTGTTCGCCTTGGCGGCAATATTGGGTGTCAGCTTCCTGGGTGCGGGGGCATTTGCCGCTCCAGCCGACCCGGTATTGCTGATTTCCACGCGCTGGTTCTTTGGTGGTTTCGTCGCAGTCTGCGTTTTTGTGGGGGCAATATGTCTGCTGGCCGAATCTGATTGGTTAAAAACCATGCTGGCATTTTGGCTGGCTGGCAACATGGCGTTATATTATCTGGGCTGCCATTGGGTCGGCCACCTGGCGACGTTTGATGTCTATCTATTACCAATAGAGAGTGCGTTTAAATTGTCGCCCGGCTGGGGGCGGTGGCTGTTGATGACGTCATGGTTGGGCTTGGTTGTGGCCGGACTCGTTACATATTTTTGGACGAGGTTGCGTCGAAGGCTGGGGCTGGCAGATTATATTAAAATGTTTTGCCCGGCCTGTGGCGGGCACGTCAAGTTTGCCGCCCACGATGCCGGGCAGAAAATTCCCTGCCCGCATTGCCGCAAGGAAATCAAATTGCATCAGCCGGGAAATTTGAAAATGTCCTGTTTCTTTTGCTCTGGACACATTGAATTTCCGTCACACGCAATTGGTGAAAAGATGCCATGTCCGCATTGTAACATGGATATAACCTTGAAGGAACCAGCATGAATCCCAAACTAAAGAACATTCAAAACTGGCCGGAACTCGCACAGCAAGCCAAATGGTCAGCCTCGGCCCTGGCCAGGCAATGCGGTGTTTCCGTGCGAACGCTGGAGCGATTTTTTCTAAAAAAGAATGGCAAAAGCCCAAAGACATGGCTTTTAGAACAACGTCAACAACAGGCCAACCTACTCTTGCGGGACGGTTCCAGCGTTAAGGAAACGGCAGACTGCCTGAGTTATAAACATCCGAACCATTTGACCAACGCCTTCAAAAAACACTGGGGATATTGCCCTACACACAAACCAGCCTCTATGCGGGCATAAATCCATTGGATGTCGCATTTTTGTAGATAATTGTCGCATTCTAATTGATGATTTTGCTTCCCACCCCTGAAAGTTGACGATTAAAGTGGGGGACTGATGAGAGCAAATGCGTCTATCTGTAAGCCGACCAACACGTCAGGCATCATCGCCTTTGCGCAAGGCAATCTTGCCACGCTGAAACTCGAAGGCTGGACGTATGCCGAAACGACGGCATTCCAAGCCGCGCGAAATGCTTTTGGCCATGCCGAACAATTCAGCATGGCAATCCATCCACCAGCGCCACCTGTTGCACCTGCAAAATGAAAACAACTATGATTAAAATTATGGAGCGGGCATTTATATTGACAAGCATGGTGGGAGCATTTTTGATGCCTTGTCGGGCATTTGCTGATTGCAGCACGAATGCAGAAGGGTGCGTTGAATGCGGGCCGCATTGGGGAAGCTGGTCGGGAAGTTGCCCGTCAATAGTGACCAATGGTTTAGTGAGCCCGACCTCTATAGATCAATGTGGTGTGGAAGGGCCTACCATGCCGACTAATATAGTTGTTCCAGTCTATAGTCCCACCAACATATGGAAGCGGACCGGCACATATGATTGCACCAATACGGTGAGCACCAACACCGAAAACATCACCTATTTGGTGAGTGGTTATTTTTGGACCAATTTTTCAAGCCCTTACACCAGTTTTCCAAGCTTGGTGACAAACTCATTTAGCGCTGATTGCGATGTGTATGTGACGAGCAGTGACACCACCAATTGCGCTTCGCCGGGGCTGGTGACACTCGCCACTGTCAGCTGGAACCTCCCGTGCCCAACCATTACCAATTTAACTATTGACGGTTGTGGTGTGCTTGAAACTGTTCCTGAAAACGGAGTGATGCGGCCGGTATATGGCGCAATAATTCATTACGATTTTCAATGTGCCAATGGTTGGTATTCATGGGAGACCAATTCTTTTACTCAAGATTGCGACACGACGGACGACAGCACGTCCCAACAGACAACTGCAACCTCGGATCCATGGTATAACACCGGGGATGGCGTAGGAAGCACGGTTGTAAGTCCGTCGGCCATGCCTTGCAGTTTGACAAGTCAGCAAACAATTTTTTTTGCGGCAATTGGGGGAGGCAGTGTGACAAACAATAATTCTACTTGTACTTTTAACTTCACAAGAACGCTTACAATTGTCGCCGATCCCAGCAATCCTGGCCACGGAGCAATTACTCTGGTAGTCAGCGGTCTTGCAAATACCGTGACTAACCAATGCTCCAATTAGACTTAGAAAACAGTTTTCAAAAACGAAGAAATATGATCAAATACACGCTAGTATCACTTTACATCCTAGCCTTGGGTTTCAATCGTTGCCTGTCTCAATCAGTTGATAACTCGCAGACAATCACAAATGACGTGCACTTGTCAATTACGGTGGCAACCAATGTTTTTCAATCCGATTCTTCAAGTGTTTGTGTCTCGACCATTTTTAACTCTTCCACGAACACCATTGAAATAGACCCAACATCGCCGAACACCCAGGTGTCCCAATTGGAAATATTTCTTAACGATGACATGAAAAATTTCTATCACCTAACGCCGCATCATTCGGCATATTTTGGCTCGCATCCAATTGTGAAAGTCAGCCCCGGTCATAGTTTCAACGAGACTAACGCGGTGAAGTTTTATGCCACAATAAAACCTGGCGACTATACGCTAAAGGCAGCGCGGGTTTTTATGCTGAACGGAGAGCCTTTTCTGATTGGATCTAACCCGGTCAAAGTCTACGTAATAAAATGACTGGCAAGTTTTTCGGTGCCATTTGTGCAGCCATTGTTACGGCCAAAACCTGCACGGCTTCCGGTGCTTTTTCCAATTGGGATAGCGAATCTAAAGCAACAAGTATTATTGCCGGTATAAACGAAGCACATTTCATCTTTAATTTCACCAATGTTTCATCTGCCGACATCACCATATTGAGCGTCCGTCCCTCGTGCGGTTGCACCACGGCGCAATTGCCGTCATTGCCGTGGACAATTTCTTCTGGCAGAAATGGTCAAATTGGTGTAACTGTAAATCTGGCTGGAAAGAGCGGCACCGTGTCAAAAACTGTGACTGTGAATACTGACAAAGAAACGAAAATGCTTTCTGTCAAAATCACGATTCTTCCGCCTGAAATTTCGACGGCGATGCCTGACACCGGACGCGCGCAAAATATGAAGATGGCAATTGCCGACCGACAGGCAGTTTTCAAAGGCGACTGTATGAGTTGTCATGCCAAAGCTGGCAATGGGAAATTTGGCAAGGAGCTTTACGATGCGGATTGTGCCATCTGCCATGAAGGCGCAAATCGCGCCACGATGGTTCCGAGCCTGCACTCAATCCCCCAAACAACCGATGTTGAATTCTGGGGCACATGGATTTCTTACGGTAGGCAGCATTCGCTCATGCCGGCGTTTGCCGCCACAGAGGGTGGCCCGCTTACGGACGCGCAAATCGCCTCACTAACCACATATCTCAACACGGCGATTCCACCTCGCCACTAACTGTAATGATAAAGAAAATTCTCTACGCGATTATTTTTTTGTGCGTGCCGATCGCAATTCTGATTACCGCTGCCATTCGCAGAGATCCGATGTATCAGGGAGAGCCGGCAACCATTTGGGCGGAGAGAATAAGAACGGATAGAGACGCAGCCTTGAATGCGTTGCAACACTTGGGCAAAGGCGCATTGCCCGCATTAAGGGAGATGCTAAAAGGGCCCTCTCGCACTGAGAGCTGCCGAGCGGCTTGGGCATTGGGACGACTGGGTCCGGCAGCAACAAATGCGGTTCCAGATCTTATTCAAGTGTTGGGAGATGGGGGAAACATCGGTCTGCAGTCGGAAGCCATGCTTTCGTTATCACGCATTGGAATAACCAACAAAGACATAGTGCCGGAATTGATGGCGCAGTTGACCAACTTCTATGTCTGTGGTTTTGCCGCCACGCTGTTAAATTCCATTGAACGAGAGCGAAAAAAGGAAAATCTGCCACCATTTCCCGAAGAGGGATATGATTATGGCATGGCGTGTTTGAAATCGCCGACACCGTTTATCCGCTTGAATGGAGCGATACAACTGGCAAGCGTTGCACAAAGGGATGATCGGGCAAAAATAGCGCTTCAAACACTTTTGAATGATGGGGATATTGCAGTTCGCGTGCAAACGGCGAGGTTGATGACTAATCCTGGTGCCCTGCCGAATTTTAAGATGGTTTCGGATCATTAAATACGGTTTTGTGTCATGTGTGGTCATGTCCAGCCATTACAAATTCATCGAGGGATTAAAAGCCACACTGTTGCTCATCATTGTTGGGTTGTGCCTATTCGGGTATGCGTTGCGTCAACATGGCAAAAACAGCGCGGTTTTATCCATTGTCGAAGTGCTTTTCACACGATCCGACACGCAGTGGATGTTTTGTAGCTATCTTGCCATTTGGTGCACCTGTTTTATCGCCCTTACTTTCGGACTAAAAGACATTCCGCTGGTCGGCTTGCTATTAATAGCAGCCGTCATGTATTCCACCAATTATGGCTTCTCTTTTCGGTCGGGAAACGCAGTGGTTTTCCTCGGCGGTATAACACTGGGCAAGGGAGCGAGAGTCATTTTTGAAAAACGGGAAATAGACATCCAATATTATCTGATTGGCTTGGTTGTGCTGCTGGCTTTTTCATCGTTTTGGCACTTGGATCCGACGGGCAGCTATCATGGGCCGCGTTGGATGGGGCTTTGGGATAATCCTAACATCTATGGAATTTTGATGGGTTCGGGGTTAACGCTCACAATCGGTTTGTTAGTTGCAGATTTTTTCGGCGAGATGCCGGATACGGCACGCGGGTCGCACGCGCTACCATTTATTCTTTTGATCGCGGCGGGGATGATGGGGGTGGGGCTGTTGATGAGTTACAGTCGGGGCGCGGGGTTGGGAATGGCGGTTGGTTTGCTATATCTGTCAATTACGCATGGAAAATTCAAATGGCAGTTGGTTCTGCCGGGAATTCTTTTCGTGACGGCGGTTGTATGTTTTTTTTGGAGTTCAACGCCAGACACATCGCCGTGGTATGTGAAGCGGATGGATTTCGGTAGACCGTCAGCACAACACAGAGTTGCTGCGTGGCATGCAGCAGTTCAAATGATGCGAGATCATCCGCTGGGTCTTGGTTGGAACAAGGCTACTGAGACATATGAGAAAAATTATTCACCTCCTGAAGATGGCGCGGCGGCACTCACCACGAATAGTTATTTGATTTTGGGAACGGAATTAGGTTTGCCCGCCTTGCTTTGTTTTATTGCGTATATTTACCTTAAATTTAAGTCAAAGGCTGCTAATTCATTGCAGATCGCATGTCGCGCCGGTGCTTTAGTTTTGCTGGTGGCGTTTTGGTTTGACGGAGGATTGCTTGAATTACCAACCGCCACATTGTTTTGGATTTTGCTGGAATTAGGAACGTCTGATGTGACACCGAATAAACGAGGGATGCTGTCGACAACGCCATAAAATCATTCTGGCGTATCTGCTCATGGGGTCCACCATGGCTAGTTGGATGCGATGCGCCAAATATAAGGTAATTTCATGGAAAAATTAAATGCCCTGCTCGATCTGCTCGTAGAGCCACTTTTCAAGCTTGGTAGCGAGTGCGGTATTCTGCGGCGTGACATCGTGCCACTGGCTTGCACCGCTCTCACCGTTAATTGAACTCTCCACCTTGCAGACGATGTTCACCCGTTCAATGCCATTGCCTTGGTCACGAACTGTGATGCCGTACTTGTAGCGGGTGCTCTGCGCCATGATGACCATGAATGTCCCTGGCCCCGCGCAGTAGTCGGTTGAAATGACGCCGGATGCCTTGTCTACGCTGACTGTGGTAATGCGGTTCTTGTCGAGGGCGTCCAATATGCCATTCCAGAGCTTGTCATAGGGGACGGCATACGTTTGCTTGGGTGTGAAGCTCGCTGTGGGTTCGGGGAACTTGCCGTTGTCGGAAATGCAACCGGTCAAGGCGACGAGGACAAGAATCAGTTGGAGGGATTTTTCATGGGTATATATGGAGTGTGGGTTCAGGGTTGTTTGTTTTGATTGAGGGTTTCGGCCATCTTCTCGGCCATTTTGGTGGCAATGAGGTTGGCATGGCTTTCGATCATTTCGCGCCGGTAGGCGAAACCGGCATGGCCGACCGCAAGAATCCAAAAGAAGGGTGCAATCCAAACGCCGATCATGGACAGGACGCACAGGCAGGCCAAGCCGTAGAGGAATGAATTGAGGAGAAAACCGCCCCATTTCTGGCGGGACAGAAATTATATGGGAGAAATGAAGATGATGCAGAGGTAGAGCATGGTGTTAGTTCCTTTCAAGTATGCAGTGTTGATTTCAGTGTGGTTGGTTGGTTCCAGCGGGTCTTTTCATGATGACCGGCACAGTTGTGCCTATAGGCACATAGGATGTCAAGCCGGTTTTGCGCTATTGCTATGGAGTGGAAAAGTCAAAGCCTGATGTCATCTGTTCAACGGTCGCCCGCCTGCTACGTGAAAAGCGCGTTGCCGGTGGGCTTTCGATGAACGTCATCGCCAAGCGTGCCCGTTTGTCGCATTCAATGATTAGCCGCGTGGAACATGAATTGCGCAGGCCCACGCTCGACACCTTGTTGCGTATCGCCGAAGCAATGGAGATCGAGCTATGGCCGCTCGTGAAAGAGGCGGAAGAATTGCATGGTGCGAAGGGGCGATAGCCAAAGCACAAACCATCCCATCCCATTCTTCTGTGGCACAGTTGACTCATATGGGGACATTGAACTTCACACCCGAATCGAAAGCCAAAATGCTGGCCAACATCTGCCTTTGATTCTCGTTCGGCACCTTTTTGTCACGTTCCCACGCCGTAAGCGTCGAAGTGGCAATTCCCATTTTGAGGGCAAGCTGCCAAAGTGTGAGGCGTTGTTCGTAGCGTTTGATTTGGATTAAATTGCCAAGCGTCTTAATACTCATAGGCAACGACTTGCGATCACAGCAGCGGGTCGGAATATGGGCGCGGGATACGCGGACTTGCCGTTGTGCAATACCCAGCAGGGCTACTCGCCCCCGGAAGGTGGTGCTGCAGCGCTGACGATGAATAGTTATCTTATGCTGGGCACGGAACTGGGCATCGCTCCGCTACTTTGTTTCGTAACTTATTGCGCGCTTAGTTTGCGTGGTAAATGCAAAATAGAAAATGAAGAAGGCAGGATTAAGGCGGCTTGCCGGGCAGGAGCCATTGTTTTGCTCGTAGCATTTTGGTTTGCTGGTGGATTATTTGACCTGTCAACGGCGGCGGTCTTTTGGGTCTTGTTGGAATTGGGAGCTGCAAGTTCAGGCAAGATAGCTAATCCAAAACCGTTAGCGTTTACAAAATCTTCCTGTTAAATATTTAGCTTATTGAATAATTGCTGCCGTTGGTTTCACCTGCCAACCCTTAAAATAAGGAAGACACGCCCCAAGGCAAATCGGGATAACTTGGGGCGTGTCTGGGTCTGGCCGGGAAGAAGGGGAGCCCGGCCAAGATGTTTTGGCTAACTTTTTTTGTCGCCAGTTGAAAGATCGTCTCCCTCAACGAGAGGGATAATGGTTACGGTTGAGCCCGTAGTTTCCGGGCTTGGTTTTTCCCCCATGGCATGCATTTCAGCGGGCTTGGGCATGGCTAACTGAAACGGCTGGCCAGTCGTGCCCAGTTGCGGCGGCAGCGGCAGGAACAGCATGGGCTGGGTGCGGTCTTGGCGCACGGCCCTGGCTCCTGCCACCCGGACATGAACCAACGAGGTTTCAGCGGCGGCAAACCGGACGTTTATGTTCGTCATCTTGGAGCAAACGTCCGGTTTGCCTTTTGAATGCGTCCGCAGTGGTTCCGCTTGTTGGCGGTCGCATCCATTTATCTTTTGTGCCGGTGGCAAATGAAGTGCGGTGGGTTTCATTTTGATTTGATGAACTCGTGCCGGGCCGGTTGGGCGGGCACAGGTATGTGTGGCACGTAGCTGAACGCAGACGACCGCCCGGCGAGCCGGGCCAGCCGCATTTCTTCCGATTCTTTCATCAGGTCGCGAATGGTGTTCAGCAGTTTGGTAAAATCCAAGGGCTTTTCGAGCAGGGCACCGACGCCAGAGGCCAGGGCCGGGAAAAATTGGTTGGGCCGGGCGGTGATCAGGATGATCGGCATCAACGGATTTTTGGCGGTCAATTGTTCGAAGGTTTCCCAGCCATCCTTGACGGGCATGTTCAAGTCCAGCAGCACTAGGTCGAACGTGGTGGAATCCACGAGGGCCAGGGCTTCGACGCCATTGGCCGCAGTCAGCACATGATAGTTTTCCTCGGACAACAGGCGGACCAAGATATAACGGATGGCCGCATCGTCATCCACCACCAGAATCTTGCGTTTCGCCGGCTTGGCAGTCGCAGTGAACTGCGCCGGGTCATTTGGTCCAAGATTTCCGTTCATAAAAGGTTTCTTAACGGGGTGGCAGCCGCTACCGTCTGACGGTTGTTTTACCGCAAGTCACTTATAGCGTGAACCATGCCAGCCAACGGATTTAAGCAAAACCTCGGTTTTATGGGTAAATTCGGGTTTACACGCATTGAGTTTGTGCGTACAACGGCACGAAGTGCTAAATTGCTTGCCCATGGCCGGTAAATGTCTGACCACTCGCGCGACCAAATTGGTTTCGTGCAACGCGCGAATTGGATGTAAATTTATTTTCGGGGCGGGGCACGGTTCAGTTGGCTGGGAGTAGCAGGTTGTATTGCATGAAATTGAATATTCCAACCAGAATCATCATTTACTTTGCGACCATCACCGTGCTGGTGGCGTTGATTGCCTGGACGGCGCACACTTCCTGGCATCGCACGGGAGAACTGCATGACCAGCTTTCTGCCAAGCAATGGCAGAGCTTTCAAATCGCCGACCACTTGGAACAGGGGATTCTCAGCCTGAACAACCTGGTTTTGCGTTACGCTGCCTATCAGGATCCCAAGGATTGGACCAATTTTATTACCTCCAGCCGGGAACTGGGCCGCTGGTTTAATGAGCAGCAACCGATTCTATCCTCGTGGACAGAGCGGCCATTCCTGGACCGAATCAACGCTGCCTTTGCTGAATACATGACGGCCGCTGAAGCCATTCACGAAAAAATCTATGCCTCCCGCCAGTCCATCACGCGGGTGGTCGAATTTGCCGCGCTGGAAAAGTCATCGCACCATATTTTGGATCTGGGTTTGCAATTGTCCGAGGCGCACCAGCAATCCATCGATTTGTTTCAGGCGCAAAGCCTGCGTTTGCTGGACATCCTGCGTTTTGAATCCCTGGGTTCATTGGTCGTTTTGTTATTTGCGGTTTTCTGGATGGCCACCGTGGTGTATCGCGAAATGATTGCGCCCTTGCAGGTGCAATTGGTGGAAAGCCGGCTGCTGGTGGAACGACAGGAGAAGCTCGCCTCTCTGGGCATGCTGGCTGCCGGCGTGGCTCATGAAATTCGCAACCCGCTGACCGCCATCAAGGCCTGGCTGTATCTTCAGCAAAAACATTTGTCGCGCGGCACCCCGGAATATGCCGATGCCGAGTTGATTGGTTGTGAAATCAACCGTTTGGAACGTATTGTTAAAGACTTCCTGCAATTTGCCCGTCCTTCCGAGCCGCAATTTGCGGTCATTCCGGTTGAACAGCCGTTGCGCGAAGTCCAGACCTTGATGCAGCCGGGATTGGAAAAATCCGCCATCAAGGTGATTATTAGTGAAGTGGTGCCGGGGCAAATCAGCGTGGACCCCCAGCAAATCAAACAGGTGCTGATAAATCTCGTGCAAAACGGCGCCGACAGCATCGGGCACGATGGCACGGTCACACTGCGCGCCCGGCTCGATGACAAGCGCATCAACAACAAGCAGATGGAGGTGGTTGTTCTGGAGGTCAGCGACACCGGTGCTGGTATTTCGCCTGAGGCCGAAAAGCGGTTGTTCGATCCTTTTTTCACCACCAAGGACTTTGGTACCGGGCTGGGGTTGCCGATTGCCGCCCGCATCGTGGAAAAAAACCGCGGTGCTTTGCAGTATCAAGCAAAAACAGAACACGGCGCAACTTTTGGCATCATTCTGCCTTTACATAAATCATGACTAACGCACACGCAAAGCTTCTCCTGATCGAGGATGATCCCGGTATTGCCCTCACCCTGCGCCGCATCCTGGCCGAAGAAGGGTATGAGGTTGTGACCGAGAACACCGGCGAGGGCGGACTGCTGCGGGCCCGTGAAGGCGTCTTTGATGTCATCATCACGGATTTGAAATTGCCCGGACTAAGCGGGCTGCAGCTCGTACGCGAACTGCATCCGGTACAGCCGCGGCTGCCCATCCTGATGATGACGGCGCATGGCACCACCGAAACGGCCATCGAGGCCATCCAGTCCGGCGCCTTTGACTACTTGCTCAAGCCGTTTGAAATGCCGGAATTAATCAAGCTGGTGAAACAAGCCGTTACCGCCAGCCGGTTGATGTCTGAACCAGTGCAATTTGGCGAGTCTCCCACTTCGGGCGACGCCATCGTAGGCTCCAGCCGGGTCATGCAGGCCATTTACAAGGAGATTGGGCGCATCGCCGCCAAGCCTGTGGGCGTGTTGATCCGGGGCGAAACCGGCACCGGCAAGGAACTCATTGCGCGCGCCATTTACCAGTACAGCGACCGGGTGAACGCGCCGTTTGTGGCCATCAATTGCGCGGCCATTCCCGAGACGCTGCTGGAGAGCGAATTGTTCGGGCATGAGCGCGGCGCGTTTACGGGCGCGGAGGCGCGGCACATTGGCCGGTTTGAACAGGCCAATCACGGCACCATCTTTCTGGATGAGATTGGCGATATGACGCCCGGCACGCAGGTAAAGTTGATGCGCGTATTGCAGGAAAAATCCCTGCAACGGCTCGGCGGCAAGGACACCATTCCCGTGGATGTGCGCGTGATTGCCGCCACGCACCGGGATTTGGAGACGGCCATCAAGCGCGGCCAGTTTCGGGAAGACCTGTATTACCGGATCAGCGTGGTGGTGCTTAACCTGCCGTCATTGCGGGAACGTCCCGAGGATATTCCAAGCCTGGCCCGGTTTTTCATCAACAAATATGCCAACGAGTTTAATGCCCCCAATGCCTCGATTCATCCCGAGGCCCTGAGCTTTTTGCAGGCGCAGCCGTGGCCGGGCAACGTGCGCGAGTTGGAAAATGTCATTCGCAAGGTCTTGTTGATGGCGCGCGGTTACACCATCAGCGTGGACCACGTCAAAACCGCCCTGGCCAGGTCCACGCCCCTGCCGGTCACAGCGGAAAAATCACTCCACGCCTACGCGGATGAATTGCTGGCCGCCGCCCAGCGCGGGGAAATAGCCGATGCCTACGGGCAATTACATGAAGCAGCCGAGCGCGTGCTCATGGGGCGGGCGATTGAACTGGCGCAGGGCAACCAAGCGCAAGCCGCCCGGTGGCTGGGGATTTCCCGGCTAACCTTGCGGGAAAAGCTCATTCACTTTGGGCTCCACCCAGGGCGCGATGCGTAAGGTGGCTCCGTTCCGGCCTGGTTTAAAATACCAGTTAAAGCCGCACGGAAATATTTTTGCCGGCCAGATATTTTTTTACATCGGCCACGGTATACGTGCCGTAATGGAAAATACTCGCGGCGAGCACGGCGTCGGCCTTGCCGGCCAGCAGCACTTCGGCCATGTGCTCCAGATTGCCAGCGCCACCGCTGGCCACCACCGGCACGCCCACGGATTCGCTGACGCGCCGGGTGATGACGAGGTCAAATCCGGCCTTGGTGCCGTCGGCATCAATCGAGTTCAAAACAATTTCACCAGCGCCGAGGTCCACGGCGCGTTTGGCCCAGTCCAAGGCGTCGAGGCCGGTGTCGGCGCGCCCGCCGCGGGCAAATACGCCCCACTTGTCCGGGCCGGTTTTTTTGGCATCGATGGAGACCACAATGCACTGGCTCCCGAACTTCTCAGCGCCTTCGCGAATCAACTCGGGCCGGGCCAGCGCGCTGGAATTGATGCTGATTTTATCCGCCCCGGCGCGTAGCATGGTGAACATGTCGCCCACGGACTTGATGCCGCCGCCCACGGTGAGCGGCATGAAACATTGGTCGGCCACACGTTCGATGACCTCCACCATGGTGGCGCGGCCATGCGCGCTGGCGGTGATGTCGAAGAAAACCATTTCGTCCGCGCCCTGTTCATTATAGCGCAGGGCCAGTTCCACGGGGTCGCCGACGTTTTTCAATTCGCCGGCCTCGGCCTTGCCGAACTGCACGCCGCGGGTAACCTGGCCGTCGTGAACGTCCAGGCAAGGGATGACACGTTTTGCAATCACCCGCATATTGAAGCGTCAGCCGCCCCACAAATCAAATGCTAACGTTAACCGCAAATGATAACCAGTGGCGCGAGTTGAAAATTTGTTTGAATATGTTTACAATGTAACTGTCTGGTTACTTGAAGGGCAGATTGATGGTTGAAGACGTTTTAGAGCAGATTTTTAAGAATTTATGAAGCTACAAGCATTAACATTGGCCATTGCCACCTCGGCAGTGGTGTTGACTGGTTGTGTAAACCCTGATGGCACGCAAAACAACACCGGCACCGGCGCGCTGATTGGCGGCGCTTTTGGCGCGCTTACCGGCGCGGCTATTGGCGGCCGGAACCATGGCGGCCCGGATGCGTTGATCGGTGCGGCCGCTGGTGCGCTGGCCGGCGGACTGATTGGCAACGCCGCCGACCGGGAACAGGAGGCGCGGCTCAAGGCCCAGGCCCCGCAGACGTACGTCCGTGTGGATCAGGGACAGCCGTTAACTGTTGGCGATGTAAAAGCCCTCGCCAAGGCAGGCATCAATGAAGATGTCATCATCACGCAGATTAAGAATTCCCGCACCGTATTTCACTTGAGCGCGGCGGATATCATTGATTTGCGGGATTCTGGCGTGACCGACAAGGTCGTCAATTACATGATCAACACGCCCAGCACGGTTGGGGCATCGGCAGAGACCATGGCGGGTACGACCACCTACATCCAGCAAGCCCCGCCGGCTCCACCGGTGGAAACGGTCGTGGTGGCGCCGGGGCCGGATTACGTTTGGGTTGGCGGGGAATGGGTGTGGAACGGCGGCTGGTTCTGGGTGGGGGGGCATTGGGGTTATCCGCCGCATCCGCATGCCGTGTGGATTGGGGGCCGTTCCTGGCATGACGACCATGGCTGGCACAATTCCCGTGGGCACTGGCGCTAGGGCGTGTCTTCAAACTGCTCGGGGTGCGGCGGCGAGGAATTTTGGCCGGGAGCGAGGCGGAGCGGCTGGAGTATCCCCGCAGCGGGCTATAACGGTCGCGACAACGAAGCTCGCGGCCAAAAGACCCGCTGTCCGGAGGATTTTTGAGAAAAGGGCCGCCTGGCTTTGTTGCTCCTCAGTCGAAGCCCCACGAGGGGGATTCTCCTTCGTCGCGCCGCGCCAGCCAGCCTTTTCTTCAAAAACCGCATCCCCGATCAGTTTGAAGTCACGCCCGAAAACATTTTCCGGGAGTCTGTTCCCATCCATTCTTAGCCAGCGGCACCTTGGCAAGCCCTTGGAAAAGCAAAACACTGCGCCAGTAACCGGCGCAGTGTCTTGAAATAATCCAGTGTCCTGCTAAATCAAGGCAGGAAGTGGCCGGGGGTCACCGTGTTGCCCAAGTTGCAGGTAACCTGCGGAACCGCGCCAACATTGCCAACGGTGTAGTTGCCGCCGGCGGGACAACCAGGAACCGAGTTTACCGAGTTCATTTTGATATAGGGGGTCAGGTCGGTCGTGAGGCTCGGAGCGCCTGCGCCCGTGGTTTGATGTGTTTCCAAGGCCCATTGATTCACCGCCGCGTCAATTTGGCGGAGGTTATTGATGCAGGCATTGGCTTGGGAGGTGGCACGAGCCTTCACAAAGTTCGGAATCGCAATAGCTGCCAGGAGGCCGATAATGGCCACGACAATCATGATTTCCACCAGCGTGAAGCCCGCTTTACGCATATTCTTGGTCTGTTTCATAGTATTATACCTTTTTTCCGTACACGCGGTGTGGACTGCGCGGCGAGCGGGTTAAATAATAACAGGTCTGTCCACTTTATTGCCCGCCGCAACCACATGTTGCGCATTACCTAGCAGTGCAGTTGCCAAACCATTGAAACGAGGGTATTTAGTGCGTCGGGTACGGTAGGGATTTTTTGTAGGGTGAAACCCTACACGAGGCAGGGCTATTTATCCGGACGGTTTTCGTTCCACTGCATGGCGGCGCGGAGGAGTTCGGTGGCGTTGGCCAGTTGCAGCTTTTCTTTTATCCGGGCGCAGTAGGCTTGAACCGTTTTGAAACCAACATGGAGATGGTCGGCAATCTGTCGCGTGCCGAGGCCGCGGCCCAGCAGTTGAAATACTTCCAACTCCCGGTCACTTAATTGTTCGATGGGCGAGGCCGATGCCGGGCGCCCCTCAACAAACCGTTGCGCCATCATGGCGGAAATTTTTTCACTGACAAAAAGCTGGCCAGCCAGGACCGCGCGGATGCCTTGGATGACATTTTTGGCCGCCTCGCGTTTCATGAGATAGCCGCGCGCGCCGGCGCGCAGAGCCCGCTCGGCATAGAGTGATTCATCGTGCATGGAGAGCGCCAGCATGGCCACGGCGGGATGCATGCTCTTGATGCTCTTAATCAATTCGAGTCCCGAGCCGTTTTCGAGTGAAATATCCACCACGGCCACGTCCGGTTGGGTGGTGCCAATCAATTGCAACGCCTGCGGTTCGCTGGCCGCCTCGCCGCAAACCTCCAAATCGGGCTGCTGGTGAATCAGATTCGCCACGCCCTCACGCACCAGCGGATGATCATCCACCAGCAGAATTTTAATTTTATCGGCCATTGTTTTTTCCCGGGAACGGCAGCACACAAGTAACCCGTTTGCCACGGGGGGCCAGTCGTTCGATTTTAAGTTCAGCGCCAATGAGATCGGCGCGGTAAGCCACGGCGCGCTGCCGGGCTTCCGCTTCGTCTTTTAATTTTTCAGGCAGGCCGTTTCCGTCGTCCGTAACGGTCAGCACAATTTCTCCGGGAGCAGATTCAAGGCCAATGCTGATCTGGCTGGCCTGGTTTTCCCTGGCGGCGCAGAGGACCGCGTCTTGGGCAATGCGATAGAGATGTGTTGATATGGCGGGGTTGTCCGGAGGGTCACTCACACCCGGTTCAAAACGGCAGGTCACCGGATATTGCTGGCTGATACTGGCAGCCAGGTCTTCAAGGTGGTCGGCCAGCTTGCCGTCTTTCAATTCAACCGGATCAAGCTGGTGCGACAGGTCACGCGTCATTTCGATGGCGTTCTCAATCAAGCGGACCAGCCGCGAGGCTTCGCCAGATTCGCCGGGCAATTTATGGGCCAGCTTTTGTTCCAGCAAATGCCCGGCCAGCGCCGTGCCGGTCAAATGCTGGCACAAGCCGTCGTGCAGATTACGCCCGATACGCCGGTGTTCGCGGTCGGTGGTTTCCAGGATTTCGCGTTGCAGACGCATGCGCTCCTGGATTTCATGGGTCAATGCCGCCGTGCGCAGGCGTACGCGCTCTTCCAGTTCCTGGTTGATTTTTTTTAACCGCGCCAGCAGCAATACCACAATCACATAAATGGCGAACATGATTCCGGCATTCCAGACCGGGACAAAATAACTCGAATAATGCTGGCCGGCCTCGATGTTGGACGACACCCAGGCAACCACGCTGAGCGCGGAAATAAGCACGCCAAAAAAAGTATTTACGCGCCAGGTTCCCAAGAAAACCGCCAGCAAATAAAACGTGAAGAAAAAAGTTTCGTAGCCGGTGACGTAGTCCACAAAGCCGATCACGGTGACGAACAAAATACATGCAAGGATTACGATTTGCTTGGGCCACGCGTCGAAGGGTTTGAGCCAGTTCGTCATCGGTGAGCCCAAGGTACCAGAATCGCCAGCGGAAACCGAGGAAATTTGTCTGGCCGAAAATGGAAGGGCAGGGTGTAAACACTTAAGCGGGCGCAGTTTCAGCAGCTTGCCTTGAACGTGAACCCTGCCAAACACTGCCGGCATTAAACCAGTGCTTAAATGAGTTTTAACCGCGCTTTAACCAAGTCGCTTGATGTCCACCCGCACATCGAGCGTGCGCTCCGTGGTGCCCTTGTAATTGCCGGCCACCGGCGGCACGTCGGCGTAATCGCGGCCCACCGCAATCTTTACATAGGTTTCATCCACCGGCCGGTTATGCGTAGGGTCCAAGCCAATCCAACCCGTGCCAGGTAACAATATGTCCACCCAGGCATGGGTGGCGCTGGCAATTTCCGTGGCCAGATAACCGCTGACATACAGGGCGGGAATTTTCAGTGAACGGCACAAGCCAATCATGACGTGCGCAAAATCCTGGCAAACTCCGCGGCGCTCCTGCAACACATCGCGCATGTGCGTATGCACGCTGGTGGATTTGGACTCGTACTTGAAATTTTCATGGATGAAGCGCAGCAGGGCCAGCGCCGCCTGCCACGTGTCGGTGATTCCAGCGGTCGCATCCAAGGCCAGCCGCCATACCTCCGGCGATAACTCCACGTAATGGCTGCCCTGTAAAAAATCGAACACCCGCGGTTCGAGCAAGGCCTCGCCAATGCGCGCCATGGGCCACGGCGTGTCATGCTTGCCCGGCCAGGCGGGCTGCCTCGTGGTCACCCGCAAATGACTCTCAATCAGCAGCGTGGTGTGCGGCTCCTGAATCTCAAAATGGTGGACCGTGTTGGAATAAAAATCGTAGTGATGCTGCAACCGGGCCGCCGGCAGCACCTTCAACAAAAAATGATCAACCGTTTGCAGGTCGTTGGAAAACGGCTGCAATCGTGCTTCATTAAAACTATCGCGCACTGGCGACGCATAGATGTATATGGTGCGATGGACAATTTCGAACTTCATGTTGCTACAACTACATCACCTAACAATATCCCACCCGGGAACATTATGCCAATATTCGGTATTTGACGAGCATCAAGATATGGGAATAACCCATTCAGGAATCCCGTTTTAAACTTCCTCCACATCCACGGAAACTCTCACGTCGTGTTCGCCGCCGCCGGTCAAAATTCCCGCCACCGGGCTGACGTCGTCGAAATCCCGGCCATAGGCAACGATGATATGTTCCTCGGCGGGCTGGACGTTGTTGGTCGGGTCAAAATCCACCCAGCCGGTGCCGGGACAAAACACCCGGAACCACGCATGGCTCGCATCCGCGCCCACCAGCCGCGGCTGGCCTGCGGGCGGGTGCGTACGCAAATAGCCGCTGACGTAGCGTGCCGCCAGGCCCAGCGAACGCAAACAGGCAATGCCCAGGTGCGCAAAGTCCTGGCAGACCCCGCTCCGCTGTTTCCAAACTTGTTCCAGCGGCGTGGCCACCGTGGTGGCCTTGGGGTCATATTTAAAATCTTCAAAAATCCGGCGGGTCAAATCCGCCGCGCCCAGAAGCAGGGGCGTATCCGGCGCGAAACTCTCCCGCGCATAATCCGCCAGTTCAAACGAGGCCCGGATTTGCGGTGAATCAAAAACAAACTGGTAGGGTTCCACCACTTCCGGGGAAACCGGGTCACGATAGAGGTTCACTACTTTCTCCCACGGTGGCGTGGCTTCAGCCGGCGGCAGTTGTTTTGCCGTCACCGTCACCCGGCTGTGAGTGATGATTTCCAATTGATGATGAACTTCCTGGATGGCAAAAAAGCAAAGCCGGTTGCCGAAGTAATCCTGGCGCGATTTCCGCAGGGTCGGCTCGGGGAAGATTTTCAGCGAAAATTTCTCGCACACCTGCGAGTTGAACGTGCGCGGCTCCAGGCGCGTGACGTGATGCGAGACCGTCACCGGCGCGGCATACTCGTACAGGGTGCGATGGGTGATGCTGTAATTCATTGTTCGCTCCCCCGTCCGGTTCGGGAAATGGATGAATGCGCGAAATAGCTCACGGCAATCGCGTCGGAAAGCTTGGGCAGGATTTGCAACGTCTCGCGAATAACGGCGCTGGTTTCACTGCGCGGCCAGGTCTGGCTGGGGGCACCCAATTCGCGGACATCGGTTTGATTCAAACGGCCCAGGCATTTGGCCACGATGGATTTGCCGGAGCCCGGCACATTCTCGCGCTCGCGCGGCATGTGCTCAAAATGTTTGGCCAGTTGCCGGATTTGAAACAGCACCGACCGTGGATTTTTATCATCCAATAATACGAGGTCGAACACCGCCGGCACGCTCGGCAGCAACGTATAACGCGAGCGGAACGTAATGCTGCTGTCGGCCACTTCCAGCACCGCTTCGAGCAGGCTGGGGTTTTCGGCGTCGGGCGAAAGCAGCGTGGCATCCAGCACATTGCAGAGGTATACCGCGCGTTCGATGCGCAATCCCATGTCGAGAAAGCGCCAGGCCTGGGCGCGGGTCATGTTTTCACGGGCCAACCCATGGAACGCAGCCAGTTCAAGCAACGTTTCATTCAACACGCCGGTGGCGTCGCCCGCCAGCATCACCAATTTTTTGGCGGGCATGGCCAGTTGATCGTTCAGCGTGCTCAACACCCGCCACATGTCGTTGGAAGTGCGGTCGCGCACGTGCATGGCCAGGCGTTGCAACTGGTCGGCGGTATTGCGCAAGCTGCCGGGACGTGCCGCGTCGAAAATAGCGGCGAGCAATTCGGCTTCAAATGCCTCGGCGTTCTGGCGCACCTCTGGTTTTTCAGACAGGCCCGGCAGTTGCCCTTGGGCTTCCAGGGTTTGGAGCAGGGGCGCAACCAGGCTTTGTTCGCCGCCGGCGCGTTCGGGATTGAACCGCTGCAACGCACTGCGCAGGAGCCGCGCGGTGGCGTCCGCGCGTTCGGAGTAACGGCCCAGCCAGAAGAAATTATCCGCCAGCCGCGAGGGCAGGTTGTTGCCCGTGCGCCGCAATTCAATGGTTTGATTTGCACTGTGCAACAGCGTGATGCTTTCCACGGGTTTCTCCGACATCACCCACGTATCTTTGCTGCTGCCGCCGCGCTGCATCGAAATAAACCGGCCGCCAGACTCCGGCGAAACCCGCGTCAAACCGCCGGGCATGACACTGTAGCCATTTTCAGTGGCCACCAGAAACACGCGCAACCCCACCGGCCGGGCCATAAAACCTTCCTTCTCCAGCGTCGGGGCCGTGGAAAGTTCCACCCGTTCCTGCGCCACAAACATGTCCGGGTCAAATTCAATGTGACGCTTCAACGCATCGCGCTCGTCATCCGTCAGCGGCTTGTCCGGGTCGGGCGTGCGCAAGTGCGACCGGAACGACGGTTTCAAAATCAATTCATCCAGATGCCGGACCACGTGGTCGCGCGCGGCTTTTTGTCCGCACCACCACGTGGCCACGGATGGCAGCTTGAGTTCTTCACTCAAGATATGCCGGCACAACCCCGGCAGAAACGACATGAAGGCAGGGCTTTGCACCAAGCCGGTGCCGAGCGCATTGGCGGTGACCACGTTGCCGGCGCGAATGGCCTCGATCAATCCCGGTACGCCCAGGATGGAATCGTTGCGCAATTCCAGCGGATCGCAAAAGTCATCGTCCACGCGGCGCAAGATCACGTCCACCCGCTCCAGCCCGCTGAGTGTTTTCAGGAAGACATAATTGTCGCGCACGGTGAGGTCCTGGCCTTCCACCAGCATGTAGCCGAGATAACGGGCCAGATAAGCCTGCTCGAAATACGTTTCATTGTGCGGCCCCGGTGTGAGCATGACCACGCGGGCTTTTTCAGAGGAACGCGGGGAGAGGCTCGCCAGGGCATTTTGTACGTCGCGGAAAAACCCGGCCACGCGGTGTACGTGATTGTCGCGAAACATCTCGGGCATGATGCGCGAGGTGACGAGGCGGTTGGCCAGGGCATAGCCGGCACCGGTCGGAATTTGGGTGCGGTCGGAGACCACCCACCAGCGGCCATCGGGCGAGCGGGCCAGGTCGGCGGCGTAAAAATTGAGATAGATGTCATTCGCGGCGCGCACGCCGTGCAACGGCCGCAGAAAATCCGGTTGCGCAAACACCAGCGCGGGCGAAAGCCAGCGGGAACGGATGAGTTCCTGGGAGCTATAACAATCCGCCAGGATTTTGTTCAGCAGCGTGGCGCGTTGAATCAGGCCGGCCTCAAGGGAGCGCCATTCGCCCGGCGACATCATGAACGGAATGGGATCGAGCTGCCAGGGCCGTTCGACGCCGCGCGGGTCCGTATATACGTGATAGGTTATGCCCTGTTCATGTACGAGCCGGTCGCAGGTATCGCGGCGGCGGCGGATTTCCGTGGGGGTAAACATTTCCAGCTCGGCAAAGATTTTGGCGTATGGAGAACGGGGCTGGCCGTCATCGGCCAGGAATTCATCAAAGGCACCAGGCCGCCGCTGGTATTTTTCCAGCAGCGTTGACGTTTTATGCTTTGGCTCGACGGACGTTTCGTGCATCGGGTCACGGGAATGTACTGGCGAAACTGGTTTTTGGCGAGTCTCGTCAGACATTTCGCAAGTCGAGCGTAAACGGAAACTCGGGGTTGGTTTTGGCCGGCGGTGCCGAAATTTTTCCCGGGGTATGACCGTGACGGAAGAACCGGGCCAGCCGGCGCGATTCAGCCTCGTATGAATTTACCGGGAAAACGTCATAGTTGCGGCCGCCCGGATGCGCCACGTGATAGGCACAACCACCGATGCTCCGTTGGTTCCAGGTGTCAATGACATCGAAGATCAACGGCGTGTGTACGCCAATGGTCGGTTGCAGGCACTCCGGCGGCTGCCAGGCGCGATAACGCACGCCGGCCACGGCTTCGCCATTGGTGCCGGTGGGATGCAACGGCAGCCGGTGACCGCCGACCGTAATGGCAAAACGATCACCTGAGAGGCCGCGTGCCTTGACCTGTAAACGTTCCACGGAGCTGTCCACGTAACGTACCGTGCCGCCGCCGCCGGATTCTTCACCCAGCACATGCCACGGTTCCAGCGCCGTGCGCAGTTCGATTTGCAGGTCGCGCTGTTCCAAATCGCCGATGAACGGGAAACGGAATTCGAAGTGGGGCGCAAACCAGTCGAATTCGAAGGGATAGCCAGCCTCGCGCAAATCACGAATGATGTCCTTGAAATCCGTCTGGCAGAAATGCGGTAGCAGCCAGCGGTCATGGATGTCTGTGCCCCAGCGGACGAGTTTGTTTTTGTAGGGTTCGTTCCAAAATTTGGCCACGAGGCCACGCAGCAACAGATGTTGGGCCAGGCTCATGCGCGCGTGCGGTGGCATTTCAAAGGCGCGCATTTCCACCAATCCCAAACGGCCGGCGCTGCTTTCGGGCGAATAAAGTTTATCGATGGAAAATTCGGAGCGATGCGTGTTGCCGCTGGCGTCGATCAGCAAATTGCGGAACAACCGGTCGCACAACCACGGCGGCGGGTAGCCTAATTTGCCGGTGTTGCGGTCCAGTTCCTTGAACGCCACTTCGAGTTCGTACAATGAATCATTGCGCGCCTCGTCAACGCGCGGGGCCTGGCTCGTGGGCCCGATGAAAAGGCTGCTAAACAGCCAGCTCAGGGACGGATGATTTTGCCAGTAGGTGAGCAGCGAGCGCAGCAAATCGGGCCGCCGCAAAACCGGCGAATCTTGCGGGGTGTCGCCGCCGATGATGATGTGGTTGCCGCCGCCGGTGCCGGTGTGCCGGCCATCGAGCATGAATTTCTCGGTGCCCAACCGCGTCAGCCGGGCTTCCTCGTATAACGTGGTCGTGCGCTCCACGAGTTCATCCCAGGATTTGCTGGGATGCAAATTTACTTCAATGACGCCGGGGTCGGGCGTCACAGCCAGCTTGTTCAAGCGCGGATCCCGCGGGGGCGTTTCGCCTTCAATGATGACCGGCGTGCCCATTTCGGTCACGGCGGTTTCAATGCCGGCAATGAGGTCGAGATAATCTTCCGTGCTGGCAACCGGCGGCATGAAAACGTGCAGACGGCCATCGCGTGGTTCAACGCACAGTGCGGTGCGAATAATCCACGGAGCGCTCTGGCCCTGAACCGGGCGGCGGTTGGGGTCGTACTCCGGCGGCAAGGGCGGTAATTGAACGCGTTCTTCCTCCACTTCGCCCAGCCGCTGTGCGCGCTGGCCCGGCCCGTAACCGGCTGGCAAGGGTGCGCCGCCCGTGCGCCGCAAAAAGGGCTGACCGGTGCTTTCCGGGGCGCGCAGATGATACGGAAATTCCTTTGGCAATTCCGGCAGCTTCGCTTGCGAAGGGTCTTGTTGTGAAAGCCAGGGAAAATCCTTCTCGGCCACCCACGGAATCGAATCCAGCGGCAACCGCAGGCCCATGGCGGAATCGCCCGGAATGAGCCAGAGCGTGTCGTCATCGCGCAGGAACCAAGAGCCAGCCAGCCAGCCAAGCTGACTACCGTACCAGGCACGTTTGATGGGCAACGCATAGCCCACCGGCTCATTGAGCCCTTTCTGGAAGAGGCGCGCAATGCGGTCACGTTCCAGCTTGTCCTTGAGATTGGATTTTTCGGGCGTGATGTTGGACGGAAAACGGCGTTCCTTCCACGTGTAATAAAAAGCGTCCTCGTAGGCGGGCACCATGTATTTCGGGTCCGCTCCCACCACGCGCGAGATGGTTTGCAGCAGCGCCTTCGCGTCTTTGGCCGCATAGCCATAATCCTTGGATTCATCGGCAATCAAGCCGTCGTCCTTCCAAATGGGCACGCCGTCCTTGCGCCAGTAACAAGCCAGCGCCCAGCGCGGCAGTTGTTCGCCGGGATACCATTTGCCCTGGCCGTAATGCAACAGCGAGCCCGGCGCGAATTTGTGCCGCAACCGCTTGATGAGTTCGCCGGACAAAACCCGTTTATCATGCGACACGGCGGTGAAATTCCATTCCGGCCCGTCCGGGTCATCAATGGAAATGAACGTCGGCTCGCCGCCCATCGTCAGGCGCACATCGCCCTTTTTCAAATCGGCATCAATTGCGTGGCCGAGCGATTCAATGCGGCCCCATTGCTCTTCCGTGTAGGGCAGTGTGACACGCGGCGATTCATGAATGCGCGTCACGGTCATTTCATGGGTGAACTCCGTCTCGCATTCGTCAATCAATCCGCTGATGGGCGCGGCGCTGGTGGGGTCCGGCGCACAGGCGAGCGGAATATGGCCTTCGCCCGCCATCAGGCCCGAGGTGGGGTCGAGGCCAACCCAGCCTGCGCCGGGCAGGTACACTTCGGTCCAGGCGTGCAGGTCGGTGAAATCTTTTTCGGCGCCGCTCGGGCCGTCGAGCGATTTAACGTCGGCCTTGAGCTGAATCAAATAACCGCTGACAAAGCGCGTGGCCAGTCCGCAATGCCGGAGTAACTGGCAAAGCAACCAGGAAGAATCACGGCACGAACCGCTCAGTTTTTCGAGCGATTCTTCCGGGGTTTGCACGCCCGGCTCCAGCCGGATGGTGTACTTGAGGTCCTGCCAAATCCGCTGGTTCACTGCCACGAGAAAATCAATCGTGCGCGGCTTTTTTTCGGCTTCCTTGGGGCTGGCGGCTTTTGCCGGGAGGAAATCCTTGTTGATGGCGGCCAGGTATTTGGTGAACTTGGGCGTGAGCGCACATTTCTGCAAAAACGGCGCCAGTTCGTGGTCCAGGGCCGGGTCATATTGAAACGGGAAGCGCTCGGCGTCCGGTTCCAGAAAGAAATCGAACGGATTGAGCACGGACATTTCGGCGACCAAATCCACCAGCACGCAAAATTCACGGGTTGGTTCGGGAAACACCAGCCGCGCCAGGTAATTTGACTGCGGGTCCTGCTGCCAGTTGATGAAATGTTTTTTGGGCGTGATTTGCAGGGAATAACTCAATATCCGCGTGCGCGAATGTGGCGCGGGCCGCAGCCGCACGATTTGCGGACCGAGGTTCACCAACCGGTCGTACTTGTAATAAGTTTTGTGATGGAGCGCTACGTGGATGGACACAGGATTAAATGGCTTTCGTTTGGGATTGGTTGGTTTAAGCGCGGTTCAACGCATGGTTCAAGCGGCAGCTTCCAGATAACGGATGCGCTTGTGGACGTCCGTATTGATTGAATGATACGGCTGCGTCAGGTTGCCGGAGTCAAATACCGTCTGGCGCATGTGCTCGGCATCATCATTGCCGATGGCTTCATTGAAAATGGGCAGCAAATAATCGATGCCCATTTTCGAGGGTTTCATCAGCTTGGGATCGTAGAACGATGGATGCATGCAACGGGCGTGGATGAGGCCCCAGCGGTCGCGAAAGCGGTTCGCATCGTAGCCCTCCACAAAGAAGCCCTTGTTCTCCGTGTATTGCAAAATGGAAACCGCATTGTTGCGGCCTTCCACCAGCAACTCCACCGCCTTGGCACCGAGCTGCGCGGCGTAAAAACGGTCGAATAAAATTGGCCGGCCGCCGCGCTGGGTGTGGCCGATTTTACGTGTAAAGATGGCTTCCTTGGCTGATTCACCGCGCCGATACAATTGAAAGTAACGGTCGCCGATCATTTGAATCAGCTTGGAGCGCAAGGCCTCGGCCGCGCCGCTCAGGACAATGTTGCCGCTGGGGTCGGTGGATTTGGTTTCCGCGCCGAGTTCGCGTCCTTGTTCATCCACAATGCCTTCGCCGCAGACGATGACCACGTTTTTTTGCAAGTCATAGATGTGTTTGACGCGCTCGACGAGGTGCTCCAAATCCAGCGGACGCTCGGGAACCAAGATGATGTCCGGCTGGCCATACGCCGTGCCGAGGGCAATGTAACCGGAATGGCGGCCCATCACTTCGATGATGGCTATGCGCCGGTGGCTTTCCGCCGTGGTGCGAACGCGGGCAACACCCTGCGCCGACACATACACCGCCGTGGCATAGCCGGGCGTGACGTAATTCACAATTTGGTTCAGGTCAAAAACCGTGTGCGACTCCGCGCGCTTGTAGCGGAACCCTTGTTTGGTGGCGGCATCGTTCACGCGCACCCATTCGTCCGGCTCGCTGGCGAAATTGAGGCCCAGGTCGTTATCAATTGTCTTGGGTGCAAGCACCATGGGCAAACGCTCGGCCAGCGGTTGCAGGCCGTTTAGTGTGCCGTCGCCGCCAATGCAAATGAGTCCTTCAATGCCCAGCTTTTTCAAACGCGAGATGACGAGGTCGAGTTCCTCAACCTTGTTCGGGTCAACGTAATCGCGTGACGAACCAATGAGCGTGCCGCCCTTGGTGGGATCGAGCTCGGGGATGCTCTGGAACAACGGGTTCAGGTGCACATGCGGCACCCGTGGATTGAACAGACAGTTAAAACCTTTGATAAGGCCAACGATTTCGATTCTAAGCTGGTTCGCGCGCGTAACGGCTCCGTGAATCGTGGCGTTTAGAGCGGGAGTGTCGCCGCCGGCGGTCAGGATGCCAATACGTTTCATAAATTTATAGACTATTGCTGTTGCTGTTCCTCCTGCTGCACCATGATTTCGTCTTCGATGTTATTAAAATTCTGGACGATGTACGCGTTGAACAACGCGCCGCCAACATCATTGAGTTTGGCCTGCAAACGATCCAGATAATCGTGCAGTCCGGTCTCAAAAATTTCGTCAACGGTGGCAAATTGCAATTCCGCCACGAGCCGGCCGGCCAGTTTTTCGGCGTCGTTGCAGAACCGGCCCTCGGCCACGCCGGAAATTCTGCGCAGGGCGTGGTTCAACTCGTCCACGCAGAAACGGACGGAGCGCGGGAAATCCGCGTTGAGCATCAGAAATTCCGCCACCAAGCGCGGGCTGACTTCCGCACTGTGAATGGTCTTGTACGCATCCCACGCGCTGCATGAGCGCAGGATGGCCGACCATTCGAGCGCATCCGTTTCGCTGACCGTTTGCGGCAAACCTTTGGCCGGCAGCGTGGCGTGGCGCAGGTCGAGGATGCGCGAGGTTTTATCGGCGCGTTCAATGAACTTGCCCGTCTGCGCAAACCACCAGCCTTCGTTGTGAATAAGCGTGGCATCGGTCAGGCCGATGATGAGCAGCGAGCTGGATTTGATTTGCTGGAAAAATTCCGAGGGACTTTCCTTCCAGGCGATGCGCGCCTCCTTGGTGCGCACATACCAATACAGGCGGTTCAGTTCCTCCCACAATTCAATGGTGATCTGGTCGCGCACCATGCGCGCGTTTTCCCGCGCCTGGCAAATGGAGGTGGTGAGCGAGTTGGGGTTTTCCATCTGGAAAACGAGAAACTCGGTGACGTTTTGCGGCGTGGCTTTTTTGTGCAGTTGGAAAAACTGCGCCTCGTCGCCGGTGGTTTGCACGATGGGCAGCCAGTGCTTGGCCAGGCGTTCCTCGTCCAGGTTGCGCAGGTCCAGCAGGAGCTGCAGATTTACGTCCACGATCCGCGCGATGTTTTCGGCGCGTTCAATGTATCGCGACATCCAATATAAACTGTTGGCAACACGACTTAGCATTTTAATCTTCGATTTGCGGAACTTGACCTGTGCTGGCCGTTTCGTTGACGCGTCCATCTGAGGCGGGCGCGCCAGCCGGCTGGCACAAATCGTAAAAACGGTTACGGTTATTCGTCTCCATAGAGCACCCAAGTATCCTTGCTGCCGCCGCCTTGGGATGAATTGACCACGAGCGAGCCCTTGCGCAAGGCCACGCGCGTCAGGCCGCCGGGCACGATGACAATTTTTTCGCCGTAGAGGATGAACGGGCGCAAATCAATATGCCGCCCTTCGAACAAACCCTCGGTCACATGCGTGGGATGGCGTGACAGTGAAATGGTCGGTTGCGCAATGTAATTGCGCGGCTCGGCCTCGACTTTTTTGCGAAAATCCTCGATCTCCGCCTTGGTGGCCTTGGGGCCAATCAGCATGCCGTAGCCGCCAGATTCGTTCGCGGCCTTGACCACCAGTTTTTCCAGGTTATCGAGGATATATTTCCGGTCCGTCTCCTCGTTGGCCAGATACGTGTCCACGTTGGGAATGATGGGCTCCTGGTCGAGATAATATTTGATCATCTTCGGCACGAAGTAATACATCACCTTGTCGTCGGCAATGCCGGTGCCGATGGAGTTGGCCAGTGATACGTTGCCCGCGCGGTAGGCATTGACGATGCCGGGCACGCCGAGCATGGAGTCCCGGCGGAAAACCGTGGGGTCGAGAAAATCATCGTCCAGCCGGCGATAAATCACATGCACGGGCTGCAAGCCCTTGGTCGTGCGCATGAACACGCGCGAGTCGCGCACCACCAGGTCGCGGCCCTCGACAATTTCAATGCCCATCTGGCGGGCCAGGTAAGTGTGCTCGAAATAAGCCGAGTTGTACGCGCCGGGCGTGAGCAACACCACGCGCGGATACGCCACGCCCGAGGGCGCAATGTGCTGCAACATGCGTAGCAGTTCGCGCGGATAATCTTCCACCGGCCGCACGCCCATGCTTTCAAAAATCTGCGGGAAGGTGCGTTTCATGGCGCGGCGATTTTCGAGCACATAGCTGACGCCGCTGGGGCACCGGCCGTTGTCTTCGAGCACGAGGTAATTGCCCTTGTCATCGCGAATCAAATCCGTGCCGCAAATATGGATGTAGATGTCCTTGGGCACGTTGAAGTTTACAAATTCGCGCCGGAAATGTTTCCCGGACAAAATATAGTAAGGCGGGATGACGCCATCCTTCAAAATCTTCTGTTCGTGGTAGAGGTCATGCAGGAACAGGTTCAAGGCGGTGATGCGCTGGGCCAGGCCGCGCTCCAGATATTCCCATTCCTTGGCGGGAATGATGCGGGGCAGCAGGTCAAAGGGGAAAATTTTCTCAGCCCCGTCCTTGTCGCCATAGACGTTGAAGGTGATGCCCTGGCGCAAAAAGGCCAAATCCACGGATTGCCGTTTGTGCTCGAACTCGGGGAGCGTCAAGTTTTGGAAGAGTTCGCGAAACCGGTTGTAATGCGGTCGCGTATCGCCCCCGGTGGTGAGCATTTCGTCAAAAAAATTGTCGGGGTCGTAGCCTTTCAACATTTGCCCGGTCGGCAGCGATTTAGTCTTGGTGTCCATTTTAAAACACTTGCGGATTGATGAATCTGAAATTAAAACCTGCAAAAACCGGCCGATTTTGGGCCAATTCTGGCAAAAATACACGCTGCAACCAGACTTGGCTGGCTGTTGGCTTTTCGCGTTGCATAATTTGACTACCCATTTAGCAAACTCCTTGCCGCCCAATGGAACTAAACGAAAAAACCGCTCTTGGCAAGCGTGTTGAGCTTCAGCTTTAAGCCCTTGGTCAGCCCTTGCCGGACAAACGCCGGGCTAAACGGGAACCCCGCCGAGCCGCTGTTCCGCTTCCTCTATCCAGTCACCTCCGGGCTGGGCATAAGGACGGAATGTTTCCAAACTGCCCTCGCGATCATTGTAGAGCAGGGCGCGGTGCAGGCCCAAAGTGGAGGCGGACGGCGCGTCAATGAGACTGGCGGAATCGCTGGCGCTCATCTGGAAGACGACGCGCATTTCGAATTCCGTCAGCGCCTTGCGGCCCAGGAACCGGCTCACATTATTATATGTGTCGCACGTTATAATCAGGTGCATGCCGCGCGCCGGGCCGTCGGTAATCAGGCTCATCAACGTGGAGGCCGGATTGGGGCCGTCGCTGCTGCTGGAAAAACTAAATTCATCTTCCTGCCGCAACTTCTTAAAGTTCTGGAGCCCCTGAATGAGTACAAAAATTTCAGGGCCGGAAGATTCATTGTCTGCGCGGCGCTTCAACTCTTCCGCAAGTCCGGCCATGACCTCGGCCAGGTTGCTGTTGTTGCCGGTCACGGTCTTTTGCGGCACCGCGCGGATGAGACGGTCCAGCAATTCGCGCTGCGGGAATCCTGCCGGGGTGCTGTCGAGCACCACAAATTGTGCGGCATCCTTGGGATATTGCGCGGCCAGGGCCACAAGCGCCACGTTCAACAGCGTGGTGGTGCGTTCCTCGCTTTGCCCCACCACGAGCACGTGACTGCCGCTCTGGCGGCGGAAAATGGATTCGGTCGGGCCTTTGATGGAATTGGGCGCGCCCAGCCAGATGCTGGCCTGATGCGGAACTTGCGTGGCCGGTTTTTGCAAAGCGTCGCGCAGTGCAAAATTCTCGCGCACATCCGCCGGGGCATTGCCTTCAAACACAATCGGGCCGGGATATTGGTTGCCGTTTTCATCGGCCAGCGCCCGGACTTTTTCGAGATAATGGTCGCGCGTTTTGTCCGAGAGCCAGACGGCCTGGAACGGGCTGTTGCCTTCAATGGCACCGGCGGAATCGTTGTAAATGCCTTCACCCGGACGCGAGAGGAGGCGCGGCGCGGGATTGTCCTGGTCCATGATGAGGTAGGCGTCGGCCTCATTGCATTGCAGCGCAATGCGAATGACCATCTGGCCGATGGTTGCGCGTGCGAGCGTGAAGGCACCGCCAAGTGTTTGCGAGCCGAGCAACACGTGAATGCCAAACGCGCGGCCCTGGCGCACGATGCGGTCCAGCAACACGGCGGCACCCTGCGAAACACGGTCTTCCTCGGTGAAAAATTCCTGAAACTCGTCAATCATCAGCAACGAGCGCGGAATTGGTTCGGTGCCGCCGGAGCGCCGGTAGCCGGCCAAATCCTGTGCGCCGACTTTGCGGAACAAATCGCCGCGCCGGCGTAATTCATCGTCCACACGTTGCAACACGCTCAGGCCAAATTCACGGTCGCTCTCAATGGCCACGACCCGCGCGTGGGGCAGGTGCCGGCTGCCGTAGCATTTGAATTCGACGCCTTTCTTGAAGTCCACCAGATAAAATTCCACCTGCTCGGGACTGCAACGCAGCGCGAGGTTGGTGATGATGACGTGGAACAGCGTGGATTTGCCGGAACCGGTTTTACCAGCGATGAGCGCGTGCTGGCGCGTGCCCGCGCCGATTTCCAGGTATTGAAATTTGGTGGCACCGGAACGGCCAATTGGCACACGCAACAACTGCGTGGTTTCTTCCGTCCAAATGTGCGCGTCATCGGGGGCCACGGTTTCGAAGGGCACTTCCACGCGCGTGGAATTTTTGCTGAGTTCGCCCAGGCGTTGCAGGAAGCCGGTGGCAAAGTCCGCACCCGGAGGCGCATCAAGCAACAGCTTCACGCCCGGTGCGCGCCAGGCCGAGAGTTCAAACCCGTTGTCGGTGCGGGTCAGGCAAACGCTGTTTTGGCGGAGTTCATCCGGCACGAAATCCTGCGGCACCGTGCTCCGCTGGTCCCAGTGAATGAGCGTGTAAACACCGCAGCGCGCGCCGCTGGCGGCGATGTTGCGAAGGCGCTTGGCGGCGGTATCGGTGAAATTGACGGGGAACGAGGCGATGACGAGGAAATGATATTTCTCCGCCACGCTGCCGGCCTCGGCATTGTATTCGGCAATGGTCGCGTATTCATTGCGGAGATACATCTGGATGATTTTCTCCATGTGCTCGTTCAGTTCGGCGAGCCTTTCCTCGAACTGCGTTGATTGCGTCCAGATGCGGCTGTTGATGCTGCTTTCCTCGTAATCGGCAAGGTGCGTGAGCGCGGCAAAGTTTTGGCCGAGGCCGACGGGATCAAAAATGGTGAAGCTCAATTTTCCCGGCGGCGTGGTGGACAAGAGCCGGAAAATAATGTTGTTGATGGCGGTAAATGCCTCGTCACCGCTGCTCTTGCCGGATTCGAATAAAATGGAACCTTCGGTGGGAAACACGAGCGCCAGTGGTGCGGAGACCGTGGCCGGGCCGAACCATTTCAAGCGCGAATCCTTGGGCAGCGGACCCATAAATTTTTCCACGGGACCTTCGAGCCGGCCGAATTGCGCCGCATTTTGAAAGGCGGCGGGGGGCGTCCAGTTTTTCCATTGAGAGGCGGACCACGGGGGACAAAGTTTTTCGGCCGCATCATTCATCTCGCGCAACCGTTCGCAAAGCGGCTGCAGGCGGTTTTTCCAGTCCGTTTCCAGTTCCTGCCACTGGCGTTGGTGCTCGGTTTCGATTTTCACCATGCGGGCCTTGTGGGCCTCGGCCAGTTGGCGCATTTTCTCGAGGTCGGCCAGTTTCAGGTCGTTGGTGATGCCCGTGTGACGTTTTTTAATGTGGTCCAGCCGGTTCTCGTGCAGGCGCTGATGACGCTGCACAATCCGCGAGGCTTTTTCATCCACCAAGGCGGGTTCTTCCCCGCGCCGGCTGGTGATGCTGCGGGCGGCCAGCCGCCATTCCTGGTTCAAATTGCGTTTGGTTTCCTCAAATTCTTTTTTCAGGCGTTCCTGGTCCTGTTGCAAATGGGTGGCGGATTTCTCAACGCAGACATCATACCAACGGCGGGCTCGGGCAACGTCGCCGGCAATGGCCGTGGCCGCAGCGGATGCCAGGCTGCCGCCCACAAAATATAACACGAGCACGAGCACAAACGCCCCCAGCCCGATGCCGGTCAGGACCGGTGAACCAATGGTTTTGCCAAAATGCGCCGCCACCGGGTTTACCGCCGCCACCGCCAGCGCTACCACGGCCAGCAGCCAGACTGGCAGGAATTTGAAGAGCAACGGCAGCGGCATTTTTTTGAAGCGCGCCACGTCGCCGCGAATTTTTCCGTGAAGTTTTCGCAGGCTGGCAAAGAGGGCGTATTCATCCGGGGCCAAATCCGGCTCGGGCCATTGTCGTTCGGGCGCAAGCAGGCGCCGGAATTTGCCGTAACCGCCGAAGGCGCTGCGGGCGGCGGCTTCCAGTTCCAAATGAACGCCACCGGCCTCGCCGAGTTGCTGCTGAAATTGATTGTACGCCGCAGTGGCGGCGGCGAGGGATTCATCGCGGAGCCGTTCGGCTTCCTGCACGCTCTGGTTGGTCTGGTCTTTCCAGAGCGAGTCCTGTTGGTTGATGGTATCCAGCACGCGCCGGCTGACGGCGGAATGGGCGCGGTTAATCCATACTTTGCGTTGCTCGAACCGGGCCTGGCTGGCATCTAACTCCGCTTCTTCGGCTGCGGCGGCGGTCACGGCGCGCTCATTGGCGGAGTTCTCCTGGGCCTCGTTGCGGGCACCGAAATCGCGCAGTTCATTGGCGGCCTGCGTGCGGAAATCGGACTCCAGTTTTTCCTCGCGCGCGGCGAAGTCGCGGACATTTTTTTTAAGCTCGTCCAGCAAGGCGAGCGTTTCATTGACACCGGAAAGCTTATTCACAATCACTCCTGACTTTTTTTAACAATTCATCCAGTTTTTCCACGATCAGGACCGCCCGGCTCACGTTGGCGTTCAATTCCTGCATGAAATGACGGTCAAATTCATCGCTCTTGGCATCGCGCCAATGCACCTTGGTTTCGTCCCAGCGCAGTGTTATTTCCCGCGTGAGCCCGACCAGCCGGCCTTTGTTTCCGCTTAGACTCATTTGGTCCCCCCGCTTTTTTGAGCGCCCTGGCGCGCGACATCTTGATACGCCGCCAGCGCCGAGAGTGCCTGGTCAAGATAGGCCACGGCCCGCTCCATATCAACGGTGAGGAACCCCTGCAACTGCTCCATTTGTTTGACCAGTGGCGAGGCGCGGTTATCCAGTTCGCGATCCCATTTTTTCAGGATCAACATTTTTTCCTCCACGGTGCGGAGGTCGCGTTGCGCGCGCTGGACGGCCATCTGCTGAAAACTGGCGGTATCGCCCATGCGCGACATGGTGGCGGTAAATAATTCCTGTTTGGCATCCTCCAGGCGGCGGGTGCACCGGCGTTGCTCCATCAGCCAGTGGCGGCGGCGGTCATCCTCGAGCCAGGAGCGGGTGCGGGTCAGTTCGCCGCTGATTTCCTCGAGGGCAGGACGCATCTGGGAGAGATAGACGACCAATTGCGAACGAAAAGCCTCGATGGCTTCGACGGAGGTGATTTGGGCTTGTTGTCCGGCCATGGCGTGGGGTCAGGCGATTGGGTTAAGGGACAATTGTTCCCCAGTCGTGCCGCGAACGACGACGGTTTTCAGAAGTGCATTGCCCGCGGCAATCATCTTTGGTTGAGATATTCCTCGATGCGTTGGGCCTTGCGCAGGAGGAACGGGGTGTGTTCCTTGGAGAGTTCGGTGAATTTCTTGAGCGCCTTCATGGCCTGCTTGAACTCCTCGGAAAATTTTTCATGTTCCTGGTCGGACCAGGTGTCGCCCAGGGCCGCGAAACGCGCGTGCAACATAATCATGCGGTTTTCGATATCAGCGTTGAAGCGTTGCAGTTCCTCCGCGAACCGCCGCACCTTCTCAGGATCCATGATGGCTTGCGACATAATGTAAGTGCTAGTATTGGTGGCAAGATGCCTCATCCAGCGGCACAAATCCACTGGCGTTTTTTCTTTTCTGCCCTCGACCGGAAAATTGGCAACGAACTGCGAGCTCAATGCCTGTGGCGGGCATGCTCCGGTCACTCCGCGTCGGTGCCAGGCAAAATCCCTCGCCGCCGCCCCCGAGCATTTTGAAAACACGCCCTGAAACCGCATTTGGGGCGAGCCAGCGCTTTACTTGCTGGCGCGCGTCGTTCATTTTTTTCCGATGGACTTTAACCGCAGGAACATGGATTGGTGGTGCGAGCGCGGTATTTTGCTGCTGGTGCTCGCCACGCTGGTATTTGCCCCGCTGGCGTTTGGCGCGGCGTATGTTTGGACGTTTCTCGTGGTGGAGATGCTGGTTTTGGGAATTGCCGCCGTGTGGCTCGCGCGATTGTGGGGCGGGCATAAGCCCAAACTGCTCTGGCCGCCCCTGACGTGGGCGTTGTTGTTGTTTGTGTTGTATGCAGTCGGCCGGTATTTCACTTCAGACAACGAATATTATGCGCGGCAGGAGTTGATCCGAATTTTGGTCTATTCATTTCTGTTTCTGGCCGTCATCAGCAATTTATACAGCCAGGACGAAGCGGAAACGATCACCTACACGCTCACGGCCGTGGCGGTCATCGCGTCGTCATACGCCCTGGTGCAATATCTGCATCACTCCAATCGCGTTTGGAATTTGACCTCGCCATATCCTGGTCGCGCCTCGGGCACATACATTAATCCGGACCATTTCGCGGGGTTTTTGGAATTGGTGCTGCCGTTGCCATTGGCTTTTTTGTTGGCGGCCCGCATTGGGGTCATTACCCGCGTGGTTTTGGCTTATGCCCTCGTATCCATTTTGGCGGGGTTAACGGTCACATTTTCGCGTGGCGGCTGGCTGGCGGCGATTAGCGGGATTCTCATGCTGTTGGGCTTTTTATTGTGTCATCGCAACCATCGCCTGCGTGCATTTTTAATTTTATTGGTGCTGGTGGGCGGAGGCATTGTGGCGGCGTTTATCTTGTCTTCAAACATTGCGTACATGCGCCGGGTGGCCAAACCTGACGATACCGGTCCGGCGGTGATGGATGTATCGTCGCGGTTGCAAACCTGGTCGGGAGCGGTGCACATGTGGGAGGAGCATCCTTGGTGGGGCGTGGGACCGGGACAATTTGATACTCATTTCCGCATGTACCGTCCGGAACGACTGCAAGTCCGGCCTGAACACGCGCATGATGATTATCTGGAATTGTTGACGGATTTTGGGTTGGTCGGCGGGGTGATAGTGCTGGGCGGTATCGTGATTTTTATCATTGGCCTAGTGCGAACGTGGCCGCATGTACGGCGCGACGAAAATGATTTTGGCTCCGGCATGAGCACCCGGTACGCATTTTTTCTGGGTGGCGTGAGCGGTTTATTTGCGCTGGCCGTGCATTCGCTGGTAGATTTCAACCTGCACGTGCCCGCCAATGCGCTGACCTGCGTGGTGGTACTGGCGTTGGTGGCGAGCAATTTACGGTTTGCCACGAAGCGTTATTGGGTGCGGGCGCGTCTGCCGATCCAGTGCGTGGCGTCGGTGGTTTTGGTGGGGGTGGCGGGTTATCTGGCTGTGCAAGGCTGGCGGCGTGCCAATGAGACGTTGTGGACCATTCGCGCGGAGCATCAGGCCAATTTTTCGCCAGAACAGGCGGATACGCTCAAGAAAGCCCTCGATTGCGAGCCGCAGAATTACCTGACGGCGTATAATATTGGCGAATGTTATCGCATTGAGAGCCTTGAAGGCAGCGCGGACTATGTGAATCTGGCGCAAAAAGCGGCTGAATACTATGCAAAAGCCTGCGCTTTGAACCCGTTTGACGCGTTATCAGAGCTTCGCTGGGGAATGAGCCTGGATTGGGCGGGCAAACATGCCGACGCCGAGAAACACTATGACTTGGCGGAAAGCCTGGACCCGAACGGCAATTTTGTGGTGGCCAATATCGGCTGGCACTATGTGCAGGTTGGCGATTATGCCGGGGCGCGCCAGTGGTTCATACGCGCCAACCGGCTGGCTGGCTGGGGTAATGACACGGCTAAAAGTTATCTTTTTGACATTTGTGAACCCAAGTTAATCGAACGGGCGTCGGGGCAATTACCCTTGCAGCTGTTTTATAATGGAAAAGACAATTGACAACTGGATTAGCAGGGGGATATTATTGGGCGAATTTAAAACCGCGACCAAGTTGTTTATTAGCTGTTTATGAAAAAAATTCAGACCCTTTTGGCGATTGCCGTGGGCAGTGCTCTGTTGAGCCTCGGTTTAACTGCCTCAGCCCAAGCTTCCAAGCCCGGTTACGCCACAGTTGTGCGCGTCAAGGGCTCGGCCAGTTATTCCTTGGATAACGGTACCAACAAGTATCCGCTCGTGGCGGGCAAATTCCTTGAAAAAGGTGCCACCATCTATACCGGCCCGGACGGCGTGGTAGACGTGATTTTGGGCAAGGCCATTGACCTGCCCCAGGCTGCCTGGCAGCCGGAACGTATTTCGCTCGCCGTGGACTCGCCCGTTCGCGGCTTGGTTACGTACAAACCTTCGGCTGAACAAAACGCCGTGCGTTTGATGGGCAATAGCGCGCTGTGCATCGACAAGCTGACGACGACCTCAGCCGGCGCTGATACCGTAAGCGACACGGAACTTGATTTGCAGAAGGGCACGATGTTTGCCAGCGTCAAGAAATTGTCGGCGGCCGCCCAGTACCTCGTGAAAACGCCGACCGGCATTGCCGGCGTGCGCGGCACGCAGTTCTCGATCACCCTGAATGACGACGGCAGCGTTCAAAACGTCTCGGTGTTCCACACGTTGAACGACGACGGCTTGGTGCTCGCAGTGACCTCGCCCGGCGGTTCCACCCAAACGTTCCTGATCAAGGAAGATCAAACTTGGCAGCCCGGCAATCCGAATCCTGTACCGCTGTCCCCGCAACTCCGCAACTTGCTGAGCCTGACCTTTGACGCTTTGCGCACGATTTACGCGCAGGTGGTCAGCTATGACTACGACCGCACCCAGCAGCGCGAGTCTTCGGACTTTGGCTTCTGAGCCGGTTTTTCCACCGGGATAAACCGGATGGAAAATTCAATTTCAAACCAGAGCAGCCTTGAGTTGCTCTGGTTTTTTGTTTAATCCGTCAGCGTGAAATTCAAGCGCCCCAAACGCGCCGCATTGCTTCTGGCCATGGCGGTGTTGTTGTTTGTCTGTGTGGTGCGCTGGTTGAACCCGGATTTTCTAGACCAGTTGGAGTGCAAGACATACGACCTGCGCGTGCGTGCGGCCCGGAAATATCCTACGCCGGTGGTCACCAACCTGGCGTTTGTGGCCATGGAGAATTCCAGCATCAAGGCGATCCGCAACGGGCAATTGCTGGGCTTGCCCTATGGTTACGGCCTCTACTGGCCGCGCCACATTTACGGCCGAGTCGTTGATGAACTGGCCACGGAAGGCGCTCAGTCGATTGCCTTTGACGTGTTATTTGGCGAGTTGCGGCCGGATCACGCCGCCGTTCCCATGGCCGATGGCAGCATGATGGAATCTGATGATTTCTTTGGCCTGCAATTGCGTCATGCCAGCAATGTTATCACTGCATTTACGCCGGAGACCGTTCCCCCGGATTTATTCGCGACCAATTCTTTTTCACTCGGTGATATTTCGACTGACCGTGATTCCGATGGTGTATTGCGCCGGGTCAAATGCTTCAATCTGGAATGGCATCCGGTTTTTAAGTCGGCGGCCCATCAGTTTGGTGTGGACTTGCAACACGCGCAAATTTTGCCGGATAAAATCATATTGCCACTGCCGGATACCAACCTGACGGTGAAACTGGATCGCGACGGGAATTTTGACCTCGCCGATTTTGTGGGCGATGGAATTCCGAAGGGGTTCAAGCGGTATGACAAACCGTTTGTGCGCGTTTGGGACCTGGGCATTGTGATGGCGGCGGAGGAATTGAAGCTGGACCTCGAGCATGCGGTTGTGGACCTGCCGCAGGGTAAAATCATCTTGCACGGCCCCGGCGGCCTGGAACGCATCCTGCCGGTAGATTCCAAGGGTTTCTTTTACATCAACTGGCAGGTGACGCCGGAAGACCCGCGGCTCACCCGTGTGCCCATCGAAAGCGTGCTCCAGCAGTACATGGCGCGATTGCACGATGAGACCAACCAGCTTGTTAATAACTTTCGCGGCAGGCTGGTGGTAATCGGTTCTGCGGCCCAGGGCAATGACCTGAGCGACCGTGGCGCAACGCCGTTGGAGAAAGAAACGCTGCTGGTCAGCAAACATTGGAACGTGGCCAACTCTGTTATCATGGGGCAATTCATCCACCGCGCTGCGTTGCCGCTGGAACTGGCGTTGATCATTGTTTTGGGCGTGCTCACGGCCTTGCTCACCTGGCAATTTCGCGCGGTTACGGCCAGCCTGGCAGTGCTGGGGTTGCTGGTTGCCTACGTGGCGGTGGCGTTCGTTTTGCTGATAAAACTCCATTGGTGGCTGCCGTTATTTTATCCGCTTTTCGGTGCCGTGGGCCTGCAACATTTCATTCTGGTGGTACATCGCGTTGTTTTTGAGGAACGCGAAAAGCGGCGTGTCCGCTCCGTTTTTTCCCGCTTGGTGTCCCCGAACGTTGTAAATGAATTGCTGGCGGCGGACCGGCTGGCGTTGGGCGGTGCCCGCTGCGAGGTAACCGTGTTTTTTGCCGATATCCGTGGATTCACTGCCCTGACCGATCAGGCGCAGGAGCAAATCGCCGAGTTTGTGCGCCAGAGCGACGTGGATTTGGCCAAGGTCGAAGGGTATTTCGAGGAATCCTCGCGCGAGATGTTGGAAACGGTGAATCTATATTTGGCGGCGGTTGCCGACATCATCAAACATCGCGGTGGCACCCTCGACAAATATATCGGCGATTGCGTGATGGCATTTTGGAACGCGCCCACGCCGAGCGATAAGCATGCCCTGGCCTGCGTGGAAGCAGCCATTGACGCGCAACGGGCCATTCAAGTCTTGAACGAACAGCGCCTGGCGCAAAACGGCGCGCGGGAACAGGATAACCGGCAGCGTCTGGCTGCCGGCCTGCCGCCCCGGCCATTGCACGTGGCGTTGCAGTTGGGCACCGGTATCAATACCGGTTTTGTGACCGCCGGCCTGATGGGGTCGGACCAGCACATCTTGAACTTCACGGTTTTTGGCCGGGAAGTGAACCTGGCCAGCCGCCTGGAAAGTCATTCTGGCAGCGGCCGCATCATTATCAGCGATACCACGTATAATCATCTCCTGCGGGTGAGCCCATCATTGGCTGCCCAGTGCGCCGAGCTGTTTCCAGTCACACCCAAGGGCTTTACGAACCCGGTAAGAATTTATGAGGTGCCCTGGCAGTTAAATAAATAGTTTTGTGTTTTTCGGATTTAAACTTAATTTAAAGACCTGAAAACGCGCAGAAATTCCAATAAAAGCCGATTAGCAAAAGCATCCGCAACCATGCGCATCGCCATTTATCCCGGCAGTTTTGATCCATTGACCAATGGCCATTTGGACGTGGTCCAACGTGCCGCCAAGCTGTTTGACCGGGTCATTGTGGCGGTGGCCAAAAACGAGTCCAAGCACCCGCTGTTCACGCTCAAGGAACGCGTGGCGCTGGTGCAAAAGGCCGTGGTCCACCTGCCGAATGTGCAGGCCGATTGTTTTGACGGCCTGCTGGTGGAATATGTAGCGGATTGCAAGGCCCAGGCGATTGTCCGCGGCCTGCGGGCTGTGTCTGACTTTGAATTCGAGTTTCAACTGGCGCTCATGAACCGCAAGCTGGATGAAAAGATTGAGACTATATTCATGATGCCCAAGGACACCTATACGTTTTTGAGTTCGCGCATCATCAAGGAAATCGCCCGGTTGGGCGGCGATGTCAGCGCCTTTGTGCCGAAACATGTCCAGGTGGCCTTGCTGGAGAAATTGAAGCATGCCTAGGTGGCTGGTTTGGTTGAACGCGGCGGCGGTTTTTGGTGTTTATATATTACGTAGAGGCAACAATTTAGATGACACTTAAAGTCAATTTGCGGCATTTGGAAGAAAATGGGCTTCACCTGAAGGGTGAATTGCCCATGGCGGAGCTTGATTTGGGCATTCAGGATGAGCTGATCCAGTTGAACAAGCCTTTGCGCTATAATCTTGCGGTGGAGCTACTAAACGATGCCGTGCTGGTGACTGGTTCGTTGACCTTGCCCTTGGATTGTGAGTGCTCCCGGTGCCTGAAAAAGTTCACCACCAACCTGAAATTGACCGGTTGGGCGCTGCATTTACCCTTGGAAGGGGATGACAAGGTGTCCGTAGAGAACGATTGTGTAGACTTGACTCCCTTCGTGCGGGAAGATATTCTGCTCGACTTTCCGCAACATCCGTTGTGTAAACCGGATTGCGCGGGATTGAAAAGTAAAACCGCTCGCAAGCCAGAAGTCGTTGAAAAACCGGCTGCTGACCTGTGGGCTAAACTGGATAAACTGAAACTAAAATAGATTTATGGGCGTTCCAAAACGTAAACCGTCAACGAGCCGTCAGCGTCAGCGCCGGGCCTATAACAGTGTGCTCAAGCTCCCGCAAATGAACAAGTGCCCGCAATGCGATGCGCCCTATGTGCCGCATCGTGTTTGCCCTGCTTGTGGCCACTACAAAGGCCGCCAGGTGCTTACGATCACGGCTGGCGCATAACGAGTTTTTAATTTTGAGCTTTGCGTTAAGCTGGAGGACCGGCAACGGTTTTCCCCTTGAAGTTAAAGATTAAAAACTAAAAACTTTCGCCATGCGAATCGCAGTGGATGTAATGGGTGGCGACCACGGCTGCGGTGTCATCATCGCCGGCGTGAAGCGTGCCTTGGAGCAGAACGACGCCATTTCGCTCATCTATCTTGTTGGCAACAAGGATCAAATCCATGCCGCGTTGCCGCCCCGTGGATTTCGCGACCATCGCGTCCGCGTCATTCATACCACCGAAGTCATCGAAATGGAAGATGAGCCGGTGGCGGCGCTGCGTAAAAAGAAGGATGCTTCCATCGTTCGCGCCGCAGAATTAGTGCGCACCGGCAAGGCCGATGCCCTGGTTTCCCTCGGCAATACCGGCGGAATTTTTGCCGCCGCCACCTTTGGCGTAGGCCGCATCGAAGGCGTTAAACGCGGTTGCATTGCCACGGTAATGCCCCGGCACGAAAGCGAGTTTGTGTTGCTGGATGCCGGTGCGAACATCGAGTGCAAACCGTTTCACCTGGCGCAATTCGCCGTCATGGGCAACGTCTATGCCCGCGAAGTCTTCAAGCGCAAAAATCCGCGCGTGGGCATTCTCAGCAACGGCACCGAGGATTCCAAAGGCAACGAATTGACCCTGGAAGCCTTCAAGCTCTGCAAAAAGCTGAACCTCAATTTTATCGGCAACGTGGAAGGCCACGATTTGTTCAAGGAACATGTGGATGTGGTGGTTTGCGATGGTTTTATCGGCAACATCGTCTTGAAAACCGCCGAGAGCCTCGCGGTGGCCATGTTCACGATGCTCAAGCGCGAGTTGATGAATTCCGCGCAACGCAAGCTCGGGGCGTTCCTGGCGAAAGGCGCATTTCACGCCATCCGCCGCCGCATGGACCCCGAAGTTTACGGCGGCGCACCCATGCTCGGTTTCAACAGCCTGGTGTTCAAGGCTCACGCCTCCGCCCGCGAACGTGCGGTGGCCAGCGCCATCCGCCATACAAGTAACGGCATTCAAAATCGTATTAACCAAGTCATTGCCCGCGACATTGCGGCAGCAAATATCATTCTCGATGCGGAAGTCGGCAGTTCCGCGAACTCATGAAAAACCCCCGCGCCAAACATAATTTCATCGGTCGTACCTGTTCCATTACCGGTGTCGGTTCTTACGTCCCGGAAAAAATTCTGACCAATGCCGACCTCGAAAAAATGGTCGAGACATCGGATGAATGGATCACCACCCGGACGGGCATCAAGGAGCGCCGCATTGCCGCCGCCGATGAATTCACCTCGGACCTCGCCGCCAAGGCCGCACTGCGGGCCATGGAAATGGCCGGGGTCACGGCTGAGCAGATTGATTTGATCATCGTTGCCAGTATTACGCCTGACATGCCGTTTCCCAACACCGCATGCCTGGTGCAGCAAAAGATTGGTGCCCGGCGGATTCCCGCCTTTGATATTGAAGCGGCTTGCTCCGGTTTTCTTTACGCGTTGGAAGTCGGCCAAAGTTTCATTGCCTCCCGCACCTTTGAAACCGTATTGGTAATCGGCGCAGAAAAACTTTCCTCCATCACCAACTGGAAAGACCGCAACACCTGCGTGTTGTTTGGCGATGGCGCGGGCGCGGCCATTCTCCAAAACCGGGCGCTTTCACACGGCTTGCTCACCACGGCCTTGGGCGCGGACGGTTCCAAGGGAGAGTTGCTTTCCATGCCCGGTGGCGGCAGCCGTTGTCCGGCTACGCCGCAAACGGTCCAGGACGGCCTTCATTTTTTGCGCATGGACGGCAAGGAAACTTTCAAGAATGCGGTGCAGGCCATGTGCAGCGCCGCCAATGAGGTTTTGGCCCGGTGCGAAATCGACATCACCAAAATCAAATGCATCATCCCGCACCAGGCCAACCGCCGTATCATTGATGCCGTGGGTGAACGGCTGGGGGCCGCACCGGACCAGATGTTTATCAACCTGCACAAGTACGGCAACACCTCCGCAGCTTCCGTGGCCATTGCCCTGGATGAAGCGGTGCGTTCGGGCCGGATTGCGCGCGGGGACTTGATTTTGATCGTGGCCTTTGGCGCTGGTTTGACCTGGGGTGCGGCGGTGATTGAGTGGTGATAATATATTGGATTCCAAGGTCTAATTTGACTGATTCAGCAGGCGTGCTATTTTACACTACCGTTTATGAGTGCTAAAAAATTAAACAGCGTCAGTTCCCTTCAACCTTCCGTGAGCGTCAGTTCACGGGATGCAAATTTGGAGCTATCCGCTGACACGGTTTCTATTCATCGAAATGGCATCGAATTTCGCAGTCCCAAGCCATTCAACGAATGGAGCGAAATGACGGTGGCGTTGCTCTCACCCAAGGACGGAAGTCGTATTTCCTGTCACGGGGTAATTGTGGGCAGCACCGGTAACAAACACACGGGCTACCATATTTCCATGGTATTCACCGGCCTCAGTTCCGAGACGGAAAAGCAACTCGGCAACATGGCCCGTACAAAATTTGGCGCGGGCTGATGGCCGATTTTTCAAACTAAATTGCAAACCCCGAACAAATGTTCGGGGTTATTGTTTTTGACGGGATGGCGCAGGCAAATTAATCTGCCTGTTCGCTAGTTTGAACACTTTTTAACACTATGAATTACGGCTTGAACATCAAATCTGCGGGCGCACTCGACTTTCTCTCGCTCGGCGCATTGGTCAATCGCCTGGACCCCGGCATCATTCCCTTCCGCAAGGCGACGCATTGCGACATCCATGTCAGCGGCGGTGAATTTAATGTTTCCGCCAATCTCGCGGATTGCTTTCGCCTCAACACCGGCATCGCCTCGGCCATGGTGGATTATCCGATTGGCGACCTGATTGCCGAACGTGTGCGCGCCATGGGCGTGAAACCGTTCTACAAAAAATTCAAGCACGATGGTGTGCGCGGGCCAAACATGGCCACGGTTTATTCGGATCGCGGTCAGGGCGTGCGCGCCCCCGTGGTTTTTTATAATCGCAGCAACGAAGCTGCCGGCTTGCTCAAGTCCGGCGATTTCAACTGGAAGGAAATTTTCGGCGCTGGCGTCCGCTGGTTCCACAGCGGCGGCATTTTTTCGGCGCTGTCCGAGACCACCGGTGAACTCATTGTCGAGGCCATGAAAGCCGCCAAGGCGCATGGGGCCGTGACCTCGTTTGACTTGAATTACCGCCAGAAATTGTGGGACATCTGGGGCGGCCAATCCAAGGCGCTCGATGTCTTGGGCCGGATTGTTCAGCACGTGGATGTGCTCGTTGGCAACGAGGAAGATTTACAAAAGGGCCTTGGCATTGAAGGCCAGGACGTGGAATCCAAATCAAAACTTGACCCGTCGGCCTTTTACGCGGTTATTGATAAAGCCGTGAAAAAGTTTCCGAACGTAAAAGTCGTGGCCACCACATTGCGCGAAGTCCATTCCACCAACCGTCATTCGTGGGGCGCAGTCGCTTGGGTTAACGGCAAGACCTACCAGTCGCCTACGTGCGAACTCGATGTCATTGATCGCGTTGGCGGTGGCGATGGTTACGCGGCTGGATTTTTCTACGGGCTGCTCTCGGGCGCATCCGAACAGGAAGCCGTCAATCTGGGTTGGGCGCACGGCGCGCTGCTGACCACGTTCCCCGGCGATACCACCATGGCCACCGTGGAACAGGTCAAGGCGTTTGCCAAAGGCGGCTCGGCCCGCATTCAACGCTGATTTTATGCTGTATTTCGCCCGAGGTTCCGTCACTGATAACTTGTCCGACGCCGATTTGCGCGCCGGGCTGTTTGCCGCCTTGGAAAAGCTCGGTGCCCGCCAGCGTGTGCTGGCCGTGCCCCCGGACTTTACCCGTTTCCATTCACAGGCCGGCCGGTTGACGAAACTCGTGTACGATTTTTACGGCGAAAAACTTACCGACGTGCTGCCGGCGCTGGGCACCCATACGCCCATGACGAGTGAGCAAATCGGGGAAATGTACGCAGGCGTGCCTGAGAGTTTGTTCCGCATTCACAACTGGCGTACCGGCATCACCACGGTTGGCGAGGTGCCGGCCAAGTTCGTGAACGAAGTGTCCGAAGGCGCGGTGGATTTTCCGTGGCCCGCCCAGGTGGCCAATCTCATTGCCACCGGCAAACACGATTTAATTTTGTCCATTGGCCAGGTGGTGCCGCATGAAGTCATCGGCATGGCCAACTATAACAAAAATATTTTTGTGGGAACCGGCGGCCAGGAAGGCATCAACAAGAGCCATTTCGTGGGTGCGGCCTATGGCATGGAGCGCATGATGGGCCGGGCGGATACGCCCGTGCGCCGGATTCTGAATTACGCCTCGGAACATTTCACCAAGCATCTGCCGATTGTTTACGTTCACACCGTGGTTGGCCGGGGTGACAATGGCAAGCTGGTGGTGCGCGGTCTGTTTGTCAGCGATGACGCCTCGGGTTTTGAACAGGCGGCGGCGCTGTCCTTGGAAGTGAATTTCGAGATGCTCGCTGAACCGCTGAAAAAAGTGGTCGTGTATCTCGACCCATCGGAATTCAAGAGTACGTGGCTCGGCAACAAGGCTGTGTACCGCACGCGCATGGCAATGGCCGATGGCGGCGAACTGATTATTCTCGCGCCCGGCCTCAAGGAATTTGGCGAGGATCATGAAATTGACCGCTTGATTCGCAAGTACGGCTATCGTGGCACGCCAGCAACGCTTGCCGCGAGCAAGGCTAATCCGGAGTTGCAACACAATCTCAGCGCGGCAGCACATTTGATTCACGGCTCCAGCGAAGACCGTTTCAGCATCACCTACTGCCCCGGCCACCTGACGCAGCAGGAAATCGAAAGCGTCAACTTCAAGTACGCCGATTTGAAAACCATGACGCAGCGCTACGATCCAAAGAAGTTGAAGGACGGCTGGAATACGTTGCCCGATGGCGAGAAGATTTTTTACATCTCAAATCCCGCGCTTGGCCTTTGGGCTTGCCGGAACCGGTTTTCAAACTAGTTTTCTGGCATGAGTTTGCACATCAAATCGAAGGACCATTGCAAGTACGACCAGATTTCCCTGGGCGAAGTCATGTTGCGCCTGGACCCCGGCGAAGGGCGCATCCGCACGGCGCGTCATTTCACGGCTTGGGAAGGCGGCGGCGAATATAATACTTCGCGCGGACTGCGCAAATGTTTCGGCTACAAAACCGCCGTCTGCACGGCGCTTGTCGACAATGAGGTCGGCCATCTCATTGAAGATTTTATCATGCAGGGCGGGGTGGATACGGATTTCATCCAGTGGCGCGCTGACGATGGCATTGGGCGCAGCATTCGCAACGGCTTGAATTTTACCGAGCGTGGCTTTGGTATTCGTGGTGCCGTGGGCGTTTCCGATCGCGGTAATTCTGCGGCCTCGCAGCTCAAGCCCGGAGATTTCAACTGGGACCATATTTTCGGCAAAGTCGGCACGCGCTGGTTGCATACCGGTGGCATTTTTGCGGCGTTGTCCGAAACCACGGCAGCGTTGACCATCGAAGCCGTGAAAGCGGCCAAGCAGCACGGCGTCATTGTCAGCTACGATTTGAATTACCGTCCGTCGCTTTGGAAATCCATTGGCGGACTCAAGAAGGCGCAGGAAGTGAACCGGGAGATTGCCAAGTATGTGGATGTGATGATTGGCAATGAAGAGGATTTCACCGCCAGCCTTGGCTTTGAGGTTAAGGGCGCGGACCATAACTTGAGCACCATCGAAACCGATGCGTTCAAGGCCATGATTGAAACCGCCGTGAAGTCGTATCCCAATTTCAAAGTGGCGGCCACGACTTTGCGCCGGGTAATTACCGCGACCAAAAATGATTGGAGCGCGATTTTGTGGCACGACGGCAAATTTTACGAGAGCCGCAAGTATCCCGAGCTCGAAATTTTAGATCGCGTGGGCGGCGGCGACAGCTTTGCCAGCGGATTGCAGTTTGGCTTTTTGGAATTTAACGATCCGCAGAAGGCGGTGGATTACGGCGCGGCGCACGGTGCGCTGGCTTCCACCACGCCCGGCGACACCAGCATGGCCACCCGCAAGGAAGTGGAAAAAACTTTCAGCGGCGGCAGTGCGCGTGTTCAGCGATAAGCGTGAAATTGGCAGGGCGGCGCCGGCAGGTCAGCCCTGGCATTAAAAATTTATGAAAACTCCAGCAGAACTGTTCTCACTCAAAGGCAAGGTTGCGGTTGTCATTGGCGGCACGGGTGTGCTGTGCGGCGAAATGGCCGAAGGGCTGGCCATGGCCGGCGCAAGCGTGGCCATCGTTGGGCGCGATGCCACCAAGGCGCAGGCGCGTCTCGATAAAATCGCCCAGGGCGGTGGCAAGGCCGAATTTTTCCCGTGTGACGCCACCTCCAAGGCCGGCCTGCAACAGTTGCTCGCCGACGTCCTGAAAAAGCTGGGCCGCGTGGATATTCTCGTGAACGGCGCGGGCATCAATTCACCCACGCCATTTTTTGACATCCCCGAGGACGAGTTCGATAAAATCATAACCGTGAATTTGAAGGGCGTGGTGCTGGCCTGCCAGGTTTTTGGCAGGCATCTGGTCGAACAAAAGTCCGGCAGCATCATCAACCTCGGTTCGGCGTCGGGTTTGACGCCGTTGTCCCGCGTATTCACCTACTCGGCTTCCAAGGCGGCGGTGCACAATCTCTCCAAGAACCTCGCCCGCGAATGGGCCACGTCCGGCGTGCGGGTGAATATTCTGGTTCCCGGCTTCTTTCCAGCGGAACAAAATCGCAAGGTGCTAAACCCCGAGCGCGTCGCGCAAATCATGGGCAAGACGCCGATGAAACGCTTTGGCGAACCGCATGAACTGGTTGGGGCCACGTTGTTGCTGGCCTCCGATGCCGGCAGCTTTATCACCGGCACCGAGTTGGTGGTGGACGGCGGCTTTGACGCGATGAGCATTTAAGAACTTTATTTGGCGGCCATGCCAGCAATTCAAAAGCCCGTTGAAGATTTCTTCAACGGGCTTTTTGTTGCGAAGCTAACGTCAAGCTTCGTCCACGTTTGCCGGCTCTAGTTTGGGCGCCAGTAAATGGATGATCCCCAAGGCGATCAGGTAACTCAGGCTGGCCGCAATGAAAACAGGGACGTAACTGACGTGATTATCCTTCAGATAACCAACGATGAGAAATAATGCGATGCCACCAACGGACCCAGCCATGCCGCCAAGGCCGGTGACCGAGCCAACTACGCGACGAGGAAACATATCGGAGGCGAGACTGAAAATGTTGGCCGACCACGCCTGATGCGCCGCGCCAGCGATAGCGATGAGCGAGGCGGAAATCCAGATATTGTCGCTAATGGTGGCAAAGGCCACCGGGAACACACACGCGGCGCATATAAACATGGTGGTTTTCCGGGCGCGATTAGTGGTCCAGCCCCGTTTCATAAAGAAACCGGAAAGCCAGCCGCCGCCAATGCTGCCAAACGAGGCGAACACGTAAATGGCTGCGAGCGGCCCCATGCGGCCTTTCAAATCGGTGCCGAACCGCTCGGCGAAAAATACTGGCGCACCAAACAAGTAAAACCACCAGAAGCAGTCGGTCATGAATTTGCCGATGACGAAACTCCATGCCTGACGGAACTGGAACAGCCGGCGCCAGGGAATTTTAATTGAGGTTTCCGGCGGTTCGCTGTTAATCAGGGCAAGTTCGGCTGCCGACACGCGTGGGTGGTCGGCTGGTTTTTTGTAAATAGTTAACCAAGCGGCAATCCACAGAATGTAAAAAAG
>Ga0265327_10000722_pt1 | contig 51801 bp, 55 predicted proteins | sample 41621metaG_FD_202089 | JGI IMG/M metagenome (GOLD analysis project Ga0265327, IMG submission 202089) | Rhizosphere microbial communities from Carex aquatilis grown in University of Washington, Seatle, WA, United States - 4-16-21 metaG | ecosystem: Host-associated > Plants > Roots > Rhizosphere... | reverse complement strand
GAGACTCTGGCGAGCCGAGAGCATGTGCCGCACTGGGAATACGTGCTACAGCTGCCCGTTCGCATCGGCAGGAAGGTCCAGTAGCACGCCAATCCCCCTGCCCATCATTGCGTAGTGCGGCCGATAGGGATACGAGAGGCCGAATACCACATCACCCACGGGCACGCTGGTGTCTTCGTAGTTAATCGAGTTCTTGCGAATCGCGGCCAACGGCAGAAGATCTCAGTGCCGCATGCGGACAAGGCGCTCAAGGAAGGGAAGATCCTCAGCGGCCCGTTCGCGGGCATCCAGCTTGTTTCACGCGAAACCGCGTCACGCCGGAGTGATCCTCGGCAAGAGGACTTTGTTGTCCAGGCGCAAGCCCTCAACCGCGAGATCGACGCCCTGGTCGGTGCTCGAGGAGTCGCCGCATGAGCCAACGCCTCACCCTTGAAGAGATGGCGGCCATCATCGCGGCCGAGACGGCGCGAGACCGCCTCAGGCAGGCGATCGATGCCTATGCGAGAGCCGGCTTCGGATCGCTGGTCACCAGCCCGCTGCGGGAAGCCCTGGCACTTGCCGAGCGTTCGCTCAGCGAGGTGTCGACTTGAGCGCCGCCACGCTGCACGCGCGGACTATCAACGCGCTGCTCGCGTTCGCCTTCGTCGCATGCTGGCTGTCGTTGAACGCCTGGTTCGATGGCGAGCCGACCGAGAGCGACGCCCTGCAAGCCGCCACGCTGGCTACAGCCGATGCGATCGCGTCCGCGCAGCACGCCGCGCGGTTCGGGGCGCTCGACCCGCAATGAAGACGAGCGGCGTCTTCTTTCTGCGCGGCGCGCCGGCCTCGGTGCGCATGCAGCGCCCCGACGGGTCGCTTGGGCAGGGGTGGATGCTGCTGCTCGGCGAACGCGGCTCGGAGCGCGGGATCACGGTCTTCAGCGCGTTGTGGGCTGCCGATGGCGCAGATGCCTTCTTCAGGCGCAACAGCTCGCTGAAGGCCGGCGACTGCCTGTCTCTCACCCTCGAACGGCTGCACGTGCGAGACAACGAGATCTGCGGCCATGTCGCCGCCTGCGAACTCGCGCCTCCGCGCTGGCCCCAGCGAGCCACCGCACTCGCTGGCAGGCCGGCGCCCTGCCCGCTTCCATCCCTCTCTTCCTCACCCATTGCGCCACGCGACGCCGCGGCGCGAATCGCATGAGCCTCGAACCCATCGTCCCCATCGACAAGATCAAGCAGATCGCCAAGGACGGCGCTGCTCGCGGCCTGTCGCTCGACAACGCATGCCCCTACCCCTTCGACACGGCGGCGGGGCGCCTCTTCAAAGAGGTCTACTTCTTTCACAAGGCAGCGCTTGCAATGCTCGCCACCACGGAGGCCCAGCCATGAGCAGCCACATGATCACCGCCACCGGCGCGCAATACCATCTGCACGGTGCCGCCGCCATGACCGAAGCCGGGCGCCCGATCCGCATCGAAGACATCGCGCACCAGCTGTCCATCATCAACCGCTGGCACGGCGCGACGAAGCGGCCATACAGCGTCGCGGAGCACAGCCTGCTCTGCAGCGAGATCGCTCGGCGCGCCGGCGCCTCGTTGCTGGTACAGCTGGCCGCGCTACTGCACGACGCCCACGAGATCTACACCAACGACCTGAGCAGCCCGGCCAAGTCGGCGGTGAACTTCTGCAGCATCGCCGCCGGCGGCACTCGGGCATGGGACATCTTCGAGAACGACCAGGCGAAGGAAGTTCGCTCGCACTTCGGCCTGCTCACCGTGTTCACCAGCCGCCGGGCCCTGCTGCGCGAGATCGACCTGGTCGCGCTCGCCACCGAGCGCAGGGACCTTAGCGCCTGGCGCGCGGACAGGCACCCTCGATGGGAGGTGCTCAACGAGATCGAGCCAGACGCGGAGCTGCACATCAAGCCGTTGGAATGGATGCGCCTCGACACGCCCGAGCGCGCTGCCATGACCTGGTCGGACTGGCGGCAGCAGTTCATCGATCGCTTCGACGAGATTTCGTTCGCGCGCGAGCTGCTGATTTCCGGCGGGACGACGCAATGAACGAGATCCTGACCAAGGACGAGGTCGCGGCCCTGCTCGACTGCGAGCCGACGACGATCGAGGAAAAGGCGCGCCGTCGCGAGCTGCCCGGGCTGAAGATCGGGCGGAGCTGGATCTTTCCGAAGGAGGCGTTGATGCAGCGGTTGAATGAGATCGCGCTGCGGCCGCCGGAGCCGTCACCGCCGCCGCTGGCGCAGGTCAGGCAGGGGAATCAACGGAGGACGCTGCCGGTGTTGCCGGTGATTTGAGCTTGCGTCTGGATGGTGATCAAGGCCATAGGTCGAACGTCATCACTCGACCGACAACTGATGGGCCGGGCTGCGCCGCCCAGCAGCTGAGCGATTGCACGGCCCTTCGGACTACCGATCGGAGGGCAGCGCACAAGCGAGCTTCATCGTCGTCTCGGTGAGCGATTCAGGAACCACCGGAGTCCAGCGAGATGGAATGTCCTCGCTCCCCATGATCTGACCGGCACCCATTGCGGCGTTGTAGTACACGGCCGACGTGATCCTGGCCCTTTCGACATCGCAGTTGAACTCGACCTGCTCCTTGCCCGACTTGGGGACTTCACGCCGGCCAACACTCGGCGGCCATTTCACGTTCAAGTAGTCGTCCAACACCCACACCCGGGTGATATTGCCGACCTTTCGGATGGTGGCCTTGTCGAGGTACCGCTCGACCGACCCGGCGACAGCGGTGTCGATCTTTGTCCATTCTGCGAGTGCTGCGGTGCTTAAGCCGGCCAGCAGGCCGATCAAGACGACTCTTTTTTATCGGCGCGAATTTGCCATAGCGCGTCCGATCCATCAGTTGGGGTCGGACTCGATGTGCCCCACCACTCCTCCTCAATGTTGAGGATCCCCACCGGCGGCAGTGCAAGTGAGCTGTCGAGTAAGTCAACGATTTCGAAAAAAATGTCACGCAGCGACCTGGACTCCGAATCACTTGTGCTCGGGCATCGTGCTACGCGAAGGAGAATTCATGCGGGCCACAGGAGACCCCATGACAAAAATATTTCTTCGAGCCACTTCACTGGCCTCGTTTGCCCTGCTGACCGCATGCGCCGGCATAGACCCCAAAAATGTTGGACAAGGTCAGTACCTCCAATACGTTCAAGGGGACGCGGTGCTTCTCGAATCTGAGGCGCCCAAGGCTGGCTTCCAGAACTGTTCAAACAGTGCCTATCAAGCGATGCAGTCGAACAAGGCACTAGAAGGGCATCTGAAATGTGCCGCCGTCGCTACGGCCCAGCCACTACCGTTTACCTATCGGGCAAGAAGTCTGGCGACCACGGCAGCAGATCACGTGCTCCCGAGTTCCCCCTACATCGTCAGAACCAAGACCAGCTTCATCTGTGCGCAAAGCATGGGCGAAGTAAGGAAGCAAGAGAAGATGGAGATCGTCGAAGACCACTGCGATTTCACGAACTCAACCGTGCCGACTGCACCCGCAATGCCAACTTCGGCGGCACCTTCCTCAGCCTCAGCGCCACGACGCTATTTCGGCATGACGGCAAACGGAGAGCTGATGGCCCAGCTTGCTTGGCGATCCGAGGCTGAATGCCTCGAATATGCCCGCGCAACCGGCGAAATACTGAAAGCCAATAAGGGTGCAGCGGACATCAAAGTTCGCTGCTCAAACATCGATGCATCGACCCAGCTGAAATTCAGCGCGGTGGCAAAGGACGAGTTGCTTGGCTCCGATCTGGCTGTGGCCGCCAAAACGGACCTACTGTGCCTGTCGGCAATAACAGAACTTGGGAAAGAGAAGGTTGCGGGCTTGGAACGTATGCGCTTTACAGTGCCCGCAGCGTGCGTCAGTCGATGAAAGAACAGCCTGGGGCTGCGGGCCCCGTGAAGACGCCTGACGCCGGCGATGAATTCTTAGCCAAGGCCGCCGCGAAGCACTTCCTGACCCTTGGATTCAAGGTCACAAAGCCAGACGGCACGGCAGTGCTGGAGACAAGGTCCAGCTTCGTGGTTGAAATACGCGGCCTATGGCTGCTGATCACCGCTGGGCACATCGTGAGGAACCTGTGCCGCTACAAAGAGCAGGGTTTCGAGTTATCCAATTTTCTTCTGCAGGAAATTCTAGATCTTGGCCTCGAGCTACCCGTGCCGATGGTCTTCGACCCGCACGAGTGCCTTTTCATCGACCAGGACTGCGGGGACTACGCCGCCTGGCAGTTAAACGACAACGAGGTCCGACTCTTGAAGGCCGGCGGCATCGAACCAGTCAACATTGCGAACATCAAGGGGGAGCCGAAGGACTACCCCGTGCTGGCTCTGGTCGGCATTCCAACCGAATCGCTGGAGCAAGTCAGATCCGACCGTCATGTGTTCCAAGTAGCAATGATCCCGCTGGCCCTTATCGACCATGATTTGACCGAGGACGAGCGCGAGCAGGGACTGCATCGCGCGCAACTCCTGCAACAGCCAGTGGCGTTGGTACGCGACATAGATGGCATGAGCGGCGGTCCGATCTTCGGCGTGCGCCGGCTGCCGGCTGAGACCCAGTACACCATCGTCGGCGTGCAGAGCGGATGGTTCCGCGAGAGCCGCATCACGACCTTCTTCGAGATCCATCGCCTCATGTTCGCGCTCGACAGGATGATCGAGCGGCGCATGGCCACTGAGCCCGAGCCACCGCAATCGGCCGATGAGGTTGCAAGCGAATGACGCAGGGCAGCGCGCTCTTGCAAGGCGAAGACCGCCTGCATTGGCTGCTGGGCCGGCTCGTGCATTCCTATGCGCGTCTAGACTTGAATATCGGGCTGCAGTTGCGCAGCCTCAGCCACTACCGCGCTGTCGACGTCGACGAACTGTTGAAGCCTGAGACCTCGACGTTCAAGCCTCGCCTGCGCCGGCTGCGCACGCTTTCGCTGGAGGTGTACGGCCAGCGGAATCGCGCCGCACGCGAGGCGTTCGAGCGGTGGTTCCGCCGCGCGGAGGCGGCGCGAGCCCTGCGGAACAACTACGCGCACGGACGCTGGGGTCTCGTGTCGGTGCAGCAGCCGGACCTCTTCATCTTCGTTGCGCTCTCCTGGGTGTTCGACCCCGAAAAGATGGATCCGCCCGTCCAGCTCTCGCTGGCGGAACTGGAAGAGCAGGTCCTTGAGGTCGAATCACTCGGGCGCGACTTCCTGGCGCTACAGCGGACCTTTGAAAGCATCGCCGGGCTGCCCGTCAATGGCGCGTTGCGCGAAGGAAGCTAGATTCCAGTGGGCGAACGGCTTTCCTCACGCGTGGCTGTCCGTTTCTGGCCGTCTGCAGCCTGTCGACTGCGGCGGCAGTGCGCCCGCTGCGGAACTAGGGGCTCCACGAAAGCTGACCTCGATGCGGCACGGGCAGTCGGCTGTTTGCTCCAAGTCCGCGGCGGATCGTCGTGCGGCAACAGACATCCATAGCGAGTGATACGCTTGTAGGCAACTGGACTTGACCCGCGAGGTAAGCGCTTTGGACACAGCAACGAAAAGACAGATCCTTAAGGCCTGCAAGCTCGACGAAGCCATCCCGCCCGGCGATCCGCGTCATTTCGACTTCGACCACCCGGAACAGCTTCGCGGCCAGCCTTGGCGTGAGCGCGTCGCACAGGTCATCGAACTCTCTACAGAGCCTACTACGCAGATCGTGACCGGCCTCCCTGGAAGCGGCAAGAGCACCGAACTCAAGCAGCTGAAGGAAGAGCTCGAGCAAAGCGACTATGACGTCGTACTGGCCGACGCGGGTGCATGGGTGCGCGATGACGAGCCGATCACCCATCACGACATCCTACTAGCACTGGTGCTCGCGCTTTATCCTGAAGGAAAGCCGAGCACCCTTACAGGCTGGGCAAAGGAGTATGCGAACCAGGTGGGCGCCCTGCTCACCACCGAGGTCACCCCCACCGAACTGGGATTCGAAGCTGGCTTCGTAAAGACAAAGGCCGCTCTGGCCACTGACAACACCCTTTTTCAGCGCATCGCACGTCGGTTGGGCGAAGTTCAAGGCCTTCGCCAAAAGGTCTTCGACCTCCTAAGGGGCGCAGCGGCCGAAGCTGACGCCGCCGGCAAGCCACTCGTGATCATCCTCGACGGCATCGAGAAGCGTGCGACCGGCGACCTCTCGGGTCCGGAAGCGCGGGAGAAATTTCGCAACCACTGGTTCGGCGCATTCCTGATCCATGCACGCGAGCTGCGCCCACCCGTTCACGTCATCTACACGGTGCCTGGATTTATGGTTCGCAAGGCTGCCGAACTGGGGGCCCAGTTTGGGCAGGAGCTGCAGTTCCTGCCTATGATCCGCCTCTTCAAGCATGAACTCCCGGACGGCAGGGTCGCCCTGAACCCCTCCGGCATCCGCGCGATGCGTACGGCACTGTATCGGCGCGTCGAAGGGCGCTACTTTGCAGATCCGACGATCGCATCTTGGCTCGTGGCGAATAGCGGCGGCTATATCCGTGACCTGCTTCGACTGGTGATCGATTGTGTCTACCGCACACCAGCAGGCGGTCAGATTACTCGCGAGATCGCGGAGCACGCGATCGTGCAAGTGCGGCAGACCTATCTTGAAGGCATTGAGACGGCCGATGAGGGCATTCTCAAGCAAGTTCACGCGGATCGTGCGTTTCCGCTGACAGAGACCAACAAGGCCCGAATGGACGCCCTGCTGCAAGGCTACCTGATGTTGAGGTATCACAACTCGCTGTTCTGGTACGACGCCCATCCGCTGCTTTGGCCGCGGCTTGGGATTCCCACGTTCACGTGGGACGAGGTAGCCGCGGCATGCCCTTAAGCGATGCCTCACGCAAGGATTCAGTCCGTGCTTGGCTTTCAAGAGGCGACAACCTGTCCGAATGGAATCGCCTGCGGGAAGCCCTGGAGTTAGCCGACGAATTCACTTTTCTCGCGGTGGCAGCAGAGGACGTGGCCGCCGAGCGCATGCTCGCCGAATTGGTGACTGAGGAAGCTGCGTCTCGAGGCGTCGTGGTGCGCGGGTTCGAACTGGGAAGCGCGAGCGCAGACCGGCACGTAGTTTCGCATGTCTTGGCCGAGATCGCGCAATCTCCGTCTGAGCGCTGGTTCTACTTTTGCGGAGGTCCAGAGGCCGCCACCCATACCGCCGAGCTCGGCCGCGCATGGCTCCTCTTGAATCAGAAGCGCGACGTGATTTCCATGGAGGCTGCGGCGCCCTTCGTATTGGCACTGCATCCGCAGGACTGGCTCGCGTTCAGACGCAACGCGCCTGACTTTTGGAGCATCTACCAAGCATCATTCCGCTTCGGGCCTGCACGGGTACCGGCGGAGGCGTCCGCGAACTCGACAACTGTCGAGACTGCATCTCATGCCCGCCTAGCGTCGACAGGTCCCAGTAGCTCGTCGTCCGGCTGGAAACTGGAACCTACTCGGGCTGAATTCTCCGCTGACAACTTCGTTGGCCGCGGGAGCGAGCAACGATTCCTGCTGGCAAGTCTTCGCGAGGCGGGAGCTAGGATTCTTGTTGTGGGGAGTGGAGGAATCGGCAAGTCGACACTCGTCCGCCACGTTGTCGCGCAGCTGTTCGATCACTACCCCGACGGGATCTGGTGGGTACCGCTGTATGAACTCTCAGGCTCTACGCAGGAGCGTTCGGTCGCGGCTCTCGGCCGCTTGATCGGCGACCTCCTACCGCGAACCACTCCTCCCACTGCCCTTGACGAACGGGCCGGACTATTTCGTTCGGCCACCGATGGCAGGCAGATGTTGTTTGTGTTCGACGACCTTGACGACGATAAACAGTTGGAGTCTCTGACGCCGGGGGGCTCCGCGTCAGTAGTTGCGATCTCGCGCCAGGCACCATCATCGGTCGGACAGCACTTCAACGTGTTGCAACTTGCGCCGCTCTCTCGAGAGGAGACGCGCCAGTTTCTACGACGAATAGCGCCAGCCATGTCTGAGTCGGTCGCCTCGTCGGTGCTTGCTTCCTCCGATGGCAGCCCTCTTATCGCGAAGCTAATTGGTGCATACCTGAACGAGTTTCCGGACCAAGGCGTCGAAGCCGCAACACTCGCCGACAAGCGGCATGGAGCTGAACTGGTCCGTGGTCTTATCGATCGGTCACTGCTGCGAGTGACACCCGACGCGGCGTCGCTGTGGCCGGTACTTGGAATACTCAAACCAGTGTTCACGGTCAATGATGTAGTTGCAGTGTCAGAGATAGATGCCTCGAAAGTCTCGGCTGCTCTGGACTCGCTCAGTACACTGGGACTTGTGACGCCAATCTCGGACGACCAGTTCTCGTTTGCGCACGTCTTGCTCAAGGAAGCGTCATTGGCCCAACTAGGCACGAGCGACACTACCGTACGCTATCTGGTGCGTGCATTAGAGCAGGGGCGGTTCGGCGAGTTCAGTGCGGACTCCGTCGCTTCCGTGCTGGCGCGCTATGGTCATGGCAACCCTATGCAGCGGTCTCTTCGGAATTCAGTCCTTCGTGGACTCGAGTGGGCACTCCGATCACCCGACTGGTCACAAGCCGCGCAGTTTTCAATGGCACTGGCAGAGGCCGCTGGCAACTACGGTGACGCGGAGACCGAGCGCGTGGCGATTCGCCAGCTACCCTCACTTCTTGCAGGCCTTGGACAGTTCGACAGGATGGCCGCCGCCGCCCGGCGCTGGATCGAACTAGCTGGGCGTGACGCGACTGATGAACTGGCGGGCGCGTACCGGAGCGCGGCGGCCGCTGCACGCCTGAATGGCCAACCCCAGGAGGCAGTGGAATATGCCCAGATCGCCCGCAAGCACGCAAACGCCTTAGGTAGCAGCCGCGATGAAGTGCTGGCCCTCTTCGAGTTGTCACTAGCCCGGGGATCATTGGGAGAATTTGATCTAGCCTTGCAGGATGTTCGCGAGGCCACGCGACTTGCCGAGATGAGCGGCAGCAATCGGCAACTTCTCTCGCAGGCTCTCTCGCTCAGTGGGGACATCACAAGTTCCTCTGGTCATGCCGAGCAGGCGATAGAGCTCTACAACAAGGCGCTCGAAATTTCCAGTGCCACGGATGATGACTCTGCCGTACAGACCATCCTCTTAAGACTGGGTGGAGAACAAGAGCGCATGGAAGCCTTAGACGCAGCTAGAGAAGTCTATAGCCGCGCGGCGGACCTCGGAAAGAAGATTGGGGATCAGCGCGCATGGGCTGACGCAATGCAGGCGCTCGGAAGGGTTGAATTGAAGCGAGGCAACCTTCGTGCGTCCGTTCAATATTTCGACAGCGCGATCAAGGCCTACGACCAAGTGGGCCTTTCACCGGATGCAAGTGAAGCTCTCCTGCAGCGTGCCATCGCGGCTGCAAGGTTGGGCGACATCGCCGGCGCCCTCGATACGATGGAAAAGCTGGAGCCGCGGCTAATGCTGGACCCAACGTCGCGCACAAGCGATGCGGCTATTGCATTCCTCAAAGCGCTCATCGGCACACTGCATGGCAACGTCGACTTGGCGCAGCAGCGCTTCCACGCGCATTTGCTGATGGGGGCAGCTCTCTTGTGGCGGGGAGATCGCGAACGAGTTGAAGAGCACGTTGCAGAGATGCGAAAGGAGTTTGCCCAGGACTTCGGCGAGGAGGTTGCCGAAGAAGCCGCTGGGCTCTTGCGCGACCGCATCGAGAAGCTCTCGACCGCTTGATGTCGTCAGGAGATGCCCCGCCAATGTAGATCTCGATTAAGGTGACTCCGCACGAGCCCGAACGGCGGCTTCATGGCGCCCCGAACTGGAAGGCAAATGTCGCTGATGAGTAGAGAGCGGCATTCAGCGGCTGCTTTCTGGATCCACATTGAGCGGCTGCTGATGGCCGATTGCAGCCCTTCTCACGGAGAGCGAGCGCCTCGAAAGGCCTCCCGCTTGTCCTGGCTTGCCCGCATCTCCTCCAGCTTGAGGGCAGCTTCGGGATGAAGTTGGTAGTCGTTGATTCGGCGCTTGAGCTTGTACACCCATCGCGCCTGCAGTTCCGGGGCAGCGCGCCCTGCGACCCCGCCCATGAGGACCACCGTGTCGGCGTTGAGCGCATGGACTAGGGGCGCGAGCACCAACCTTGCGCTGAGGCGAGCCGCCGCCGCCGACGGGTCCTTGTCGTTCCGCGTGCGGTAAGGGCAGAGGTTCACAAACGCAACCTCCTCCCTCGCCTCACCCAATGCTTGCAGCACGCGCCCCAGAAGAGTGCCCATGCCGATGGTGGGTGCCTGGGCGGTGTACGCCTCATAGACGCCGGTCAGCCGCTCGCCGGATTGCTCCGCCGCTGCATTCTTGAGAGCTAGAAGTGCTTCAGCCACGGCTCTGTCGTGCGGCTTCACGTCGCCCTGGGTATCGCCGCCGCCACCAGGATTCTTGCCCACGATGATCGTGCCGCGAAAGCTGGGCCCGACCCATCCCAAGTACGGAACACTGGCGAAGTCCGGAAGGGATATCGGCAGCAGCTCGCCGCCGGGGAAGATCGCCTCGCGCTCGATTCGCAAGGCTCGCTGCATGCCCAGAGCGATGGTCTCCCATTGGCTCTGCGCAAGTTGAGGGATAGTCATTGGAGGGAAGGTAGGGTGCAACCGGATCGCTGCCTGCGCTATGTTGCCGCGCCGGGCTCGCACCTCGCGTACGAGGTTCTCCCTATCTACCCAACCTTGTGGAGGAAGAAGGCGAAGGCCTCCTAGAGCAGCCGATCGGCCAGATCCTCCCCGCGGAGCGATGCATACCGCAGCATCATCTTCGTGTCCGTCCACCCCATGATCTTGCAGATCTCGGTCTCGTTGAACAGCCAACCCTTCTTGCCTTTCAACAGAACCCACCTGCAGCATGCTTCGTGCCGCAGATCATGTTCGGTGAAGTTGGGCACCATCGCGTAGTCGAATAGCGACGTGAACCTGGCAGACAGCCTGGCCGTGCACTTGACCAGGTCCTCGGGCGTGCCGTTCCAGAATGGCAGCATGAGTCCGGACTTGCCTTCGCACCACTTGACCAGCTGGGCGCGGATCTCGCGTTTCAAGGGCACCAGGCGCGGCTTGGCAGCCCCATGGTGTCCCTTCGAGCCCTCGACGTTGAGCACGCCTCGCGCAACGTCGAGCTGGTCGACGCGCAGCCTGTAGGCTTCCCGCAGGCGCAGCCCGGTGTCGACGATGAGCGAGAAGAGGAGTTCGAACGCGGGGTCGTCGCCCCAGGGCCTTTCCCTGTCAGGACGCTTCTCGCCGCGGAGCGTCGAAAGCACCGCCTCGCGGTCAGCCGGGCTCATGCGCACGTCGCGATGCACGTCGCGCTTGGAGCCGTCGCCGTATTGGCTGTACCCCCTGGGCAGCAGGCTCAGCACGTTGACCTGTGGCACCTGGCCATCGAGAGCGGTCTTCCGGTGGTACCAACCCACGATCCTGGCCAGCGCCCCGATCCGCTTCCTGATCGTGCCGGGCGCCAGCTTCCGCGCCTTGTAGCCGTTGATGAGCGAGTTTGCCCAGACGAAGGTGATGTCGTTCATGCGCAGGCCCGGGGTCTCCTTGGCCAACAGCGTCAGCGTAGGCAGCTCGGTGACAGCCACGCGCGTGTTCGGATCCTTCTCGTATGCGCGCATCATCTCAAGCAGCAGCGGCGATGCCTTGGCGGCCTGCGGCACCTGCTCGAGCAGCTCCCTCGGCACGATTCCCTGCGCGAGCAGCGCCCTCAACTGCTTGCCGTAGTTGTCCGCTTCAATCTCGGTATTGAACGAGTGATAGAACGGTTTTGGCAGCAGCTTGTTTTTTACACAGAGCTGAAACTTGCCGCCCCTCGGTAGCACCCCAGTTGCCATTCGGCCTCCCTTTCAGAAGAGTTCATGGTAACCAGGCATGACGGACAAATGAATCCGTCTAGGGGCGGTTTGACCGCCCGAACCGGGCGGTTTAGGCCCGGAATCAGCTGATTTTGAGCGCAAAGGCCGTGGGCCTAAAAGAAGGCTTTAGGCGACTAAGTCGTTGATTTTGTTGGGGATTTTTTGGAGGCGCGACCCGGAGTCGAACCGGGCTAGACGGATTTGCAATCCGTTGCATAACCGCTTTGCTATCGCGCCACGCTCTGATCGAGCAATTCCAGCTCATTGCGAACTAGAAAAAAAGGGAAGCTTGCTAGCTTCCCTTTTCAAAACTGGAGCGGGAAAAGAGTCTCGAACTCTCGACCTCAACCTTGGCAAGGTTGCGCTCTACCAACTGAGCTATTCCCGCGTTTCGAGCCTCGAATTATATACCAAGTCTTCGGGGCTCCTCAAGCTCAAGCCAAGCCTCGGGCTCAGTGCTTGACCGATCCCTCGACGGACTGCGACGCGCGCTGCTTGGCCACTTCGGCGGCGGCAGCCGCGGATGCCGCGACCTCCTCATCGGACAGAGGCGTGGGCATCTTCTCCAGCGCAATCTCCAGCACCTTGTCGATCCACTTCACGGGCACGATCTCCAGGCCGTTCTTGACGTTCTCGGGGATGTCCTGCAGGTCCTTGGCGTTCTCCTCGGGGATCAGCACGGTCTTGATGCCGCCCCGCAGCGCCGCCAGCAGCTTTTCCTTCAGCCCGCCGATGGCCGTGACCTCGCCGCGCAAGGTGATCTCGCCGGTCATCGCGACGTCGCCGCGCACCGGGATGCCGGTCAACGCCGAGACGAAGGCTGTGGTCATCGCGGCACCGGCGCTCGGGCCGTCCTTGGGCGTCGCGCCGTCCGGCACGTGGATGTGGATGTCGCGCTTCTCGAAGACCTCATCCTTGATGCCCAGCCGATGCGCACGGCTGCGCACCACGGTGCGCGCGGCCTCGACCGATTCCTTCATGACGTCGCCGAGCGAGCCGGTGCGGCTGATCACGCCCTTGCCGGGCATGGTCACCGCCTCGATGGTCAGCAGGTCGCCACCGACTTCGGTCCAGGCCAGGCCCACGACCTGGCCGACCTGGTTCTGCTTCTCGGCCAGGCCGAAGCTGTACTTGCGCACGCCCAAAAAGTCGTTGAGGTTGGCGCCGGTGACCAGCACCTTGGGCGCCATCTTCTTGAGCAGCAGGCCCTTGACCACCTTGCGGCAGATCTTCGACAGCTCGCGCTCCAGCGAGCGCACGCCGGCTTCACGGGTGTAGTAGCGCACGATGTCGCGCACCGCTTCCTCGTTGATGAGCAGCTCTTCTTCCTTGACGCCGTTGTTCTTCATCTGCTTGGGTAGCAGGTATTTCAGCGCGATGTGGGTCTTCTCGTCCTCGGTGTAGCCGGCAAGGCGGATGACTTCCATCCGGTCGAGCAGCGCCGGCGGGATGTTCATCGAATTCGAGGTCGCGACGAACATCACGTCGCTCAAGTCGAAATCGACCTCGACATAGTGGTCGCCGAACGTGTGGTTCTGCTCGGGGTCGAGCACTTCGAGAAGCGCGCTCGACGGATCGCCGCGGAAGTCGGTGCCCAGCTTGTCGATCTCGTCGAGCAGGAACAGCGGATTGCGCGTGCCGATCTTCGACAGGCTCTGCAGCACCTTGCCCGGCAGCGCGCCGATGTAGGTACGGCGATGCCCGCGGATCTCGGCCTCGTCGCGCATGCCGCCCAACGCCATGCGGGTGTATTTGCGGCCGGTGGCCTTGGCGATCGACTGGCCCAGCGAGGTCTTGCCCACGCCCGGAGGCCCGACCAGGCACAGGATCGGCGCCTTGACCTTGTCGACCCGCTGCTGCACCGCGAGGTATTCCAGGATGCGATCCTTGACCTTGTCGAGGCCGTAGTGGTCCTCGTTGAGCACCGCCTCGGCATGGGCCAGGTCGTGCTTGATCTTGGTCTTCTTGCTCCAGGGCAGGCCGATCAGCACGTCGATGTAGTTGCGCACCACCGTGGCCTCGGCGGACATCGGCGACATCAGCTTCAGCTTCTTGAGTTCGCCCTCGGCCTTCTTCAGCGCATCCTTGGGCATCTTGGCGAGCTTGATCTTCTTCTCGATCTCCTCGATGTCCGCGCCCTCCTCGCCCTCGCCGAGCTCCTTCTGAATCGCCTTGACCTGCTCGTTCAAGTAGAAGTCGCGCTGGTTCTTCTCCATCTGGCGCTTCACGCGGCCGCGGATCTTCTTGTCGACGTTGAGGATCTCGACCTCGCGCTCGAGCTGGCCGAAGAGGTTCTCCAGGCGCGCCTTGATGTCGTCGAGGTCGAGCACCGCCTGCTTGTTGTCGAGCTTGAGCGGCAGGTGCGCGGCGATGGTGTCGGCCAGCCGGCCCGGATCGTCGATGCTGGAGATCGAGGTGAGGATCTCCGGCGGGATCTTCTTGTTGAGCTTCACGTACTGGTCGAACTGCTGCATCACCGCGCGGCGCAGCGCCTCGACCTCGGTGCCCTTCTGGGCGACGCCCTCCGGCACTTCGACCGGGGTGACGTTGGCAGTGAAATGCGTCTCGCCGTCATCGATGCGATTGACCCGGGCGCGTTGCTGGCCTTCGACCAGCACCTTCACCGTGCCGTCGGGCAGCTTGAGCATCTGCAGGATGGTCGACACGCAGCCGACCTCGAACATGTCCTCGACCGAGGGCTCGTCCTTGGCGGCGGCTTTCTGCGCGACCAGCATGATGCGGCGCTCGGCCTCCATCGCGAGTTCGAGCGCCTTGATGCTCTTCGGCCGTCCGACGAACAGGGGGATGACCATGTGGGGAAACACGACCACGTCGCGCAGCGGCAGCAGCGGCAGGTCGAGATCGGTGGCAGGCAGGGGGGTATGACCGGACATGGGAATCCTTTACTTGATCATGGGAGATGGTTGGACGCGCACTCTTTTTCAAGAGCGCGCGCGCAGTCTTCTGCGAAGACGGCCGACGCCTTGGTGCAGCGCGTCGCCAGCTCGGTCATCAGGCCTTCTTGGCCGCCTCGCGATAGACCAGCAGCGGCGGCTTGTTCTCGTCGATGGTGGACTCTTCGACTACCACCTTGTCGACGTTGGTGGCGTTCGGCAGCTCGAACATGGTGTCGATCAGCGACTGCTCGAGGATCGAGCGCAGGCCGCGCGCACCGGTCTTGCGGGCCAGCGCCTTGCGCGCGATGGCCTTCAGCGCCGCGGGCCGGATCTCGAGGTCGACGCCCTCCATCTGCAGCAGCTTGGTGAACTGCTTGACCACCGCGTTCTTGGGCTCGGTCAGGATCTGCACCAGAGCGTCCTCGCTGAGTTCGGCCAGCGAGGCGACCACCGGCATGCGGCCGACCAGTTCGGGAATCAGCCCGAACTTGATCAGGTCCTCGGGCTCGACCTCGCGGAACACCTCGGTGATGCTGCGCTGGGCCTTGCTCTTGACCGCGGCGCCGAAGCCGATGCCCGACGCCTCGGTGCGGTTCTCGATGACCTTCTCGAGACCGGCGAAGGCGCCCCCGCAGATGAACAGGATGTTGGTCGTGTCGATCTGCAAAAAGTCCTGGTTGGGGTGCTTGCGCCCGCCCTGCGGCGGGACGCTGGCCATCGTGCCTTCGATCAGCTTGAGCAACGCCTGCTGCACACCTTCGCCCGACACATCGCGGGTGATCGAGGGGTTGTCGGATTTGCGCGAGATCTTGTCGATCTCGTCGATGTAGACGATGCCGCGCTGGGCCCGCTCGACCTCGTAGTTGCAGCTCTGCAGCAGCTTCTGGATGATGTTCTCGACGTCCTCGCCGACATAGCCGGCCTCGGTCAGCGTGGTGGCGTCGGCCATCACGAAGGGCACGTCGAGCATGCGCGCCAGCGTCTGGGCCAGCAGGGTCTTGCCGGAACCGGTCGGGCCGATCAGCAGGATGTTGCTCTTGCTGAGCTCGACCTCGTCGCCCTTGGATTTCTCCTTGTGGCGCAGGCGCTTGTAGTGGTTGTAGACCGCCACCGAAAGCATGCGCTTGGCCGGCTCCTGGCCGATCACGTAGTTGTCGAGGTTGGCCTTGATCTCCAGCGGCGTCGGCAGGTCGCTGCGCGACTCGCGCGACTCCTCGCCGGCGGGCAGTTCGTCGCGGATGATCTCGTTGCACAGGTCGATGCATTCATCGCAGATGAACACCGACGGTCCGGCGATCAGCTTCTTGACCTCGTGCTGACTCTTCCCGCAGAACGAGCAATAAAGCGTTTTTTCGCTGGAAGTGCCTTTTTTCTCGGCCATGGGCAAATGCCTCGTAACAGGGGTTTAACAATGATAGCGAAGAAGAAAGCCCATTTCCCCGCTGGTGGCCGGATGTAAAACGGCGTTTTCCCGCGAGAAAACGCCGTTGTTGCTGGCGCGCCGCAAAAGCCGCGGCGCCGGGCCTTCGCCAGGGATCAGCCGCGCTTGGCGATCACCTGGTCGACCAGGCCGTATTCCTTGGACTCGTCGGCCGTCAGGAAATAATCGCGCTCGGTGTCGCGGGCGATCTTCTCGAGCGGCTGGCCGGTGCGCTCGGCCAGGATGCGGTTCATCTGCTCCTTGGTCTTGAGGATGTCGCGCGCATGGATCTCGATGTCGGTGGCCTGGCCCCGGGCGCCGCCGAGCACCTGGTGGATCATGATCTTCGAGTTGGGCAGCGAGAAGCGCTTGCCCTTCTCGCCGGCCGCCAGCAGGAAGGCGCCCATGCTGGCCGCGAAGCCGATGCACAGCGTCGACACGTCGGGCTTGATGAACTGCATGGTGTCGTAGATGGCCATGCCGGCGCTGACGCTGCCGCCCGGGGAGTTGATGTAGAAGGAAATGTCCTTGTCCGGGTTCTCGCTTTCGAGGAACAAGAGCTGCGCGACCACCAGGTTGGCGGTCTGGTCGTTGACCTCGCCCACCAGGAAGATCACCCGCTCCTTGAGCAGGCGCGAATAGATGTCATAGGAGCGCTCGCCGCGCCCCGATTGCTCGATGACCATCGGAACCATGCCGAGGCCTTGAATTTCCTGTGCGCTCATGTGTGCTCTCCAGAGGGGGTTTCGTACTGTACCCAAACGAAATGGGGCTCGTGCCGCAAAGCACAAGCCCCACGCGCGAAGCGGCGGATCAGCCTTGCTGGGCCATCAGCTCGTCGAAGGAGACCGACTTGGCATTGACCTTGGCCTTGCCGAGCACGAAGTCCGTGACGTTGTTCTCGATCACCACCGCCTCGACCTCGGCCAGGCGGCGGTTGTCGCCGAAGTACCAGCGCACCACGTCGGCCGGCTTCTCGTAGCTGGCGGCCAGCTCGTCGATGTGGGCCTTGATCTGCTCCGGCTTGGCCTGCAGGTCGTTGGCGCGCACCAGTTCGGCCACCACCAGGCCCAGGCGCACGCGGCGCTCGGCTTGCGGGCGGAAGACGTCGTCGGGGATCGGCGCCTTGTCGGCGTCCTTGATGCCACGCTGCTTGAGTTCGGCGCGCGCGCCCTCGATCATGCGGTCGACCTCGGCCTGCACGCTGGAATTCGGCAGGTCGAGCTCGGCGTTGGCGATGAGCGTGTCCATGACCGCGTTCTTGTTGCGCGCCAGCAGGCGGAACTTGACCTCACGCTCGAGGTTGCGCTTGATGTCGGCGCGCAGGCCCTCGACCGTCGCGTCGGCGATGCCCAGCGACTTGGCGAGCTGCTCGTTGACTTCGGGCAGGTGCGAGGACTCGATCTTCTTGACCGTGACCATGAAGTCGGCCTGCTTGCCGGCCACGTCCTTGCCGTGGTAGTCGGCCGGGAAGGACAGCGGGAAGGTGCGGCTGTTGCCGGCCTTCAGGCCACGCACCGCGTCCTCGAATTCCTTCAGCATCTGGCCTTCGCCGACGATGAACTGGAAGTCGTCGGCCTTGCCGCCCTGGAAGGGCTCGCCGTCGATCTTGCCTTCGAAGTCGACGGTGACGCGGTCGTCGTCGGCCACCTCGGCATCCTGGGCGCGCTGCGCGAAGGTGCGGCGCTGCTTGCGCAGGATGTCGAGGGTCTTGTCGATGGCCTCGTCGCCCACCTCGGCGTCGATCTTCTCGACTTCGGCATTCGACAGGTCGTTGATCTTGACTTCGGGGAAGACCTCGAAGATGGCGTCGAAGGACAGCTGGCCCTCGGGCGCGCCTTCGGTCTCGGTGATGCGCGGCTGGCCGGCCACGCGCAGCTTGGCCTCGTTGGCGGCCTGCGAGAAGGCTTCGCCGACCTTGTCGTTCATGACCTCGTAGTGCACCGAGTAGCCGTAGCGCTGGGCCACGACGTTCATCGGCACCTTGCCCGGACGGAAGCCGTCCATCTTGACGGTGCGGGCCAGCTTCTTGAGGCGCGAATCGACCTCGGACTGGATGGTGCCGACCGGCAAGGTCAGCGTGATCTTGCGCTCGAGCTTCTCGAGGGTTTCAACGTTCACGGTCATTTCAATCTTCCTTATGAGGGTCATGTGCTGGTGCGCGGGGCCGGACTCGAACCGGCACGTTCTTGCGAACGTCAGGACCTAAACCTGGTGCGTCTACCAATTTCGCCACCCGCGCCGGTCACAGTTGCGCTCTGGCAAAGGCTGGATGACCAGACCACCAGACCGCCGGAAATCGGTCAACCGCGCATTTTAAACCAGCGCGAGGGCCCCAAAAACCGCTGCGCAGGAATTTGCGGGACAGGCGCTCAGGTCCGCTGCCCCAGTTCGACCAGCCGGTTGCCCGGAATCTCGAAATAGTCCGAGGCGCGCCCCGCATTGCGCTGCAGCCAGCCGAACAGGGCGCGGCGCAGCGTGTTCATGCCCGGCAGGTTGTCGTCGCCGACCGAGGTCCGCGAGACGAAGTACGAGGTGCTCATCGATTCGCAGGCCAGGCCCTTCTGGTAGGCCAGCACGCGGATGAATTCGGGCACGTCGGGCGTTTCCATGAAACCGTGGCGGGCGGTCATCACCCACACGCCGCTGCCCACCGCCTCGGCCTCGATGCGCTGGGCGGCGTCGACGCGCGGCGTGTTGCAGGCCAGCACGCGCAGCACGATCACCTGCTCGTGCAACACCTGGTTGTGCTTGAGGTTGTGCAGCAGCGCATGCGGCACTGCCTCGGCATCGGGATGGAGGAACACCGCCGTGCCCTTGACCCGGTGCGGCATGTTCACCTCGAGCGAATGGATGAAAGGCAGCAGCGGCAGGCGCTCGGCGTCCGCCGCCTGCAGGCCGAGCCGCCGGCCCTTGGCCCAGGTGGTGAACACCACCATCACCAGCGCCGCCACCGCCAGCGTCAGCCAGCCGCCCTGGACGATCTTCAGGCTGTTGGCGATCACGAAGGTGATGTCGACGGCGGCGAAGAGCAGCACGCCCACCAGCACCGCAGCGCGGTTCCAGCGCCAGAGGCGCCAGGCGACGATGCCGGTGAGGAGCGTGGTCGTGACCATGGTGATCGACACCGCGATGCCATAGGCGGCGGACAGAGCGTCGGAGCTGCGGAAGCCCAGCACCAGCAGCAGCACGCCCACCATCAGCAGCCAGTTGATGGTGGGCACGTAGATCTGGCCGATCGCGTCGCCGGAGGTCTGCACCACCCGCATGCGCGGCAGATAGCCCATGCGCATCGCCTGCGCGGTCAGCGAGAAGGCGCCCGAGACCACCGCCTGCGAGGCGATCACCGTCGCCGCCGCGGCCAGCACCACCATCGGCAGAACCGCCCACGACGGGTAGAGCCTGAAGAAGGGGTTGTCCAGCGCCGCCGGATTGGCCAGCACCAGCGCGCCCTGGCCGAAATAGTTCATGACCAGGCCCGGCAGCGCGATGAACAGCCAGGCCAGGCGGATCGGCCGCGCGCCGAAGTGGCCCATGTCGGCGTAGAGCGCCTCGCCGCCGGTGAAGGCCAGGAAGACGGCCCCCAGCACCGCCAGCGACTGGCCCCGATGCTCGACCAGGAAGCCCAGCGCCCAGCGCGGATCGAGCGCGGCCAGCACCCTCGGCTGCTGCACCACCTGCGCCAGGCCGCCCAGCGCGATCACCACGAACCACAGCAGCATCACCGGCCCGAAGACCCGGCCCACCGCACCGGTGCCCTTGCGCTGCACAGCGAAGAAGCCGATCAGGATCGCGACGGTGATCGGGATCACGAAGGGCTGCAGCGCGGGCGCCTGCACCTCCAGGCCCTCGACCGCCGAGAGGATGGAGATGGCCGGCGTGATCAGGCTGTCGCCGTAGAAGGTGGCGGCGCCCACCAGGCCCAGCAGGCCGACGGCGCTCCACAGCCAGGGACGGGTGCGCGGTCCGGAGATGGCGTTGCTGGCCAGCGCCTGCAGCGCCAGGATCCCGCCCTCGCCGTCGTGGTCGGCGCGCAGCACGAAGACCACGTACTTCAGCGTGACCACGAACATCAGCCCCCAGAAGATCAGCGACAGCAGGCCGAACACCGCGTCGGGCGTGAAGTCGATGCCATGGGCGGGATTCAGCGTCTCCCTGAAGGCATAGAGCGGCGAGGTGCCGATGTCGCCGAACACCACCCCCAATGCCGCCACCATGACCAGGGGGCCCGCGCTTCGATGCGGTGCAGGCCCCGCGGAAGACTGCTGCGGCGTCGTGGCGTTCATGTTGGAAGGGATCGTGGACGCGTGATCGTACTCGCCGCGTGACGCACAATCCGCGCCGTGTCTTCCACCCCGCCACTTCCCGACATCGCCGAAGCGCCGACGCACTACGAGAACTTTCCGGTCGCCTCCTGGCTCTGCCCGCCCCGGCTGCGTCCGCCGATCGCCGCGATCTACGCCTTCGCCCGAACCGCCGACGACATCGCCGACGAAGGCGATGCGTCCCCCGAAGCGCGCCTGGAAGAACTGCGCGCCTATCGCGAGGAGCTCGCTGCGGCGGCGCAGCGGGCCGCTAGCGCCTCGCCCTCGCCTTCTTCCGGCGCGTCGCGCTGGCCCGAGGTCTTCGGCCCGCTGGCCCAAGCGATGCGCGACTTCGCGTTGCCCGAATCCCTGCTGGCCGACCTGCTGTCGGCCTTCATGCAGGACATCCGGAAGACGCGCGACGGCGCCGTCTACGCCGACCGCGCCGAGCTGCTCGACTACTGCCGGCGTTCGGCCAACCCCGTCGGCCGGCTGCTGCTGCACCTCTATGGCGTGGCCGATGCGCGGGCGCTGGCGCAGAGCGACGCGATCTGCAGCGCGCTGCAGCTGATCAACTTCTGGCAGGACCTGAGCGTCGACCTGCCGCGCGGACGCCGCTACCTGCCGCAGGACGATTGCCGGGCGCACGGGCTGGCTGCAGACGACTTCGAGCGATTCGCGCCCCTGGGCGAGGCGGCGCCGCCAGCGCCTGCCATCGCACTGGTCGCCGCCGAAGTGGCCTGGGCGCGCGCCCTGATGCGCGAGGGGGCGCCGCTGGTCCATCGCCTGCCCGGCCGGGCCGGCTGGGAACTGCGCCTGGTGGTCCAGGGCGGCAGTCGCATCCTCGACAAGATCGAGGCGCAGGGCTGCGACAGCTTCTCGCGGCGTCCGGTCGTCGGCAAGGCCGACGCACCCCTGATGGCCTGGCGCGCCCTGCGGATGCGGAGACAATCGGCGCCATGACGAGTTTCCATCGATGAATCCCGAGCAATACGTCCAGCAGAAGGCGGCGGCATCGGGCAGCAGCTTCTACTACGCCTTCCTGTTCCTGCCCAAGCCGCGCCGCGCCGCGATCACCGCCTTCTATGCCTTCTGCCGCGAGGTCGACGACGTGGTCGACGAGGTCAGCGACCCCGGCGTCGCGGCGACCAAGCTGGCCTGGTGGCGCAGCGAGGTGGCCCAGGCCTATGCCGGCCAGCCGCACCATCCGGTGATGCAGGCGCTGATGCCGCATGCCGCCGCCTACGGCATCGAGGAGCGCCAGCTGCACGAGGTGATCAGCGGCTGCCAGATGGACCTGGACCAGACCCGCTACCTGGACTATCCGGCGCTGAAGCGCTATTGCCACCTGGTCGCCGGCGTGGTCGGCGAAGGGGCGGCGCGCATCTTCGGCCAGACCGATCCGCGCACCACCGACTACGCGCACAAGCTGGGCCTCGCGCTGCAATTGACCAACATCATCCGCGACGTCGGCGAGGACGCGCGGCGCGGCCGCATCTACCTGCCGGTCAACGAGCTGCAGCAGTTCGACGTCAAGGCGCACGAGATCCTCAACGGCATCCATTCCGATCGCTTCGTCGCCCTGATGAACTTCCAGACCGAGCGCGCCCGCGAAGCCTATGCCGAGGCGCTGGCCCTGCTGCCCCTGGCCGACCGCCGCATGCAGAAGCCCGGGCTGATGATGGCCAGCATCTACCGCACCCTGCTGGACGAGATCGCGCGCGACGGCTTCCAGGTGCTCGACCGGCGGGTCAGCCTGACGCCAGTGCGCAAGCTCTGGCTGGCCTGGCGGGTGCAGGCGCTCGGGAAGATCTAGCGTGCAAGCGCGCCGGACCGAATCGCCGCGTCGCGGATCCGCTGGCGGCCTGCGGGGAAAATCGATTTGAGCCGGATCGCCATCGTCGGCGGCGGCTGGGCGGGCCTGGCCTGTGCCGTCGAGGCGGCGCGCGCCGGCCATGCGGTGACGATCTTCGAGGCCGCGCGCAACTGGGGCGGCCGGGCCCGCGCGGTGCCGGCCACCCTGCCGGACGGTCGCGCGGTGATGCTCGACAACGGGCAGCACATCCTCATCGGCGCCTATGCCCAGACGCTGGCGCTGATGCAGCGCGTCGGCATCGATCCGGACACGCTGCTAGAGCGCATTCCACTCCTGCTGCGCTTTCCGGATGGCTCGGGCCTTGCGTTGCCGCGGCTGCCGGGCTGGCTCGATCGTGCGACCCGACGCATCGCACCGCTCGACGTGCTGGCCGGCGTGCTCGGCGCCAGCGGCTGGAGCTGGCAGGACAAGCGCACGCTGCTGGCGACGACCAGCGGCTGGCGGCGCAGCGGCTTTCGCTGCGACCCGAAGCTCAGCGTCGCCGCGTTGTGCGGCGAGCTCACGCCAAGGGTGCGTGCCCAGTTGATGGAGCCGCTGTGCCTGTCGGCCCTCAACACGCCGCCGGAAGAGGCCAGCGCACAGGTCTTCCTTCGCGTGCTCGAGGACGCGCTGTTCAGGATTCCGGGCGGATCGCAATTGCTGCTGCCGCGGGTGGACCTGGGCGCCCTCTTCCCCGACGCGGCCGCACACTGGCTGGAATCCAACGGCGCGCAGTGCGCGATCGGCTGGCGGGTGCGTTCGATCACCCGCGCCGCGAGCGGCTGGAAGGTCGACGGCCGGCCCTTCGACCGGGTGGTGCTGGCCTGCGCACCCTGGGATGCGGCGCGGCTGGCGGCCGAGGTCGATCCCGAATGGGCAGCGACCGCGGCCGCGCTGCGCCACGAAGCCATCGCCACCATCTACCTGCACGACGATGCCACCCTGCCCGCGCTGATGCTGGCGCTGGAGAGCGGCCCCGAAGCGCCCGCGCAATTCGTGCTCGACCGCGGCCGCTTCGGCGGGCCGCGCGGCCTGCTGGCCTTCGTCGTCAGCGCCAGCCGCAGCGACCGCGAGACCCTGCAGCGGCAGGTCGTGGCGCAGGCACGCATCCAGCTGGGACTGCGCGCGCCGCAGCCGGTGCTGACGGTGGTCGAACGCCGCGCCACCTTCGCCTGCACGCCGGGCGCGCTCCGGCCGCCGATGCGACTGGCGCATGGCCTCCTGGCCTGCGGCGACTACATCGAGGGGCCTTACCCGTCGACGCTGGAAGGCGCGGTGCTCAGCGCTCTGGCAGCAGCCGCGGCGCTGGGCCAGGCCGATGTGCCGACGATGCCAGTCACGCTGCGCTGAGAGGCGCGCCTTCGCTTCAGCGCGCGTCGAGCGCCATGCACAGCGCGTGCAGGTTCGGCACGATCAGCTGCGGCCGCGCGCCATGCTCCCAGGGCCGCTCCTCGCGCACCAGCCAGGCCGCCTGCATGCCGGCGTCGAGCGCTCCGACCACATCGAGCGCGGCATCGTCGCCCACATGCAGCATGTCCTTGGGCAACAGCCCGATCGACGCGGAGGCCGCGCGGAAGATCGGCGCATGCGGCTTGCCGCTGCCGAACTCGCGGGCGCTGAAGGCAGTGCGGAACCAACGACCGACGCCGGTGCGATGCACATCGGCATTGCCGTTGGAGATCGCCACCAGCGGATAGCGCTCGCTGAGCCACTTGAGCGCGGGCAGCGCATCGTCGAAGAGCGTGACGCGCTGGCGTTCGGCGAAGAAGGCCTCGTAGGCCGGCTCGGCGAGCGCCGGGTCTTCGCCGGCGCGCAGCAGGGCACCACGGATGGATTCGCGGCGCAGCGCGCTCAGGTCGTGCGCCAGGTCGGAACGTTCCTTGGCGGTGGCCTCTCGCAGTTCGCGCAGCACGCCCGGCGTGAGCAGCAGCTGCGCGGTCTTCGGTGCCTCGCGCATCAACCAGGCGTGCAGCACCCGCTCGGCACGCTCGATGGTCGGCCAGATCGGCCACAGGGTGTCGTCGAGGTCGAGGGAGATCCCGGCGATGCGCCGGATGTCGAGCACCTGCGCCTCGTTCGCGGGATTCGCAATGGGAACCGCCGAATCGGCAACCGGATCGGCTCCGGGTTCGGCGATGGGGTCTGGGATGGGCTCGCGGGTCGAGTCCGGGGTCGCGATGGGCATGACCGAGAATATCGCATGCCCTTCAGAGAAGAACCGCCAGCCGCGCAACAAGGCGCTCCGACGCGCACCGCGCTGCTCTGGTGCAACCTGGGCTCGCCCGATGCACCGACCGCCGCCGCCGTGCGCCCCTACCTGGCCGAATTCCTCGGCGATCCGCGCGTGGTGGAGATCCCGCGCGCCATCTGGGCGCTCATCCTGCACGGCATCATCCTGCGCACCCGGCCGGCCAAGTCGGCCGCCAAGTACGCGAGCATCTGGACGCCCGATGGCTCACCGCTCAAGGTGTTCACCCGCAAGCAGGCGCTGCTGCTGGCCGGCTGGCTCGGCGAGCGCGGCCACCGGGTCGCGGTGCGCGAGGCCATGCGCTACGGCTCGCCCTCGATCGGCACGCAGCTCGACCAGTTGAAGGCCGAGGGCATCGAGCGGCTGCTGCTGCTGCAGGCCTATCCGCAATATTCCGCCACCACCACCGCGAGCGTGATCGACGCGGTCGGCGCCTGGTGCGCCAAGGTTCGCCGCCTGCCAGAGATCCGCTACGTCAACGACTTCCACGACGATCCCGGCTACATCGAGGCGCTGGCCCGCAGCGTCGAGCGCCATTGGCAGCGCAACGGCCGCGGCGAGTTGCTAGTGATGAGCTTCCACGGAATTCCCGAGCGCAACATCCGGCGCGGCGATCCCTACCAGGCGCAGTGCCTGGCCACGGCGCGCCTGCTCGCCGAGCGGCTGCGGCTGGCACCGGAACAGCACCGCGTGACCTTCCAGTCGAGATTCGGCCGCGCCAAATGGCTGGAGCCCTACACCGAGCCCACGCTGCGCGAGCTGGCCGGCGCTGGCGTCAAGCGCGTGGACGTGATGTGCCCGGGCTTTCCGGCCGACTGCCTCGAGACCCTGGAGGAGATCGCGATGGAAGGCCGCGCGGCCTTCATCCAGGCCGGCGGCAGCGAGTTCAGCTACATCCCCTGCCTGAACGACGATCCGGCCTGGATCGATGCGCTCTGCGCCATCGCCGAGCGCCATCTTTCGGGCTGGCCGACGCGGGCCTGAGCGAAGCCGGTCGATGGGGCGTCGAGCGCCGCGCGGGCCGCGATCAGAAGCCGCCGAGGTAGTCGAGCTTGCCCACCGGCACGCCAGCGTGGCGCAGCAGGTCGTAGCCGGTCGTCAGGTGGAAGAAGAAATTGGGCAGCGCGAACTGCAGCAGGTAGCGCTGGGCAGTGAACTTCAACTCGTTGCCGCGCACCTTCATCGTGATCTCGCGGCCTTCGGCACCGTCGACCAGGGCGCGGTCGACCGTCTTCAGGAAGTCCAGCGTCTTCGCGACCCGCGCCTGCAGCTCGGCATAGGTGGCCTCGGTATCCGGGAAGCTCGGCGCGGTGATGCCGGCGAGGCGTGCGGTGCCCAGCTTGGCGGCGTCGCTGGCGCTCTGCACCTGGCCGGCCAGGGTGAACATGTCGGGCGCGAGGCGCGCGTTGACCAGGGTCGCCGGATCGATGCCGGCCGCCTGCGCATGCGCGAGGCCCTTGTCGAGCACATGCGCCAGCTGGCCGAGTCCGCGGGTGAACACCGGGACGGAAATGTCGTAGAACGAGATCGCCATGGAAAGAAGTCTCCGAGTTGATGGGCGGGGCCGATTGTGCGGCCCGCGCGCGTCACGCGCAGGCGGCGCGCACAAAGGCCTCGATCGGCTCCAGTTGCGCCGGCACGTTGAGCGCCGGCGCATGGCCGCAGCCGGCCACCTCGATCACCTGAAGCCGCCCTGCCGCGCCCGGGCCGCGGCCGCGCATCTGCTCGATCGTCCCCGGCAGCACCAGGTCGGAATCGGCGCCGCGCAGGCACAGCACCGGCGCCTCGATCGCGTCGTAGTGCGTCCACAGCAGGTAGTCGTCGGGATGGACGATGAACTGCCGCACCATCGCCGGGTCGTAGTGCGGCGTCACCCGGCCATCGGGCAGGCGCCGGGTCGAGGTCTCCGCCAGCCGGCGCCACTGCGCATCGCTCAGCCAGCCGTAGGGCTTGTAGACGGTGCGGAAGAACTGCTCGAGCTCGACCACGCTGTCGAAGGCCGGCGGCTGCCCCGCATAGGCGCGGATCCGCGCGATCGCATCGGCGGCCAGTTCCGGCGCGTTGTCGTTGAGCACCAGGCTGGCGATGCGCGGCTTCATGCGCGGCTCGGCCAGGCCGGCGGCGCAGATCATGCCGACCGCGCCGCCCATCGAGGTGCCGATCCAATGCACCCGCTCCAGCGCCAACTCGTCGCACAGGGCGTTGGCCAGGTGGGCATAGAAGCTCAGCTGGTATTCGGTGTCGGGCGACGGACTCCATTGGCTCAGGCCCCGGCCCGGCGCATCGGGGCAGATCACCCGGAAGCCGCGCTCCGCGAAATGCAGCGCCAGCTCGTCCATGTCGCGGCCGGTGCGCGCCAGTCCATGCGAGGCGAAGACCACCGGGCCATTCAGCGGGCCCCAGTCCATCCAGTGGATCTCGCGCGAGGCGAGCCGCGCGTAGTTCGAACGGGGTGAAGTCGTCATCTCGAGGCCCTCGCGCGCAAGCGACCGACGATGCCGGTCGGGAAGTAGTAGACCGACAGCACGAACAGCAACCCGAGCCACAGCAGCCAGCGGTCGGGCGACAGCAGCGCGGCCAGCCAGGGCAGCCCGCTCACCGCCTCGCTGGCGATGCGCAGCAGGTCCTGCAGATAGCTCTGCGCGATCACGAAGAGCACCGCGCCGACCACCGCGCCGTAGATGGTGCCCATGCCGCCGATCACCACGATCAGCAACACGTCGACCATGATCTCGAAGCTGAGCGAGGTGTCGGGGCCGTTGTAGCGCAGCCAGACCGCCAGCATCGCGCCGGCCAGGGTGGCGAAGAGCGCGGACAGCACCGATGCGGTGGTGCGATACACCACCACCCGGTAGCCGATCGCCTCGGCGCGGAACTCGTTCTCGCGGATCGCCTGCAGCACCCGTCCGAAGGGCGAGTTGACGATGCGCAGCAGCGCCAGCACCAGCCCGACCGCGACCACGAAGAGCAGGTAGTAGCACAGCAGCCGCCCGTCGAGCGAGACGCCCAGGAAGGGCTCGTCGGCGAATTCGAAGCTGGGCGAGATCAGCGCCGGCATCTTGAAGGTCAGGCCGTCCTCGCCGCCGGTGAAGTCCGACAGCTGCGAGGCCAGCGTGAGGAAGGCTGAGGCCACCGCCAGCGTGATCATCGCGAAGAAGATCGCCCGCACCCGCAGTGAGAACAGCCCGATCGCGAAGGACAGAACCAGCGACAGCGCCAGCGCGGCGCCCAGGCCGATGGCCAGCGCACCCCAGCCGGCACCCAGCCGGGTCGCGGCGATCGCGACGCCATAGGCGCCGATGCCGAAGAACATCGTCTGCGCGAAGCTCACGATGCCGGTGTAGCCGAGCAGCAGGTCGAAGCTCGCGACCAGCACGATGAAGACCAGGATCTTCGCCGCGACGCTCAACGCCTTGACGCCCGGGAAAATGAAAGGCGCGAAGGCCAGGCCCAGCACCAGCACGGCCAGCAGCAGCGCCAGCAGCCGGCTGCGCGGCAGGTCGTTGGACAGAAGTCGTGACAGCATCGTTCGTCCCCTAGCGCCTGGCCACCGGGTACACGCCCTGCGGTCGCCACAGCAGCACCGCCACCATCAGCGCGATGCTCGCGAACTGCGTCGCGGTGGGCAGGATGAAGCCGGTGTAGTTGGTCATCAGGCCGACCAGCAAGGCGCCGATCAGGGCGCCGGCGGTCGAGCCCAGCCCGCCGATGATGATGACGATGAAGATCAGCACGTTGACCTGCGCGCCCATCTGCGGCACCAGGTTCTGCTGGAACAGGCCCCACATCACGCCGCCCAGCCCGGCCAGCGCGCTGCCCACCACGAAGACGCCGACGAAGAGCCGCCCGATGCGATAGCCGAGCGACTCGACCATCTCGCGGTCCTGCACGCCGGCGCGGATCAAGAGCCCGATCTTGGTGCGGCCCAATGTCCAGGCCAGCAGCCCGAACACGACGACGCCCACCACCACCGCGAGGATGCGGTACTTGCTGATCGCCGCGTCGCCCAGCAGCAGCGAGCCGCGCAGCGCCTCGGGCAGCGGCAGCGGCACCTGGCCCGGTCCCCAGATGACCTTGATCAGCTCCTCGCCGATGATCATCCCGCCCATCGTGATCAGGATCTGCTTCAGGTGCTGGCCGTACACCGGCCGCACGATGAAGCGCTCGAAGGCCAGGCCGACCGCACCGGCCACCAGCATCGCGACCAGCATCGCGGGGAACACCGCCAGCAGGTTGCGCCAGAGTTCCTGCGAACCGGTCCAGTCGCTCATCAGCCCCAGCACGCTGCTGGCGACGAAGGCGCCGAGCGCGATGAACACGCCGTGGCCGAAGTTCAGCACGTCCATCAGTCCGAAGATCAGCGTCAGCCCCGAGGCGATGATGAAGATGATCATGCCCATCGCCAGCCCCGCCACCGTCAGCGTGAGCCAGGTCGAGAAGGAACCGCTGAGCGGCAGCGCGACCAAGGCCAGCAACGGCACCAGCGCGATCGGCTTCCAGTCGAAATCCAGCTTCTTGCCGTTCATAGCGCCAGCCCCAGCAGCGATTGCTGCAATGCCTCGTCGGCCGAGAAGTCGGCCATCGAGCCGCTGTGCACCACCCTGCCGTTGTCCATCACCGCCACCGAATCGCCCAGTCGCTGGGCGAAGAAGATGTTCTGCTCGACCAGCAGGATCGTCACCCCGCTGCGCTTGAGTTCGCCGAAGGCCTCGATCATGTTGTTGATGATGGCCGGCGCCAGGCCCTTGCTGGGTTCGTCGACGATCAGCAGCTCGCGCGGCTCGACGATGGCGCGCGAGACCGCGAGCATCTGCTTCTGGCCGCCCGAGAGCTTGCCGGCCGGATGGTTCCAGAACTTCTGTACCGCCGGGAAGAGCCTGAAGATCCATTCCAGCCGCGCCTCGTCCATGGCCTCGGCGGACTTCGCCGCGCGCGCCGCCAGCAGCATGTTCTCCTTGACCGTCAGGTCCGAGAAGATGCCCATGTTCTCGGGAACGTAGGCGATGCCGAGCTCGGCGATGCGCGGCGTGTGCATGGCCGTGAGGTCGTGCGCGCCGAAGCGCACGCTGCCCTTCGACGCATGCCACAGGCCCATGATGGTTCGCAGGGTGGTGGTCTTGCCGGCGCCATTGCGGCCCAGCAGCATGGTGAGCTGGCCGCGCGGCACCGCGAGGTCGACGCCGTGCAGGATGTGATAGGCCCCGATGTGCGTGTGCACGCCTTCGAGGCTCAGCAATGCGTCGCTCATGTCGCCTCCTTTGCGACACCCAGGTAGGCTTCTTGAACGATCGGCGAGGCGATGACCTCGGCCGGTTCGCCGTCGGCCACCAGCTGGCCGTTGTGAAGCACGATGATGCGGTCGGCCAGTTCGCGCACCACGTCCATCTTGTGCTCGACCAGCAGCACGGTCTTGCTGCGGTCCTGCTTGAGCTTGCGGATCAGGTCGAGGATGACAGGCGCCTCGGCCGCGTTCATGCCGGCCGTGGGTTCGTCGAACATGAACACCTTCGGTTCGAGCGCCATCAGCAGCGCCACTTCCAGCTTGCGCTGGTCGCCGTGCGGCAGGCTGGCGACGCTCGCGTCTTCCTTGTCGAGCAGGGACACGTCGGCCAGGATCTCGTCGGCGCGCGCGATCAGGTCGCGATGGTCGCTCCAGATGCTCCACAGATTGAGCCCGCGCCGATGCCGTCCCTCGCGCGCAGCCTGCACCGCCAGCCGGACGTTCTCGCGCACCGTGAGATTCGGGAACAGGTTGGTCAGCTGGAAGGCGCGGCCCAACCCGGCCCGCGTGCGCGCCGAAGCCGGCAGCCCCGACAGCAGCTGGCCATCGAGCGACACCGTCCCCTCGCTGGCCTTGAGCTGCCCCGAGATCAGGTTGAAGTAAGTCGTCTTGCCGGCACCGTTCGGCCCGACGATCGCGGTCAGCGTCCCCGGCGCAAAGGCGCAGCTGACGCCATTCACCGCCACGTGCCCGCCGAAGCGGATGGTCAAGTCCCGTGTCTCAAGCATAGAAAGATGTTCAGAGGCCGGCGAAGCCAGGCCCGTTCGTGAAACACCGCGGAACCGGCTCTGACGGGCCGCTGGTGTTGCCCCCGGTAGGGGGTTGGCGGCTACACGAAGTGAGCAAGCCTGGGGGCGAGCCAAGCCTTTCGCGGCTGGGGGTTAGCGCGTGTTCCGGATGGGGATGTTCATCTCTTCCGGCTTGATCTCGTGCACCAGCTCCGGCACGCCCCAGGCGAAGGCCGGATCGACCTTGATCTTGAAGTGGTACATCGACTGCATCGCCTGGTGGTCTTCCTTGCGGAAGGTCATCTTGCCCTTGGGCGTGTCGAAGCTCATGCCCTCCATCGCGGCGATCAGCTTGTTGCTGCTGGTGTCGCCATTGGTCTTCTTGAGCGCGGTGACGAGCGCCATCGCGGCCGAGAATCCGCCGGCGGTGAAGAAGTCCGGCGGCGCCTTGAATTCCTTGTAGTGCATCGACACCATCGCGTCGTTGACCGGATTCTTGGGGATGCCGAAGTAGTAGTAGGCCGCGCCTTCCATGCCGGGCAGCGCCTTGTAGGCGGCCATCGCCGGCAGGATGTTGCCGCCGGTCGCGATCTCGATGTTGTAGCGCTTCAGATCCATGTCGACGATCTTGAACGGGTTGCCGGCGCCGGCCCAGACGATCCAGATGATCTTGCGCCCGGGCTGGTCCTTGAGCTTGTCGATCAGGCGTTGCGCACCGGCGGTGAAGTCGGTGGTGGCCGGCGGCAGGTATTCCTCGTGCACCAGCTTGCCCTTGTGGATCGCATCCTTGAAGGCCTTCACGCCATCGCGGCCGAAGGCATTGTCCTGTGCCAGCGTGGCGATCACGGTGCCGGGCTTGTCGATGGCGACCGCATTCGAGATCGCGTCCTGCGAGCTGTTGCGGCCGGTGCGGAAGATGTACTTGTTCCACTTGTCGCCGGTGATCGAGTCGGCGACGGCCGGCTCGACCAGCAGGATCTTCTTGTATTCCTCGGCGACCGGCAGCATCGCCAGCGCCACGCCCGAGGCGGTCGGGCCGACCGCGATGTCGGCCTTGTCGTCGGCATAGGCCGCGGCGAGCAGCGACTTGCCCAGGTCGGGCTTTCCCTGGTCGTCCTTCTCGATGACCACGATGTTCTTGCCCGCCACGGTCATCGTGCCCTGGGTGGCGTAGTCGAGACCCATCATCAGGCCGGTCTGGGTCTGCTTGCCGTAGGCCTCGAGGGGGCCGGTCTTGCTGTAGATGTGGGCGATCTTGATCTCGTTGGAATCGGCCCGGGCCGGCAGGGCCAGGAACGAAGCGCCCGCAACGGCCAGGGCAGCCAGCGCAGCGATGTGTCGACGTTGCATTCGAAGGTCTCCAGATAAGGTGTGACTGAATATTGCACACTTCATGCCAAGGCAGAACGCCTTGTCAGCCAAGGACTTTCCCTGCACGTCGAGCGATCTCGTCCGAAAAAAAGACAGTACGAGTGTCTGAATCTCAGACAAATGATCGTTTCTCAGTCAGGGTTTTCCAGACGTTCGTAGAGGGTTGCGCGCGAGATCCCGAGCAGGCGCGCGCTGGCCTGCTTGTTGCCGCCGGTGGCGGCCAGCGCGGCGCCGATGGCTCGTCGCTCCAGCTCTGCCACCTGTTCGGCCAGCGGACGCAACAGGGCGCCGTCCGCATCCGCCGGCGCGCAGCCATCGTCGATGCCCGCGCCGGCAGGCCGGTCGGTGCGGGCCGCATTTGCGACCGGCGGCAGGATGTGCTGCTGCCCGGCCTCGCGCAGGATGCGTTCGAGCTGGGCGGCGTCGATGCGCTGCGAGTCGGCGCGCATCGTCACCTGCTCCAGCACGTTGCGCAGCTCGCGGATGTTGCCGCGCCAGTGCTGCCCGGCCAGCAGGGCCAGTGCGTCGGGAGTGAGTTCGGGCGGCGCCTCGCCGCTGCGCAATGCCATGTCCTCGCCCAGCACCTCGACCAGCGCCGGGATGTCGGCACGCCGCTCGCGCAGCGGCGGCACGCGCACCGGCAGCACGTTGAGGCGGTAATAGAGGTCCTCGCGGAAGCGCCCCTCGCGCACCAGCGCGCCCAGGTCGCGCGAGGTGGCGGCGATCACCCGCGCATCGAAGGGCACCAGCTTGTTGGAGCCCAGCGGCTCGATCTCGCCCTCCTGCAGCGCGCGCAGCAGCTTGGCCTGCAGGCCGAGCGGCATGTCGCCGATCTCGTCGAGAAAGAGCGTGCCGCCATCGGCCAGCTTGAACTTGCCTTCGCGCGCCTTGCGCTCGGCGCCGGTGAAGGCGCCCGGCGCGACGCCGAAGAACTCGGCTTCGAGCAGCGTGTCGGGCACCGCCGCGATGTTGACGCTGACGAACAGGCCCTGGGCCCGCGCGGACGCCGCGTGGATCGCATGCGCCAGCAGTTCCTTGCCGGTGCCGGTCTCGCCGAGCAGCAGCACCGGGCTGGACGACTGCGCCGCGCGGCGCGCATGGCGCTTGACCTCGACCGCCGCCGGGCTCGCGCCGATGAAGCTGGCGAAGGTGTACTTGGAGCGCCGCGCCCCATCGGCCGAGTGCTGGTAGAGCGGGTTGTTGCGCTGGCTCGCCAGTTCGCGCCGGGCATCGTCCAGGTCGCGCTGCAGCAGCGCGAACTTGCTGATCAGCGGCTGCAGCGTGGTCTCCGGATGGTCGAAGAGCACGATGCCGATGGCACCGATCACCTCGCCCACCGCCTCGCCCTCGCGCTCCTCGCGCAGGGGCAGCCGGCTGACGACGAAGGTGCCGGCCTTGTTGGTCAGGAGGTCGACCAGGATCGGCTCGCCGGTCTCCAGCACGCGGCGCATCTGGGTGTTGGGAATCACGTCCTCGACCAGATGGCCCTGGAACTGCTCGATCGACGAGAAGCCGAGCGCCGGCAGGAAGCGCCGGTAGCCCTCGTTGACCCAGACGATGCGGCCGCTCCGATCGACCAGGAACATGCCCTGGCTGATGCTGGAGAAGAGATGGAACATCGAGCGCGCCGCCAGCGCCAGGATGCCTTCGGCATCGAGCGGCAGGGCCGTGCTGGGGGCTGTGGCGGCGGCTTTCGCGGCTGTGGCGGATGGCATCACGGGATCGTAGCGCGGCCGCGCCGCGCGCAACGCATGGCACACTGCCGCGCGCCGGCAGCCCCGGCGCCTTTCATCGCCAGCGCAAACGGCACCCCACTCGCCCATCCATGAGCAACTCCGAGATCTTCCTGATCGCCATGCTGATCATCTTCAGCGCGCCCTACCTCATCTGGCGGCTTGGCCGCACCGACTACTTCGCGCCGCTGGTGGTGGTGCAGATCATCGCGGGCATTCTGCTCGGACCGGGCGTGCTGGGGGCCCTCTTCCCCGACTACTACAAGTTCGTCTTCAACCCGACGATCATCCTGATGCTCAGCTCGATCGCGCAATGGGCGGTGATGATCTTCGTCTGGATCGCCGGCATCGAACTCGACCTGCGCAGCACCTGGCGGCACCGCGGCGAAAGCGGCACCACCGCCGCGCTCGCGCTCGGGGTGCCGCTGCTGTTCGGCGGCATCGCGGCGACAGGCATGCTGATGTATCCGGGCTGGATCGGCGCGCAGGCGCTGCGCTGGCAGTTCGTGCTGGGCATCGGCATGGCCTGCGCGGTCACCGCGCTGCCGATCCTGATCCTGCTGATGGAGAAGCTGGAGATCCTGCGCCAGCCCATCGGCCAGCGGATCCTGCGCTACGCGAGCCTGGACGACATCGCCATCTGGGGCGTGCTGGCGCTGATCCTCATGGACTGGCAGCGGGTGGGCAAGCAGGCCGGCTTCCTGGTGGTCTTCGCGATCGCCAGCGTCGCCTTCCGCTGGCTGATGAAGCGCATTCCCGCGGCCGACCGCTGGTATGCGGGCCTGATCTGGCTGGCCGCCTGCGGCCTCGGCGCCGACTGGTCGGGCCTGCACTACATGGTGGGCGCCTTCATCGCCGGCGCGGTGATGGATTCGGAATGGTTCGATCAGGAACAGATGGATTCGCTGCGCCGCCACGTACTGCTGGCGATGATGCCGGTGTTCTTCCTGAGCACCGGGCTGCGCACCAACTGGCAGGTCGGCGGCACAGCGGTCTTCATCGCTGCCGCGGTGCTGCTGGTGGCCTCGGTCGCGGGCAAGCTGATCGGCACCGGCATCGCCGGACGCCTGCTCGGCTGGCAGCCGGGCGAAGGCAGGCTGATCGGCTGGCTGCTGCAGACCAAGGCGCTGATCATGATCATCTTCGCCAACGTGCTGCTCGACCGGCAGATCATCACCAACGAGGCTTTCACCGCGCTGCTCCTGATGGCCGTCGGCAGCACCATGCTGACGGTGCCGGTGGTGGCGCCGATGCTGCGGCGCATGCAGGAGCTGATCTTCAGGGCTCGATGAGCCCGCACGGGCCCCGCGCCGATCCGGAGCGGCGGCGCAGCGATAGACTACGCGCCGTCGTCCGACGGAAGCCCACCATGAACCGAAACTCGATCCGCGCCGCGCTCGGCGCCGCCCTGCTGGCCGGCGCACTGGGCGCATCGGCCCAGGCCGCGAACGACCTTGCACAGGCGCAGGCCGATTTCAACCGGCAGGTCGCGACCTGCAACAGCGGCAAGCTGCCGGCGCCCGAGCGCGATGCCTGCATCCGCGACGCCGGCGCCGCGCTCGACGCCGCGCGCGGCGGTCCGGCTTCCACCGTCACCCGGCGCACGCCCGACGGCCGGGCCACCGTGGTGGTGCCGGACGGCAAGCCGGTGCCATCGGGCGGCACCGACCGGATGCGTTCCGACGACGGGCGCTCGACCGTGATCCTTCCGGCCGACCAGCCGCGCCAGCCCTGATCCCCGCCCGGGCGGCACGCCAAGCAGCGCCGGCCACCTCGACGCCTGACGACCCATGCCCGCCATCCCGCTGTCGCACGTCCTGTCGCTGACCAACGGGCAGATCGTGATCGAGGCCCTGGCCACGGTGGCATTCGCCATCTCGGGCGTGATCGAGGCCGCGCGCAAGCGGCTCGACGCGGTCGGCGTGGTGATGGTGGCCGGGCTCACCGCCTTCGGCGGCGGCACCCTGCGCGACGTGCTGCTCGATCGGCGGCCCTTCTTCTGGGTCGAGCATGCGGGCTGGCTCTGGGCGCTGCTGGCGCTCAGCGTGGCCGCCATGCTCTTCCTGCGGGCGCGCCATTTCGCGCTGACCGAGCGGGCGATGCAATGGCCCGACGCGCTGGGACTCGGGCTCTTCGCGGCAACCGGCACGCAGATCGCCCTCGACGCCTCGATGCCGGCCATCGTGGCGGTGCTGATGGGCATGATGACCGCGGTCTTCGGCGGCGTGCTGCGCGACATCGTCTGCAACGAGATTCCCCGCGCCTTCAGCGACCACCAGCCCTATGCCATCTGCGCCTTTGCCGGCGGCTGGGTGATCGTCGCCGCAGCGTACTGGCAGTGGCCGGGCTGGGTCGGCCTGCTGGCCGGCGCCGGCACGGCGATCGTGCTGCGCCTGATCGCGATGTGGACCGGATGGATGCTGCCGAAGTGGCGTGCCGAAGGCAGCCGGAGGCGTTGAGGTGCCGCCGGCGCCCGCCTGCCTGCCGGGAGCCTGCGGCCGTCGCGGCGCAAATCCGTTGGCCAGGCAACGGGCCGACCAGAGCGCAGGCCTGCAACGCAGCGCAGCGGCAAAGCCGCCGCCGAGCGAGAATCGGCGCTCCCAACTCCCGCATTCCATGGATCGTCTTCGCATCGACAAGTGGCTCTGGGCCGCGCGCTTCTTCAAGACCCGTTCACTGGCCGCCGACGAGATCGGCCGCAACCGGGTGCATGTCAACGGCGATGTCGCCAAGGCTTCGCGCGAGGTCAAGGCCGGCGACACGGTGACGATGCGGATCGGCCCTGCCACGCGCGAGGTGCGGGTGCTCGGCGTGAGCGGCCAGCGCGGTCCGGCGCCGGTCGCCCAGCTGCTCTACCAGGAGACCGAGGAAAGCCTCGCCGCGCAGGCCGCCGCGCGCGAGCAGCGCCGCCTCGGCAGCGAGCCCGCATTGGCGATCGAACAGGGCCGGCCGACCAAGCGCAACCGGCGCGACCTCGAGGAGGCGCGGCGCGGCGATTGGGACAACCGCTGGAGTGCGTCGCTGGCACCCGATGACGACTGAGCCGCGGAAATGGCCGGGGCGCCGGCATGCGCCAATATCCCGGCTCTGATCCCATCCGCCCGACCGGTCGTTCGTTCTTTCCACCGTCCATTCGCCCACAGCCATGGCCCAGAAATCCGACTCCATGCCGAGCTTCAACAAATTCCGTGTAGCCAGCGACAAGTTCAAGCTGAGCAGCATCGACCCGGCCGACACGCTCTTCGCGCAAGGCTCCGAAGCGGCCCAGCGCGAGCGGCTTGACCAGCTCGCGATCGAACTCGACAGCCTGCAGAACACGCTCCATGCCGAAGGTCGGCGCAAGCTGCTGCTGGTGCTGCAGGGCCTGGACACCAGCGGCAAGGACGGCACCATCCGCTGGGTGTTCTCGCGCACCTCGCCGCTCGGCGTGAGGGTCCATGCCTTCAAGGCACCGACCGAGGAAGAGCGCGCACGCGACTTCCTCTGGCGCTGCCACGCGGTCGTGCCACGCGCGGGCGAGATCACGGTCTGGAACCGCAGCCACTACGAGGACGTGCTCGTGCCCGTGGTGGAGGGCGCGCTCGACAAGGCGCAGACGCGGCAGCGTTTCCTGCAGATCAACCAGTTCGAGCAGTTGCTCTGCGACACCGGCACCGTGGTGGTCAAGTGCATGCTGCACATCAGCAAGGACGAGCAGCGGGGACGCCTGCAGGCACGCATCGACGACCCCGAGAAGCACTGGAAATTCTCGATGGACGATCTCGCGGTGCGCAAGAAATGGGACGCCTACCAGGAGGCCTACCAGCGCGCGCTGCGTGCCACCTCAACCGCTGCCGCGCCCTGGCATGTGGTTCCCGCCGACAGCAAGCGCCATCGCAACCTGATGATCGCCAGCCTGCTTGTGAAGACCCTTCGCGACATGAAGTTGCGTGCGGCCGACGAAGCGGATCCGGCGCTCAAGGGCCTGGTCGTCGAGTGACGCACCTGCGAATGCCCTCACCAACCGAGCAACCGACCATGTCCCTGATCGATCATGCGAAGCGATACGGCTTCGACGCCATTCCGCTCGAAGCGCGAGCCGCGCACCTGCCCGCCGCCGTGGCGGCCGGATTGCCTGAAGAGGGGACGATGGTGTTCGCGGTCGACGACGCACATTCCGACACCGCCGCCTTCAGCGAGCGCTTCGGCTTCGGCCTGGAGGATTGCGCCAACACCATCGTGATCCGGTTCACCAAGGACCAGCAGGAGCGCCACGTGGCGGTGGTGACCCTGGGTTCGCGCAGGCTGGACGTCAACGGCGCGGTCAAGGCCCACCTGGGCGCCAAGCGGCTGTCCTTCGCCAAGCGCGAGGTCGCGACCGAACTCACCGCCATGGAATTCGGCGGCATCACCGCCTTCGGCCTGCCCGCCGACATGCCGGTGCTCGTCGATGCGGCCGTCATGGCCCGCCCCTTCGTGGTGATGGGCGCCGGCTATCGCCGGACCAAGCTCTTCCTGGCGCCGGGGGTGCTGAGGACACTGCCCCGGGTCGAGATCGCCGAGTTGTCGCAGGCCAGCGCGCCGGATTGACGCGCGACCGGCGCAGGCCGGCCGGCGCAACTCAAGAAAAACGGCGGCGGTCCGCGACATCGAGGAAAACCGCCCCGAAAGGCCGGCGCCGAAGCATCCTCTACCAGCGCCTGCGCACCGCCGCCATGCATTGTCGGGGGCGCATCTGACAACGGCATGACCAGCCATCGTTCGGACAGCCCGGGGACCGAACGCTGTCACATCCGGGCCAGAGAATCGGCGCATGACCCGCAATCTCCTGGCGCTTGCACTGACAGTCGACCGCCATGGCGACGGCCGCTACCACTGGGTCATCCTCGAGTCCTTCGATCGCTCCAAGATTTTCCTGCCGCTGATCGAGGCGGCGACCGGCTTCGACACTTACCTCGAGGCTCTGCAGGCCGGCTACCTCGCGCTGCTCAACCTGGCCGACGACGTGAATATCGGTCCGCTGGACGACGACAGCGACGGTTTTGCCTAACGCGGGTGTGCGGCTCCTGCGCCGCGCATCGTTCTAGGCGCTGGGCCGATCGGCCATCGGCGCATCGGCCGACCGGATCGGCCGCAGCCAATCGGAAACCGCATCCGCCGGCGGCATGGCGCGCAGCCGCTCGTCATGCCACAACTCGGCCGCGACCAGTTCGAGTTCCGATGGGTCGACCGTGCGCCATCGCTGTTGCAGGCGGTGCGCGCAGGCTGCGATCCAGAGCTCCGACGGGGTGTTGTCCATGGGCTCCATGATAGTGAATAACTGTGTTTTTATCCAGTCTTTTCCCTTGGCTGTCGCCTATTTGAGGAGGGAGATGCAAAGAGCGATGCCGCAGCCATAGGTGCCGAGCGCGCCGACGAAGCGCAGGGGATTCGGCGCGTCCATCGAGCGCGGCAATACCAGGCCGGCGACCAGCAGGTAGCGACTCGCGGTCGCCGCCACCATGATCCACAGGACGCTGGCCGCGGGAGAACGGCCGCCGAGAAAGAGGAAGAGCACGGCCAGGAAGGGCACGAATTCCGCGGTGTTGCCATGCGCGCGGATCAGCTTGTCGAGCAGGCGCGAGGGATCCCGTGCGCCGCCCGAGAGCGTCCGGCTGCGAAAGCGAAGCCCCGATACGCAGATACCCAGCCCGAACAGCAGGAAGCCGAGTGCGGCGGTGCACCAGAGAGCGATGGGGTTCATGGGTTCCTCGCGATCGAAGCGTCCCGGCGCAAGCCGGCTGGTCGCGCTGGATCTTAGCTTCGCGGACGGTGACGAGACCCATCGACATCGCACGCCTGGGAGTCCGGATCGCCCTCGTGCGGTCGCCTGAGGTAGTCGGCGATCCACATCCTGGCGCGATCAGCCAAGGCGCTTCGCGCCAGAGGCCGGTCCTTGAAGTCTCCTGCCAGCAGGATGCGGCACATGATCACGCCCGAACGCTTCACGACGCCGACATAGGCTCCGCCCATATCCTCTCGTTCCAGTTCCATCGTCCAATCCGCCGGAGCCGACGGAGGTGTCGAGGGACTCGAATTCCGGGCCGAGGACGATGGATCGATATTCAAGTTTCACCTCCGGCGCCCGCAGGCCGGGCAGGACATCGACGTCCCAGCGTCATCGCTCGGCCATCGACACCCTTGACGGCATTTCGTCGCGGGCCAGGTCCACTGCGCGGGCGATGTCGTCCGCCACTGGCCGGGAGATCCTGATGATCGCGACATCGCGTTGCTCTGCCGAAGCCCGAGGCATGGAAAGACCAAGCAGCCAGAGGATCAGGACGCAGGCCAGCACGATGGCGCACAGCGCCAGGGTCTGCATCTCGAAAGCCGAAGGCAGCCCGCGCATGCCGATTCGACGCAGCGCGCTTCGCATCCGGATCGCGTTCCGGCTCTGCGCTGCGCTCATCGGCCTGTGCCTCGATGGCCGTGCGGTCGGAGCAGATCGCCGACGGCACTGGCACGCCCAAGGAAGCCCGCGGCGATCGCCCCGCCGTGATTTTCGCCAACGCACCTGGCGAGCCGTAGTTCCTGCACCGCGAGTTGCGCGAAGGCTCTGAGCTCCGGATCGCCGGGCCCTGGCCCGAGACCCGCGACCTGCGCACGAAATTTTTCGACGATGCGCTCCTGCGAAGCCTGCCGAAGCAGCATCACGCGCAGGAGTGCCGCGCCGTCTGGCGACACCTTCTTCGTTCTGGGAGCGGCACGACTGCCGCATGCGATTGAATTTGCCACCTGCTTCTCCCCATGTGAAAAAGTCACATTGATGACTTTGTCGCGCAGCGGCTCGTCCCCTCATGTAAGATCTTGGCCCGTCTCGATGTCCAGAACGAACGACCCGTTCTGCTGCTTCAGTTGAATTCGATCCGGTCGGCGAGAAGAACGCCATTGACCACCTGGCTGCCGGACACCGTCACCTTGGTGCCGTTGCCGAGATTGCCGATGCCGCCATTGACGAACTGCACGCTCGGCCCGCTGGCATCGACCGGCTGCCCGCGCACCTTGAAGCTTGCCGGCGAACGGAAATCCCCAAGGGTGCCGACGACCAGGAAGGACGATGGCCCGCCGGTTCCGGGGACTTTCCGGATCTTCAGCCTGGAGGCGACGACGACGCCGTTGACCAGAGTCCCGTCGATCACCACGTGCACCCCGTTCCCGATGGCGCTGGACGGCCCGCCCGTGATCTGGGCAACCGATGCGTCGACCGGCGCGCCCAGAAGGCGGAACGAGCCGAGCGACGCGTAGTCGGTGACCACGCCGGCCAGGGACACCGGTCCGCTGGCTGCGACCGGCAATGCATACCAGTCCTGCACCGAGGATGCACCGACAGCACCGCCGGCTGGGTCGTCCGCCGAGCGCACCCTGACGATGCTCCCGTTGGCGAGCGTCGCCGTCACCTGCGAGGCAGTGCTTGCCGCCGCGTAGCCGACGGTCAGCCCCCCGAGCACGAAGCTGCGATTGAGCGGATCCAGACCCTGGATCGTGCCCGTGACGATGGCGCCGGGAGTGCTGGTCAGTTCGATACGGGTCGCCAACAAAGTGCCGGGCGCACCCGGCAGACCCCACACCTGCACCCTGGCACCCGGCGCCAGCGCGAACAGTCCCGAGACGTTGCCCCAGACCGTGCCGGTGTCGGTTGCGACACTGGTGCCGGCGACCGCAAGAGTGCCGCTCGACAAATCGACCGCAGTGACCACCCCGCGCAATTCGGCCGCCGAGACCAACTGCTGCGCCGTGCCGCTGGCGAAGTCCGGGCTGAGGCTGCCCGCGATACGTGCGCTCATGCCGATCTGCAGCGCAGGCGCATCCTGCACGTCGACGAGCGCATGGTCGATATCGAAGCGGACATCGTTCAGGATGACGCTGCCGAAGCCGTCGACACCGCCGATTCCCACCGCGCTCGCGGTGCTGACACCGGTGCCGCCGGAGCCCACGCCGGCGTCATCGCCGCCACCCGCGCTCGCACTCGCAACAGAGCCGTCCGGAGATCCCGCAGCAACGCCGCCGCTCGAAGCTCCCGCCCCATCGGCAGCAGCGACGCCGGTCGAAGCCGATCCGGCCGAAACGCCGCTGCCCGAATCTGCCGACGAGACGGTTGCGCCACCGACGCCGGCCAGCGAATTCCCACCGCTTCCACCGCCGCCGCCCCCGCCCCCACCCCCGCAGGAAAGCAGCAGCAAGGCGAGGGCCGCCGGAAGCACCAGGCGTAGCAGGGCCCTCATTCGGCCGCTCCCTTGTCCGGGCTTCGGTCGCTCTCTACGGTGTCGCTCTTCTCGAGATACGTGAAAACGCCGATCCGGATGCGACCGGGGCCGGCGCCGTCGGCGGCATCCACCGCACGCGTCAGTTCGCGCGTCAACTCGATCTGCAGCTTGTGCCACCGGTCCCGCACCAGCCGCTGGATGCGCTCGCAGTCCTCGGCGCTCAGGCCCTTGGCGTAGATGGCGCGTTCGAGCATCGGCGGCTGAAGGTTCAGCGTGTTCGACACGCCCGTCAGCAGATGGTCGCGCACGTTGTCGCTCAGGAAGCCCAGCATCGTCTCGCGATCCTGCGCCGGCACGAAGCTGTCGGCCTGCAGTTCGACCTGGCCATCGGCCTCGCGCGCAAAGTCCAGGCGCTCCAATTCCTGCAGGATGGTCCTGTGGTGGACGTTGCCGCGGCTGGCCCGGCGCGCGACCGCCTCGAATGAACTCCCGCCTTCATCGGACGAGATGGGCAGCCTGCGCAGGCTCGGATCCTCGTCGACCAGCTGGAGCCACAGCGTCAGCGTCTTTGCCGCCGCAGACGCCTCGGTCCGGGGCAGTGCATCGGCAGGGGCGCGCACATGGGCGGTCACGGCCTTGCGGTTGAGTCCGGTGGTCACCGACAGCTGGCTGATGTTCGCATCGATGCCCTTGGCCCGCCACGAACTCCGGGCTTCGTCGAGCAACAGGGTTCGCAACAGATCGTCCAGCGGCTTGTGCTTGACACCCATGGCGAGTGCCAGCCTGATCACAGGCCTCAGGATTCGTACGCAAGCGGCCAGTGCCCAGGCCGACTGGTTGTCCATCTGTCCTGCCAAGTTGTTGCTTTTGCCGCGGCGACCGGACGAAGCCACGGACCGACTGCGCAAGCAGATTTCGCCGACCACGCCGCCACCCGGAATCGAATTCACCGAAGTCTCCGGTCGCCGCGTCCGGGCAGATGCAACGACAGCCGGGCCAGGCGGCAGCGGGCGCCGAGTCCATCGCCGGCCATAGAGGCAGTGCCGATCAGCATGTCCTCGACAGCGTCGGGACGCGCGACCGGCATGGCCTGCGCCCTATCGAAGCTCGCCGATCACCGTCCGCGACCGCTGGACGGCTTCGGCCGTTTCGGACGCGCCGGGTGTTTCCGTATCGCGCACGATCCAGGGGACGACGGCGGCGCAGATGGCCACCACCAGCATCGATTGGAAATCCGGCAGCAGCGCGGCAGCGGACAGTCCCACGCCGGTGGAAAGAATTTGAGTGATCAAGAGAGGACCTGGAGTTGAAAGGAAAACATGTGAACTTGTCGCATATCAAATGCGAATGCACTTTTCCTTTGACTCTCGGGCCCGCGCTGTCGGACAAGGCGCCGTCGCTGGGTAGGTTGCTCCGGCGGGGGCCGAATCGGCATCACCGCGACTGCGCGACCACCATCACGATCGGAAGCACGAGTTCGGGCGCCAGATAGCCGAGCCAGACGGCGGCCGGCTTCGGCAGCCCCACCTTCGCCATCGACAACAACCGGCCACAGGCGGCGATGAAGATGCCCAAGGCCAGCAGGTACACCAGCGTCCCCTGCTGGCGAATGGTCCAGCCGGCCCAGAAGCAGATGAGCCCGGTCCCGAGGTAGATGCCGGCCATGAATCGATGGACGTTGTCCAGGCGAGCTTCGGTTTTCGGCTGGCCCAGCGTCATCTGCAGGCAACCGCCGAAAACGGCGATGGCGCCGGCGAGGAACAGGCACACCCGGACGACGACCTGGGCTGTGGACAGTGGGCTTTCGGTCATTGCGGTGCCTCCTTCCAGTTGTTCGATTGCGTTGCCGGGCCGACGAGCGCAAAGGCCGCATCATGAGTCCGGGCCTGCGGGAAAGCCAGTCCGAGCCATCCTCGTGCACCCGCATTTGCACTTTCTTTACAGCCCCACGCCCACTCTCTGCACCGTTTTTACGGCCCGCTCCCGAGACTGATCGCCTCATCGCTTCGTGGAGTTTTTCGATGGATATCGTGTGGATCGCCGCCCTGGCGGCGTTGTGGGCGCTGGTCGCGTGGATGGTGCAGGCGCTGTCCCGCCTCGACGCGCCGAAGGCGGAGCGGCCATGATCAGCCTCGAAGTGCTCTACGGCTTCGGCGGGTTGGTCGCGGTGCTGCTGTTCGCCTACCTGGTGTTCGCACTGATCTGCGCGGAGGAGTTCTGATGAACACCTCCGCCTGGGCCCTGCTTGCCCTCTTCCTGCTGGTGCTTTTCGTGCTGGCCTGGCCACTGGGCCGTTTTCTCGCGGCGCTCTGCGACGCGCGGCTGCCAGCCTGGATGCAGGGTGTCGAGGCGCCGCTCTACCGCTTGGCAGGCATGTCGCCTGCACCGCAGCCGATGCACTGGCGCGGCTACGCGCTGGCGCTGCTGGCCTTCAATGCGCTCGGCGCCGTGTCGCTCTATGCGCTGCAGCGGCTACAGGCCCTGCTGCCGCTCAATCCGGCGGGCATGGCCGCCGTCTCGCCCGACTCGGCCTTCAACACCGCGATCAGTTTCGCCAGCAACACCGACTGGCAGGGCTACGGCGGCGAAGCGACGATGAGCTACCTCACGCAGATGCTCGGTCTCACGGTGCAGAACTTCTTCTCCGCCGCCACCGGCATCGCGGTCGCCTTCGCGCTGGCACGCGGCTTCGCGGCGCGCAGCACGGACGGCCGAGGCTTCGTCGGCAACGTCTGGGCCGACCTGCTTCGCATCACGCTGTGGCTGCTGCTGCCGATCTCCTTCGTGCTGGCCCTCGTCTTCAGCGCCCAGGGCGTGATCCAGAACTTCGATGCCTACCGCACGGTGAACACCCTGGAAGCGACGAGCTACCAGTCGCCGAAGCTCGACGGCGCCGGCCAGCCCGTGACGGATGCCAATGGCCAGGCATTGACCGAGCAGGCCAGGACGACCACCCAGACCCTCGCGATGGGCCCGGTCGCCTCGCAGGAGGCGATCAAGATGCTCGGCACCAACGGCGGCGGCTTCTTCAACGCCAACTCGGCGCACCCCTACGAGAACCCGAGCGCGCTCAGCAACTTCATCCAGATGCTGGCGATCTTCCTGATCCCGGCTGGCCTGTGCTTCTCCTTCGGCCGGGTGGTCGGCGACCGGCGCCAAGGCTGGGCACTGCTGGCGGCGATGACGCTGCTCTTCGTCGCCGCGGTTTTCATCGTGATCTCCGCCGAGCAGGCCGGCAACCCGCTGTTGACCGGGCTCGGCGTCGACCAGGCGCATGGCGCGCTGCAGGCCGGCGGCAACATGGAAGGCAAGGAGCTGCGCTTCGGCATCGATGCCTCGACCTTGTTCGCGGCTATCACCACCGCTGCCTCCTGCGGCGCGGTGAACGCGATGCACGACGCCTTCACGCCGCTCGGCGGCATGGTGCCGATGGTGCTGATGCAACTGGGCGAGGTGGTCTTCGGCGGCGTCGGCACCGGGCTCTACAGCATGCTGGTGTTCGCGGTGCTGGCGGTCTTCATCGCCGGGCTGATGATCGGGCGCACGCCCGAATACCTCGGCAAGAAGATCGAGAGCCACGAGATGAAGCTGGTCTCGATCGCGATCCTGGTGACGCCGATCCTGGTGCTGGCCGGCAGCGCTATCGCGGTGGCCGCCGCGGCCGGCAGGGCCGGCATCGCCAACCCGGGCGCGCACGGCTTCTCGGAAGTGCTCTACGCGCTGAGTTCGGCCGGCAACAACAACGGCAGCGCTTTCGCCGGCCTTTCGGCCAACACGCCCTTCTACAACGCGCTGCTCGGCGCGGTGATGTGGATCGGCCGCTTCGGCGTCATCGTGCCGGTGCTGGCCATCGCCGGCGCGCTGGCCGCGAAGAAGCGGCTGCCCGCCACCGCCGGCACCATGCCCACGCACGGGCCGCTCTTCGTGACGCTGCTGATCGGCACCGTGCTGCTGGTCGGCCTCTTGAACTACGTGCCGGCGCTGGCGCTCGGGCCGACGGTCGAACACCTGATGCTGCACGCCAGCCAGGGAGCATGAACATGACGAGCACTTCTCCCCGGATCCGGATGTTCGACGCCGCCCTGATGCGGCCGGCCTTGTGGGCCGCCTTCACCAAGCTCGACCCTCGCGTGCAGTTCCGCAACCCGGTCATGTTCATCGTCTACATCGGCAGCATGCTGACCACGTTGCTCTGGCTGCATTCGCTCGCCTTCGACGGCGACAGCGGCATGCCGCCGGCCTTCGTGCTGGCGGTGTCGATCTGGCTCTGGTTCACCGTGCTGTTCGCCAACTTCGCAGAGGCCCTGGCCGAAGGCCGCAGCAAGGCGCAGGCCGCTTCGCTGCGCGGCCTGCGCCAGCACACCTGGGCCAAGAAGCTGCAGCAGCCGCGGCACGGCGCGACCTGGCTGCCGATGCAGGCGCCGGAACTGCGCCGCGGCGACGTGGTCCTGGTCGAGGCCGAGGACGTGGTGCCGCTCGACGGCGAGGTGATCGAAGGCGTGGCCTCGGTCGACGAAAGCGCGATCACCGGCGAATCGGCCCCGGTGGTGCGCGAATCCGGCGGCGACTTCTCGGCGGTGACCGGCGGTACGCGCGTGCTGTCGGACTGGCTGGTGGTGCGCATCACGGTGAACCCCGGTGAATCCTTCCTCGACCGGATGATCGGCATGGTCGAGGCGGCCCGGCGCCAGAAGACGCCCAACGAGATCGCGCTGAACATCCTGCTGGTCGCGCTGACACTGGTCTTCCTGGTCGTCACCACGACCCTGCTGCCCTTCTCGCAGTTCAGCGTGGGGGCGGCCGGCGCCGGCACCGTGGTCTCGCTCACCGCGCTGGTCGCCCTGCTGGTGTGCCTGATCCCGACCACCATCGGCGGGCTGCTGTCCGCGGTCGGCGTGGCCGGGATGAGCCGCATGCTGCAGGCCAACGTGGTCGCCACCTCGGGCCGCGCGGTCGAGGCGGCCGGCGACGTCGACGTGCTGCTGCTCGACAAGACCGGCACCATCACCCACGGCAATCGCCAGGCCAGCGCCTTCTTCCCGGCGCCCGGCATCAGCGCCGAGCGGCTCTGGCGCGCCGCGCTGGCGGCATCGTTGCCCGACGAGACGCCCGAAGGCCGCAGCATCGTCGAGCTGGCCCGGCGCCATGGCGCGGCCGAGACCGTGGCCGAGGGTGTGCGCTTCGTCGCCTTCAGCGCGCAGACCCGGATGAGCGGCGTCGACCTGCCGGCGCCGAGGGCGGACACTGACGATGCGCCGGTGCTGCTGCGCAAGGGCGCGGTCGAGGCGGTGCGCAAGCACGTCGAGGCGCTGGGCGGCCAGCTGCCGCCGGAGACGATGCGCGCCGCGCAGGAGGCCGCGCGCCGCGGCAGCACGCCGCTGGCGGTGGCCGACGGCGCGCGGGTGCTGGGCATCGTCGAGCTCAAGGACATCGTCAAGACCGGCATCAGAGAGCGCTTCGCGGAGCTGCGCCGCATGGGCATCAAGACGGTGATGATCACCGGCGACAACAAGCTGACCGCCGCGGCGATCGCGGCCGAGGCCGGTGTCGACGACTTCCTCGCCGAGGCCACGCCGGAGGACAAGCTGGCGCTGATCCGCCAATACCAGGGCGAAGGCCGGCTGGTCGCGATGACCGGCGACGGCACCAACGACGCGCCCGCGCTGGCCCAGGCCGACGTCGCGGTGGCGATGGGCAGCGGCACCCAGGCGGCCAAGGAGGCCGGCAACATGGTCGACCTCGACTCCAACCCGACCAAGCTGCTCGAGGTGGTCGAGACCGGCAAGGCGCTGCTGATGACCCGCGGCTCGCTCACCACCTTCTCGATCGCCAACGACCTGGCGAAGTATTTCGCGATCATCCCGGCGATCTTCGTGTCGACCTATCCGCAGCTCGGCGCGCTCAACCTGATGCGGCTGGCGAGTCCCTCGTCGGCGATCCTGTCGGCGGTGATCTTCAATGCGCTGGTGATCGTCTTCCTGATCCCGCTGGCGCTGAAGGGCGTGCGGTATCGGCCGGTCGGCGCGGCCGCGCTGCTGCGGCGCAACCTCGCGATCTACGGCCTGGGTGGCCTCGTCGTGCCCTTCATCGGCATCAAGCTGATCGACTGGCTGCTGGTCGCGGTCCACCTGATCTGAAATCAACCGGGTTCCATGCCATGAAGACATCGATGATTCGCCCGCTCCTGGTGCTGTTCGTGCTGCTCAGCGCATTGACCGGCATCGTCTATCCCATCGCGGTCTACGGGGTCGCCCGCGTCGCCTTTCCCGCGCAGGCCGCGGGCAGCCTGGTGATGCGCGACGGCGTGGCCGTCGGCTCATCGCTGATCGGCCAGCAGTTCAGCGACCCGGCGCATTTCTGGGGCCGACCGTCGGCGACCACGCCGATGCCCTACAACGCGGCCAATTCCGGCGGCGCCAACCTCGGGCCCTTGAACCCGGCCCTGATCGACGCGGTGAAGGGCCGCGTCGCAGCGCTGCGGGCGGCCGATCCGGGCAACACGGCGCCGGTGCCGGTCGATCTGGTCACCAGCTCGGCCAGCGGCCTCGATCCGCACATCAGCCCGGCCGCCGCGCTCTACCAGGCGGCGCGGGTGGCGCGAGCGCACCGGCTGCCGCCCGACCAAGTGCAGCAACTGATCGAGCAGCACACCGAACGACCGCTGTGGGGCCTGATCGGCGAGCCGCGGGTCAACGTGCTGGCGCTCAACCTGGCGCTCGATGCGGCGCACTGACGCCCGGCCCGGCGTCGGGCCGATGCGCTAACCTGCGGCGCCCCGACTGCCTTCATGAACGACGACCTTCGCCCCGACCCGGACGCCCTGATCGCGCAGTGGCGCGCCGACGAGGCACGCGCCCAGCGCGGGCGGCTGCGCATCTACCTCGGTGCCAGCGCCGGCGTCGGCAAGACCTGGGCGATGCTCAGCGCGGCCCAGCGTGAACAGGCGGCCGGACATGAGGTGGTGATCGGCGTGGTCGAGACCCATGGCCGCAGCGAGACCGCCGCGCTGCTGGCCGGGCTGGAGGCGCTGCCGCTGCGCCAGCAGGCGCATCGCGGCCGCAGCCTGGCCGAGTTCGACCTCGACGCCGCCCTTGCCCGCCGCCCGGCGATCCTGCTGGTCGACGAGCTCGCGCATTCGAACGCGCCGGGCTCGCGCCATGCCAAGCGCTGGCAGGACGTGCAGGAGCTGCAGGCCGCCGGCATCGAGGTCTGGTCGGCGCTCAACGTGCAGCACCTGGAAAGCCTCAACGGCACGGTCGGCGCGATCACCGGCGTGCGCGTGCACGAGACCGTGCCCGATGCGGTGCTGGACCAGGCCGACCAGGTGGTGCTGGTCGACGTCACCGCCGACGAGCTGATGGCCCGGCTCGCCGCCGGCAAGGTCTACCTCCCGCAGCAGGCCGAGCGGGCGGCGCAGAACTTCTTCCGCAAGGGCAATCTCATCGCGCTGAGAGAGATCGCGCTGCGCCGCACCGCCGAGCATGTCGAAGGCGACGTGCGCGACTGGCGGGTCGAGCAATCGGGCCCGCTCGGCGACGCCGGACCGCCGGCCTGGAACACCTCCGGCGCGATCCTGGCCTGCGTCGGCCCGCACGAAGGCGCCGGCCAGACGGTACGCAGCGCCGCCCGGCTGGCCGCCCAGCTCAACGTGCGCTGGCATGCGGCCTATGTCGAGACGCCGAGGCTGCAGCGGCTCGACGCGGCACGGCGCGACCGCATCCTGGCGGTGCTGAAGCTGGCCGAGGAACTGGGCGCGCGGACCGCGGTGCTGTCCGGCGTCGATGTCGGCGCCGAGCTGGCGGCGCATGCGCAGCGGCTCAACTGCGCCACCTTGGTGATCGGACGCGCGGCGTCTCCGCAAGGCTGGGGCCGCCGCTGGCCTTTCGCCGCACGCGACCTGAAAGGCCAACTGGCGCGGCGAGCGCCCACGCTCGACATCCTCGAAGTCGCGCGGGCCGAGAGCGCACGCCGGCTGCCGCGCTGGCGCCCCGCCGCGCACGCTGCCGGCGACGCGGCGCACGACGCCGAGCGGATGCCCGCGCGCTGGCCGCCCTATGCCTGGGCGGTCGCGGCCGCAGCCGCGATCACGCTCGGCGCCACGCCGCTGGCCAACGTGCTGGAAGCGAGCAACCTGGTGATGCTGTTCCTGCTCGGCGTGGTTGGCGTGGCGCTGCGCTTCGGCCGCGGGCCGGCCGCCTTCTCGGCATTGCTCAATGTCGCGGCCTTCGACTTCTTCTTCGTCTCGCCGCGGATGTCCTTCGCGGTCAGCGACGTGCAGTACCTGGTGACCTTCGCGGTCATGCTCGGCGTCGGACTGCTGGTCGGCCAGCTGACCGCCGGCCTGCGCTTCGCCGCAGGCGTATCGACCGCTCGCGAGAGCCGCGCCCGCTCGCTGTTCGAGCTGACCCGCGAGCTGTCGGCCGCGCTCGAGCGCACGCAGGTGATGGCGCTCGGCGCCGCCGCGGTGCGCGCTCATTTCGGGGGCGAAGCGCAGGTGCTGGTCGCCGATGCCGCCGACCGGCTGCAGCTGCCCGCGCCGCCGCCCGAAGGCTTCGATGCCAGCGTCGCCGACTGGAGCTTTCGCCAGGGCCAGCCAGCAGGACTCGGCACCGCCACGCTGGCGGCGCAGAGCTGGCACTACGTGCCGCTGAGGGCGCCGATGCGGGTGCGAGGCGTGCTGGCATTGCGACCGGCCGATCCGCGCTGGCTGCTGATCCCGGAGCAGGCCCAGCAGCTGGACACCCTGGCGCGCCAGATCGCGATCGCGCTGGAGCGGGTGCACTACGTCGAGGTGGCGCAGCAGGCGGTGGTCGAGATGGAATCGGAGCGGCTGCGCAACGCGCTGCTCGGCGCCATCTCGCACGATGTGCGCACGCCGCTCACCGCGCTCATCTCGCTGGCCGAATCGCTGCGCGCGCTGCCCGCCAGCAGCACGGATCAGCAGGCGGCCGCGCAAGCGATCGTCGCCCAGGCGCACCAGCTGCATGCGCTGGTCAGCAACCTGCTCGACATGGCGCGGCTGGAAGGCGGCGCGGTGCAGCTGCGGCGCGACTGGCAGTCGGTGGAGGAAGTGGTTGGCACGGCGATCCGATCGGCCCGCCCCGCACTCGGCACGCTGCAGGTGCGCACCGCTCTGGCGCCCGAGCTGCCGCTGGTCGAATTCGACGCGGTGCTGATCGAGCGGGTGCTGGTCAACCTGCTGGAGAACGCGGCTCGCTACGGCGCCCCGCCGATCGAGATCGGCGCCAGCGTCACGCCGGACACGCTGCAGCTCAGCGTGCGCGATCACGGCCCCGGCCTGCCCGCCGCAGCGGTCGGCCATGCGCAGAGCCTGTTCGACAAGTTCACCCGCGGCCAGCCCGAATCGGCGACGCCGGGCGTCGGGCTGGGCCTGGCGATCTGCAAGGCGGTGGTCGACGCCCATGGCGGACACATCGCGGCGGCCAACGCCGAGGGCGGCGGCGCAGAATTCACGCTCAGCCTGCCGCGCCGAGAGCCGCCCGAGGCCGCCACCGAAACATGACCAGCAGCCCCACCGCCATCGTCATCGAGGACGAACCCCAGATCCGCCGCTTCGTGCGCGGCGCGCTGGAGGCCGAAGGCTGGCGCGTGCACGAGGCCGCGACCCTGCGCGAGGGTCTGGCCGCCGCCGGCACCCGACAGCCCGAGCTGCTGGTGCTCGACCTCGGCCTGCCCGACGGCGACGGCATCGGACTGATCCGCGACGTGCGCGCCTGGTCGGCGGTGCCGATCATCGTGCTGTCGGCGCGCAGCGACGAGGCGGACAAGATCGAGGCGCTGGACGCCGGCGCCGACGACTACCTGACGAAGCCCTTCGGCACCGGCGAATTGCTGGCGCGGGTCCGGGCGAACCTGCGGCGGCCAAGAGCTTCAGGCAGCGGCG